>Ga0193726_1003339_pt1 | contig 10262 bp, 12 predicted proteins | sample H2c1metaG_FD_144928 | JGI IMG/M metagenome (GOLD analysis project Ga0193726, IMG submission 144928) | Soil microbial communities from a riparian zone of the East river system, Colorado, United States - H2c1 | ecosystem: Environmental > Terrestrial > Soil > Riparian zone | place: USA: East River... | reverse complement strand
AGGCGGTGCACTGCGACCGGAACAACCGGGCGGTTCAGACAGGGCGAGCCTAAGGCCGCCTTCAACAAAACGTCAACGTTCGATGCGATGCGGTTGCTACGGCCGCAAGAACTCTTCGGCGAGCCGTTGCCCGGCCAGCTCGGCGAGCTCCCCGGCCCGGGCCAGGCTCTCGCCCGGCGCCGCGTCCGGGCCCGCCAGCTGCTCCAGGGCGTAGGCGGCGGCGAAGCCCGCTCCACGCCAGGCGGGCTCGTCCGGGGTCGCCGCGGCGGCCACGGCGGCTACCGGGACCCCCGCCCCCGTAGCCGCCGCGGCGACCCCGGCGGGCGCCTTGCCGTGCAGCGTCTGCACGTCCAGGCAGCCCTCGCCGGTGACGACCAGGCGGGCTCCCCGCACCGCCTGGTCGAACCCGAGGAGGTCGAGCATCAGCTCGATCCCGGGTCGCATATGTGCCCCCAGCAGGGCCAGCGCGCCGAAGCCGAGGCCGCCGGCCGCGCCCGCCCCGGGCGCCTCGCGCAGGTCGGATCCGGTCAGCTTGGCGACCGCGTCGGCCCAGGACGCCAGCGCCGCGTCCAGCTCGGCCACGTCGTCCGGGCTCGCGCCCTTCTGCGGGCCGTAGACGGCGGGCGCTCCGCGCGTCCCGAGGAGGGGATTGTCGACGTCGCTCGCGATCACCACCTCGACCCCGGCGAAGGTGGCCGGGAGGGTGCCGAGGTCGAGGTGGTGCAGCCGGGCGAGGGCCGCGCCGCCGCCCGGGAGGTCGGTGTCGTCGGCGTCGCGCAGGGTCGCGCCGAGGGCCTGGGCCATACCCGCCCCGCCGTCGGTGCAGGCGACCCCGCCGAGGCCGAGGACGATCCTGGTGCAGCCGAGCTCCAGCGCGCGGGCGATCAGCTGACCGGTGCCGTGGCTGCTCGCGGTCAGCGGGGCCTTGGCCCCGCCCGGGAGCAGGGTCAGGCCGCTGGCCTGAGCGGCCTCGACGACGGCGGTGGCGGTGGCGTCGTCGACGGCGATGGCCGCCACGACCGGCTCGCCGGTCGGGCCGCTGACGGTCAGCTCCACCCGCCGGTAGCCCGCGGCGAGCGCGGCCAGGACCGTCCCCTCGCCGCCGTCGGCGACCGGGAGCAGCCGGATGTCGGTGCCGGGCGCGGCACGGAGGATACCGGCGCCGATACGCTCGGCGGCTTCGGCAGCGGTGAGGCTGCCCTTGAACTTGTCAGGGGCGATGACCACATGACCGGTCGTCAACTGCTGCTGTGTCATCGCGTCTTCCCTCGGTCGGATGGCTCTGTACGGGGTGTCCCTCCCGGCGATGCGGGCACGACCGGATCTTCCCACCATCGGGATGGGGTCACACCGCCGGGAGGAAGTCAGAGGGTGTCGCGCGCAGCGCGCCCTTGAAAGGGTGGCGGCGGGTGACGGGCGGGCGTCGCGCGCAGCGCGCCCTTGAAAGGGTGGCGGCGGGTGACGGGCGGGCGTCGCGCGCAGCGCGCCCTTGAAGGGGTGGCGGCGGGTGACGGGCGGGCCTCCCCGCGGCGGCGGGCACGACCGGAAAGGACTACCGCCGCGGGGAGGAGCGTGGGGAGAGGGACCGGGACTAGGGCAGGGTGTTCAGGATCGCGCTGGGGGCGTCCGAGGCGTGCTCGGCGATCAGCTCCCACTCGTTGACCTGGTCGATGCCGCCGCCGGACATGGAGACGTTGGTGACCCGTTCCAGGATGACCTCGACGATGACCGGCACCTTGAACTCGGCCGTGAGCTTCTTGGCCTGCTCCAGCGCCGCGCCCAGTTCGTTCGGGTCGAAGACCCTGATCGCCTTGCAGCCCAGGCCCTCGGCGACCTTGACGTGGTCCACGCCGTAGCCGTTGACCTCGGGGGCGTTGACGTTCTCGAACGAGAGCTGGACGTGGTAGTCCATGTCGAAGGCCCGCTGCGCCTGACGGATCAGACCCAGGTAAGCGTTGTTGACAACGACGTGGATGTACGGGATCTGGAACTGCGCGCCGACGGCCAGCTCCTCGATCATGAACTGGAAGTCGTAGTCGCCGGACAGTGCGACGACCGTGCCCTCCGGGTCCGCCGTGGCGACACCGAGCGCGGCCGGGAGGGTCCAGCCCAGCGGTCCGGCCTGCCCCGCGTTGATCCAGTTGCGCGGGCCGTAGACGTGCAGCATCTGCGCGGCCTGGATCTGCGACAGGCCGATGGTCGTGACGTAGCGGGTGTCACGGCCGAAGGCCTTGTTCATCTCCTGGTAGACCCGCTGCGGCTTGACCGGGATGTTGTCGAAGTCGGTCTTGCGCAGCAGCTGGCCCTTGCGCTCCTGGCAGCTCTGCGCCCAGGCGGACCGGTCCTTGAGCCGGCCGGCGGCCTCGCGCTCCCGCGCCACCTCGACGAACAGCTCCAGCGCGGCCTTCGCGTCCGAGACGATCCCGAAGTCGGGAGCGAAGACGCGCCCGATCTGGGTCGGCTCGATGTCGACGTGGACGAAGGTGCGTCCGGCCGTGTAGGTGTCCAGGGTGCCGGTGTGGCGGTTGGCCCAGCGGTTGCCGATGCCGAGGACGAAGTCCGACTCCAGCATCGTCGCGTTGCCGTAACGGTGCGAGGTCTGCAGGCCGACCATCCCGGCCGTCAGCTCGTGGTCGTCCGGGATGGTGCCCCAGCCCATCAGGGTCGGGACGACCGGGACGCCGGTCAGCTCGGCGAACTCGACCAGCAGACCGGCGGCGTCGGCGTTGATGACACCGCCGCCCGAGACGATCAGCGGCTTCTCGGACGCGGCCAGCAGGTCCAGCGCCTTCTCGATCTGCGCCCGCGACGCCGACGGCTTGTAGACCGGCAGCGGCTGGTACGTCTCGATGTCGAACTCGATCTCGGCCATCTGGACGTCGATCGGCAGGTCGATCAGCACCGGACCGGGACGGCCCGAGCGCATCAGGTGGAACGCCTGCTGGAACGCACCCGGCACCTGGGCCGGCTCCAGGACGGTCATCGCCATCTTGGTGAGCGGCTTGGCGATCGAGGTGATGTCGACGGCCTGGAAGTCCTCCTTGTGGAGCTTCGAGGAATGCGCCTGGCCGGTGATGCACAGGATCGGGATCGAGTCCGCGCTGGCCGAGTAGAGGCCGGTGATCATGTCGGTCCCGGCCGGGCCACTGGTGCCGATGCAGACGCCGATGTTGCCGGCCTTGGCGCGGGTGTAGCCCTCCGCCATGTGCGACGCGCCTTCGACGTGCCGGGCCAGGATGTGGGTCAGCCCGCCGTTGGTCCGCATCGCGGAGTAGAACGGGTTGATCGCGGCGCCGGGCAGGCCGAACAGGTGGGTGACGCCCTCGGCCTTGAGGATCTCAACGGCTGCCTGGGCTGCGGTCATACGTGCCATGTCAGTTGACCTTCCGTCCGGCGAGGCGCTCGACGCCGCGCAGCAGTGCCGAGTGGTCCAGCGAGCCGTCGCCGTTGGCGCGGGCCGAGGCGACCAGCTGGGCGACCAGGGAGCCGACCGGCAGCGGCGCCTCGACGGCGCGGGCGGCGGCGGTGACGATGCCCATGTCCTTGTGGTGCAGGTCGATCCGGAAGCCGGGGGCGAACTGGCGGTCGACCATGTTGGCCTTCTTGCGGCTCAGACGATCAGCTGGTTGGCCGCCTTGACGGTCTGTCCGGCACCGGCCGGGCCGACGTGGATGACCGTGGTGCCCAGCACGTCGAACAGCGGCTTCGCCTCGGCGAAGTCCTCGGCGCCGCCGCCGACCATGATCGACAGCACGGCCTCGATCGCACCGGCCTCGCCACCGGAGACCGGGGCGTCCAGGGTACGGATGCCCTGCTCCTGCGCGGCGGCGGCGACCTTGATCGAGGTCTGCGGGGTGATGCTGCTCATGTCGATCACGAGCGCGCCCGGCTCGGCGTTCTCCAGCACCCCGCCCTCGCCCAGGATGACCTGCTCGACCTGCGGGTCGGCCGGGACCATGGTGATGACGACCTCGGCGTCGGCCACGGCCTCCGCGATGCTCCCGGCGGCCCGGCCGCCGTCGGCGACCAGCTTGTCGATGGCGTCCTGCGTCAGGTTGAACCCGGTGACGGTGTGTCCTGCCCGGACCAGGTTGGCAGCCATCGGGCTGCCCATGATCCCGAGACCGATAAACGCGATCTTGCGCGAAGCGCTCATGCCGTACTCCTAAGAAATAAACGATCAGTCAAGGCACGCGCGGTAGGGGCAGCCCCCAGGGGCGCGGGGAACTGCGCGACAAGCCCCCTACGGAGCGGCACCGTTCCGACTAGCCCCGGCTGCTGCCGCGGAACTCACGGGGCAGCCAGTCGAACGTGTCCACGCTGGCGACCCCCGCGGCGGGCTTGTACTCAAGACCGATCTTCCCGGCGTAACCGACGCCGTCCAGACGGGCCGTCAGGTCCGCGAAGCCGAGCTCGCCGGTCCCCGGTTGGTTCCGCGCCGGCGCGTCCGCGATCTGCACGTGCCCGATCCGGTCCGCGTAGGTCTCGATCACCGCCGCCAGGTCCTCGCCGTTGCGGGCCAGGTGGTAGAGGTCGCAGAGGAAGTAGGCGTTGCCGAGGCCGGTCGCCGCGTTCACCTGGTCCACGACGGCCACGGCGTCCTTGCTGGAGAGCAGCGCGTACTGTGGCGCCTCCGGCGCGTTCAGCGCCTCGACCAGCAGGATCGCTCCGATGCCGTGGGTGGCATGAGCGGCCAGCGCCAGGTTTTCGAGCGCCAGCTCGTCCTGCGCCCGGGTGTCCAGACCCTCGACCCGGTTGCCGTAGAGGGCGTTCAGCGCCTTGCAGCCCAGGGAGTCGGCGAGGCCGACCGCCACCGCGATGTTGTCGCGGAACTGCTGGGAGTCGGCGGGGCGCGACAGCAGCCCCTTGGACCCAGCAGCCATGTTCCCGGCGTCGAAGTTGAGCCCGGTGAGCTGGACGCCCGCGTCGGTGAAGGCGCGGCGCAGGTCGTCGAGGTCACGGTCGGGCGGTGTCGGCCCGTCCAGGGTCCACCACAGCTCGGCGGCGTCGAAGCCGGCCGCGGCCGCCGCGGCGGGGCGCTCGACGAGCGGCAGCTCGGTGAAGAGGATCGAGAGGTTGACGGTCCAGCGCTGGTCGAGCCAGTTGCGTGCGGCGGCGGTCATGCGGTCACCCATCCAATTCCACAATGCGGAAGCAAGTTTCTGCTTGATGGAACTATGACATGAGGGCGCGAGGGGCTGTCAAGACCATCCCGCAACATTTTGTTGAAGTTGGACGAGCCCGCCCCGCCGGCGTCGGATACGCTGCGCGCGTGCGATTGAAGGTGGAGTTCACGACAGAACCGTTCGCTCTCGACGGTTTCCCCGACCATGCGAAGGCCGCCCGCCGAGCCATGGACCAGGCCGGGCTGACGGTCGACGTCGGCCCGTTCGGGACCAGCGCCGAGGGCCCGGCCGCCGACGCCCTGGCGGCCGTCACGCGGCTGCTCCAGGACAGCCTCGCCAGCGGCGCCACCAGGATCTCGCTCCAGGTCAGCGCCCTGGACGAAGACGGCCTCCCCATAGCGGACCGACAGGAGGACGCCGGATGACCGCCGTCGAGCACTCGGAGCAGCAGCCGCGGCACCCGCTGGCCCTGGCCATCCAGCCGCTGCTCGACGCCGTGGGCGCGAGCGCGGTCAGCCCCGCTGACGCCCGCCCCGACGACGTGATGCTGGAGTGGGACGAGCAGCCCGCCGTCGCGGTGCGCCTCCCCGGCATGGAGAGCGCGATGGACCGGCTGCTCGGGGAGGTCCGCCGGCAGTTCGGCGGCGCCGAGCTGCGTGCACTGGACCGCGCCAGCAAGCAGCGGGTGGTGGCCCAGCTGGAGGAGCGCGGGGCGTTCACCATCCGACACGGCGTGGAGACGGTCGCGGCGGCGCTCGGCGTCAGCCGGTTCACCGTGTACAACTACCTGAACCGGCAGCAGGCGAACGTGAAGGACGCCTAAGTTCAACAAACTGTTGACGTGGCGGAGCCGTGGGCCTAACTTTTGGATGACACCCCTCGTAGGAGGTCATCCGTGGCACAGTCCCCACCTGCTCTCTCCCGGCTCAACGCCGTGGACGACGAGGACCTCGACGCCCAGCTCGTCGAGATCTGCAGCAGCCACACCTGGGCGAAGCTCGTCCGCGCCGCCCGTCCCTGGGCCGACGACGACGCGGTCCACGCCGCCAACGCGGCCGCGATGGCGGAGCTCGGCGCCGCCGACCTCGCCGACGCGATGGCCGGGCACGCCCGGATCGGGCAGCCCAAGGCCGGGGACGCGACGTCCCAGCGCGAACAGTCCGGTGTCAGCGGCGCTGACAACGCCGTGCTGGACGAGCTCCAGCAGGCGAACGCCGACTACGAGGCGACGTTCGGCCATGTCTTCCTGATCTGTGCCACCGGGCGCACCGCGGACACGATGCTCGACGCCCTGCGCACGCGCATGGTCAACGACCGTGACACCGAGCGGGAGATCGTCCGCGGCGAGCTGCGGAAGATCAACGACATCCGGATCGACCGTCTCCTCAGCGACGACTGAAGCCTGAGGACTGAACCTCTATGTGACGGGGAATTATGACCTCCATCTCCACCCATGTGCTGAACACCAGCACCGGCCGCCCCGCCGAGGGGATCCCGGTCGAACTGGCCCAACGGCAGGCGGAGGGCGGCTGGACCGTCCTCGGCCGCTCGAAGACCGACGCCGACGGCCGCTGCAAGGACCTGCCGGTGCCCGACACCGCCGTCGGCACCGTGCTCCGGCTGACCTTCACCACCGAGGGCCCGTTCTTCCCCGAGGTCTCCCTCGTCATCGACGTGGACCCGGCCCAGGCCCACTACCACGTACCCCTGCTGCTGAACCCGTTCGGGTACTCCGTCTACCGAGGAAGCTAGAGAACCCATGGCTCACGTTCTTGGCCAGAACCAGTACGGAAAGGCGGAGACCCGTGTCGTCCGTGTCTACCGTGACTCGACCCGCCACGAGATCAAGGACCTGAACGTCTCGGTCGCGCTCTCCGGCGACCTGGACGACGTCCACCTCACCGGTTCCAACGCCAACTGCCTGCCGACCGACACCACCAAGAACACGGTGTACGCGTTCGCCAAGGAGTACGGCATCGAGTCGGCGGAGGCCTTCGGCATCCACCTCGCGCGCCACTTCGTGGACGACAACGAGCCGATCCACCGGGCCCGGATCCGGATCGAGGAGTACACCTGGGACCGCATCCGCACCCCGGACAACTCCGCCCCGTATCTTGAGAAGCGCAGCATGGACAGCGAGGAGGTCGGCCACTCCTTCGTCCGCAACGGCGGCGAGATCCGGACGGCCCAGATCACCTACGACGGCAGCAGCTTCCAGGTCATCTCCGGGCTGAGGGAACTGACCGTCATGAACTCCACCAACTCGGAGTTCTGGGGCTACATCAAGGACAAGTACACCACCCTCAAGGAGGCGTACGACCGCGTCCTGGCGACCGAGGTGACGGCCCGCTGGGCGCACTCCTGGAGCGGTGCGGAGACCCAGCCCAACTGGGAGCGCTCGTACACCCACGTACGCCGCCACCTGCTGGAGGCCTTCGCCGAGACCTACTCCTACTCGCTGCAGCAGACCCTGCACGCAATGGGCAGCCGGGTGCTGAACAACCGCGCGGAGGTCGACGAAGTGCGGCTGGAGCTGCCGAACAAGCACCACTTCCTGGTGGATCTGGAGCCCTTCGGCCTCAAGAACAACAACGAGGTCTACTTCGCCGCCGACCGCCCGTACGGCCTGATCGAGGGTACGGTTCACCGTGAGGGTGTCGTGCCGGTCATTCCGGTGGCATGATGCTCCGCTAAGAAAGACCCCAGGGATTCTTCCGCCGTCCCGCCCTGGGCAGCTCCACTCGACGGCGGTTCTCCCGAAACCGCCACCCGTCGAGGAGCTGAATCCCCCATGAGCACCCTCCCCCCGTCCGCTGACGAGCGCATCGTCATCGAGAACGCGGCCATCGCCACCGTGGACGCCGCCGACAACGAGTACACCCGCGGTCACGTGGTGGTCGCCGGTAACCGGATCGAGTCCGTCGGCGAGGGCCCCGCCCCGCAGTGGCTCCAGGGCGTCGTCCGCCGGATCAACGCCGAGGGCCACCTGGTCACCCCGGGTCTGGTGAACTCCCACCACCACTTCTACCAGTGGATCACCCGCGGCCTGGCGCAGGACAACATCCTGTTCGACTGGCTGGTGGCGCTCTACCCGACCTGGGCCCGGATCGACGCCGAACTGGTGCACGCCGCCGCCCAGGGCTCGGCCGCCGCGCTGCTGAAGTCCGGCTGTACCACCGCGAGCGACCACCACTACGTCTTCCCGCAGGGCGGCGGCGACATCCTCGGCGCCGAGATCGAGGCCGTGCAGGAGCTCGGCATGCGCTTCACGGCGCTGCGCGGCTCGATGGACCGCAGCAAGAAGGACGGCGGCCTGCCGCCGGACCACGCGGTCGAGCGGACCGAGGACATCCTGATCGCCTCGGAGGAGGCCGTGGACCGCTACCACGACGCCTCCTTCGACTCCATGCTGCACATCGCCATCGCGCCCTGCTCGCCGTTCTCGGTCAGCACCGACCTGATGCGCGAGGCCGCCGTGCTGGCCCGCCGCAAGGGCGTGCGGCTGCACACCCACGGCTCGGAGACGGCCGAGGAGGAGCAGTTCTGCAAGGAACTGTTCGGGATGGGCCCGACCGACTACTTCGAGAGCGTGGGCTGGCTCGGCGAGGACGTGTGGATGGCGCACTGCGTCCACATGAACGACTCCGACATCGCCAAGTTCGCCGAGACCGGCACCGGCGTGGCGCACTGCCCGTCCTCCAACGCCCGGCTCGCGGCCGGCATCGCCCGGGTCCCCGACATGCTGAAGGCGGGGGTCCCGGTCGGCCTGGGCGTGGACGGCACGGCCTCCAACGAGTCCGGCGAGCTGGGCACCGAACTGCGCAACGCGCTGCTGATCAACCGGCTGCACGGCCGCCCGGACGCGCTCACCGGCCGCGGGGCGCTGCGCCTCGGCACGATGGGCGGCGCGCGGGTGCTCGGCCGGCAGAACGAGATCGGCTCCATCGAGGTCGGCAAGCTCGCCGACCTGGCGCTGTGGAAGGTCGACGGCATCATGCACTCGTCGATCGCCGACCCGGTCGCGGCACTGACCCTGGGCGCGCTGCCGCCCCTGTCGCTGCTGCTGGTCAACGGCCGCCCGGTGGTCGAGAACGGCCACCTGACCACGGTGAACGAGGACCGCATCGCCCAGGCCGCGGCCAATGCCGCCAAGGAACTGGCCTCCCGTTCCTAGCACTCCCCTGTTCTCCGGGCGCCGCTGGACGGTGTGCTGCCCGGACTCCCCGTCGCGCTCGCGCACGCCGGGGACCGCAGCCCCGGACCCACGGCGAGAGTCCGGGGCTGCGGCATGCCCGGTGACTGTCCTACCTGAACGGTGATCAGGTCCAGGTCGGGGGCGTACGCGGTGTCGTTGTGGAACGTGATGGTGTTGGCACCCGCCTTGACCGTGATCGGGATGCTGCTCGTGTACACGGTGGAGAAGCTGGTGCCGGTGAGGCTGACGGTGAGGTAGTTGGCCGCACCGTCACCGATGTAGCCGACCTCGGTGCCGCAGGAACAGCCGGCGCAGCTCGCCGTCCTGATGGCGCCCGCCAGGGATTGTTTGGTCATTTGGCTTTGCCCGCCCCCCTGCCGCTGCGACATACCGAACGGTATGTTGGTCGGGAAACGTGTTACCCACTGGTAGGGAGAACGGCATGCGGGCGATCCAGATCACCGAGTTCGGCGGACCCGAGGTCCTGCGCCTGGCGGAGCTGCCGGAACCGATGGCCAAGCCGGGGCAGCTGCTCATCGACGTGGCCGCGGCCGGGGTGAACTTCGCGGACACCCACGCCGTCGAGGACTCGTACCTGTCCCGCAGCTCGCTGCCGATGGTGCCCGGCGGCGAGGTCGTCGGCCGGACCGCGGACGGGCGACGGGTGGTCGCGCTGACCGCGGCCGGCGGCTACGCGGAGAAGGCCGTGGCCTGGGAGGCCATGGCGACCGACGTGCCCGACCAGGTGTCGGACGGGGCCGCGCTGGCGCTGGTGGTGCAGGGCCTCACCGCCTGGCACCTGCTGCGCACCTCGGCCAGGATCACCCCCGGCGAGACGGTGGTGGTGCACGCGGCGGCCGGCGGGACCGGGTCGCTCGCCGTCCAGCTCGCCCAACGGTTCGGCGCGGGCCGGGTCATCGCCACCGCGTCCCGCAAGGCGA
>Ga0193726_1003338_pt1 | contig 10263 bp, 12 predicted proteins | sample H2c1metaG_FD_144928 | JGI IMG/M metagenome (GOLD analysis project Ga0193726, IMG submission 144928) | Soil microbial communities from a riparian zone of the East river system, Colorado, United States - H2c1 | ecosystem: Environmental > Terrestrial > Soil > Riparian zone | place: USA: East River... | reverse complement strand
CACTTACGAGAAGAACAAACAACCGTTTAACAACGTCACTGTAATACCAAGTTTCTCCCTTAGCATATACAAAAGAATACCCATGCAAACGAAGTTAATCAATGCTCCCGCCAAGTCTGGACGGCTCACACTCTGCCGCCAGTGCAACAACTCCAATCCCAACAAGGCGGCGCGCAGGGTGACAGCATGTTATTAAGCAAATGAAATACCATATATGGACGACTAACGACGGCTAGACAAATGCGCCTTCGCTGACCTACAATCTGCTTCATGGCTCTTCATAGCACGACAGCTCAGCTGAAGGATTACCTGGGTCTGTTTATGATGCCGAAGGCCACGGAAAAGGAGATGGATGGCCTTCTTGTGCATTATCCGGATGATCTAAGGGCCGGCTGTCCCTTCGACACTCGTGCGATACGATGACGCCATGCTAACGACGGCGGCGACGGTTACCATTGTCCCCTGCAAATCATCCCAACTTTGGGTGACGATAACCGGCCAAATTTGACTCAGACTACTGCATCGGGAAGAATGCTCACATGAGTCTTTGCCGAGCGCCATGCAAGGTCTACCGTGAAATCGATGTGGGCATTGGCAGCCACCTGGCCTACGTGAATGGTGAGCTTAGAATAAGACCATAGAACATCTCGGAAGTGGAAACCCGCCCCTAGCAACGAGCCCAAGGACTGATTGTATTGGCAAAGGTAGTAACGGTCGTCTCCTCCTGAACAGCTGCGCCGATTTTGGCTGCATCAGCAAGGAAAGAAGACATCTGCGCTTTGCTGACGTCACCGCCGAGGTCCTTGAAGAGCGTGGAAACGATAACTGTGCTATTTGTTGTCGACCCCGTCAAGTTGAGGTACTGCCCAGTCCGGACCTGATCCCAGTCGCTGATGTGCTTGGCGTGTGTAGTCGTCGAACTGGCTGTCTGGTCCAGCGTCGCTGCCATGACATTTACAGGGTGTAGAATCGTATTGAAAATGGGGAGGGTGTGGAGAGTGGGGTCAATAATAAACACGCCAGCTGCCAGCGCCACCCTCACGCAAAACCCAAAACACTAGAGGAAAGAAGATATGAGAGACATCACGGAGTACAAGTTAGAGATCGTACAATCGGGGTGAGAGGCCGAGTTAACAGTCGCGAATGACCCGTCGGCCAGAACGACTGAACTCTAGACTTTCTTTCAGGCGAGTCTGAGAGAAATTGAAGTTGAGGCACGTACGGAGAACGTTGTCCACTGCGAGGCCATAAAGGGCATGATCTGAACCATCGACAATGAATTGTTCCGTAAAAGTGATGTTCTTAAAGCAGGCGGTCCAGAGGAGTAGCAAATTCTTCGCAGTAGAACGGCCTAGCAAGTCATGACCGAAAGCTTGATAACAACGCGTAAGTCGTGAGCCTGGGCGAATCGTATACTTGCCTAAAAAGAGGTGAGTGAATGGAGTTATCGAGCTGGAGGAATCATGAACCCTCCAACAGAGCTCAGTTGCTGCATTGACTGCATAAATAGGGACATCTCCCTGCGCGCAGGTAGTCCCATTGCGTAAACAGAGCTCTGTTGGAGGGCCATAATCATGTTGTCATGTCGACACCCGGTGAGTGGAATGGATACCATGGACTCGGAGGGGTATGTATCACCTGTTCCCAATTGTACTACGACGGGTCATAAGTAGGAAGGAAGGCCAGGTAAAGATTCTGGTAAGACACTCACAGCAATTCATTGACCCCAGGAATAGTTTGTTGGAAAACGCCGCTTTCCTACTGTCCCTCTGTGCGGCCCGACTCAACGCACACCTTTGCAGACGGCACAACATCGACTGGACGGCCATCAACAGAGTCGTTCAAGGCGGATTGGTCCACAATGGAACGATAGCCAGGGCTACCAGGCTGGTTGCGACACCGAGTGTGAACGAGAAGTGGGACCAAAAGTAAACCCACTACCGTGCTCACAGCTACCGAACGGGGAAGAGGGAGCATGACCCGGAGCAGGGGGAGGGGAAGATCCAGACGTACATAAATAAATGAATTAGCGCCACCGCTATTGGCGGTCCTTAATAAGCAAAAGACGCTGAGGTTGAGCATACACGATCAACAAAGACACGACTTGTATATACCAGTTACTGTCCATGGCTGAATGCAATCGATGCCATGCCCCTCTCGCCAATGAAACCTCTCGTTCTCGAAAAGTACACCGAATCCACTGTAAAAAATCCAAACCCATGAAGTATATACAGCCTCAGGCTGCCGCTCAGAAGTCTGGAAAAGCAGCTGCTCAATTGTCAAAATCAAGGCGTACTACTTTCTCTAGGGACAAGGTACGTTTAATTATATTTCATGCTATGCTTTGAAAATTGAAATGATAAATTGTCAACCCCTAGAAATTGGAAGCATTGAATTCAAATGATGCTACTATGGATGTAGACGTCATTCCGGAGGAGAACTCATTCGATAACGTTGCAGTGGGTCCTATTTTCATCATATTTCGCATGAACTTAAAGTTATTGTGTAGGAGTTCACCAACGATATCATTATGGACCCGGCTACTATCGCTTCGGGTTCAAATTCTTGTATATCTAATTCTGATCGAATTAATGATGAGTCAAACGATCCTCCGTTCACAAAAACAATCTGCATGGACAACTCTGATATCCATACACCTCTTGCTGTTCGTCGAGGTGCTCGAAAGAGACGGATCCCCCGGAGGTTCAGAAAAGAGAGCGACCTACTGCCCTCAGCGCAATTTGCTGCAATGAGTACGTATAGCGAGGTGGTAACACCTGAACCATCCCCCATTCCTACTCCCCAACCCTCACCTTCCTCTTCTCGACCCACATCTCCTACATCCGTTAACCACATTGACCTGGAATCAAATGATCGGGAGACTGTACCAAACCAATTTGGTCTCTATCGACGTTTCACTGAATGGCCCTCAGTTGATCCAGAGGACGACATCACCATTAATCACCTCACCGATGCTCCCACTTTTGTTGGTTCGACAGAGTATGGCCATCGCAAAGCTGAGGATATGTTCAGTACTGTGGGATTGCCTTCCAATCCATTTGCACCGTATCTAAACGCAACAGTATACCGACTGATGAATTGGTTCTATCAGACTAGCTTCAAAAGTCTCACGAACATGGATTCTCTGGTACATGATGTACTTCGAGCGCCAGGCTTTGATGCTAGTCACCTCGAGGGTTTCAGCGCATCGCGTGAAGCAAAACGTCTTGATGATCCTATTCATTGTGCATCAGATGGCTGGCAAGAAAGTACCATTAAAATTCGACTTCCGAAGACCTACGCACGATTTGAGCAAGAGGACGATGCCCCTGAAGCTGAGATTCCCGGAGTCTTGCACCGAGACTTGCTCCAATCAATTGTTTCGGCTTTCAAGGATAAGTCTATGGAGGCATTTAATCTGAAAGGGTTTACGCAGCTGTGGAAGCCATCAGCTGATGAGCCGGTTGAGGAGGTCTTTGGAGAGGCATATGCTTCAGCAGTATTTCGAGAGATGGAAGACGAGCTTCGCTCGAGTAAACCTCCAGGTGAAACCATCGAAAGTATCGTTGTCCCTCTTATGGCATATTCGGATTCAACGCATCTTGCAACATTTGGAACGGCGGCCCTTTGGCCAATTTATTTGTTTATTGGACTCACCTCAAAATACATTCGGAGCAAGCCTACATCGTCTTCCGCACATCATTTGGCATATATCCCTTCTGTGAGTGGAATTTTCATTCATACGATTTGATATTTATGCTTTTCAAGCTTCCGGACTGGATCCAAGATATGTATAAAACAGCACATGGCAGCCCAGCTAACGCGGAGGTCCTGACCTTTTTGAAACGCGAGCTGGTCCATGGTATCTGGTCGCTTCTTCTTACAGATGATTTCGTCAATGCATATGTATTCGGAATTGTTGTCCTGTGTGCCGACGGTGTCACTAGACGGTTATTTCCTCGGTTCTTTACCTATTCCGCTGATTATCCAGAAAAGTGTGTCCATTCTATTTCTATGTAGCATATTGGCTAATAAATTTTGGACAGAATTATTCTTGCCACCATCAAATTCCTTGGACGTTGCCTGTGTCCACTTTGTACATGTCCTATGGAGAAAGTACGAGCCTTGGGTACAAAGGCAGATGATACTCAACGAAATAATATTCGGGTAGATTCAGAAAGGCGACAAGGAATGATCGCGACTGCACGGGAGTGGATATTCAAGAAAGGGCGATCGGTCACTTCAAAAGTGATTGACAGGTTTCTCAATTTCTCAATGGTCCCCATTCGTGTAAGTTCTTCTCAAAATTTGGGTGTATCCGCTAATGTACCTATAGAACGCGTTCTCGGAAGCCCTTTGCGATCACGGATTCAACTTCTATCAAATGTTTGCTGTTGATCTTTTACACGATTTCGAGCTCGGTGTTTGGAAGAGTGTTTTCAGACATTTAATTCGGATGCTCTATGCCCGTGGCAACGAAAACGTTCAAATGTTGAACGAACGGTGAGATCAAATGTTTTTGTTTTATATTTACATGATTAATGTTATCCTGCAGATATCGTTTGATTTCTGCTTTTGGGAGATCTACTATTCGAAAATTTCGTAACGATGTTTCGGCAATGAAGAAGCTAGCTGGCCGTGATTTTGAAGATCTTCTTCAGGTGTGCAATTTATCATGGTCTTCTATCTCTCCATGTAACAGTTCTGAACGCAAGTGTGCAATGCCCTGCTTCGAGGGGCTATTCCCACAATCGTGCGAGAAGACTATCCTGGATCTCCTCTTCATGCTGGCAACATGGCATGCACTGGCCAAGCTTCGCCTACATACGACATCATCCCTTTCCTTCTTCGAACAGTGTACGAAACTGCTTGGTCGGGTCATAAGAAAATTTCATGATCGCATCTGCCCAAGATATGAAACGCACGACACACCTCAAGAAGCGGCTACCAAACTCCGCCATGATGCAGCAAGAACTGCTAAGAGTGGTGCAGATAAAGGCAAACCGGGTGCCAAAAAGAAGTCCAGTGGGCGAACGTTTAGTCTGGAGACATACAAACTTCACGCACTAGGACATTACCCTGCGACAATACGACGGTTTGGAACGACCGACTCTTATTCGACCCAAACGGTATGGTACTCTTGCATTTCGTGATCTCTTGTATTATTCAACTTGGTTCATAGGGAGAACTTGAGCATCGTCGAGTCAAGCAATTTTATCCTCGGACAAACAAGAGAGATGTCGGACGCCAAATTGCAAGACACGAACGACGCACTGCAAAACTTCGCGGTATCGGGGAACGAAATTCAACCACAAGATCAAGAGGTTTGTTCGCTGAAGGTGAAGAAAAGTTGCCTCATTCAGACCCTTCGGAACGCTACCATATCTCAAGTTCTCGAAAGTGCCCTCTTAATATCACAAAGTGGCTGGTGGAAAACAAGGGGGATCAGGCCACTGAGGTGCGTCCATTCCTTTTTGATCTTTTCGACGGACATTAAAAGCATCATACAGAATTTTTTTCCGGTATTGAAGGACCATCTACTCGAGCGAATGGTCGAAACTCCCGAGGGTGGTTTCACTGACCGAGACCGCCGAGGGCTCCAAGTTTACAACAACCGACTTTATTGCCACCAGACACTTAGGATTAACTTTACAACGTATGACTGTCGTCGGGATCAAGATACAATTAACCCTCGAACCCGTTCGGATGTTATTGTACGTGCGGACAAAGATGAAGATGCTGAAAATGTGCATCCTTACTGGTACGCTCGCGTAATCGGGATCTTCCATGCCATGGTTGGTCGGGCCGAGGTAGGGGGCACCACCACCCTCGAACAGATGGACTTTCTATGGGTGCGGTGGTATGGGTACGACACATATGCACGCTCAGGGTTCAAGGCACGTCGACTCCATCAAATTGGCTTTCTAGATAGCCATGAAGACAAGGGAGCATTCGGGTTTATTGACCCTTCTGATGTCATTCGCGCTGTCCATCTCATCCCTGCATTCAAACTTGGAACGACCTCTGAATTTCTACCTCCATCAATAGCTCGACGTGAAGATGAAGATGATGAAGATTATGAACGGTACTATGTTGCAATGTGCATTTTATTTACTAATTACTATGAACTTGTTCTAACTGAGCACATAGGTTTGTCGATCGTGACATGTTTGCACGCTTTTGTGGATTTGGCCCAGGACACAAGTCGACACGAAACATAACACAGGTGTTTAGGGATGATATACAGGATGCGTTCGGGTTGACAGACAATTTAGAGGTAGCTGGGGATGATGCCGAAGATGCGGAGTTGGACGTACCTGGGGATGGGGATGGCGCTGGCCTGGTGGATTTAGAAATGGATGAGGAGGACTCGGAAGACAGTGTGGGTGGTGAGGACGATGATTTGCATGATATCGAAGATGAGGACAGAGATGAGGATGAAGACGACGGAGACCTGGATGGTTTGGTTGACGGGCCGGGCTATGATGCTCTCTGACTTTTTCTTTTTGTACATACAATTCTAAACCGCGGATTGGGATTTCTCACACCGTACCTGTACCGTAACATACCATACCCGTGACGCAGTACAGGCAGTAAATGACCTGCTGCGTGTGGGTAAGGGGCTCAACGGAAAGACGCGTCGTGGCCAGCTCCTTAGTGCTTTACATTGCTCGTAATTTATCATGCCGCATTTCATGAGCACTCGTAGATACCGAGGTACTTAATTTGTGAATAGAGATGTCTACCGGCCAAGCGAGCACCGCAGGCTTTGACTGCATCTAATGTTAGCTTAGCTCTCTCATGACATTTCCTAAAATGGAAAACGTCACGTGTAGTTTTACAATGTAATGCTCGAGCGGTATTTTTCCGGTCAACGATCAACCCGTGGAATATGAAGATACTTCCGAGGGATCTTCCTCCTCTTCTTCCTCCTCCTCCTCCTCCTCTTCGGACGAGACCCCCTCGCTGTCTCCCCCGACTCCAGTCTGGTCAGACTTGGTCAACGTGCAACTTCCCTCTATCGACTTTCTCAAGGCTCTCACGACGAACCTCGTTCCACCATCTTTCTCATACCCTATCTTTTGATTTTTAAGTATGATTACCACATATCCGTTCGAGACTGCTCGTGAGTCCATCCTCCCGCTATGGTCGCAACTTAAGTCCACTCTTATTGAGGTACTTTTCTCTTTTTCATGCGCCTATGCTACATACCACTTATGTTCCAAACCAGACAACTCTTGGCTCGCATTTCCTTCTTCCTGAAAGTCCCATCAAACTAATATATTACATTGCACTGATCGCAAAGCTTTGAATTGTTTCCGCAAACTGTTGGTCCAGTGGTCAGAAAGAGTATTCGCAAGCTGTATGGTTATCATGCAAATGGTCTCGACGTGGAGATACTATGTCATTTCTCGGAATGGTTCTCGGTTCACATGAGCAACTTTGGGTTTCAATGGGTATGGACGGAATGGTCAGTTCTTTCCATTTAATCAATCGATAGTGTTAAAACACTTTAAACACGGACAGGGTCCCGGATCTGGCATTGTCCAGGCAGCATCCAAAACGAGTCTGTGTGCACTGAGCGCTGGAACTTGAGATTCGGTTGTCATACTATGGTCGTATATTGAAGGTACTACCGGAACCATTCCAAGGCCAATCAAACGGCGCCATGCCCGATCAGACTCCCGGACCCATTTATGAGTATGAAGACCGTGGTATGTTTGCGCAATTCTTTTTGCTATTGACCTCACTCACTTTATGACTTGCTAGCTGTACCGCATTATGACGCTGCGCAGAACGTCTTCAACCAATCACGCCGTCGCATGAAGCCTGAAGACCCTTGTGCACCTAGACGCGGTGAAAAACGGCCTAGCCGAGATGACTGACATCAACGATGATCCTGACACCCTCATCCAGTCTATCGCTATCCAGTTTCCTACACATTGACGGGTGCTCATTTTCACATTTCCTTAGTGTGGTTGAACGCCACTTAATTGTCTTACGTGCTCTCTCCGGACCACCAGAGACCAAGGGGCATGTCCTTGAACTTGTTGTCAACTTCTGGAAACGCCCTACAAGTCGGAATGATGGGAAGGAGCCTGAGTTCGACATTGGAGAAGAGTCCGAAGAGACCTTTCACCTCGATGCTCCTGACCCAGACCTTGCCGCCTTGCTTATCTCAAACCGCTTGGCCGGGAAGTAGCCATTGTTTCGGACGGAGAATCCATTTACGTCCATGCAAATACCTCAGCAACGACACCTCATCGTTCCTCCGTGGATTTTCCCTCCTCCGCAAACTGTTCCTCCCCAGTACGCCCTTCGCTTCTGGCCTTGGTTAATGCCTCTCTTTTGGCAAAGAGCGTGCGCAACCTGGCCCCGAAGAAGTTGAATACCTGGAGCGAGAAGTTGTGGACAAGCTGGTATGTTCTCGTTGGTGTTCCTGTATTGCTGGCTCCGCTCACCCGATCCATGTTTCTCGCGCTTTCACTTCCTGTTGCCCATCATCGATAAACCTTCGAGTATGAGAAACGCTTATTCAATGGATCACAAGGAAGACCTGCAGTTGGCCTGCACACGGACCGCCTTTATCACCATGATCTTTACCTTAATTGCGCAGCTCATTGAGGATCCTTGCATGAAAGAAAAGGAAGATGATGGAGGAATGGGCATGGTTTACTAGAGCGGTGAGCTACCCTTCGCATTACATAACGAGCTTGCTGATCGCAGCTGGATAAGTGCACTTATCCTCCACTATATCAGTCATGGGTCGATAGAGATCGCACATGTGCAGTGTTTTGTTCAGATGCTCGTCTTTCTTCTGTTCCGGCAACGGCCTTCCTCAAGCAGTACAAGCAGCGCAAGATCTGGGTTTACATGTACGTCCTTCGGATCCACCTGCTACATCCGAGTTCTTACATATTCGGAAAGCGTTCTTCAGAACGCCTGATTATACCGAAATCCGCCGAAAGATATGGTGGGGTGGACCGCATGCTCGCCCTCGCCCCCCTCCCTGCCCCTACCTGGTTCACGCCCCGGCTTATGCATTCGGTGACGGATCGTGCTACCCCAGTGGGTGAAGATCGCAGCGTGGAAAATGCGGCGCGAGCTCCCTTCGACACTGCCCTGCCAATAGATGACGCGCGTCGGGTTTCTATTGACAGTATCTACCAGAGGCACTCACCCGCCTCACCTTTGGAAACCCAACCACCGTTACTACCACTACCGCACGCGGAGCCCATGGCGCCTCGCCACTCCGGCGCGTTTCGGAGCGCATGCATCGGCAAGCTCTCATCTTCTGCATTCTGCCATCTTCGTTGGTAATTCCGGGAACATGGGACAAAGTCTCACCATTGCCGGGCTCTCGTGCATCATTAGCAGACCGCCTGGTCCATCCTCACTGGTTCTCAAGTGACGCCTTACGGCAGAGTAACGTTACCTTCACCCTGGTCCGCGCACAGCCGGAGCATTCGCTGCGGCTGGCTTGCTCGATCGTGACGTTAGCAATAATGCCTCTCGCTGTGAGTGTGCGGAGCCTCGGCGAGCGCGACCAGAGTACGCTTGCCCCCAACTGGCTTGCGGTCTTGGCAACAGGCTCTGTTGTGAGTTCCTGGCGCTGAGTCTCTCGGGCCATCTCCACGGCCCGTCCTCATTCACGAAGTCGTCCTCGATCACTTCGAGCCCGGGTAAGTTAAGCCTCTGATGCCTTTAGAGTCAATATCTGAGACACATTGTAATACCTCTGAGGACTGGAGGTATTACAACGTGTCTTGGATATTGACTTGACTAACCCCTCCGCTAACTCCTCTCAGGCTGACCTTTCCTTGTCTCCCTCCACCCTCGTGCCCCCCTCCGCTGGCTCCACCTGCATCGGGCTATCCAAGAACCACCGTGCGCTCTCATCCGGTACCCTCACCATCATCTCCGCCTTCATTCCCTCCTTACAACCTCGCTTCCCTTTTTGCTGACTTTGAGCAGGATGTTAATATCTCCGAGAACAGCTCCGACCCAGAGCCTTCCCCAAATGCCGCTCATCTCCCCGATCCTGCCCCTTCTCCCATGACGATCTCTCTCGTCAGCCTTCGGTCTGCCATACTCACAAAGTGGGGCCTTGGATCCCGCTGACATCAATCCATCCAATGTGTTGTCGGTCGTGTTGAAGACTGGGGGAAATGGGGGTTGGTTGACCGCAGTGGCCCGCTGGCACATGCAGTATTTGCTGAGGCGGATTAGTCGGCGGCGACATGACCGAGTGAGTGAGCTTTG
>Ga0193726_1003337_pt1 | contig 10266 bp, 6 predicted proteins | sample H2c1metaG_FD_144928 | JGI IMG/M metagenome (GOLD analysis project Ga0193726, IMG submission 144928) | Soil microbial communities from a riparian zone of the East river system, Colorado, United States - H2c1 | ecosystem: Environmental > Terrestrial > Soil > Riparian zone | place: USA: East River... | reverse complement strand
CAAGCAGCCCTTGACCATGAAGTCGAACTGAAAAGATCGCGGGCCGACGTGTCGGATCGCGTCCGCGATGTGACGATGCGCGAGCGCAACCTTGAAGCCGCTGCGGAAAACGATCGAATCTGGTGGACAGCCTGGCAGGAGGCTTGCGCGAGCTGCTGGTTGGGGGAATCCGGCTCGGCTCCTTTGGTCGCAACCGTCCGGGAGACTCTGTCCGCGCTGGCCGAGTTGGGTCCGGCGGCGGAAAGGCGCGCCGCTTTGCTGGATCGTGTCGCGAAAATGCGGGATGATCAACACGTGTTTGTCGGTGAACTAGGCGCTATCGCGCTGGCACTGGGTTGCCGCTCGGACAACGATGCACCACTCGATCTGTACCGGCTACTCAACGATCGGGTTCAGCAGGCTCGTTCCGCGCTGACATTGCGTGACACCCGAACGCGGGAGTTGGATCATGCTCGGGAGCGGCGTCGCGAACTGGCCGAGCGGCGCGCGATCCATGCTGGCCGCAGGGCGGAGATGACCGGCTTCTTCAAGGTTACATCGCTGATCGAAGTCGCCGGGAAGCTGTCCGATATCGAAAAGAAAGCGGCGCTCGAGAGCCAGGCCGCCGACGCCACGCGAGAAATACTCGATGCACTTCGGTTGCCATCGATCGAACAGGCGGAACGCGCTCTCGACAACGCGGACCGCACGGCGCTCGAAACCGAGCTTACGGAATTGCAAGGCCGGTTCGACGATCAGGATCAGCGCACCCGCGACTTGTTCCTGGCTCACTGTAAAGCGGTCGATCAGGTCGAATCCGTCGGCGGCGACGCCGCCGTGGCGAAGCTCGAGGAGCAGCGCCGTACGACCCTGTTGGAGATCGAGGACGGAGCACGGCGGTACTTGAGTCTTCGGGCCGGTATCGTTGCCGCCGAACACGCCTTGCGTGCTTATCGCCGTCAGCATCGCAGTTCTATGCTGACCCAGGCTTCTGAGGCATTCCGGATAATCAGCCGCGATGCCTATAGCGGTCTGGCATCTCAGCCAGACAAAGAAAGCGAAATCCTTATCGCGCTCGCGTCCGACGGAAGCTCCAAGGTGGCGTCCGCGTTGTCGAAGGGTACTCGGTTCCAATTATATTTGGCGTTGCGCGTGGCTGGCTATCGTGAATTCGCGCGATCGCATCCGCCGGTTCCGTTCATCGCGGACGATATCATGGAGACATTCGACGATTTTCGCGCCGAAGAGGCGATTCGGCTGTTGGCGTCGATGGGACAGGTGGGGCAGGTTATCTATCTCACCCATCATAGACACTTGTGCGATATCGCCGAGCGCGTTTGTCCGCGTGTTCGGGTCCATCACATGTTGTCCGTTTCGCCATAGACGGGAAGCAGTTCACCAGGCTTGCCGGCGGTATCGTCAACGCGCCCGTGCGAAGCGGTCCAATCGGAACGGTTTCGGATCGACCACCGGCGCATCCCCCGCGACCAGATCGGCCATCAGGCGCCCCGCTCCTGGGCCTATTCCGAAGCCATGGCCGGAGAACCCGGTGGCGATGAAAAATCCCGGAATGCGTTTGACTTCGTCGATCACGGGAACGGCGTCGGGCGTCACGTCCATCAGTCCGGCCCAGGATTCGGCGACTCGAAGGTTGGCGAAGACTGGGAAGATACGGGACAGCGTTTCGCGCGCTTCCTCCAGGACACGTCGTTTCGGTTTCGGATCAAGTACCCGGACCGCCTCGAACGGTGTCGTTTGGTCCAGCGACCATCGGCGCGCGGTCCGCAGTTCCTGCCAGGTTCGGCTGCCGAGGCGCAGCCGGATTTCGTGACGGCTGGCCAGCAGTCGGGGGAAGAAGTCGGACAGCAGACGGAAATGATCCGGCGTCAGTTCAGCCGTGTTGGCGTTGCGCCGCGCGATCGAATAGCCGCCGTCGAGCCGCTTGCGCAACGCGAACACCGAGCCCGAAGCGGTGATCTCCGGGCCTCCGGTCAACGGTTCGGTGCGGAAGACCGAGCCAAGCACCTTCAGTTGCGGCAGATCGAATCCGGCATTGCCCGCGAACAATCGCGACCACGCACCGCCGGCGAGAACGGCGGCGTCGCAACGGACCCTGCCGCGTTCCGTGATGACGCCGAAAAGTCGTCCGTTGTGCAAATCGATGCCGCGAACCGCGCAGTTGGTGAAGATTTTCGCGCCGTGATCGCGCGCCGCCTCGGCGATCGCCGGCGCGGCATGGGCTGGCTCGGCGCGGCCGTCCGTCGGTGTGTGCAAACCCGCGACGAAGCGAGCACTCGCGCCCGGCATGACCGCCTCGAGTTCCCGGCCTCGCAACAATCGTGATTCGACCTGATATAATTTCGCCTGATCCAGCCAGGCTTCCTGGACCGCGACCTCAGTTTCGTTCTCGCACAGATACAGGATGCCTGGTTGACGGAAGCCGGTCTCGCGGCCGGTGCGTTCGTTCATCCCGCGCCAGAGTCGCAGGCTTTCCATCGCCAGGGGGATTTCGCCGAAATCGCGGCCCATCGTCCGGCACCAGCCCCAGTTGCGGCTGGATTGCTCACCGCCAATCCGGCCCTTTTCGCACAGGACGACCGAATGTCCCTTCTCGGCCAGGAACAATGCCGTCGTCACCCCGATGATGCCGCCGCCGATCACCACGACGCGCACACGGTCCGGCAATCGCGGGTCGGATTGAACGAGGTCGACAGGTGGCGACATGACATTCCATGGTCAGGAGGAAGCCGATACGCTATCCTGATTCGGATGTGATGACCACCGAGGCAGCGGCATGGCGTGGCGGGTTGGAGTCGATTCCGGTGGAACGTTCACCGACGTTTGCCTGTTAGACGATAAGACGAACCGCGTCGAGGTATGGAAGGTCGGTTCCACCGCGGACGATCCGTCACAGGGCATCGCCACCGGCATCGCCGAAGCGATGGCGCGCGTGGGCGCCACACCCGGCGCGGTCGTCTGGTTCGGTCATGGCACGACTGTCGCGACCAATGCGCTGATCCAGCATCGTGGTGCGCGGACCGGCCTGATCACCACGGACGGCTTCCGCGATTTACTGGAGATCGGCCGTCAGAAACGCCCCGATCTCTACGACCTTATGATCGACAAACCAGTGCCGTTGGTGCCTCGCGATTTGCGTCTGGAAGTGCCGGAACGCTTACGTCACGATGGTTCGGTCGAAATTCCGCTGGACGAGACCGCGTTCCGGCACGCGGTGCGGCAATTGCAAGCGGCCGGCGTGGAAGCCGTCGCGGTCTGTTTCCTGTATGGTTTCATCAACACGACGCACGAAGCAATCGCGTCCCGTATCTTGCACGAAGAATTTCCCGAAGCCTTCGTTTGCGTTTCGCACGACATCGCCCCCGAATTCCGAGAGTTCGAGCGCCTGTCGACAACCGTGGTCAATGCCTGGCTCGGTCCGGTCATGCGCCGCTACATTCAACGGCTTGGCGAGCGGCTTCGCGCGCTTGGCGTTCGCGCGACCCCGCGACTGACCCAATCGAATGGCGGCGTGATCAGCTTCGAGCAGGCCGCACGATTGCCGGTCCGCACCGTTTTATCCGGACCCTCGACCGGCGTTGTCGGCGCGCGCGAGGTCGGAAAGCTCGCGGGATTTAATGATCTGATCACATTCGACATGGGCGGAACGTCGACCGATGTCGCTCTGCTCAGCGCGGGAGAGTGCCGCCTGTCCGGCGAGGCCGTCGTCCAGGGTTATCCGATTAAAGCGCCCATGCTGGATATTCACACCGTGGGCGCCGGCGGCGGATCGATCGCTTCCATCGACGGTGGCCTGCTCAAGGTCGGTCCCCGCAGCGCCGGCTCCCATCCTGGGCCTGTTTGTTACGGACTCGGCAATACGGAACCCACAGTCACCGACGCCAATGTCGTGCTCGGTCTGCTTAACCCACGATATTTGCTCGGTGGCCGCATGCCGATCCATCACGACCTCGCGCGCGACGCGATCGGCGATCTCGCCGCGGCCCTGGGCCTGGATCCAATGGCGACCGCGCAGGGAATTCTTTCGGTGGTGACCGCCAATATGGTGCGGGCGATCCGGGTGATTTCGGTGCAGCGGGGCTACGATCCGCGGGATTATACGTTGATCGCGTTCGGCGGGGCCGGCCCGCTGCATGCGGCGAGGCTGGCCAAGGAACTGGATATTGCCCGCGTCCTGGTGCCGCGCAATCCCGGGATCCTGTGCGCGATGGGTCTTCTGCTGACCGATCTGCGCGCGGATTTCGCGGTGACCCGGCTGCGGCCCTTGGCACCGGCGGCCCTGCCCGACATGGCCGATGCGTTCCAGACCCTCGAGGCCCGCGCCCGGTCCTGGTTTGAAAATGAAGGAATCTCCGCTGAGAACCGACGGACCAGTCGCACCATAGACATGCGATACGCCGGCCAGAATTACGAACTTTCCGTTGCGCTGCCGGATGGCGAGATCGGTCCGAACAGCCTGACCGCGCTGGCGGAAGGGTTCGCCGCCACGCATCGGCGACTCTACGGTTATGCCGCCGATGGCGAACCGGTGCAGTTGGTCACGTTTCGGATCGAGGCTTTGGGCCTTGTGCAAAAAGCAACCTTTGCTCCTGCGCCCAGTACCGGCTCGGACGCCGCCCGCGCGCTGATCGAACATCGTCCGGCATGGTTGCCCGATATTGCGGCCTTCGCACCATGTCCCGTGTATGACCGCGATCGGCTGGAGGCCGGCGATCGTTTGGACGGACCGGCGATTATCGAACAAATGGATGCGACGACCTTCGTTCCCGGCGGCATGACCGCGCGGGTCGACGCATGGCGCAATCTTATTCTGGAATCAGCATGAAAAATACAATCATCGATCCGGTCACCGTCGAGGTCATCGGCAGCGCGCTGTCCTCCATCGTCGAGGAAATGGGCGAAGCACTGATCCGCGCGTCCTATTCCACCAATATCAAGGAACGGCGCGATTGCTCCACCGCGCTATTCGACCTCGCCGGGAATACGCTGTGTCAGGCCGAGCACATCCCGATGCATCTCGGCAGCTTCCTCGGACTGATTCCGCACATTATGAAACGGCATCCGATCCAAACGATGCGGCCTGGAGATGTTTTCTGCGGCAACGATGCCTATGAGGGCGGCGGCACGCATTTGCCCGACATCGTCCTCGCCGAACCGGTGTTCGTCGATGGCGAGATGACATTCTGGGCCGTGAACCTGGCGCATCACGCGGATTTCGCGGACCGGGGCCACGCGCATATTTATCAGGAAGGTCTGCGGATTCCGCCAATTCACTTGTACAAAGCCGGAGAATTGCAGACCGATGTGCAGGAGCTGATCCTGCTGAATTGCCAGGTGCCGCGCGAACGCCTGTCGGATTTCCGCGCCCAGATGGCCGCCAATCGTCTGGGCGTGGAGCGGACTCGCGCGTTATGCGCCAAATACGGGCGCGACACCGTTCTCGCGGCCGGCGCGGCCCTGCAGGATTACGCCGAGCGGAAAATGCGCGCCGGAATCGGGGCGATCCCAGATGGCACCTACCGTTTCGCCGACACCTATGACTGTCCCGAAATCGACGGCGAGTTTGACGTCACTTGTGCGATCACCGTCGACGGCGACACGATGCATCTACATTTTGACGGACCGCCGCAAATTCGCGCGGGCCTCAATATGACCTACACCGCGCTGCTCTCCACCGTCTATTACGCGGTGAAAGCCGTGGTCGATCCATCGATCCCGCCGAATGCCGGTCTCGCGCGGCCGTTGCGTGTCACCGCGCCCGAGGGCACGGTGGTGAATTGCGTGCATCCCGCGGCTGTGAACGGACGTCTCAGTCTGTGTCAGCGAGTAGTCGATCTGATTTTCGGCGCGCTGGCCCAGGCCGTGCCGGAGCGGGTCACGGCGGCGAGCAATGGGGCCTGCTTTTCGATCACCTTCGCCGGGCATCAACCGAACGACAATGCCCTTTGGGTGTATCTCGAAACGATCGGCGGAGGTTCCGGAGCGCGGCCGACCAAGGATGGATTGGACGGCGTGCATGTCCATATGACCAATACCTCCAACCTCCCGGTCGAGGCGCTGGAAACCGAATATCCCCTGACATTGTTACGCTATGAGTTGGTCGACGGGTCTGGCGGCGCTGGGCAATGGCGCGGCGGCATGGGCCTGCGCCGGGTCTATCGCGCCGAGGCGCCCTGCCGTGTTCGGGTCGATGGCGCACGCTTTTTGTCCGCGCCGTGGGGTCTCGCCGGTGGTGAACCGGGCGGCAAAGCAAACGTAACGTTACGCAATGGCGCCGAGAAATTCGCGCACGGTAACGGCGGCCTCCGGGCCGAGGGCCGCATCGATCCGGCCGCCGCGCGGGAAACCTATCGTCTGAACGACTGACGTTCGCCATCACCCCTGTCATTGCGAGCGCGGCGAAGCAATCTCCCTGCCCCACCGATGCAGATTGCTTCGCCGCGCTAGCAATGACAGGGGGCGCGCTCCACGGCTGGTACCCGTCAGCTTCGCCCCACTACAGCCGATCACTCCGCCGCGGCGCGCGCGGCATCGCGTTCGGCGATCAGCTTCTTCGTCAACGGCAACAAATGCCGTCCATATTCGATGTTGTCCTCCAGCGGATCGAAGCCGCGGATCAGGAACGTGGTGACGCCGAGGTCGTAATAATCGCACAACGCCTCGGCGACCTGTTCCGGCGTGCCGACCAGGCTGGTGGTGTTGCCGCGCGCACCTGTCGCCAGTGCCGCACCCGTCCACAGCCGCTTGTCGAGCCGTTCGCCCATCGCCGCCGCCGCCAGCAGCCGCCGCGATCCTTCGTTCGCCGGCTCGCGTGTCGCCAGTCCCGCTTTGGCGCGCAATTCCACGATGCGCTGTTTGATGCGCTCCGCCCGCGCCCAGGCCTCGTCTTCGGTCGGGGCGAGGATGGGGCGGAAGGAAAGGCTGAAACGCAACGAGCGCCCATGGCGAGCAGCCTCGGCCCGCAGCCTGACGGTGATTTCCCGGACCTGCGCGTGGGTTTCGCCCCAAAGCGCATAAACATCCGCATGTTTGGCGGAAACCCGCAGCGCCGCATCCGAGGCGCCACCGAAATAAATCGGAATGCGAGGCTGTTGCACGCAGCGAATCGCGGTCGATGCGCCTTTGAATCGATAGAACCGGCCTTCATGATCCACCGCCGGACCGGGTTCGGTCCAGATGCGTTTCAGGATGCCGACATATTCGTCGGTGCGATCGTAGCGCTCGTCTTTCGTCAGCGAGTCGCCGTCGCGGAACTGCTCGGCGTCATCGCCGCCGGTAATCACGTGCATCGCCGCGCGGCCATCGGTGATCTGGTCCAATGTCGCGAATTTGCGCGCCGCCAATGTGGGCGCGACGTAACCGGGGCGATGCGCCACCAGGAAACTCAGCCGCTCGGTGTGCGCGGCGGCGGCGGCGGCGACCAGGAATCCATCGGGCCCATCCGCGAAATAACCTACCAGCACCCGATCGAATCCACCCGCCTCCGCCGATTGGGCGAACTCACGGATATAGCCGCGGTCGAGCACGACCGGCGGCGGCGGATGAATCTCCGACGCCTGCCGATGATGGATCATGCCGATGAATTCGACGGTCATCCCGCTTACTCCCGCGAAACGCGCGCGACGATATCGGCGAGGCGCGCGTAGTCTTCGAGTTCATTGTAGGCGAAAGCGGATAGCCTGAGCCAGAGGCCGCCGCCGATCGCGTGCACCGGGGCATCGGTCCCGGCCCGCAGCAGCCTGGCTCGCAGTGGCGCTGCGTCCGTGTCCGGCCCCGCGGGCAGCCGAACCAACCGCATCGCGCCGCCGGAATCGATCGTTTCGGTGTTCAGGCGCCGAGCCACCAGCGCCGCGGCCTCGGCGGCAAGGTCGATATTTCGTTGCCGTAGCGCCGCGCCGCCCAGACGCTCGTGGAATTCAAGCGCGGCTCCGATCGAGAGAAACGCGGACGGATCGCGTGTGCCGGTCCAGTCGAATTCCTGGACATAACCGTGACCCAGCCCGTGCGAAATCACGGTCGGATGGGTGTCTGCCTGACGCGCCGCGGAAGTCCAAAGAAACGCGCACCCCTTCGGCGCACACAGCCACTTATGACAGTTCCCGGTATACCAATCGGCACCAAGGCCGTTCAGGTCGACATCGATATGACCCGGTCCATGCGCGCCATCGACCAGGACCGGCACGCCAACCGTGTGACATGCCGCGATGATGCGGTCCAGCGGCATCACCAACGCGCTGCCCGAGGTGATGTGGTCGATCACCGCGAGACGAGTGCGCGGCCCCAACAAAGCGACGACAGCGGTCACGATCCCGTCCGCCGTGGCGTGGGGAAACGGGACTGCCGCCTCGGTCATGCGCGCGCCGGCTCGTTCGGTTACGAACCGGACCGCATTGAGGACGGCGCCGTAGCCATGATCGAACACCAGGACCTCGTCGTCCGGTCGCAGCGACAGCGACCGCAGCACGGCATTGCATCCGGCCGTGGCGTTATCGACGAAACCGATGTCCTCGCCGCGCGCGCCGAGAAATGCGCCCAGACGATCCGCCGACTCGCGCAGTGCACCGGGCAGAACGGTGCCCATGAACCGCGTCGGCTGCGCTTCCATGCGGCGGCGCCACGCATCCTGTTCCGCCAGCACGCACTCCGGCGTCGCACCGAACGACCCATGATTGACCGTGACGAAATCCGGATCCAATCGCCAGGCGTGGCGGATGGCTTGGCCGAGTTCGGGGATTGCCATGCGATGGATTGTGACGCCGAGCCGACCGGATCACAATGGACGGACCGAGTCGCTCAACATGAAGCAGGCACCATGCGTTATCTGTTCGTGACGTTGTTTCTGGCTTTGGCGTGCTCTGCCCAGGCGCAAACCCGAATCGACGCGATCAACACGCAGTTCCGCTGGCTCGGGCCCGATGACAAGATCGTGGTGGATCGTTACGACGATCCGAAGGTCCCGAATGTGTCGTGTTATCTGTCGCGCGCGGAAACCGGCGGTGTGAAGGGCGGCCTTGGCCTCGCCGAGGATCCGAGCCGGTTCTCGATCGCGTGCCGCGCGGTGGGACCGATCACGATCCCACCGGGGTTGCCGAAGCGGGAGGTGATCGGATTCGCGCAGGCTTCGATTTTCTTCAAGAGCTTCCAGATCCACCGCTCGGTCGATGTCGAGAAGAGCGTGCTGGTCTATACCGTGATCAGCACGAAATTGATCAACGGCTCGCCGTTCAACAGCATCAGCGTGGTGCCCGTGAACGCACCGTAGCCACCATGGATGCCATCACCGTTCCCGATATGCTCCGCCAATTTACCTTCAACGGCGCTGCGACAATGGAGGCCGAAGCAGCCGGCATTGCCTATTTCGTCAACGAATATTGGACCTCGGCTCAGCGGAAGGGGCATAATTTACATGAGATCAGCTATCGCGCCTGCTTCAAACCGCAACTGCCGGAGTTTTTCATCGATCGTCTGACCCGGCCAGGCGACACGGTTTACGATCCCTTCGCCGGCCGCGGAACGACACCATTACAGGCAGCACTCATGGGTTGCCGCCCGATCGGCAACGACATCAATCCGCTGTCGGAAATGCTTGTGCGGCCGCGGCTCGAGCCGGTCTCGCTCCATGCGATCGCGAAACGGCTGCGGTCGATCGCCGCTGGGAAATCCGCCGACGCTGACGATGAACTAACCGTGTTCTATCATCCGGAAACTCTTGGCCGCATCCGCGCGATCCGCACGTGGCTGTTGCAACGCGCGGCGACGGGTGAACTCGATGCAACCGACCGATGGATCCGCATGGTGGCACTGAACCGGTTGACCGGGCACTCGCCTGGATTTTTCTCAGTCTATACCTTGCCTCCCAATCAGGCGGCGTCGCTCGCGGCGCAACGGAAAATCAACGAAAAGCGAGGGCAGACACCACCGCTCCGGGACGTCGACGCGATTATCCTGAAAAAGAGCCATGGCCTCCACGCGGATGGTTCGCCGCGCGCGCACCCGCCGGCTCTGTTCATGACCGGCCCGGCGGATCGCACGCCGGAACTGCCGGACAGCTCGGTCGACCTGGTCGTTACGTCGCCGCCGTTTCTCGATATCGTCGACTACGAGGGCGATAATTGGTTACGCTGCTGGTTCGCCGGCATCGATCCGCGCACGGTGAAAATCGACCGGCATCGCGGCGTGGCGGACTGGGAGGCGTTCGTGCGGCGCGTGTTCGTGGAACTCGCCCGGGTCATCCGGCCCGGCGGATGGGTCGCTTTCGAAGTCGGCGAG
>Ga0193726_1003336_pt1 | contig 10270 bp, 10 predicted proteins | sample H2c1metaG_FD_144928 | JGI IMG/M metagenome (GOLD analysis project Ga0193726, IMG submission 144928) | Soil microbial communities from a riparian zone of the East river system, Colorado, United States - H2c1 | ecosystem: Environmental > Terrestrial > Soil > Riparian zone | place: USA: East River... | reverse complement strand
CACTGGCGAATTTTCGGGCTGTTCGGCGTCATGTTCGTCCTGCCGCAGTACTTCCGCTCGGTGACCGGTGTCGACGCTCTGGGGACCGGCGTCCGGACCCTCCCGCTGCTGATCGGAATGATCGTCGGCCTGCAGAGCGGCATGCGCCTGGCGAAACGGATCGGCTTCGCCCGGTCGGCGACGATCGGATTCGTCACGCTCGCCGCTGGTTTGGTCATCGGCACGACAACCGGCGTCCACACCGGATTCGCGTTGATCGGCGCCTGGACCGCGCTGGCCGGCTTCGGCACCGGTATGGGTCTGATCGGCGCGCAGAGCGCGGCGCTGAACACGCTCGAGAAGGCGCGAGCCGGCGCGGGCACCGCCGTCATGCAGGCGATGCGACAGGTCGGCAGCGTCACTGGTATTGCCGCGCTCGGCGCGGTGCTCAACGGCGTGTACCGCTCGGGCGTCCACACCGCCGGCCTACCGAGCAGTGCCACGACGTCCGCTCGCGACAGCGTGGCCTCCGGCGTGACCGTCGGGCAGCAGTTGCACGCCCCGTCGGTCGTACAGTCGGCGCAGAACGCGTTCGCCACCGGGATGGACGCCGTGCTGTGGACGTCCACCGTGGTGTGCCTGGCCGCGGCGATCCTGGTGTTTTTGTTCTTGCCGAACACAGGTCGCGTCGGCCGGGTGACCAACGATGCTGGACAATCGGAGGGTGCCGTCGTCGAACCCGAGCCGCAGCCCACAGCCTGACATGCCGAGCACGCCGCTAGGACTGCGCGAGCGCAAGAAGGTGCGGACCCGTGCCGCACTGCAACGCCATGCCCTGCAACTGTTCACCGAGAAGGGCTACCGCGACACGACAATCGAACAGATCGCCGAGGCCGCCGAAGTGTCGCCCAGCACGTTCTTCCGCTACTTCGCGACGAAGGAAGACACGGTGCTGGCCGACTACTTCGACGCCCGGGTGGTGGGATTCTTCCGCGAGGCGCCCGCGCGGATGAGCCCGGTGCAGGCGATGAAATACGCGATGGAGCAGCTCATCGAATCGATGTCGCCCGAAGATCTGGAGCTGGAACTCAAACGTAACCAGCTCATTGCGACCGTGCCGGAACTGCAACGCGGCATGATCGAGGAAATGCTCCGCCCCATGCGATTGTTGGCGGCCGCCCTCGCCGAACGACTCGGAACGGATCCCGAAGATCCCTTCTGCAGGGCGTACGCCGGCGCGTTGATCGGCGGCCTGCTCGCGATCTCCGGCTACCACGAGACGGAGGGTGTGCAGGACCTCGCCCGGATCGTGCAGGGCGCCGACATCCTCGAGCAGGTGCTGCGGACGCCACCGCGGCGAACGTCGGCGCGAAGGACGACCTCCGAAGGTCCGGCCGGCCGCGCGACGGCGTGACCGGCCGCTCGCCTGAACGTCACGCGGAACGATAGTCGAAACGCCGGCCATGCGATCTGGCAACCGACGCCACGATCGACAGTCGCTTCGGTTATCGAGGCGACGTCACCCTCGGTCGGGACGATCGACGCAGCAACGCAACGACCATCACCGCGACACAGACACCGATCGCGCCGGCCGCGATAACCAGCCATCGCGTCCGGTGGGATGGGGCCACAGTGCCGACATTGGCAGTGTTGGCGGCATTAGCGGCGTTGGCCGCGTTAGCGACGCTCGTCGGCTGCGGGCGGTTCGGCGTGGCCTCCGCAGCGGTCAGGCCCGGTACACCGAGCGAGGTCAGCAGCGAGCGAAATGTGTCCGGGGCGCGATACCAGCCGCCGGTCGTCCTTGTGCCGAGCACCGGCTGCCCGGCCGCCGTGAAGGTCACCGGACCGCCCGCCGCCAGCGGATAGGCATCCTGCTTCAGGGTGTCGGGCTTCGGATTGCCGCCCGGCACGCGGTATGTGAGCTCGAGCCTTGGACCGAGGGGCCCCGTCGGCGCCGTACTGGACAGCGCCATCGCACCACTCGAATCGGGTCCGAACATCGCAACGAAGAGGCCACTGGCATCGCCCAGCTGCCCCAATCCTTCGGTGCTGCCGGGCTCGCCATCGCCGCCCACGACGATCGGCGTCGAGATACCGGGCCCGGTGATGGTTGCCTGGTCTGCGCCTTTCGCCGCGGCCGGGCCGGCCATCATCAGGACGGCCAAACCGGCCACCGCCGCCACCACACATATGCGCCGAATCATGGCTTCGTCCCCTCAATCGCCGGTTGCGCTGCTGATTACACCGCCCTGAATACACGGGTCGCACTGAATACACCGGCGCGATCGAGAAGGTTCCGTTACCCCATCCCGGACGCGAGCGCGAGCGCCGCGGCCAGCGGGCGTACGCCGTCGAGCCGGTAGGTGATGTCGCCCTCGGTCCAAACCAACGTGCCGTCCGTCCGCCGGGCCGAGCCCGAATCCTCGCTGCCATCGGGCAAGACGTAGACAAGCGTGGTCGGTTTGTCGAACCACACCGCGTCGTGTCCGTCGACATCGACGCGCTGAGCCAAGCCGCCGGCAATGTACTTCTCCCACAGGATCCCGAGATCCCCGCGGAACTCGTCGATCTGGACCGGACCGGACGGCAACGCATAACGCAGCGAGACCACCCGTCGGTCCGAGACCGTGATCGACGCCGGCACGCCGAGCGCGCGCGGCGCCCGTACCGCAAATCCAACCTCTCGCTCGGCGGCCGCGAGGTCCGCCGCGTGCGTGCCGGGAAGCGCTGGGTTCGACGCGGGCGGCGGTCCGGGCTCGCGGCGCACCTCGGTCCCGCCGAACCCGAAGACGTGGGTGATCGCACCCCGCACCGGTGCGGAGACCGCGGCCGACACCCCGACGGCGGCGAGCAACGCGGCCAGAGCGGCCACCCAGCGGCGCCATGTGTGGGTACGCCGCCTGGGCGCGCTGATGGTGGCCAGCACGAGATCGGCCATATCGTCGCGGGCTTCAAGGGTGATGCCGCGTCCCAACTCGCGCAGTTCGTCACGAAGGTCAGTCATCGCCCGCACCCACCTCGACGCGCTGATCGGCCAGGATGCGTCGGAGTCGGTCCAGTCCGCGTGCGGCCCGCGACTTCACCGTGCCCTTGGGCAGGTTCAACGCCGTCGCGGTCTCAGCCTCCGTTAGGTCGAGCAGATAGCGGAGCGCCAGAACCTCCCGATCCTGAGTGCGCAGAGCGCCGAGCGCCTTGACCAGCTCCTCGCGGCGCTCGCCGGTGAGCGCGCTGATCGTGGGTTCGTCGTCCAGGATGTCGTTGTGCCAGTTGGCGGCGCGGTCAGCCAGGTTGCGTGCCCGCGATCGTGCGCGCGTCGTGTTGTGTGTCTGGTTGACGACGATGCGCAGCAGCCACGGCCGGAACGCTTCTCGGGTACGGAATCGCGACAGTGCTGTATAGGCCGACACGAATGCCTCCTGGACGACGTCGTCGGCGTCGCTTCCGGCGCCGCACAGGATCGCAGTGCGTTGTGCCAGCGCGCTGTAGCGCACGACCAGGATCCGGAACAGATCCCGCTCGCCTGCCGTCACTCGGGCGATCACCTCGGCGTCGTCCGTGTCGTCTCCCCTCCCGGTCCGTGTGATTCTTCTACACCGCCCAGGGGTGAATTGGTTCCCGATCGCCGTGGTGATGCTGCCCCAGGGCGCCTCTGCCTGCGGATGTCGATGGCGTTCGGCCGGCTGGTCACGTCGCCTAAGCCGGTCCGCAATCAGAGACCCGGTGCACTCAGCGCTGCAAGCAGTCGATCCTCGATGGCGTCGGCCGCGGCCGTTGGGCCACCGGCGGCCTTGAACCCGGCTGCGACTCGGGCGACGCCGTCGGCCATCTCCATCGCTTCCAATACCTTGGCTCGCAGGCGGCCTGCGGTCAGACGCTTCGCGGACAGGCGGGTTCCGGCCCGAGCGACCTGAACGCGGCGGGCGACCTCAAGCTGATCTCGGCCAAACGGGACGGCGCACACGGGCACGCCACGGGCGAGTGCTTTCTGGGTGGCGCCCATCCCGCCGTGGGTGACGGCGCAGACCGCGCGGTCGAGGATCGGGCCGTGGGCCAGGAATCGCTCGACATGAGCGTTCGACGGTACGTCGTATGCCATGGGTTCACCGGAGGGCAGCGTGGCCACCACGTGCACCGGTTGATCGGCGAGTGCCTCGAGCGCGGTGCTGACAAGCCGGCCGTCGTCCTGGAATTCTGAAGATGTCGTCACCAGCACGATGGGTCGGTCGAGGTCCGCGAGCCACGGCGGGGGCTCGCCGGCGGGCTCCCAGTCGCACGGACCGACCATCGCGACGTTGTCGGGCCAGTCGGTACGGTGGTATTCAAACGGCTCCGCGGTCATGTAGAGCAACAGCGGTGGGCGCCGGAACAGATCATCGGTATTGCCCAGCGCGGCGAGGCCCAGTCCAGTTCGGACTCCGTTGAGCGGTGGGAGCATCTTCTTCTCGATCGTACCGAGGACCACCGGCCGTGCCAGCAGATCGCGGAGACGTCCCAGTGGGCCGTGAGCCGGCGCAAGTCCCGGGCCGAACGGAGGAACCTGCGGGGAGCGCAGCGCCAGCGGGTATGGGCAGAAGCTGGCCCATGGACCACCCCACCGCTCGGCGGCTGCCATTGCACCCCACGCGTTGATGTCCACCATGACAGCGTCAGGCCGCTCCTCGGCGATCGCGTCGCTCAGGTCGGCGGCATCGAATTCGGCCCGGGCACAGAAGCCACGCACGGCCGCGGCGAGCGCCTGCCGAGGACTCTTGGCCGTCCAGTCGTCGAGCTCGATCGCCTCGATCTTCTCGCTGATGGGCGCAGCAGCGAAACCGCGGCTGTGCATCAGCGGGATTTGTGATCTAAGCGTACGAACGCTGATCGAGTGGCCCCGCCGGTGCAGCTCGTCCAGAACAGGTGTAAGCGGGAACAGATGCCCGCGAGACGGTGTCGTGTAAGCCAGGATGCGCGCCATCAGGAGTCCTCCAGCAGGGGTTTCAACAGCTCGACGAGAGCAAGTTCGGTCTGGTGGCGGCTCAGGCCGGCGTCGCGGCGAAGCAGCTTCCAGGTGTAGACGTCACAGACCGCGACGAACTGGGCCAGCCGGCGTCGGCGCTCGACGTCGGCCAGACGCGCCAGCGAGGGCGCGAAGACCTTCGCGCACCAGTCCCGATGCAATGCTTTCCCGCCGGCGACGATCTCGCTCAAATTCGCTAAGCGCTCCTCCTCGGCCAGCATCTTCAACACCCGATCACCGGTCGCCTCGTAGTGCTCGACAAGCACCCCGACCGCCGCCGCCACATTTCCTACGGGTGCGGCATCGCGTTCGTCCCTGGTGCGCTGCATCTGGCGTGCGACACCCGCCGCAAGCAATCCCTCCTTGCTGCCAAATCGACGGATGACCGTTCGTACGGAGACGCCCGCTCGTTTCGCGACATCGTCCAACGACAGCTGGTCGGAAGGCCGCTCCCAGAACGCCTCCACCGCGGCATCAAGGATCCGTTCGCCGATCGCCGCGGCCGCCTCCGCACGAACGCCCATCCGATACGGCCGCGATCCGGCAGATTTCATGTCACCTACAGTGACACCAAATTGGCCGCGGGGCAATCGTCCATGCTCCACGACAGAGAAATGGCACTCGTCCCGAGTCCGGCGGCACGGAGTCACCCGAGCACATGTGACTTCGGCGGGCGGCGTCGGAGTTTGGCGGAGAAGCATCGCGTAACGCTTCGGCAACACCATTGACACCCTCCGGACCGTGAAGCTAGGTTCACGCTTACTTGTTGTACAGAGTCAAGTAAGTCGGGAGCGGTCATGCCGGCAAAGGGTGATCAGGGCACGGTACGTGCGCTGAATCGGCGCCTCATCCTGCGCCTGCTTCGGGAGCAGGGTCCGACCAGCCGGACCGATCTCGCGGAACTGTCCGGTCTGAGCAACGGGGCGATCACGCGGATCGTCGGCGAGCTCATCGACGAAGGTTTCCTGGTCGAGCGCTCGATTGGAAATTCGACGGGCGGCCGGCGGCCCGTGCTCCTCGATCTCGACACGTCCGTGCGGGTGGTCGCGGGCCTGAAGCTGATGGACGACGAGATCCTCTCGGTCCTCGTCGACATCAAGGGCGCGGTCGTCGCCGACGCACGCGTTCCGCTTCGATCACATCGAATCGCGGACGTGATGGACCTCGCCGCGGCGGCGGTCGACGATCTGCTCGTCTCGATCGATATCAGACATGATCGGCTCGGCGGCATCGGCTTGTGCATGCCGGGTTCGATCGACTGGCGCGCCGGCGTGTGCCGGCTCTCGCCGTTCTTCGGCTGGGTCGACGTGCCGGTCGCGCAACTCCTGCAGGATCGCACGAGAGTCCCGGTCACCGTCGACAACGACGTCAATGCCCTTGCCGTCGCCGAAAGCCTCGTCGGACCGAGCCGCCAGGTCCGTGACTTCGCCGTCATCACGCTCGGACGCGGCGTCGGAGCCGGCTTGGTGCAGGGCGGCCGTGTCTACCGCGGCTCAGCCGGCGGCGCCGGCGAATTCGGTCATACGGTGAGCCAGATCAACGGTCGCCCCTGCGAATGTGGAAAGGCGGGCTGCCTCGAGGCGTACGTCGGCGAACATGCCCTGCTGGAACGGCTTCACGCGCTGGGCGGGCGCTTCGCCGGCATCACCGTGCCCGGCTTCATCGCACTCGTTCGCAGCGGCGATACCGAGGCTGCCTCGATCTATGCCGAGCTGACCGAGCGGCTCGGCGTCGCCATCGCGAACCTCATCAATCTCGTCGACCCGGAGCTTGTCGTCCTCGGCGGCGAGGGCGCCTTCCTCGACGAGACGTTCGTCGCCGACGTGCGGCCGCACGTCGAGGCGAACACCTTCGGCGGTCTCGACGACGCGTTCGAGCTTCGGCTGGACCCCGCCCGCGCCGAAGGCACGGCCTGGTCGCGTGGCGCCGCAAGCCTCGCAATGGAACACATCTTCGATCCACTCATTCAGAGCCAAGACCTGGCCCGAGTCTGACGGATCGACCGCGTTTCGCGCCCAACCCTGCTTCCGACGTGTCCACGCAAGGCACGTCCAATGCTTCAACCCCCAATCATCTGAGGAGTTCTGCATGGCACGCATGAAGGCACGGCTGGCCATCCCGGTGGCCGCCGCGCTGCTCGCGGCACTCGCGGTCGGCGCCTGTTCCAGCAGTAGCAAGGCATCTGGCGCATCGGCCACCTCGCCGGTGACGCTCACCTTCTGGGGTACGTACGGCAACGGTGGCAACAAGGCTCAGACGGATGTACTGAACCAGTTGATCCCACAGTTCGAAAAGGCGCATCCCACCATCAAGGTGAACTACGTCGACGTTCCCTACGACTCGCTTCTGCAGAAGTTGACCACCGGCGCCGCGGGCGGGCAACTGCCGGATCTCGTTCGCTCGGACATCATCTGGGTGCCGAAGTTCGCAAGCCTCGGAGTGTTCGCCCAACTAGACGGCAAGATGCCGAATTTCGACGCGCTCGCGCAGGCGACGTATCCGGGAACGCTCTCGACCAACAAGTGGCAGGGGCACTACTACGGCCTGCCGCTGGACACGAACACGCGCGTCCTCATCTCCAATCAGCAGGCGTTGACGGCCGCCGGCATCTCCGCGCCGCCGGCGACGTTCGCTGACCTTCAAACCGACGCACCGAAGCTGGCCGCCAAACACGTGTCGGTGTTCGCGGACAGCGGGCTGGGAGGCTGGAACATTCTGCCGTGGATCTGGTCGGGCGGTGGCGAGATCAGCGACCCGAATCTGACGACGGCAACGGGTTACCTCAACGGACCGCAGAGCGTGGCCGCGGTCCAGATGCTGGTGGACCTCTACAAACAGGGCGCGATCCCGAACCTGCTCGTCGGTAACAAGGGCGCGGTGCAGACGCAGGACGGTCTGCCGAAGGCCAACTACGCCGACATTCTTGACGGTCCGTGGATGCAGGGCATCTGGCAGGCGCAGTACGCGTCATTCAAGCCGACGTACACGCCGGTTCCCGCGGGTCCGGGTGGATCGATCAGCGTGGTAGGCGGCGAGGACATCGTGATGACCTCCAGTTCCCAGCACCAGGCGGCCGCCGAGCAGTTCATCGCGTTCACGCAGAGCCCTGCGTACCAGTTGGCCATGGCCAAGACCGGCCAGATGTCGGTGGTCACCGCGGACGATGCGCAGGAAGCCTCCGACTCGCCGGCGCTCGCCCCCTACATCAAGCAACTCCAGACGGCCAAGTCTCGCCCGGCCGTGCCGGACGAGCCGCAGATCGACACCGCGTTGCAGGACGATCTGACGCCCGCGTTCGAAGGAAAGACGACTGTCCAAGCCGCTCTCGACAAAGCTGCCCACGACATCGATCCGTTGCTGACCGCCACGAAGTGAGGCTGCGGTGACGGTGTCGGCGGCGGTGCGATCGCGGAAGGCCGCGATCGCGGCGGGTAAGGAGGCGCGCCCGGGCTCCGGGCGCGCCTCCCGGCGGCGCAGTGGCGGCCGCCGGGTACCCCGGCGTTCGGCGATCCCGTACGCATTCCTTGCGCCCGGTTTCATCCTCTTCGTGGCTCTGATCATCTATCCGATGATCCGAGCGTTCCAGATGAGCTTCTACGACTGGCGAATCGTCGCCGGCGCGACCAGCGACTTCATCGGCTGGCAGAACTACGTCACCGCGTTCCACGACCGCATTTTCTGGCGGTCGCTGGCCAACAGCGGCGCCTACATGCTCTTCACGGTCCCACCGCAGATCGCCCTCGGCCTGTTCGTCGCGTCGTTGTTGCGGGCCAAGGCGCCCGGACAAGGGCTCTACCGGCTGCTGTTCTATATCCCGGTGGTAACCAGCTGGGTGGTCGTGTCGCTGCTGTTCCAGTACCTGTTCGCCGACGCCGGGCTGGTCAATTACGTGCTGCACGGAGTGCACGCCACGAACGGGCACACCTCATGGCTATCCGGCCGGTGGACGGCCATGGTCGCAATTTCGGCGCTCGGTGTGTGGAAGGGCATCGGCTGGTCGATGATGATTTTCCTCGCCGCGCTCCAGGGCGTTCCACGCGATCTGGAGGAGGCCGCGGCCGTCGACGGTGCCGGCCGCTGGCGGCGCTTCCGTACGGTGACGGTGCCGGCGATCTGGCCGGCGTTGACATTCGTCACCGTCATGCTCGTGATCGGCGGCTTCAACGTGTTTACGTCCGTTCTATTGATGACCGGCGGCGGTCCGGCCGACCAGACGCAGGTGTTGCTGACATTCATGTACGAGCAGGCCTTCAAATTCCTCCAATTCGGGTACGGATCGGCAATCGCGGCACTGCTCACCGTGCTCGTGTTCGTTCTGTCGGTCATTCAGCTGCGGATTTTCCGTAATCGGGAGACTTCGTGACGACGATGTCGCCGGCCTGGCTGCGGCCGTCCCGTACGGGTCTGGCCGTGCGATACATCCTGCTGACCATCGGCGCGGTCGCCATGGTGCTGCCGTTCCTGTACATGCTGTCGACGTCGTTCAAGGGTCAGCAGTACGTACTGACCACGCCGCCCCAGTGGTTTCCGCATCCGGCCACGGTCAGCAACTACACGACGGCGTGGAACTCGGACCACTTTCCCCGCTACTTCCTGAATTCGGTCGTCGTCGCCGTCGTCACGACGGTCGTGTCGCTCCTGCTCAGTTCCATGATGGCGTACGCGTTCGCCCGCTTCGACTTCCCCGGCCGCGAGGCGATGTTTCGCATTCTCCTGCTGGGCCTGATGATCCCGGCGATGATGCTGATCATCCCGCAGTTCATCCTGGCCAAATACCTGCACCTGCTCGACTCGCTCACCGGCCTGGTCGTGTTCTATGTCGCGGCCTCGCTGTCGTTGAACACGTTCCTGCTGCGTGGATTCTTCGAGGCGGTGCCAGCCGAGCTGGAGCAGGCGATGGAGGTCGACGGCGCCGGCTCGATCACTCGATACTGGCGGCTGATCCTGCCGCTCGCGCGTCCAGCCCTGGCCACCGCCACCATCTTCACGTTCCTCGCGAGCTGGGACGAGTATCCGTGGGCGTTGACGATCATCAACACTCCGTCGAAGCAGACGCTGCCGCTTGGCATCGCCTTGTTTCAAGGGCAGAACTCGACGCTGTGGGGCCTCGTGTTCGCGGCGTCCATCGCCGCGATCGGGCCGGTGATCGTCGTCTTCCTCGCCTTCCATCGCCACTTCGTACAGGGCCTGACCACCGGAGCAATCAAGGGATGACAATCGAAGCGCTATCGGTGCGATCGACGTATCAGCCCGACGAACAGCCACAGATCGAGATCCGCGGCCTTCCGGAGCCGG
>Ga0193726_1003335_pt1 | contig 10273 bp, 17 predicted proteins | sample H2c1metaG_FD_144928 | JGI IMG/M metagenome (GOLD analysis project Ga0193726, IMG submission 144928) | Soil microbial communities from a riparian zone of the East river system, Colorado, United States - H2c1 | ecosystem: Environmental > Terrestrial > Soil > Riparian zone | place: USA: East River... | reverse complement strand
CATGTGCAACACCCTAGATCGGCCTGCACGATGACCCAGGATATATGAGAAACGTTGCAGTGCAGGGAGAACCGGCGAGCAGAGTGTTCGTTCCGGTTCCTTGTCACCGTTCCGCGTTTGTTGATGTCGCACGCGGTCGCAGGTTGTGGCGAAAGGCGGCGGACGAATTGCAAGGTGGGCCAAATCTTTCCCTCGGAATTACTGGAAGCCTGTGCAGTTGCTTTAGGGACAATCGGCGCCTGGGCCTGGGGGTTAGGGGAACTAAGCGCGTCCAATGGGCTCTAGCCGCGCGCGAGGTTCTCCCTGGACAGCGGAGAGACGCCATGGCCTTCCCCTTATCCATAACCGATCAATTTCGATCGAACGCCATCCCGACGGCAACACGACTTCTCCCTTGCACCAGTCTTGAGGGTTTTCTGGGCCAGGCTGTATTCTGGGAAAACCCAAAATCAATCCTAATAAAAAACCGCCTAGATTTGCGAAGAATGGTCCAGCTCGCGGTTGCTCGGGAAAAACGTCTTCGCGGTATTCCAGCGTCTGCATGAATCTGTCTGTGCAGAAGCCGCCATAGCCTTGGTCGAGTAAATTTAGGGAAAGCTGCCGATTACCGGAACGGGCTGCCCAAACGCCATACAGAGCCGACAGCATTGGACTGCCAAGGTATCGTTTGGCGATTTTCAGATAGTACGCGAGGGTCGCTTGTTCTGTCTCCTGATCAAAATCAAACCCGAGCGGGAAGATACCCATCAGGGGATCTGGCGTGGCGGCCTTTTCCTCGTCAGCCCGGAACGCATCGTGGGAGATCACTACCTTGCCGCGTTTCGGCACTACCATCTTGGCGGCCATCTCCACCCACGCGGGATCAATCGGCCGCTGCAATCGCTTAGCTGCGGAGATCGCGTCGAGTAAAACAATTCGTGCCGACATGTTAGTGAAAACAGCATTATCTGATGGCGATTTGCGCTCGGCAATACCCATGGAAGAACGAATTTCATATTTTTCGCGGCGCTTGGAAACGCGGCTTTTGATCCATTCGGCAACCCCCGAAAGCACGGGCCAAGCTTTCTCTCGCAAGAACGCGTCGTCGCCCCATACATCTGAGCAAAGCGCGAAGGCACGTGCGATATCAAGCGACGCGTGGTCTTCGCGCCAAGCTGCCGAACCCGGCATAGGTGCTGCCTCCTGTCCTGAGGAGGGCGCACTTTCCCAGGGAAATTGCAGGCCGCGGCGTCCCATCAGGCGCGCATTGCTGCGAGCCGACTCCAAACCGCGAAGGCGGTAGTCCAAGATGTTTTCCGCCGCGTCGGGCTGAAGAAAAATCAACGGGGGAACGCAGAATGTCTCGATGTCCCACATCACGTGACCAAAATAATAATGGTAGTCATGCCAGGTCGCGAGGCCGAACATAGAGGTTGAAGAGGGCGAGGAGCTGTGTGCGGATGACATTAGGTAAAAAAACGCAGCGTCGGCCATGGCCTGCCAGCGTTTCTCGGCACCCACCAATCGTATGCGTCCCTTCCAGAGCTCAGCCCAGCAGGCCTTATTTGCCTTCCTAAGGGCGTCAAATCCGACATCGGCGGCCAACGCGATTAAACGAGCAGCCTGGTAATCTGGTTGGCCATGAAGCGCGCTGGGAACCAGGCTCACCAGCTGTCGCAGCCTGTATTGGCGGCCACGGCGAGCCCGCCAAACATATTCGCTCCGTAAGCCCTCACCATCCAGTGGCGGTCGTTGCGCTTTTCCGTCATCGCCGAGCAAGTCGGTGACGTAAGCTAAGCCGCACGTCGACATCGCTCCTGCGCTCTCCCAAAGCAGCGAGCCATCGCTCGATGGTATGGCTTCGCCGGGTGTGTCGCGATTGTACCGGAGCGCTCGTCCTTCTATACCCGACAAGTCTATTTTCGCGCGAACGCGAACGTCACATGCTTTATCAACTTCGATGGCGATCTCCTGGCACACCACGGTTGGCTGCTCTCGGCTGCAAAAAGCCATAACCACAATTCTTGCTTGGCGACCCTTCATTTTGAAATTTAATCGTGTCGTCAATTCGCCTGTAGAAAAATCATATGCTTGGTCGACGATGCGAACATATTGAGGCGCCTCCGACATCCATACACCATCTAGGCAGATGTCGCCGGCGATTGGATAGGGAGCAAATGCCGCAGCTTCAATTTTTCTTTCAGGATGCTCCCCGGAGAATCCGCTGAGCAGCGTCATGCCCGGAGTCAGCGGATTGTCCCGGACCTTTAGACCGATGACCCCGTTCGACAAATATGCCGGCAACTCTTTGCCCGCGCCGCCTGCGACCGGCGGAGGACTGATCGGACCTTCCATGGCAACACTCACCCTCATCCACTTTGCGCAACGTTCAGTAACGCTTGGTGTTCCATCCCTATCCAGGGCGACAACGGTGTGGGTCAGGGCAGGAGCTGGAATGATCTTGGGGAACGCGGAATTTACCAGCGCGTTCCTCAGCAAGACCTTTAGTCACGACAGGAAAATAAGGTTGTTAGGATGGCAGGGGATGACGCGAATTGGTGGCAGACCGGGATTATCTACCAAATTTATCCTCGCTCATTTCAGGACAGTAATGAGGATGGTGTTGGGGATATCGGCGGCATTATCCAAAGACTGCCGTATCTAGTCGAGTTGGGTGTTGACGCTATTTGGTTATCACCAATTTTCAGCTCTCCTATGGCTGACTTCGGCTATGACATCGCAAGTTATACCGAGGTCGATTCTTTGTTTGGAAGCTTAGCGGACCTCGATAGCCTGATAGATGTCGCCCACCGCAATCGAATCAAGCTCATTCTCGACCTCGTCCCAAATCACACTTCAGATCAACACCCCTGGTTTATCGAAAGCAAAGCTTCTCGCACTAGCGCCAAACGCGATTGGTATATTTGGCGAGATCCATCACCCGACGGATCGAAGCCGAATAACTGGCTGTCAGAATTCGGAGGAAGTGCATGGGAGTTTGACTTTGAAACCCAGCAATACTTTTATCATACATTCCTTGCCGCCCAGCCCGACCTGAATTGGCGCAATCCAGCCGTCCGCGAGGCAATGCACGACGTCATCCGTTTTTGGCTCCGCCGCGGGGTCGACGGGTTTCGGGTGGACGCAGTCTGGTACCTGATCAAGGACGCCCTTTTCCGAGACAATCCTGTCAATCCAAAATTTTCCCCGGGCGGGCTGCCCCGCGATGCGCTGATACCCCTCTACACGGCAGATTTGCCAGAAGTGCATGCCGCCATTAGTGGAATGCGAAGGGTCTTAGATGAGTTTCCCGGTCGAGTTCTACTCGGCGAAATCTACCTTCCGATAGAACGTCTTATGGCCTATTATGGCCGCGATCTTGATGGTGTCCACTTTCCCTATAATTTTACGCTGCTCACTGCAAAGTGGGACGCGCGCACGATCGCCAAATTGATCGACGAATATGAGCGTGCCCTTCCAGCCGGAGGGTGGCCAAACTGGGTACTTGGCAATCATGATCGACCGCGGCTGGCAACACGGATCGGGCTGGACCAAGCACGTGTTGCCGCGATGCTGCTCATGACTCTGCGTGGAACACCGACTCTTTATTACGGCGACGAAATTGGGATGAAGCAAGTAACTATCCCAGAAGATCAAGTGCGCGATCCTTTCGAAAAGAATGTTCCGGGGATAGGCGTCGGCCGCGACGGCTGCCGGACACCGATGCAATGGGAAGCAGCCGAATTTGGGGGCTTTTCGGCCGTTCAGCCTTGGCTACCGCTAGCCAGAAACTATCGCGAGGAGAATGTAGAGAATTCCCGTAATGATAAAGGATCCCTCTATTGGCTATATCGTCGACTCCTTAATTTGAGGGCGGCCCACGCCGTTTTCAAAGTAGGAGCCTATAAGCCCGTCGTGGCAAGCGGCGACCTTTTAATGTTCGTTCGTGAGCTCGGGGACGATCGAGTGCTGGTTGCCCTCAATATGGGTTCTGAGCCGACCGCGTTCAGAGTCGACGGGAAATCCATATGCGGCCGCGTATTGGTTTCTTCCTTTAATGATCGCGACGGGGAAAGGGTTAGCGGTGGTCTCGATTTACGCGGCAACGAGGGCCTGGTCGTGAGACTGATGCGGCCCCCGATTACCAGCTAGGAACATTGAGACCTTATGAACCCTGAGCGTACGCCGGTTCTAGCTTTCAACGCGGCTGAGCACGGCAAGACAGGCATCGTCATCCAATCGAAAGAAGACGCGGGCGGGCTGTAGTACGGCGGGAGTTTGGGCACCGATTTTCCACCCAATGAATGGCCCATGATCACGTGAGCTCTATCAGGGTGTCTTGAAGAAGAGAGTGGCAGCAACCGTTCAGAAGCCACTGCCCCTAGATCGGGATGGGAGCGTTCAATTGAGGATGCTTGATCGTGCCGGCTGCCGAAACAGCAGTTAACAGCGGGCTGTAAGGAAACGTTCCGACAGGAAATTCTTGCAATTGAAAATGGGCCATTTGTCGCAATCTAGGAACGTAGTCCGCCTCGAGAGGTTACGAGCGTTCTGAAACCTTTGGAGAAAGCTCGATGAAACGTTCGATTCTTGTCATGTGCGCCGGACTTATGGCAGCGACAGCCGCGTCTGCGCAAAATCCGCCGGCTCAATCGGGGCCGAATAACAACGCCGTCAACAGCTCAGGGCAAAACAATTCAAACGCACCCGTAGCTGGACGCAACAGCTTCATGGAAGGCCAAGCCAAATCGAAGATTGAGGAAGCGGGTTACACCAGCGTCAGTGAACTCAAGAAAGACGACAATGGTGTCTGGCGTGGCAAGGCCAGCAAAGGCGGCTCGTCCACCAACGTCAGCGTGGATTTTCAGGGCAATGTCAACACTGCAAGGTAACGAAGGGATTCGATATCAGTTACTATTTCTCGTCTCTATGACAACTACGCCGACGCCCAGAAAGCTGTTCAGGGGCTTGAGGCGGCGGGCGTTCCGCACTCCGACATCAGCATTGTCGCCGGCAATCCCCGGTCTTGGCCCGGTGGTCGCAGCCGGCTGGCTTACGGCAACGGCGGTCGGCGCCGCGGCGGGTGCCGCGACGGGTGGAATCGTGGGTGCCCTGACGGAGGCGGGCGTATCCAAGGATGACGCCTCCCTCTATGCCGAAGGCGTTCGTCGCGGTGGAACGCTCGTTTCGGCCCGCGTGCCTGAATGACCGTACCCGGCTCGACGCAATTCTTAATCCGTCTGCTGTCGACCTGCGGGATCGCAGCGCAGCTTGGCAAAAGTCAGGCTGGAAAACATTCGATCCAGCCAACAAGCCATATGGGGCGGACGAGGTACGTAAAGAGCGTCAGCTATACGGCGGCGGCGTGCGCTGAAACAATAAGAACGGCCCGCTCGGCGGGCCGTTTTCTTACGCGAAAGGAGTTCCAAGTTTAATTGATGCCGCTCACCAGATGAATGGGCCGGGAGCCGCGGGCTCCTACAAGGTAGGGACGCGTGCTTCCCGTGCGAATATTTGTCGCGTTAGGAACAACTAAGGTGTCCGTCGGTTTTAATGGCAATTCGAACCCGGAGGGCGTCATGGCCAAAGAGAAAGAACTAAAAAACCTCTTCCTCGATACTTTGAAGGACATCTACTTCGCGGAAAAGAAGATCCTTTCCGCTCTGCCGAAGATGGCAAAGGCGGCGCAGTCACCGAAGCTGAAGGCAGCGTTCGAAAAGCACTTGGCGGAAACTGAAACTCAAGTCGAACGCCTCGACCAGGTGTTTGCCTCCATGGACGAAACCCCTAAGGGCAAGACCTGCGACGCTATCATGGGGATTATCGAAGAGGGCAAGGAAATCATGGACGAGTACAAGGGCATGCCAGCCCTTGATGCCGGCCTTATCGCAGCTGCGCAAGCGGTCGAGCATTACGAAATTTCTCGCTATGGCACCCTTAAGACTTGGGCGAACGAGATGGGATACAAAGACGCCGTGAAGCTCCTCGATGAGACGCTCAAGGAAGAGAAGAACACCGACAGCGCCCTTAGCCAGCTCGCCGAGTCGGAAGTCAATCAACATGCGCAAACGGCGCAAGCCGCATAAAAGGGCGGATCCTTTTAGTAGAAGGCCCCGTGGACGCGGGGCCTTCTTGTTGGTGCTGTGAACTTGGGTTTCTGAGACGTAAGCCGCCTCGGTCAGGCCGAGGCCTCTGTGTTGACCGTGACCTCCCTAAGGGCGCGGGACGTATTTTAATTCTCTCAACAATTGGTCAAGAGCTGAAATCCGGATGCGCAGTTTTCGTTGGGCATTCTCGGGGGTTTCTGCTTCAACCAGCCCACAGCCGGGACAAACGAACAAAACGACATTTAGGTTCAAAAAATCATAGCTAACTGCGGCGATGTCGAATGGCCGCTTACAGTGAGGGCAATCATCCGACTCGTGCGAGCATTTGTTTTGGAGCGACATGGGGCCCGCCCTCATGCGCGCTCTCTGCGGTCAGCGGCCGCCAACCCCGTGCTTGGAGAACCTTTCCTGATCGCCTCGTCGATGGCGATCTGCGCAAGTCCGATCGCGGCTGTTCGGCTGTGGCCGCTCCCGGTTCTGGTTTGCTCACGACCGAGCATGACCGTCCATTTCCACCCGGTCGGGTCGGTCGTCTGAACAATCTGATACTCTACGCCTTTGTACTCCATGAACTGAAAACCAGTAGCGGGACGGAAAGTTGCTGTCCGGCGCCCAAACGCCGCAGGTAGCGCAGTCGGCTCCGGCTAGCGCCGCAAGCGAGCGGGCTCATCGGTCCACAAAATCCTGAAGGAAGAAGGGAATATCGCGCAGCTGAAGATCGCAGCGCCTACGCAGTTCGTGGGCGACATCGACCGAGACATCCTGCAACCAATTTTCGGCAGTGTTAAAAGAGACGACGGGGTCTTTGTATTACCCCTCAAGCAAGTCGATGATGACGGTTTCGAGATCTGTATTTTCGTAATCTGCTTCGGGCCATACGCCGCTGAGGCGGCCGAGATCGTCGACAACGAGGTAGACGTTGATCGTGGCCGCGGGGCCCGATCGATGGCGACCAATCGGACTTACGCATTACCACTCTACGCAACAGAACCGAGATGCAAGAGTTTCGCCGGGCAATTCGTGCCGGGCCCGGAACTTTTACAAAAATCCAGGATTTTGAAATTTTGCCTGCGACTTTTAGGAGGTGGAAAAACATGCCCAATCCACATTCCGCCGCTGGATAGCGGACGATATCGCAAAACTGAAAAAAATGGCTCAGGCGGAGCGACCTGCGGACATCGCGGTGAATGGGCACGAGCTGAATCTCTCATTGAGGACGCCTCGCAACGGCGCGGAGGAAGGCTCGGCTACGGATCGTCCTGCACCACCCGCTGGTGGATAGCACTGGGTCGTTTCGACAATGCCCGATTGGACCAAGGAGGAATGCGAACGCCTGTTGCAGCTGGTCAATACTGGCGCATCGGTGACACGCGCCTCCGTGGCTTTGCGGCGAACCATGAAAATCGGTCCGAAATCAGGCGAGGAAATTGGGCAGACCGTTTCCAACCTTCCACGTCGCTAGGCGGGAGCGAAAGGCTAAGCTCGAAGCCGCTACGCGAACTCCGCGCCGTGAACGGTGATGACCGAACCTTGAACGAAGGTGTTTAGCCTCCCGATATTTTAACCTTGGCCGCGCTTTTGATCTTTCGAAACGGTCGCCGTCTTCTGTTCCACAGCCATGATCGCGATATTAGCCAATCGAACCCGGTGCCGCTCGCCGGTTTTCCAAGCCGCTGCTATCGCCATCGCCGCCTTCCACTGCACCTCTTTAAACATCACTGCTTGCCCGGTCCGATCGAGATAATTCATCGCGATGTCGAGGGCGACGTCCATAGCGTTGTAGTCGCCGGTAGGCCACGGGTACATGATACGCTCCGAGCTTTAATCGGAAATAAATCCGGAAGCCTGCAAAGCGTTCCCTGAAGACGCTGGATAGCTCCGCATGAAAGCCTCGTTCGTATCGGTTCGCGCGGACTCGTTTTGCCCTCGCGCTCCGCGGGCCGAATGAGGACACTCACATTTTCTAAGCCACGGAGAATTTGTACTAGTCTCCCTTCGACTCGGGAGGTTTTGATGAAACACGAACAGTCGATTGCGGCGTGGAGAAGGTCCAGCCTGGCCGATGGCGTTGGAACATCGCGGCTTAGCGTTCGCAAATGAACACTACTCGCTCCAGTTCGCTCTCAAGCGGGGAACTACCGGGCTGTGGCCCGGTTCGATTGTGGGCAGCGCGGACGTCGCGAAAAAATTCAAGGGCGTGCGTCGCGAGAAGGCTTGATCACACCGCCGCATAATATAGGCGCCACGCGTTTCGTGCTTGACATAGCCTGTCCGACTACCGCTTGAGCTTGGGCATCTTTCCGCGTCATGGCTACCTGCGCGAACTTGGCGGCCCATCGGCGTTCCACTCTGTCGATCACCTGCAAAGGCAGTTTGATGTCGTCCATGACCGTCGTCGCTTTTCGCGGGCCTGGGATCATTTCACTACTCGCAGTTTATAACCTGCTTTCAGTCGTTCGGCGGTCAAGACTGCGTCCCTCCCATCGAGTACCATGAAAAGGCGATCTATAATTTGCTGAGCCGCCAGCGGTTGGCCTGGTTCAAGATGAACCCGGAGCAGTAGTTCAATGTCTAAGATCGCCTGAGCAACGATATCCACGTCTCTCATCAGTCATGCCTTGTGGTCGATCTGCGTTGGCCAACGGTCGTCGTTCATTCTTTCAAATGAAGCGAATGCGGCACAACAACTCCTACCAACAGAAGCGGGACTCAAGCCTGACTAGGTGGACTTGCGCTCAGTCCTGCCGGCGAACCCCAACACCCACTCAGCGACAGCAGCGCGAACGGGTCAAGTGAGCAAGCCCCTTCGATAATGGGACGGCCGGACCGTGCATAGGTGAATGTCCCAACAAACGACCCATTTACCAAACCGAGGTTTTGACTGTCGTTCCTGCGACATTTTGCACGCCATACGTTAGGTCGGCCTTTCAAACCCAAGGCTTCAAGATCAGCCAGAAGTCGATCAGGAGCCTTGGTTGGTCTTTGTTGCGGCGCTTCGCGGCGATGGCGGCGACGCTCAGTTCCCGCCGCAGCATGCATCACGGCTTCGACCCGCATCATCGCCGTTTTATTTTGACCCCACCGCTTCTGTTTTCCAACTCCCCGCCAGTTCGGCGCGAAGTTGGCGCGGGGCGAAAGAGGCTTCCTTTGATGCAATTGCGGCTTTGGGCATCCCGCCTAGACAAAGACGCCCTCGAAAATGTCCTGTGGCTTTTGCGACTAATACGGGGAACTGGTTTGCGCTCTGTTGTGTTGTCAGGCAGCTGCCGAGGAGGACGGCCAACAGGAAGGAGACCGGGCCGACAATTTGAAGGGGTCTCGTTATGACCAAGGAGCGCGTTGCTAAGCATACGCTGGAGCGTATCGCTCTTGCAGAACTCCAAAACCGGCGCGGCTGTGAAGATATCGTCGCGATAAAAATCGAATACGTCCCCTGCGGAGTAGACGGCAATTGGCGTATTTGCATGGTCAACTTTGGTGACGCGACGACCATTCAACATCCCAGGGAGGCTGTAGCGCTGGTCTCCAGAAAGCTGATGCAACAATATAATCTGCTGACCGACGCGTGGTGCTGCACCGACACGAGTTTCACACCGCCACGCGGCGGTGTTAAATTGCTCACATAGCCAAGGCGGGAGACCGGCGCCCGATACCCCGCGCGGCAACCGGAGCTTCAGGCGCGGCTTGCGCGATTCGTTCCTGGGCCACGGGAACCGCAGCAGCCCCATTTCATTGCTTTTCTTTGGAATGCCGGAAACGCAATGTCCCGCTATTTTTTTGACGTGGAGAACGGCCACCGATTGATCGACCCGGCCGGTCTCGAATGCCGGGACGATCAGGAGGCAATCGATAAAGCCGCTATCATCGCCCAGCAGATCGCAAAGGATGTGCCGAGCACCTCCGATGGACGGCACATCGCCGTCTTAAATAACGAGCGAAAAGAAATAAGTAGGATCCTGATCACCAGCAGAGCGGGAGATCATCATCATGGCGGTGAATAAACCGGTACGTGACAACGGCCGCAAGGGTGCGGTGAAAAAGCGCACCCAGCGACCGAGCCAGCTGATGGGCAAGCCTGCTTGGACCAAGCGCGACAAGACGTCGGGCGAGTTCATGGCGGTGAAGAAGAGCGCGAAGAAGTTCAAAGGCGTTCGCCGCGAGAAGGCCTGATCGGAACCTAAACCAGT
>Ga0193726_1003334_pt1 | contig 10274 bp, 8 predicted proteins | sample H2c1metaG_FD_144928 | JGI IMG/M metagenome (GOLD analysis project Ga0193726, IMG submission 144928) | Soil microbial communities from a riparian zone of the East river system, Colorado, United States - H2c1 | ecosystem: Environmental > Terrestrial > Soil > Riparian zone | place: USA: East River... | reverse complement strand
AGCGCGATCTTGCCGGGACCGCCTCCCCGCCATGAACGGACACAACATGCGAAACGGGGCCGTCCGCCAGCACCCGCCTCAGCACGGCATCAGACGCCCCCGGCTCGACCTCCAGAACCAGCCGCTCCCCCGCCACGTGCACCGACCGCACCCCGGCCAGCGCGCTCAGCGCCCCGCCGGTCACCCCGGACACCTCGATCCGCACCGCGGGCCCCGCCCCCGCCGCTTCCGCTTCCGCCGCAGCCGCCCCCGGCCCGGCCAGCTCGGGCGAAGCCGGCTCCGCCACCGGCACCAGCCGCCCCCCGGTCACCGCCCAGCGCTCGCGGACCAGCCCCGCGAGCCGCCGCTGGTCGTGATCGACGAAGACCACGGCCGCGCCGCCGGCCAGCCGCTGGGCCACCGCGCCGTCCAGGACGCCGCGGGCGGCCTCGTCGAGCCCGGTCCACGCCTCGTCGAGGACCAGCAGGCCCGGCCCGGGCAGCAGCGCCTGGGCCACCGCGACCTTCTGGCACATGCCCTTGGACAGCGAGCGCATCGGCACCCTGGCATAGTCGGCGGCGCCGAGGCGCTCCAGGCAGTCATCGACCTGTCCGGCCAGGCTGGCGCGGCCCAGTCCGTGGAGGTGGGTGAGGAACTCCCGGGCCGAGAACGGGAGGCCCGGCGGAAACCGCTCCGGCACGTAGCCGGTGCTCGGCCGCCCGGTCACGCGCCCGGCGCTGGGCAGGCACGCCCCGGCCAGCACGCGCAGCAGGGTGGACTTGCCGCTGCCGTTGCGGCCCTCGAGCCGGATCAGCCGCCCGGCGCTCACGTCCAGGCTGACGTCCCGCACGATCCAGGGCTGCCTCAGTCCGTACCGCTTCCCGACTGCCTCGAGCCGCACCTGCCGCCTCCCGCCGTGCCCGTGATCGGACCGTCGCGGGCGCGCTCATTATCTCAGCCGGCCAGAGCTATCTCAGCCGGCCAGAGCTCAGTCGGGTAGAGCTCAGTCCTGGTAGAGCCTGCGCTTGCTGATGTACTGCGAGATGCCCTCGGGCACCAGGTACCAGATCGGGCCGCCGGACCGGACCCGGGCGCGGCACTCGGTGGAGGAGATGGCGAGGGCCGGGATCTCGATGAGGCTGACGTGCTCGCTGGGCAGCCCGGACAGGGACAGCCGGTGGCCGGGCCGGGTGCAGCCCACGAAGTGGGCCAGCTTGAACAGCTCGTCCGCGTCCCGCCAGGAGATCATCTTGGTCAGCGCGTCGGCCCCGGTGATGAAGAAGAGCTCCGCGTCGGGGCCGCGCTCGGCCCGCAGGTCGCGCAGCGTGTCGATGGTGTAGGTCTCGCCGGGCCGGTCGATGTCGACGCGGCTCACCGAGAACCGCGGGTTCGACGCGGTCGCGATGACGGTCATCAGGTAGCGGTCCTCGCCGGCCGAGACGTTCCGGCCGGTCTTCTGGTACGGCATGCCGGTCGGCACGAAGATGACCTCGTCCAGCGCGAACACGTGCGCGGCCTCGCTGGCCGCGACGAGGTGGCCGTGGTGGATCGGGTCGAACGTGCCGCCCATGATCCCGATCCGCGGGCACGGCTCGTCCCCGCTGATGGTGCCGCCGCTCACGCCGAACCGCTGCTCATGAGGCACAACCGTTCATGAGGCGACTGTAGATGGCGGCGCTCAGAAGGCGAACGTGACCCCGGTCAATTCCTCGGAAACGGCCCACAGGCGGCGCTGCGCGGCCTCGTCGTGCGACCGCGAGCTGGACCGCACGAGCCGCGGCGGGCCGGCGAACTCGCCGAACCCGGCCGGCCCGTAGTAGTCGCCGCCGGCGACGGCCGGGTCGGTCGCGGCGCGCAGGGTCGGCAGGGAGCCCATCGCGGCCCCCTGGTTCGGCGCCAGCCGCGAGCCTAGCTGCGCAATGGCCGGCAGGTGGCGCACCAGCGCGGTGTCGGAGGTGCCGGGGTGCGCGGCCACGGCGATGGTCGTGCCTCCGCCGTCGGCGGGGACCGCGGCGGCCAGGCGGCGCTGCAGCTCATAGGTGAACAGCAGGTTGGCCAGCTTGGACTGGGCGTAGGCCCCCATCCGCCGGTACCCGTGCTCCCACTGCAGGTCGTCGAAGTGGATCCGGCCGACCTTGTGCCCGTTGCTGCTGACCGTGACCACCCGCGAGCCGGGCACGGCCAGCAGGCTGGGCAGCACCAGGCCGGTCAGCGCGAAGTGGCCGAGGTGATTGGTGCCGAACTGCAGCTCGAAGCCGTCCGTGGTCCGGCCGAGCGGCGGCATCATCACGCCGGCGTTGTTGACCAGCAAGTCCAGCCGCGGGTACCGGGACCGGATCTCAGCCGCGGCGGAGCGCACCGACTCCAGCGACGACAGGTCCAGCGCGACCGTCGCGGCCTCGGCCCCGGGCACCTCGGCCGCGATCCTGGCCGCGGCCGCCGCTGCCTTGCCCTCGTCCCGGCAGGCCAGCACGACCCGCGCCCCGCGCGCGGCCAGGTACCGGGCCGCCTCCAGCCCGATGCCCGAGTTCGCGCCGGTGATGACGGCCGTCCGGCCGTGCTGGTCCGGAATGTCGGACGCTCCCCACTTCGCCGACGACCGCGACCGCGCCCGCGTGCCCTGCTGGCTCATCCGCTCTCCTCCGGCCAAATGATCATCAGGCCTGGGCCTGCCGACCCGGACCCGCTACAATCGGAACTACCGTCCCGGTACGGGAACCACTATACGGAACGATCGTCCCGCTTGTCGAGCCGCCCGCAGAGACGGCGGGTCGCCCGCAGAGACGGCGGGTCGCCCGCAGAAGGCGGGACGGACAGGCGGGCCGGATCGGGCCCGGGATGACCGGGCCGGCGGTCCGGCGCTGGCAGACTTGCGGGCTGGGCCAGGTTGGCGCGGCGGCGAGAGGGACAAGGGGTGAGGGCGTGCGGGCGGACGCGGAGCGGAACCGCGCGCGGATCCTGGAGGTCGCGTTCGCGGCGTTCGCGGCGGACGGGCTGGGGGTCTCGGTGCACGAGATCGCGCGCCGGGCCAGCGTCGGCACCGGGACGGTGAGCCGCCACTTCCCGACCAAGAACGCGCTGATCGAGGCCATCATCGTGGACCGGGCCGGGAGCCTGATGGACCTGGGCCGGGCGCTGCGCGAGAAGCACGCCGGCGACCCGGCGGCCGCGTTCTTCGGCTTCATCACCACGCTGGTCGCGGAGATGGCCGTCGACCGGGGACTGGCCGACGCCCTGGCCGGGGCCGGCATCGACCTGGAGGCGACGGTCGCGGGCAGCGGCTACGACGTGACGGGCATGCTCGGCGACCTGCTGGCCCGCGCGCAGCACGCGGGCGCGATCCGCCCGGACGCCACCCTGGCCGACGTCAAGGCGCTGATGAGCGGCTGCCTCTACGACGACCCGACCTTCGCCGGCCGGGCCGCCGCCGACGGCTGCGCGGCCGACGTCGCCCGCCGCCGGGTTGAGATCGTCTGCGCCGGCCTGGTCTCCCGGTAGGCCTCGGGCGGAGCGATCCGTTTCGTATTCAAGGATTCCGGCGCTGGCTGCGTCCAACCCTTGCGCGTGCCGCCTACCATGGCTCCATGACCTCTGTGCCGGACCGTTCCCGGGTACGTCTGCCGGGCATCAGCTCACGTGCCTACGAGCACCCCGCCGACCGCTCCGCGCTGGTCGCGCTGCGCAAGCTCACCGGGTTCGACGTCATCCTGCGCAACCTGGCCGGCCTGTTCAGCGACCGGGCCCTGCGGCTGATGTTCCTGGCCAGCTCGGTGCGGGCCTCGGAGGACCAGTTCCCGCACCTGTATCACGACATGCTGGACGGCTGCTACATCCTGGACCTGCCCCGGGTCCCGGAGCTGTTCATCTCCCAGGACCCGTCGGTCAACGCGATGGCGCTGGGCACGGACAAGCCGTTCCTGGTGATCACGACCGGGCTGCTGGACCTGATGGACGAGGAGGAGACCCGGTTCGTCATCGGGCACGAGCTCGGGCACGTGCTGTCGGGCCACTCGGTCTACCGGACGATGCTCTTCCACCTGGTCAACCTGGCCTCCCGGCTGGCCTTCATCCCGTTCGCGTGGATCGGCTTCAAGGCCGTCATCTGGGGCCTGGAGGAGTGGTTCCGCAAGTCGGAGCTGTCCTGCGACCGGGCCGGGCTGCTGGCGGGCCAGGACGAGGCGGCCGCCCGCCGGGCGCTGATGAAGCTGGCCGGCGGATCGCGGCTGTCGGAGTTCAGCCACGACGCGTTCCACGAGCAGGCCAAGGAGTACGACGCGGTGCCGGACGTGCGCGAGAGCCTGCTGAAGCTGCTCCAGCTGCAGGGCACGACGCACCCGTTCGCCGTGGTCCGCTTCGCGGAGCTGGACCGCTGGGCGTCCGACGGCGAGTACCGGGACATCCTGGCCGGGAACTACCCCCGCCGCGAGGACGACTCGGACACGTCGGTGGGCGGCGAGTTCCGGAACGCGGCCAAGTCCTACCAGGACTCCTGGAACCGCAGCGCGGACCCGCTGATCGGCGCGGTGCGCGGCGTGGCCGGGTCGGCGGTCGACGCCGGCGAGCGGCTGTTCAACCGGTTCGGCGGCGGCGGGACCCGGCCGAGCGACGACGACTGAGCCGCCGGCCGGCTGCCCTGCTGGCCGGCTGCTGTGCTTGGTGATCGCGGCGTCCCTGGTCCGGCCGGGGCGCCGCGATCGCGTGTCTCTAGCGCTCGGGCTCGCGGGGCGTGAGGCGGGCCAGGACCTTGGGGATGGCGCCGGGGTGCACCACGGCGACCCGCTGGGTGGCCCGGGTCAGGGCCACATAGAGGTCATTGAGGCCGCGCGGTGACCCGTCGATGATCTCTGCCGGGTCGGCGATGAGCACGGCGTCGAACTCCAGGCCCTTGGCCTGCGGGACGGTCAGCACGACGGCCGGGCTGGTCAGGTCCGGGTCGTCACCGACGGCCGTGCCCGGCAGCGCGGCCGTGACCGCGCGGGCCAGGTCCTCGATCCGGGCGGGCGGGACGATGACGGCGAGCTTGCCCTCGCCGCTCTGCCCGGCCAGCTCGACCGCGGCCCGGGCGACTTCCCCGGCCAGGTCGGCCTCGCTGACCTCCAGCCGCCACGGGGTCAGTCCGGAGGTGCGGACCGAGCGGGGCGCCTCCAGGGCGGAGTCGATGCCGGCCAGCACGTCGGCCGCGACGTCCATGATCTCCGCGGGCGTGCGGTAGTTGATGGTCAGCCCGGCCAGCCGCCACCGGTCCCCCACGTACGGCCCGAGGGCCTGCTCCCAGGAGCTCAGGCCGGCCAGGTCGCCGGTCTGCGCGACGTCGCCGACGATGGTCATCGACTTGACCGGGACGCGGCGCATCAGCATCCGCCACGCCATCTCCGACAGCTCCTGCGCCTCGTCGACGATGACGTGGCCGAAGGCCCAGGTCCGGTCGGCGGCGGCCCGCTCGGCCGCGGTGAGGTTCTCCTCGTCCTCGTACCGGGCGGCCAGGGTGCTGGCGTCCAGGACGTCGGCGCCCATCAGGACCTCGGGGTCGTCGTCGTCATCGCGGCCGATGATGTCGAGCACGCCCTGGGCGTAGGCCTCGCGCAGCCGCCGCTGGCGGTCGCGCTCGGCGGCGATGGCCCGCTCGTCCTCGCCGAGCAGCTCGGCCGCCTCGTCCAGCAGCGGCACGTCGGCGGCCGTGAAGGCGGCGTCGGGGGCGCGCTGCAGCGCGGCGCGCGCCGCGTCGCTGAGGCTGGGCGCGGCGGCGGCCAGGCGGCGCTTGGAGCTGAACAGGCCGGAGACGAGCTTCTGCGGGGTCAGCACCGGCCACAGGCGCTCGATGAGCGCCACGACCTCCGGGTCGGCGCGCAGCTCGCCGCGCAGGTCGTCGACGTCCTGCGCGCCGAGCAGGTTCGGGCCGCCGAGCACGTTGTGGCCGAGCTGGGCCACGAACTCGTTGGTCAGGGCGCTGACGATCTCGCGGGCGAACACGGCACGGGCCAGGTTGTGCGGGCGGCGTGACCGGCGGGCCCGGTCGCGGGCCTGGGCGACTGCCCCGGCGGGCAGCGTGAGCGGCCGGTGGTCGATGGTGAGCCGGATCGGCTGGCGCGGCGCCTGCTGGCGGTCGCGGATGGCGGCAGCGATGACCCTGGTCATGCCCAGCTGGCCCTTGATGGCGGCGACCTGCGGCGACTCCGCACCGGTGGCGCTGACGCCGGGGAACAGGTCGCCGATGGTGGACAGCAGGACGCTGGTCTCGCCCAGGGACGGCAGCACCTGGCCGATGTAGCGCAGGAAAGTCGGGTTCGGGCCGACCACGAGCACGCCGCGCTTCTCCAGCTGGCGGCGGTAGGTGTAGAGCAGGTAGGCGGCGCGGTGCAGCGCCACGGCCGTCTTCCCGGTGCCCGGACCGCCCTGGACGACCAGGACCCCGTCCATCGGCGACCGGATGATGTGGTCCTGCTCGGCCTGGATGGTCTCGACGATGTCGGACATGGTCCCGGTGCGGGACGTGTTCAGGGCGGCCAGCAGGGCGGACTCGCCGGTCAGTCCCTCGTGCCGGCTGGGGTCGGCCGTGGCCAGGTCGAGGACCTCGTCGTCGAAGCTGATCAGCACCCGGTCCCTGGTCTTGATGTGCCGCCTGACCCGCACGTCGCCCGGCGAGGCGGCGGTGGCCAGGTAGAACGGCCGGGCGGCGTCGGCGCGCCAGTCCATGAGGAGCTGCACATACTCATCGGAGTCGGAGTGAATCCCGATTCTGCCGACATAGCGGAGCTCGCCGTCATTAAATTCAAGGCGCCCGAAACAGAGGCCGTGACTTGCCGCATCCAGCTGAGCCAGGCGCTGCCGGTACGTGGCGCTGAACACGTCGCGCTCCGTGCGAGCCTGGGGCGTTCCGCCGACCATGCGCAAGACCCCAGCTAGCCGGCCTGCGGCCTGCTCCCGGAGCGCGTCGAGCCGCCGATAAAGCAGGGAAATGTATTCCTGCTCGCGGGTGGTTTCGTCGTTTGACAACCAGGCTCCAATTCCGTTACAATACCAACGTCAGGTTAAGAGGAACGCCGCATTCAATTGTGGGGGCCCATCGGGTCGTCATAATATCTTAGCGGTTCGTTCGCGCAATTCAACCTGTGGTGCGCGCTATTACAAGTAGCGCGCTTTTTTGTTGTAGGGGCAGAGCGTTGTCGGGGCCAGAGCGGTGCCCGGACAGTGCGGGCCACGGTCGTTGCAGCGGGTCCGGGGCGGCGGCAAGTTCCGGCCGGTCAGCCGACCCGGCTGTCGGTACCGCGCGGGCCGACCCGGGCGGCCATGTTGACCGTCGGGTCCCAGTCGAAGACCACGGCGTTGTCCTCCGGGCCGATCAGCACCTCGGCCCCGGCCTCCGCCCCGGCCTGGGTCAGCGCCTCCTCGATGCCTAGCTTCTCCAGCCGGTCGGCCAGGTAGCCGACGGCCTCGTCGTTGCTGAAGTCGGTCTGCCGGATCCACCGCACGGGCTTGCTGCCCCGGATCAGGAAGCTGTTGTCGCCGGTCCGGACGATCTCGAACTCCGGGCCGGAGGTGGGCTCGGGCCGGAGGACCAGCCGGGTGGGCTCGGGCGGCGGAGCGGCCGCGCGGGCCTCGGCGATGACGGCGGCCAGGGTGAAGGCCAGGTCGCGCAGGCCCTCCCGGGTGGCCGCCGACACCAGGCGGACGGTCAGGCCGCGGGCCTCCAGGTCAGGCAGGACCAGCTCGGCCAGATCCCGGGCGGCGGGCACGTCGACCTTGTTCAGGACGACGACGCGGGGCCGGTCGGACATCCGGGCGCCGGTCTCCGCCTCGTAGGCGCTCAGCTCATCCTCGAGCATGTCGAGGTCGCTGATCGGGTCGCGGCCGGGCTCCTCGGTGGCGCAGTCCAGCACGTGCACGAGCACCGAGCAGCGCTCGACGTGCCGCAGGAAGTCCAGGCCGAGGCCCTTACCCTGGCTGGCGCCGGGAATCAGGCCGGGCACGTCGGCGACGACGAACTGGACCTCACCGGCCTCGACAACGCCCAGGTGCGGGATCAGGGTCGTGAAGGGGTAGCTGGCGATCTTGGGCCGGGCCGCCGACATGGCGGCGATGAGCGAGGACTTGCCGGCGTTCGGGTAGCCGACCAGGCCCGCGTCGGCGACGGTCTTCAGCTCCAGCACCAGTTCCTGCTCGTCGCCGGGCTCCCCGCGCAGGGCGAAGCCGGGCGCCTTGCGCCGGGTCGAGGCCAGCGCCGCGTTGCCCAGGCCGCCGCGGCCGCCGGTGCCGGCCACGTACCGGGTCCCGGCACCGGTCAGGTCGGCCAGCTGGTGGCCGCTGGCGGTCTTGATGACGGTGCCGTCCGGGACCCGCAGGACCAGGTCGTCGCCCTCGGCGCCGTTGCGGTGGTTGCCGGAGCCGGGGGTGCCGTTGCCGGCCCGGCGGACCGGGCGGCGGTGGAAGTCGAGCAGGGTGGTCACGCCGGGATCCACCTCGACGATGATGTCGCCGCCGCGGCCGCCGTTCCCGCCGTTGGGGCCGCCCAGGGGCTTGAACTTCTCCCGGTGGACGGAGGCGCAGCCGTGCCCGCCGTCGCCGGCGCGCACCCGCACCTCGGCCTGATCGGCGAACTCCGCCACGTCACTCCCCTGCCCTATGTAATTGCTGGTTCTTGCTGCCGCGCCTCGCGCTGTGCTGTTCTCGATGACCGCAGTTCTCGGAGCCCGCGGTCCAGGCTCGGCTTGCGGCCTGACCACCCTCGCTCCACAACAGCGCGGTCGGCGGCCGCTGGATTCCCGCTGTCGCGGCGACGCTTCATGATCGTGGGAAGATTGCTCACCGCAGAGGGTGAGTAATCTTCCCATGATCATGGGATAAGCCGCCGGCGCGAGCCGCTGGCGGCCCGATTAGCCTTCTTTGTCCGTTTTACCGGGCGACTTGGCTGCGGAACGCGAAGGGGCGGGCCGCAACCGGCCCGCCCCTCGCGCGCTAGCTCGTCCCGCTGTCACGGGGTTGGCTTAGCTGGCTGACTTGTCCCGCTGTCGCGGGGTCGGCTCAGCTGGCTGCTGCTGCGGCCGGAGCCGTCGCCTCGACCGGGATGATGCTCACCGCGCGACGGCCGCGACGGGTGCCGAACTGCACCTTGCCGGGGATCAGGGCGAACAGCGTGTCGTCGCCGCCCCGGCCGACGCCGACGCCGGGGTGGAAGTGCGTGCCGTGCTGGCGCACGATGATCTCGCCCGCGCCGACCAGCTGGCCGCCGAAGCGCTTCACGCCCAGGCGCTGGGCGTTCGAGTCGCGCCCGTTCCGGCTGGAAGACGCACCCTTCTTGTGAGCCATCTCAGCCCTTCTCCCCTGCACTCGCGCTGGCCTTGGCGGTACCGGCCTTGGCGCTGGACTTCTTGGCGGTGGCCTTCTTGGCCCCGTCAGCGCTGATGCCCGTGATCCGGACCTCCGTGTACTTCTGGCGGTGTCCGATCCGGCGCCGGTAGCCGGTCTTGTTCTTGTAGAGGATCATGTTGATCTTGGGACCCTTGGTGGCGCCCAGGATCTCAGCCGTGATCTCATAGCGGCCCAGTTCAGCCGGGTCGCTGATGACGTTGTCGTCATCCACGACCAGGACGGCGGGCAGCGTCACGCTGGACCCGACATCACCGATGAGCTTGTCCACGGTCAGGACGTCGTCGACCGACGCCTTCTCCTGCCTGCCACCGCAGCGCACGATCGCGTACACAGCGAACTCTTCTCCCTTGCACCGGCCCGGCCGCCGGACTCGCGGCTACAGCACACCTGTAGCCGGCAATTCCGTGCCAGGGGGCCTGTCTCAGTCGCGCACCGCCTGTCCAGCCGCGGTGCAGCCAGAGCTAATCCATGCGCCGAACACTTACGATACCAGAATCGGGATGTCGTAAGGCCGCCCGCATCACCGGGCCGGGCGGCCCCCGACGTCAGCTATTCCGGTCGTCGCGATCTGCGACCACCGTGGCGGCGGCCGTGTTGGCCGGCCGGGCCGTGGTGTCGGCCGACTCGGCCTGCGACCGGGACCGGCCGCGGCGGCGCCGGCCGCCCGAAGCCGCCGGGGCGGCCTCGCTGCCCGCGGCACTGTCCGCACCGCCTTCGCCACCGTTGGCCCCGGCCGGCGTGCCGTCCTGGCCGGCTGGCCCGAAGCTGGCCGCGGCCGGGCTGGACCCGTCAGCCGCGCCCGAACTGGCCGCCGCGCCGCCGGACTGGCCGGCGCTGTCGGCCGGGCCGGAGCTAGCGGCCGGGCCGGAGGTGTCGGCCGGTCCGGAGCTAGCGCCCTGGCCGGAGCTGTCGGCCGGGCCGGAGTTAGC
>Ga0193726_1003333_pt1 | contig 10275 bp, 11 predicted proteins | sample H2c1metaG_FD_144928 | JGI IMG/M metagenome (GOLD analysis project Ga0193726, IMG submission 144928) | Soil microbial communities from a riparian zone of the East river system, Colorado, United States - H2c1 | ecosystem: Environmental > Terrestrial > Soil > Riparian zone | place: USA: East River... | reverse complement strand
AGGATCTCGGCCTCTACATCGAGGCGCTGAAAAACTCGATGCCGATGTACTCGCCTGATGGCATGATGGACCCGGCCGGCGCCGAGGCCGTTCATGCGATGCTGTCGCAGTCGATGGACAAGGTCCGCGGGGCGACGATCGACCTGTCGAAAACGTACACCAACGAATTCGTGACAACACGGTAACTGCATGACTGCCAAGGACTGGTTGTTCGTTGCGCTCGGCCTCGTCGCCGTCGTGTACCTGGCGGTGTTCATCCTCGGCGTCCGCGCCGCGAGCCGCAAGCGCGCCGTCGCGCACGGCGTCAACCCTGACGGAGGCGTGGCCCCGTCACCGCTGATGCTCGCGATCGGCTTCGTCACCAATTTCTTCGACACGCTCGGCATCGGGTCGTTCGCGACCACGACCGCCGCCTACAAGCTGAAACGGGTGATCCCCGTGCGGCTGATCCCCGGCACGCTGAACGTCGGCCACACGATTCCGACGATCGCGCAGGCGTTCATCTACACGAAGATCGTCCCGGTTGACTCGTTCACCCTCATCGCGATGATCGCCGCGTCCTGTCTCGGCTCGTGGCTGGGCGCGGGCGTCGTCGCGCGCTGGCCGCGCCGCACGGTGCAGATGGCGATGGGCCTCGCGCTGCTCGGCGCCGCCGCGCTGCTCGCGGTGAAGGTGCTCAACATCCTGCCGAGCGGCGGGCAGACGCTGGACCTCACCGGCGCGCGCCTGGCCGCGGGCCTCGTCGGGAACTTCTTCCTCGGCATGCTGATGATGATCGGCATCGGCCTCTACGCGCCGTGCATGATCCTGATCGCGCTGCTCGGCATGAATCCCGCCGCGGCGTTCCCGATCATGATGGGATCCTGCGCGTTCCTGATGCCGACGAGCAGCGTGCGCTTCGTGCGCAGCGAGGCGTTCCACGTGCGCGCGGCGCTCGGGCTGGCGATCGGCGGCCTGCCGGCCGTGCTCATCGCCGCGTATCTCGTGAAGTCGTTGCCGCTCGCCGCCGTCTACTGGCTCGTCATCGTGGTCGTGGTGTACACGGCGGTGAACATGCTCATGACGGCGCGGCACGAGGACGAGCCGGCGGCGGCGACTCCGCATGCGTAAGCCGGTCGTCCTCGTCACCGGCGCCGGTGGTGAAATCGGCCACGGCCTCGTCACCAGGCTCTCGGCGTCCGGATCCTCGATCATCACGCTCGACGTCGCACCGCTCGATGCATCGCTGGCGCCGCTGGTGACGCGCGAGTTCACCGGTTCGATCACCGATGCGAGCCTGCTCGATCGCATGCTCGCGGAGTTCGAGGTCGATCGCGTGTTCCACCTCGCCGCGCTGCTGTCGACGCGCGCGGAATTCACGCCCGTCACGGCGCACCACGTGAACGTCGAGGGGACGCTGAACCTGCTCGAGTTCGCGCAGCGGCAGGGCGAGTCACACGGCCGGTCGGTCCTCTTCATCTACCCGTCGTCGATTGCCGCCTACGGCATCCCGGACCTGGCGACGAAGGCGCGCGCCGGACGAGTGCGCGAGGACGAGTTTACGCATCCGACGACGATGTACGGGTGCAACAAGCTGTATTGCGAGCTGCTGGGCGGCTATTACGCGCGGCATTACAAGCAGCTGGCCGCGGATGCGGCGACCCGGCGCGTCGATTTCCGCTGTGTTCGGTTCCCCGGGTTGATTTCCGCGCTGACCATCCCGTCGGGCGGGACGTCGGACTACGCGCCCGAGATGATTCACGCCGCGGCGAAAGGGGAGGCGTACGCGTGCTTCGTGCGGCCCGACACGACGATCCCGTTCATGGCGATGCCGGACGGCGTCGACGCGCTCCTTGCGCTCGCTGCTGCTCCGCGCGAGCGCCTCACGCGCACGGCCTACAACTTGGGGGCATTCAACCCATCCGCTGAGGAAATTCGTAAGCTTGTCGTAAAGGCTTTTCCAGACGCTGTGATTTCCTATGAGATCGACGACAAGCGTCAGGCCATCGTCGACTCCTGGCCGGCAGACGTCGACGATTCCGCTGCGCGAGCCGATTGGGGATTCGCCCCGTCACATGATCTGCAGCGCGCGTTCGAGTCCTACCTTGTGCCGGGAATCCGAAAGCGATACGCCACGAAGTAATCCCGCACGCAGACTTTTCTCAGACTTCGAGACGATCTTTTACCAGAAACTGGCCACCTTCTACTAGAAACTCGCGCCCTAGCCCATGTATGCTGTGCGCACTTCTTGCAACACAAAGTCCGCATGTGTTCGTTACGACGAGGGAGAGTGGGCGTGCGTGGGCTATCTTTGGGGTTCCTGGCGCTCACGCTTTGTTCGTGTGGGGGATCTTCCACACCCGCTGCGCAACCTTCCGCGCCGAAGGTCCTGAACCTGTCGCTCAGTCGCGCCAGCCTGGTGCTCAACCAGAAACTCCCCGCGGCGGTCTCGCTCGCTGACTTTCAGTTTCAAGTCATCATCGCCGGGCAGGTCTTCACCACGCTGCCGGGCAACACCCCTTCGACGACGGTCCGGTTTCCTGCGACGTCCGATGCGATGCCGTACAACGTGAATCTGCTTGGGCCGGCCGGCTTCATCCTGAGCACGCCCTGCCAGGGCACGAGCGGCCCCGGTTCCGTCGTCTGCAGCGGCCAGATCGTCGACACGCGCGCCGTGTGCGACGACACGATCATCAACTTCGTCTACAAGGTCACCGAGCGGCTCACGGTCACGAACAAGTGCGTCGCGGCGATTATGACGCTCGCGGAAGTGAGCGACAGCGACGAAGACGACAGCGATCAGGAGGCGCACGGCGTTCCGGATCCGCGGTTCAGCTCCCTGATGACGCCGGGCAATGCGACGATGAACGGCTGGCTCGTGCTCGAAGCGGTCTGCATGGGCGACGTCGTCAAGAACGGCGAGGCGATCGACACCTGCAACCGATTCAAGGCGAATTATCCGAAGACCGGTCCCGCGAAGAACCTCGTATTCCCCACGCGCGGCGGCCGCGCCGTCGTCGTCGGCATCTCGATGAAGGACGGCCGGCACGCCAACTGGGGCGAGATCCACGGCATCAGCTACATCTTCCCGATCCCGGACGACACCGCGCTCCAGGATTTCATGTCGCCGTCGACGCCCGAACGCAAACCCTAGCAAGCCGGGCCGCCTCCTCCTGACATTGGATAGAATTGCTCTGTCCACATGCCGCACCGCATCACGGCGTTCGCGCCGGCCACCGTTTCGAATGTCGCATGCGGATTCGACGTCCTCGGCTTCGCGCTGGAAGCCCCCGGCGACGAAGTGACGGCGTGCTTCGCGCCGAACGGCGCGGGCGCCAGCATCGGCGACATCACGGGAGACCACGGACGGCTGTCGCGCGACCCGGCTGGCAACACGGCGAGCGTCGCGGCGCAGGCGCTGCTTCGCGCGCTCGGCGACCCGCGCGGCGTCAGGCTCGATCTGCGAAAAGGACTTCCGCTGGCGAGCGGCCTGGGCGGCAGCGCCGCGAGCGCCGCGGCGGCGGTCGTCGCGGTGGACGCGCTGCTCGGCGCACATGCGCCGCTCGAGACGCTGATCGAGGCCGCGCTCGAAGGCGAGCGGATCGGCGCCGGCGCCGGGCACGCCGACAACATCGCCCCGTCGATCTGCGGCGGCTTCGTGCTCGTCCGGCAGTCGCATCCGGCCGACATCGTGCGGCTGCCGATCCCCGCCGGGCTGACGGCGGTCGTTGTGCATCCCGATCTCGAGATCGAAACGGCGCGCGCCCGCGCGCTGCTCGGCGACACGGTTCCGCTCGCCGACGCGATTCGCCAGTGGGCCAATCTCGGCGCGTTCGTGGACGCGCTGCACCGCGGCGATTTTGCGCTGATGGCGCGCGCGCTCGAGGACACGATCGCGGAGCCGAGGCGCGCCTCGCTGGTGCCGGGCCTCGCGGACATCAAGCGCGCCGCCATCGGCGCCGGCGCGCTCGGCTGCAGCCTGTCGGGGTCCGGGCCCGCGCTGTTCGCGCTCTGCCAGAGCCGCGCGATCGCGGAGCGTGTGGCGGCGGCGATGGGCGCGGCAGTCAAGGCGTCCATCGGCGGCGAGCCGGACGTGTACATCTCGTCCATCGCGCCGCAGGGCGCGCGCGTCGTGTCGACCAGCGCCACGTAGACGGAGGATGGCGGACTACGTCTACCGCGCGGTGATCCTCGACGCGCTGCTGCAGTACGGCGCGCGTCCCACGCCGGCGACCCGGCCGGAGCTCGTGCACGAGTTCGTCAGCGATCTCTATCGCCACGAGTTGCGGCGGCTGCGCGATCGGCTGCTGGCGAAAGAATTTCCCAAGAACGAATACTTCGGGCGGGTCGTCGCACTGCGGCACCGTTACCGCATCATCGCGATGCGGCCGGCCGAGTGGCTGGAATGACCGTCACACGCCGAACTCGGTGCGGATGGCGCCGAGGATCCGTTCGGGCGGCCACGTCGCGTCGACGATCAGCGCTTCGTCCTCCCCAGCGGCCGCAGGTGGTTCGAGCGCGGCGAGCTGACTTGGAAGCAGGCTTGGGCCCGCGAAGTGGCCCGGCCTCGTCGCAAGGCGGCGCTCCAGTTCGGGTTCGCTCGCCCGGAGATAGACGAAGCGGACCTGGCGGCGGTCGCCCCGCAGGCGGTCGCGGTACTGGCGCCGGAGCGCCGAGCAGGCGATCACGGTGGGCTCCCGCCGGTCGAGGGCGCGGACGACGATGGCTTGGAGCGCCGCGAGCCAGGGCGCGCGATCCGCATCGTCGAGCGCCATCCCGGCGTGCATCTTCTCGACGTTGGCGGCGGGATGATAATGGTCGCCTTCGACAAAGGTCCATCCCAGCTCGGCGGCCAGGGCGCGTCCGATCGTCGTCTTGCCGGCGCCCGCCACCCCTGTCAGGATGATGACCACGCATTCAGCATAACGAATTATGGACCGCGTACCGCCAGGCCGCTCCGCCGCCCCCGACGCGCACGAACTTGCGCCCCGGGTGTATGACGAGCTGCGGCGGCTGGCCGCCGCGTACATGGGCCGCGAGCGGCCGGGGCAGACGCTGCAGCCGACGGCCCTCGTCCACGAAGTGTTCCTGCGCCTCGCCGATGCCGGCGCGCCGTGGAACGACGAGCGGCATTTCGTCGGCATCGCGGCCCGGTCGATGCGGCAGATTCTCGTCGAACGCGCGCGCGCGCGCGGCGCGCAGAAGCGATGGGCGGCGCTCGACCGCGTGTCGCTCAGCGAGTCGCTGGTGGGCGCGGCGCTCGAAGACGCGATGCTGCCCGCGCTCGACGAAGCGCTGGATCGGCTCGAGCGCCTGGATCCCGAGCAGGCGCGGATCATCGAGCTGCGGTATTTCGCCGGCTACGGCGTGGAGGAGGCGGCGGAGGCGCTCGGCATGTCGCCGGCCACGCTCAAGCGGCGCTGGTCGCTCGCGCGCGCGTGGCTGTTTCGCGAATTGAGCCCGTCGCCGCGATGACGCCCGAACAGCAGGCCCGCGTCCGCGATCTCTTCGAAGCCGCGCTCGATCGCGAGCCGGCCGGGTGGGACGCGTGGCTCGCCGCGCAGGCGTCCGACGCGGAGGTCCGCGACGAAGTCCGCTCGCTCCTCGATCATCATTCGCGGGCCGGCGCGTTTCTCGCCGATCCGATCGTCAGCCGGATGCCGGATCTCCTCGCCGACCGCGGACTCGAGCCGGGCGCGGCGATCGGCTCCTACACGATCGTGCGCGAGCTCGGCCGCGGCGGCATGGGGCACGTGTATCTCGCGTCGGACGCCAGGCTCGGCCGGACCGTCGCGGTGAAAGCGCTCGCGCCGCGCCTCACGCGCGATCCGTCGCATCGCGAGCGGCTGCGCCGCGAAGCGCGGGCCGCGGCGGGGCTGACGCATCCCGGTATCTGCACGGTCTACGCCCTCGAGGAGATTGGCGACGAACTCTACATCGTGACGGAGTTCGTGGACGGCCACACGCTGCGCGATGAAATCGCCGGCGGCGCACGTCCGTCGGCGAACGACGTCGTCCGGACGGCGCGCGATCTGGCGTCGGCGCTGGCCAGCGCGCATGCGAGCGGCGTGACCCATCGCGATCTCAAGCCGGAAAACGTGATGCGGACGACGGACGGCCGGCTGAAGATTCTCGACTTCGGTCTCGCGAGAATCGATCCGCTCGCTGGCCCGGTGTCCGCCGGCCCTGCCGCGCTCGCGACGCTGCCGGGCGTGCTCATCGGCACCCCGGCGTACATGGCGCCCGAACAATTGAACGGGCAGCCGGCCGACGCGCGCGCGGACGTGTTCGCCCTCGGCGTGCTCATCTACGAGTACGCCTGCGGCGTGCACCCGTTCTCGGCGTCCACCGAGCTCGCGCGGATCGCGCGCGTGCTCGAAAGCGACGCCCGCCCGCTCGAGGATCGCTGCCCGCACCTGCCGCTCGCGATCGCGGAGGTCGTCGGCCGCTCGCTGCGCAAGAGTCCCGCCGAACGATACGCGAACGCGGGCGAGATGCTGGCCGCGCTCGACCACGGGGCCGCGGCGGTCGCGCGAAGGCCGTCGCTGACGTGGTGGCGCACGCACCAGCTCGTCATCATGGCGGTCTACGTGATGGCGTCCGATGTCGCCTGGAACCTGAAGGAGTCGTTCGTCAGCGCCGTCTCGCTCTGGCTGTTCATCGCGATCGGCATCGCGGCCGCGCTCGGCGGCATCGTGCGCGGTCATCTGCTGTTCACCGCGCGAGTCAACCGTCCGCGTCTGCTGCAGGAGTGGCGGCGGACCGCGCGCCTCAACCTCGTGGTCGATCTGCTGATGGCCGCCGCCGTGTTCGGCGACGCCCTGCTCGCGGTGCCGACGCGAGCGCTGTGGGCCATGCTGACGATGGCGTTCGGCGTGGCGATTGCGCTGGCGGCGCTGCTCATGGAGCCGGCCACGACCGCCGCGGCACTGGGCGAGGACGCGGGGTCGCGTTCGTGATCGCCATCGAGATCCGCGAGCCCGGCGGGCCGGAGGTGTTGACGCCGGTCGAACGCCCACGTCCTGTGGCGGGCCCTGGGGAAGTTCTCATCAAAGTGGCGGCCGCCGGCGTGAATCGGCCTGACGTCATGCAGCGTCAGGGCAAGTATCCGCCGCCTCCTGGCGCGTCCGACATACCCGGCCTCGAAGTAGCCGGCACGATCGAGTCACTGGGCGACGGCGTGCTCGACTGGCGCCTCGGCGATCGCGTCTGCGCGCTTGTCGCCGGCGGCGGCTACGCGGAGTACTGCGCGGCGCCCGCGCCGCAGTGTCTTCCGGTGCCGCGCGGCATGTCACTCACGGCGGCGGCGGCGATCCCTGAAGCGTTCTTCACGGTGTGGACCAACGTCTTCGAGCGCGGCCACCTGGCCGCGGGGGAGACGCTGCTGGTCCACGGCGGATCGAGCGGCATCGGGACGACGGCGATTCAGCTGGGCCGCGCATTCGGCGCGCGCGTGTTCGCGACAGCGGGATCGGCGGAAAAGTGCGCGGCGTGCGTCGCGCTGGGCGCGGAGCGCGCGATCAATTATCACGAGGCGGATTTCGTTGCGGTGTTCCGCGAGGCGACCGCCGATCGCGGCGTGGACGTCATCCTCGACATCGTCGGAGGCGACTACGTCGCGCGCGACATGGAACTGCTCGCGCTCGAAGGGCGGCTCGTGCAGGTCGCGACGCAGGGCGGCACCAAGGCGCAGATCAACCTCACGCGGCTGCTGCACCGCCGGCTCACGATCACCGGCTCCACGCTGCGGATACGCACGGTCGCGCAGAAAGGGGCGATCGCCGCGAGCCTGCGCGAGCATGTGTGGCCACTCCTGGAGTCCGGCCGAGTCGGCCCGGTGGTGCACGCGACGTTTCCGCTGCGGGCGGCCGCCGACGCGCACCGCGTGATGGACGCCGGCACGCACATCGGAAAGTTGGTGCTCACCACAACAATCGGGTAATCGGGTAATCTGGTAATCGAGTAATCTGATTGGCCGATCCAATTATCCAATCCGATTATCCAATCCAATTACCGATTACCCAATTACCCGATTACCAAATTCATCGAGGGATTGATGGACAACATCACGAGCTTGCAGGTTTCGGACACCAAGGTCGGCACAGGCACGGCGGCCACGTCCGGCAAAGAGGTGAGCGTGCATTACACGGGGTGGCTCTACGATCCGAAGACGGCGGATCACCGCGGCAAGAAGTTCGACAGCTCGCGCGATCACGGCGAGCCGTTCGCCTTCAAGCTCGGCGCGGGGCAGGTCATCCGCGGCTGGGATCAGGGCGTCGCCGGCATGAAGATCGGCGGCACGCGGACGCTGATCATCCCGTCGGAGCTCGGGTACGGCGCCCGCGGCGCCGGCGCCGTGATTCCGCCCCATGCGACGCTGCTCTTCGACGTCGAGCTGCTCGGCGTGAAGTAAATGGAGTACGTCCGGCTTGGATCGACCGGCCTGAAGGTCTCCCGCATCTGCCTCGGCACGATGACGTACGGCACGTCCGCGTGGCGCCCGTGGGTGCTCGACGAAGCGGACAGCCGGCCCTTCTACAAGCGCGCGATTGAGCGCGGCATCAATTTCTTCGACACGGCGGACATGTACTCGCGCGGCGTCAGCGAGGAAGTGACCGGGCGCGCGCTGAAGGAGTACGCCACGCGCGACCAGGTCGTCATCGCGACGAAGGTCTTCTTTCCGGTGGGCGACGGACCGAACGATCGCGGGTTGTCGCGCCGCCACGTGATGGACGCGATCGACGCGTCGCTCAGGCGCCTCGGCGTCGATTACGTCGACCTCTATCAGATTCACCGCTTCGATCCGGACACGCCGATCGAGGAAACGCTCTCCGCGCTGCACGACATCGTGAAGGCCGGCAAGGCCCGCTACATCGGCGCCTCGAGCATGCCCGCGTGGCAGTTCGCCAAAATGCTCTACGTGGCCGACGCGAATGGCTGGACGCGCTTCGTCACGATGCAGAACCACTACAACCTCATTTACCGGGAAGAAGAACGCGAGATGCTGCCGCTCTGCCGGGACGAAGGCATCGGCGTGATCCCGTGGAGTCCGCTGGCGCGCGGGTTTCTCGCCGGGAACCGCCGGAAGGACGACGCCGCCGCGACCACGCGCGCGAAGAGCGACGATTACGCGCAGAAGCTGTACTACACCGACGCCGACTTCACGGTTGCCGCGCGCGTCTCCGAAGTCGCCGCCCGCCGCGGCGTGAAGCCGACGCAGGTCGCGCTCGCCTGGCTCCTCTCGCGTCCGGGCCTGACCGCGCCGATCGTCGGCGCTTCGAAGCTCGCGCAGCTCGACGAGCTGGTCGACGCGGTGTCCTTCACGCTCTCGGCGGAGGAGTGCGCCCTTCTCGAGGAGCCGTACCAGCCACATCGCGTCCTCGGCCACGAGTTCACGCCGAGCCGGCCCCGCGGATAGCGTGTTTTCCCGCCGCTCCGTCGTCGCACTCCAGCACCGCAACTTCCGCCTGATCTGGATCGGGCTCCTGCTCTCGATGATCGGATCGACGATGCAGAATGCGGCGCTGCTGTGGCATGTGTCGCTGCTCGTGACGCCGGAGAAGAAGGGGCTCGCGCTCGGCCTCGTCGGCCTCGTCAAGGTCATTCCGATCGTCGCATTCTCGATGATCAGCGGCGTCGTCGCCGACGCCTGGAACCGGCGGCGGCTGATGCTCTTTACGCAGACCGGATCGGCGCTGGTCGCCGCCGGCCTGGCGTTCATCGCGTTCCGTGGCATCACCGCGGTGTGGATGGTGTACGCCCTCGCCGGTCTGGGCGCCGCGGTCGGCGCGTTCGACCTGCCCGCGCGCCAGGCGCTCGTGCCGACGCTCGTGCCCCGCGAGCATCTGCCGAACGCGATCAGCCTGAACACGATCATGTTTCAGACGGCATCGGTCGTCGGACCGTCCATCGGCGGCGTCCTGATCGCGGCGAGCGGCGTCGGCTGGGCGTACGCGGCGAACGCCGTGTCCTTCTTCTTCGTCATCGTCGCGCTGCTGATGATGCGCGACATCCCGAAGCGCGCGCCGTCCGAGGCCGGATCGCGCGACGACGTGTCGTGGCATGCGGCGCTCGAAGGGCTGCGGTTCGTCTTCCGCTCGCCGCTGATCCGATCGACCATGCTGCTCGATTTCTTCGCGACGTTCTTCTCGTCGGCGACGGCGCTGCTGCCGATCTTCGCCCAGGACATCCTGCAGGTCGGCCCCAAAGGCTACGGCTGGCTGTACGCCGCGCCCTCGGCGGGCGCGCTGCTCACGAGCGCCATGATGGTGCCGCTCGCCGAGCGCATCGAGCGGC
>Ga0193726_1003332_pt1 | contig 10280 bp, 4 predicted proteins | sample H2c1metaG_FD_144928 | JGI IMG/M metagenome (GOLD analysis project Ga0193726, IMG submission 144928) | Soil microbial communities from a riparian zone of the East river system, Colorado, United States - H2c1 | ecosystem: Environmental > Terrestrial > Soil > Riparian zone | place: USA: East River... | reverse complement strand
GTTAGGCGACAGGTTAATGTAGCGGATAAGCCGGGTGGGCATCGTATCGAGATATTGCCATGACGTGGCGCCGGCGCTCATGGTCCACAATCCTTCATACATCCCCAGATACAGCACGCTACCGCTTCCGTTGCTGCCCGCGGCGAGTGTTTGATAGTGGATCTTCGTCAGATTAGAGAGCGTGCGTGCGACGGTCGTACACGACCCCCAGGAGGCGCCCAGGTTGGTGGATTGGAGCACTCCGCCGCCGGCGGTGGCGACCCATAGCGTCGAGTTCGACGAGTAACCGGGGGAAAGCGCGATAGCCGTCACATTCAGATCCGCAATACCCGAATTGGAGGCTTTCCAGAGAATCCCTGCGTTGGTGGAGACCAGAACACCCGAGCCGGCGGTGCCGGCGAAGGCCGTCTGATCGGAACTGAAAGCCGGAGAGAAAGTCAGCGCGGTGACTTTGGGGAGTGTCAGGCCGGGCGTGACCTGGATCCAGCTGTTGCCGTTGTTGGTGGATTCAAAGATGCCGTTCGCGATAGTACCTAGCAGGAGAGTGTTGTCGATGGCGCAGTTCGGAGATATCGCAATTACGGTCAGGCCGGCGGTCAGCCCAGGCGGCGTCGCTACCGCCGTCAAAGTCTGCCCGCGGTTAGTGGACTTTAAGATCGTCTTCTGGTTCGTGACTACGAAGAGCGTATTATCCGTGGCGAAGTTTGGTGATAATGCCACGGACGCCAGTGATTGTGTCGTCAAGGCAGTCCACGACGTTCCCTGGTTGGTGGTCTGGAAGAGGCCGCCGCCGCCCGCTGTAAAAACCGTCTGATCCACGCTATACGCCGGCGAAAATGCAATGACGGTATTAATGCTGTTGCTGGGCAGCCCCTGGACGAAGTTCCAGGTGACACCGCCGTCGGTTGACTTCAGCAGCGCGTTGACTCCCATTTTGATCGTAAGTGCGCTGGTCGCGGCAAAGATAGTCTGATCCTGCGCGAAGTTAGGCGACAAGGCCACATTGATAAAGGGATCATGAGGATCGTGAGCTGATAAAAACTGACTAGCCACCATCAGACAAGCTCCGGCGCGAATGAGAACTCGAATGGACAATGTCAAATGCACACTCCTCCCTTTAGGTTCCAGTCGCCCGACTGGTCGTGGGGATAGTCTAGAATAACTCTATAATAGGTACTAGTCAATTGAAAAGCGCGCTATTTTTTAACAATTGGCCAAGCTTGATAGCGGAGCAGCAGGGCTTTGCGTCCGGCCCGTCCCATCGCATCAGGGCCGCCCCCCGCAGAGTCCAGGTTGTCAGTCCCGTGTTGCCGCGATATGGAATAACTCTCGCCTCCTGCGGGATGCCCCCGATTTCCGGCCGATCGTGGCGGAGGTGGTCGCGGCGCCGGCATTGGCACCTCTCTCCTACGGTAGAACGTCTAGTACCTAAAATCGCGGTCATCATAACCTATTGATTCGATGAGGAATTCTAATATAGCTCGTTAGTTTGCAGGTCGAAATTCGTTAGGTTATCGTGAACTTCCTGTTGACTCCTTGGAAACCCCGCGCGTATTCTATACTATCTCCACCGGGGGATGGTCTAGGTAACATCCGCAATGCAAAAGCTTTTGGACTGTAGGAGGGGAAGACAAGTATGAAACTAAGTCTCGGCGCTTGGATGTTTTTGGCTGGTGTCTCTATGTTGGCAGGTCCAGCCTATGCGGTCGATTGTTCCGGTCTGCCGACCAGTTTCAACGGAAATGAGTTTCCGAAAGGTAATTTTTTTAGTAATTTCGACGGCAGACTGGCCTCCTGCTACCTGATCAACTTGACTGCCAGCAGCGGCGCGGTTACTGCGGAAGGCGATTTGAACGCCACTTATTACACTATCTTTTTTAAGGTTGACCCGCGTTACCAGTTGATTGTGCTGGGCGATTTCCCCAACGCCCGCTACATGAATATTGCGCCCTACGACGCCCATTTTGCCCCCATACCCTTTATTTCAGACACTGACATCGCGCCTTTAACTCCTCAGTACATCAATCCGTTTAAGCCGGGGAACTCCTATATCTCCGGGCAGAAGTATGCCGTACCCATTAATTTGGGAGGTACCCCGGGCACGGTCGAGTCCGGCTGTTCGACGAACGCCTTCGCCGTGGATGTAAATGCGTTGGACGGCACCCAGCGGCATCAATCGATGAACTGGAACGCGGATCCGGGGTATACCCAGCAGAATCCGCAAGTCCCGCTGCACGTCGTGGATACCCCGCTGCACAGCAATCCCAACACGGGTGTAATGCTGCACGTGCGGACCTATTTGAACATCGCCGGGCAGATCCCTACGGAGGACGTTCCCCACGTGATCCTGCGGGACGTAGCATCGGGTTGCGCGTATCCTGCCGCTTATGCCCTGCAGACCCTTAAGGTGGTGAGTACCAACCGGCAGATGGCGACGAACGCGTGGATGGATTCAGTGCAGGAGGGGAACCACATCAACTACGAAAATTATCTTCCGCAGCTTTGCTATGCGGTCGATCCGCAGAATGCGATTGCCTGGGAGCGGGGCGCCGAGTATGTGCAGGGAACCGGACTGACTGACAGCTATGTCAGCGGGACGCTGCCCAATGGCATTCCGCAGACTCTGGCGGCGGCGGGGGAGGTGTTGCGTATTCGCATGCGAGTCCCCACGACCCCGCCCACGCCGTGTACTGACGGCTGTTCGCGATCCGGGAACGAGCAGACCCGTTACACGGGCCTGTCGTTCGTCAATTATACAAGTCAATCCTGTGGCTGCAACACCACTATCATGAGCATCGCGGATGACGCCTTCACCCAGGACCCGAACGGATATGCGACATTGATCGTGGGTACCGGGGCGATTATTCCCTCCTGGATCACGCCGGCCAACGGCTATACCTTCCGGGACTTGACCACCATTCCCAATTATCAGCAGTTCAATAACCTGGTATTGCGCAACATCCTGGCCAACAGCACCTTCGGCTGTTCCGGTTTTGTGATTCCATACCTCACCGAGGCGTATACCCCGACCGGTAACCTGACATCCGATTACATGCCTGTGGTCGACTATCCCTTGGCCGCCACCCTGCCGCAGGCGGCCACCCCACTGAAGGGATCGCAAGCCTGTGGCGCGTTTCCTCCGAATGGCCGGCCCGCCGGATTGACGGCCTGCACGGTTCTAGCTCCGGTTGCCATCGGGATCACTGGAGTGACTACCCAGTGCGCGGCACCGGGCTGCTCGGGAGTGGTGGCGCAGGCCCAACCGCCGATTACCATCACCGGCCACGGTTTCGGATTCTTCCCGCTGGGGTTGCCCTACACGGGCGATTCGGGCTATCTGCAAATCAGAGACACCACGCAAGGCTGGGACGCCGGTCATGGCACGGACCAATGTAATGTAACCATATATCAATGGAGCTCCAACCTGATTTCGCTGGTGATCAATCCGAATGGAGTGTGTCCGTTGGTAGCGGGGGACAAGCTTACCTTTAAGGTTTGGAATCCGCAAAACACGGGCGCCAACACGGCGACCATCAATGCCACCGCTACCGCGCAGTGATCGGCTGCGCGGAATACGATCCGGACGTTGAAAAGTTTGTAATCATACGTCCGGCCACCGCTACAAAAGTACGCTTGCCCTTACAATGCCCTTAAGGCAGCCGGTTTGCATCGGAATTCCACGTTTTTGGACGCATTTAGGTGAGTAAAATGCTCAGAAACCGTGTTTAAAAAGAAGAGTTTCGACTTTGCAACAAGGAGTAAGCATGCCGCCTCAATCCGACGCCCCTTCCGTTTCTGAAAGCAACAGAAAGGCTATGAGATCGTTCTGGCTTGCCGCGATGCTGCTGTCGCTGGCCGCCCTGGCACGCGCGCAGGCGCCCGCGGTAAACGCGGGAGGCGTGGTGAACGCCGCCAGTGGCGCCACCCAGGGCATCGCGCCCGGTATGATCGTTGCCATTTTCGGCACGAACCTGGCCGGAGCTGCTGCCGTATCCACCAAGATCCCGCTATCCACTACTTTGGGCGACGTGGCCTCGGTGACCTTCAATAAAGTGGCCGCGCCGCTCTTCTATGTGAGTCCCCTGCAGATCAACGCGCAGGTTCCCTGGAACGTCTTGCCGGCCGGCGCCACCACCGGTACGGTCAGCGTGGTGGTCACGCGCGCGACCGGAGAGTCTCCCGCGCAAAGCGTACAGGTGGTCACCGCCCTGCCCGGCATCTTCACCGTGACCCAGAACGGAATTGGCCAGGCGATCGCTACCGATAACTCCGATGGAGCCCTCGCCGCCGCCTCGGCCGTGGCGGGCTTCTCGCCGCCCGCGCATGCCATCAGTATCGGCGACTACCTGATCGTATGGTGTACGGGAATGGGCCAGGTGACCCCGTCTGTCGCGAACGGCGCGGCCCCCTCGGCCAGCACGTTCAGCAATACCGACGCGACTCCGGTAGTGACCATCGGCGGCATCCAGGCGACCTTCGTGTATTCGGTGCTCTCGCCGCAATATGTCGGCTTGAATCAGATCGGCGTGCAGGTGGCGGCGGGCACCCCCGTGGGGAACGCCGAACCGTTACAGATCCAGGTCAACGGTATCATCACATCTGCTCAGGTCACCATTGCCGTAGCGGCAGCCACCAGTACCTTTCACACCATCGAGCCCGCAATATCTGTCTTCACTCCGTCGACGTTCAACTTGGCCAATCTGCCCACGGTCACGTTTTCAAGCGGCTCCACACTTCCTTCCGTGGGCTACCAGAGCGGAGATTTCGTGAATGGAAAAGTCATTTATTACCCCTGGCAGGTACAGCCCGGTACCGGCGGGACAGGCAGCACTCTGACCGACATCACCGCCGGTATCTCGCAGGGCGTGGTGATGTCGTATAACGCGTCTACCAGTGGATTCACCGACGCCGGTAACTGGACCTTCTTCGACTTGAGTACCCTAGACGCCACCGCCAAAGGCTTCCTCTCGGGTGTGGTGGTTGGCAACAATGTGTACATGGTCCCCGACGGGAATCACAATGGCGCTCTGCCGACATTCGCCGTCTATGACGCCGGCAAAGCAGTGAACGACACTACGGCTTACCAGTTCGTGGATGCCCCCCCTCGCGGCGGTGCGCTCGGATCGACGTATGGTTGGTGTGGGGGCGTCTTCGACGGCAGGTATGTGTATTACGCTCCCGATATCGACGGAGGCACCAGCACCACCATTACCGCGGGGATCTTCAGCGGCAACGTAATCCGTTACGATACTACGACGCCGTTCAGCCTCAGTGGCGGGGGTTGGGCATCCTTCGACCTGACCACTGTAAATCCCCAGGCAGCGGCTTTCCAGTCCGCAGTCTACGACGGGCACCGCTTCATCTACTTCCTTCCCTTCCGCGACAAGCTTCTGGTTCGGTACGATACGCAGTACGGCACGCCGGGGACTCCCAACCCTGCCGCGTTCACTAACAAGGCTGCCTACACCGTCCTCGATCCCACTCAGTTGGGAACGTCGGGACTTCCGCAAGTAACCGGCCAGGGCAACGCCGCGAACCTCACCGGGTTCACTGGCGGCGTGGCTGTGTGGGATTCGGCGCACCAAAACGAATATCTCTACTTGGCGCCTTGGGCGACTTACCCCGCCAGTACGCCCCATGTGCAGAGCACTGTAGCGAGAGTGCGCATAGGCATGCAGACCGGATCGGCCTGGAGTGATGTCGATATTACGAATGGCGCCGCCGGCTCTCTGTCGTCCGCGACTCCCAATTGGGAAATCTTCGACTTAAGTAATTTGACCACCAATTCGCAGTGGGCCGCGAATGGCTGGCCCACGCCGGCAGTCTATACGAGCGGGGAGTTGGACGGGCAGAGCATGATTGCGGGCTTCCAGGGCAACTGGATCAATACCTCGTCATCGTCGACGAGGGTAGGGTTCGGGGCCGATTTTTCCCAGTTCTGGGTGGAGCACGATGTGAACCACGCGCTGGCGGATCCCACCGGATGGTACGTCGGGAAAGTGCCGACAGAACACAGAAACGGAACATTTGGCGGCGCCTACGATGCCGCCCACCAAATCCTTTATCCATCTCCTCCGGTGCCTCCGCTCATTCAGGCCACCGGGCTTTGAGTTGAACGTCAGGGAATATCAGGCGGTGGCCGACTTTCGGGCCGGCCACCGCCCTTAATGCAGGATGAGTTTTAGGTCGTGCCCGTACCCGGATACACGCCCATGACGGTCATGGTGTCGCCGCCGAGAATCAAGGATTTTACCTGCGCTCCGGTATACGTTACACCGGCATCGCTGATGTAATTGTTAGTTGTGGGCTGGTACAACAATCCGTGTATCTTTCCGCCGACCGTGCCCCTGACGATCAGGTCGATGTTGCCCGCGGTCGCCTGCGCTTGCAGCGTCGTCCACTGGCCCAAGACCGTCCTGCCGTTAACCGTGGCAGCCGTCAGTGTAAGCGTATAGCCTACAGCCGGAGCTGTTCCGGTATCGAAGGCAACCATGTATGCGGCCATATCGGTCTTTTCCGTCGCGGTGTATGCGGCGAATGCCGGAATGCTAAAGAACTGTTCGAGCGTTGAGGTGCTCCCGTCGTGGATCATCCCAAAGCCATCGATCGTCTGTGCGCTTCCGGTGCTGAAGAGCAGCTTTTGATAAATATTCCTCAATTGCGCATTTTTCATCGGCTGTGGGAAGTTCTGCTGAATGTCGCGGTTGCTGCCCGGACCCGGGTCGGCGGCATGACAGAAGTCGCAGGTCGTGGCGGGACCCGTCTGCGGTTTGCTGGGTTGCGAGAGGACCAGCGTTTGGAAATCGGTGTCTCCATTGACGGCGTTTCCGCCAATCAGCGAAGTGGGCTCCGTGCGATTCAACTCCTCGTTGGGGTTCGGCAGGTATAGAACGGTATTGATGAAGTTGGTGTACTTCGTCATGTTTGCCCCGCTGATCTGGGGGCCTCCCATCAACGCGTCGAAGGCCGGGTTGAAAGCCGCGAAGTTTACTTTGTCGCCCCTCCAATGGTAAGGCGAGAGGTTCAGCAGGCCACGCAAAGTCTGCGTGGTCATGGGGCCCTTCATCGGGTGAAAATTGAAGGTCTGTCCGTTCTGCACGAACGTGGTCATAGTGCCGGTCGGATCGCCCAGGTTCCATGCCAGTTTGTCCAGGTCTCCGTCAATGTGACAGGATGCGCAGGCGCCCGTGCCGTTTCCGGAGAGCTTGGCGTCATACAGAAATCCGCGGCCGTTCCTGATGACCTGCGGCGTGGGATCGGTCCCCACCTCTATTTGACTCGTCACTACCTTCGTGGCGGTATTGATAATCGAAATCGAGTTGGAAATCCGGTTTAAGCAATACAACGTCTGGGCCCCCGCATTGAGAGCCAGTCCCCGCGGTCCCACTTTGTGCGCGCTGTCTACGTTGGAGCCGGATTCACTCGCCGGACCCATTTCCACAAACCACAACACATTACCGCTGGTGTCCACCTGCGCCACGCGGTCCGTCCCGAAAGAAGCCACGTACATGAAATTCCCGCTCGGATCGAAGACTACGTTGGTGGGCTGCGCCAGCGCCGTGCTCAGCGCTTGCGGATTAGGCAGGATAGCATAGTTGATGGTCGGGTTCAGATCGAATGGAGTGACCTGGCCGCTGGCGACATTGATGTGTGTGATGCGGTTATTCACCCAGTGTCCGCGCAGGTTCGGCTGGAAAGGAGTGAGGTTCAGGGCATCCGTATTAGCCACGAAAAGATCGCCGTTCACCGGGTTAACAGCCATACCCAGGTTGATGGTGCCGACACCCGAGTAATAACCGGCAATGGAAGGAGAAGAGCCCGTGTTGATGGCGACCACGTCGTTGTCCGGCATCTTATACTTGATGTGCGAAGACCAGGCCGGGTCGGTTGCCGCAACGATGAGTCCTACCTGAGGCGGCGACGGCAGTTGGGGATTGAATGCGGGAACACACGGGGGGGCGCCCTTCGACCCGCACGGTGGCGGCGCAATGCTGGCCGGGATAATGGTGCTGCCATTCCCAGACAGCGCAAAGGCTGCATATACCGTGCTCCCGTTCGGGCTGACCGCCATCGCTCGGGGATAGTCTCCGAACACCGGAATGGTTTTAATCAGCGCGTAGGTATTCGTGTCGAATACTGCGATCTCATTGTTGCGCGCCACACTGACGTAAGCCTGATTGGTGCCGGCGAATACCACGTCCATCGGCTCGGATTTGAGGTAGTTGATTGTGTTGGTGACAATCCCCTTCGATACCGAGACTATACTCACGCTATTCGAAACTTGGTTGACTACCCACGCTACGTCGTCGGTAAGCGGGTTTACCGAAACCGGTCCCAGTCCGACCGGAATCTGTGCAAGCAGGTTCGGTGTGCCCGGTGCGGTGACATCGAATACGGATAATGTGGCGTTCGGCGTGTTCACCGCAAACAGGCGTGTGCCATCCGCTGAAAGCCGGATAGGATTGGTCTGCGCCTCTTCGAAATTCGCGAAAGCGGGCGGCGGCGCTTGCGCTGTCGTAGTGACAAGTGCTAACAGAGTTACGAAGGCTGCGAGGAAACCTACACGCATTAAAACCGGTCTAGTCATTACTTATCCATCTCCATCTGAAATCTGCGTTTTGACGCAGGACAGGCCTTGCTCAAGATTTGCAGCTTTTGGCCCTTGTATGAGACCATACTCCCACAACAGTCAACAGTCAAGCCATTTTTGCAATTGTGGTACTGGTGGTAAAGCTCACCGGATTGGCCCGCTTATGGCCCGAGAGGTACCCGCCGTCTCTATTTTTACCCTTTTATTATTTTCTCAGCCCCGCGTCCTAAGTCACGTTGCGACAGTAGTCAGAATGTCAGGCGACTGCCCAGTTGGAAGGCGCGCGGGCCGCCCGTGCCGAAAATATTCGATGTTCTTTGCGTGGCCTGGCCGAAGTTCGGTGCGTTCAGCACGGCGTTATAGTCGGTGAGGTTGGCAATGTTAAAGACATTGAAACATTCGCCGAAAACCGACAGCCTCACGCGCTCCTTGGACAGCCGGAAATTTTTGGTCACGCGAATGTCCTGGGAATTGAAGCTGCGGGGGAACGCGAAGCTGCCGGGCAGCGTGATCGCCGAGATCGGATGCCCCAGGGGATCTGTCGTTCCCGCATAGGTCTGGTTAAACTGGTTCACCAGTTGAATCAGGTTGCTCTTCCCCTCGCTGATGCCGAACTGGTTGAAACCGCCGCCGGGCAAAGGCGGTCCTGGATACGGACTCTCGCCGGCGGAGCTGAACACGCCGTTGCCGTTCAAGTCGATGCCCGTCAGGAACGGCTGGAAAGGCGGAGCGCTTTGAAACGAGGTGATTCCCGATACCTGGATCCTCCAGGGCAGCACCACCATGATCGAGCCGCTCAGCGTCTGATGGCCGGCCTGCGGGCCCCAGCTCGCAAAGTAGTTGCTGTTGTCCACCAGGCCGTTATACCCGACCTGGCTGGCATAGGCGTACGCCAGGGTTCCCGTGGTGCGGTGCGAAAAACGTTTGTCGAGCTTCATCAGCAGGCCTTTATAGTGGGAACGCCCCCCGTCGATTTCGGTTTCTATGGGGCCCGTTGAGCATTCGAAGGGAACCAGCAGCGCTTGTCCGGATGCGCACTTGGGGATGACCGGGCCGCCGGCACTATTATAGTGATTCAGGTCCGCATCGTTGATCAACTGGTGCATGTATTGCCGGAACACAAAATCCGCGGTGACCACCAGGTCGCTGCGGATTTCCCTCTGCACGCCAATACTGGCATGCTCGGAATAGGGCAGCCGGAAATTCTGCGGGATCAATCCCTGTCCGGTCTTGAACAAATCCGCGTTAGGAACCGCCAGGCCGGAATTGAGTTCCGCCTGCGCCCTGGACACGAACAGGGGAAGGAAAGTCTCCAGCTCCGTCCCGGTAAAGTTGGTGGGCTCGCTGCTGAAGCTGATGGGCTGGATCGCGGCCGGCAGGTTGCCGAAGCCATTGATCCCGGAAACCGCCCCGAAGAAGGTGCTGTCCGGCAGCGGGATGCGTCCCGTGCCGACCGGTGACAGTATCACGCGCTCAATCAGCCGGTTGAATATGTCCCACGTGTCGTAGTAAATCGCGGAACCGCCTCTCACGACGGTCTTGTTGTCTTTCGTCACCGCCCAGGCGAAGCCCAGCATGGGGCTGAAATTGTGCGGCGAGTGCTGTTCTTCGCCCAGCGCACTGCCGAAAATGGGCGCAAAATAGGCCGGTTTCGTCAGATCGTGATTCAGCGCGTTACTCTCATACGACC
>Ga0193726_1003331_pt1 | contig 10283 bp, 12 predicted proteins | sample H2c1metaG_FD_144928 | JGI IMG/M metagenome (GOLD analysis project Ga0193726, IMG submission 144928) | Soil microbial communities from a riparian zone of the East river system, Colorado, United States - H2c1 | ecosystem: Environmental > Terrestrial > Soil > Riparian zone | place: USA: East River... | reverse complement strand
TCGGCCGTCCGAATGTTACGCCGTCCGGAAGAATGAGGACGTCGAATTTGGATATCAGATTTCCCGCGTTGAGGGCGGGTGCATACACGATCTGATAGGGGAACTCGAACTGCTCGAGAATGAAACGACCCCACCCCGATGTGATCGCTCCACCATATTGATCCCACAACGCGATTCGGGCCGGACGGACGCGCTTGAGCGACGCCGGGGAAATCTCGGTATCGAAAGGATCGAACCTGAGTCCCTTCTCTTCCGCGAGCTGCGCGAGAATCGGCGCCGTCGTTGGCTTCGAGGGAATGTAAAAAGTGCCGACGTCGTAGGTCCGCCCATTGATGCTGAGGGGCGTCGTGAGCGTATAGACCTGCTCCCCACGGGCAAGCAGCCGATTCACGGCTGCGAACGCGTCGTTCACCGAATGGCTGAGCGCGTATCCGGCCACCGCCGACGCCACGCGCGGCACGGGCGGTTTGGCGAAACCCACCACCGAGGCAAACGGTCCGCCGAACGAATCCAGAACCCGGTCGAACTGAATCCCCATTTGATAGGCGAGAGTCCAACCCGCATTGTCGTACGGCGGTGTCGGGGGGCCGCCCGGATACGGAATGTCATTCGGGTGGTCCTGCGGCTCGAACATGTCGAGGACGTGCGGACGGAACGCCTGCGCCGTCCTGACGACGAATGAGCCCGCCGGGTAGTTCTTCCCGTTCGCCGTGAACCCACTCGTCGCGCGCTGAACGGAGATGCCGGTCTTGATGAGCGCGTTCACGAATTTCGTCGCCGTGAGGAAGTCAGGCTGATCTGCCGGCACGATATAGCCGCGCGGATCCCGGTCGGCCGGATTCCGCATTATGCTCGTGTACGTCGCCAAATCGGCCGGAGTCGTCGCCGGGGAACGCCCACCACCACCGCCACCGCTGTCACCACCCTGGGTGCGGGCGCTGTCCTGAGGTATGGCTGCCTGCAGCGCTGCCACCTTCCGGGGCGTGATCGTCCACGAGTCGGTATTGCCACGCCGAATCGAGTTTCGCCCCATCTGGTAAATGTTGTAGAGAAACGTCTCCCGGTAGCGCGACGCCACATCGAGCACCGCGCGGTTCGCCGTCAGCTCGTAGGCGATCGACTGCGCGAAATGCCATTTCTGTGGCTGTATCGGCATCGGCAGATCGCCCTTGGGCAGGAGCTTCTCCGGAATGAGGGGAATCTCCATGGGCGTCGGATTCCCGATCGCTTCCGTGAGCAGGCCGATCATGTTGTGGAAATAAACCGTCGTCCTCAGCCCGCCGTTCCACCAGGTGGAATATCCCGATCCGCTCCTCATCGTCGCGCCAGGCTTGCCCTCGGCGACGAACCTCGAGTGCATCGCCGCTCCGACAAGGTCGAGCTCCATCGGGACGATTGGATCGTAGTTGTAGTTGAAGGGATCGCGGAACGGCGGCGCAAAGATCACCGTCCCGATCGGACCGGTCTGGTGGTGGTTGTACATGATCTGCGGATACCAGGCCCTGAACAGAATGCTGTCCATCGCCTGTGTCTCGGGCTGCGACGCCATGTAGGAGTCGCGGTTGTTGTCGTGCCCGGCGTACTTGTGGTAGAGCCGCGGCAGCCGCGAGGTAGTCCGCTTGAGCGTGTCTGATTCGCGCATGTACCAGTTGGAAACAAGCTCCTGCCCATCCGGATTCGCGGGAACCGCCAGGATGACGTCGTCGCGCAGAAACCTGAGGGTCTCCGGATCTGTCTTGCTCACCAGCTCGTAGACCGTCTGAATCAGCTGCTGGGCGCCCAGTACTTCGGTCGCGTGCAACCCACCGTCGATCCAGACCACCGCTTTCCCCTCTGACGCCAGCGCGTGCGCCTGGGCATCGGTGAGATTCTCGGCCAGCGCCAGGCGCCGGGATATCTCCTGATAACGCGCGAGCTTTGCGTGGTTCTCAGGCGACGTGATGATCGCCATCCAGATCGGCCGCCCCTCGGCCGTGGTGCCGATGCGCACCATTTTCATCCGGTTCGATTCGCGATCCAGCTTCTGCCAGTAGTCGATCATCTGGCTGTAGTTGACGAGAAAATAGTCGTCGCCAATATCGTGTCCGAACTGTGTACGAGGACTCGTAATTCTTGAAAGCGAGCCCGGGTCGTTTCTCGCCTGCGCGGAGCTCGCGGCAGGAATCGCCAGGAGACAGAGCAGCAGCGAGGCGGAGTTCAAGAGCGGCGCAAGCCGCGGCGTGCGAGGGCGTTTGGGGGTTCGCATCTCTTTACGGGTGAGCGAATGAGCGGTGCCGTCGCGCTCTCGATCGAGAGCAGACGGCGATAATGTAATGGTCAGGCGTTTAGGGTGCTTCGGCGGGGCGTGCCGCCCGCGGCGATGATCACTCCACCCAGCACAACCGCACCGCCGAACAGTGTCGATACCGTGGGAATCTGCCGTATGGCGGGAATGATCGCTCCCAGCAACGTCGCGCCCACCGGCTCACCCAGCACCGTCAGGTTGACCACGTAAGCCGGCAGAAATTTGAGCGCCCAGTTCATCCCCGTATGACCGAGTAGCATGGGTCCGAGGGCAAGACCCGCGAAAATCGCGATCTCCCTCGGCGGCTGCGGCCCGAGCGTGACGCCCCGCAACAGCGCTATGACAGTCAGCGTCAGGAACGCCGCCGAGTAGACGATGCCGACATACGCCCAGATGCCGAGCGATTTCCGCAGGCTTCGACCGATTGTGTAGTAGATGGCGGCGGTCACGGCCGCCGACAGCGCCAGCAGGTTCCCCAGAAGCGGCGCATTCCCACTGGGCGCGATGCCACCCCTCAGGTCAGGCGCCGCAACTACCAATGCACCGAGGATCGCGAGGGAGATGCCGACGACCTGACGGCGCGTGGGGGCCTCTCTCAGCGCCACGGCCGAGATGGCCGCTACGACCGCAGGCTGGAGATTTACGAGCGTGACAGACGCGGCGATCGTTGTGAGGTGAATGGAAGCGTTCCACGCCCAGAAGTGGAGCGCCAGCGCGATCCCCCCGGCAACCGCAAGTGCAAGTTGGCGTGACGTGATCCGCCTCCAGTCGCGCCATTCCCCCGTGCCGAGAAGAAAAGCGGCAACGATGAGAAGCGAGAAGCCCAGACGCCAGACGGCGATCGCGACCGGATCCGCGGTCGAGAGCCGCACCAGCGGACCCGCGAAGGAAATGCCGAGCAGCGCGAGCGCGAGCACCCAGTATGGTTTCGTGGAGCCGCGTCGATTCTCGGAGTTTGCGGAGGAAGTCATATAAAAAAAAGAGCCGGTGCGATTAAGCACCGGCTCCCTTTTCAGGACAACCTTACTCGGTCTTTTTGGTTTTCACCAGTCGCATCTCGGCGGCGGCACGGCCCGCATGTCTCAGGACCTTGTCGTCGTACGTGTGACAGTTCGGGGTGTTCCGACCGCGCACGCAGCCGTTGTAGCGCAGCAGCGCTACACGCGTGTTGGGCGCGCTGCGCATCGCTTCCTTGAGAATCTGGACGCCGTGACAGATGTTGCTCTCGATGTTGAACAGGTCCGACGATCCGCAGCCCCACTTACCGCTGTGGAGCGGCATGACCTGCATCAGGCCGCGCGCTCCAACGGAGCTACGGGCGTGTGGATCGAGCGTCGCATCTTCGGTGAGAAGAACACCGACCAGCAATGCCGGGTCGATGTGCTCCCTTTCGGCCTGGTCTACGAGCGCGTCGGCGATACGGAACGCCAGGGCGCGATCGTGGGTGTACTGATTCAGAACCTCACCAATGCGGAACGCCTGCTCGGTGGGCTGTGCAGCGTCGACAATAGCCGCGGGCAGTCTCAACAGCTTGCCCGGGTTCGCATACAGCGGGTGCTGCTGCGAAATCGTCCACACAGCTCCGCTGACGAGCAGCACGCCCAATGCAACTGCATGGGATGCGGCACGCATAGCAGTCTTCATAGGCGAAGACAGCTTCGGCGGAGGTGCGTTTAACGGCTTTAGTGACTTCTTCACAGTTTCTCCTGGAATTAGTACAGCCCGAGCGCGCTTAGATGAGCGGAACAAGAACTCTCCCCTTCTCATCGCGGTACGCCCGGCCCAACCGATCCGCAAAACCGTGTAGAACTTCCATGTCCCGCTCTCTGACCCGGTACTGCGCTGCCGTCGTCGGGAGCCTGTATGTAGCAATGCTCTCGTTCGCCGGCATCTTCTTCACCTGCATCCTGCCCTTCACCAGCTCCGCTCCCCTGGGCTTGGCGAAGTCCCACATCCTTCTTCCTATCTGTGAGTTCGTCAGCGGACAGTCCGGATAACGTGCCCGGATGTACCGGATGAAGTACTCGTTGTCGATCAACCTATCCTGTGCATCCGAAGGCGGTGCATCGCCCAGCTGTATCGCCGGTCGTTGTCCCGGTGGCGTATGCCAGCGATTAAGATCCTCGGCCTCTAGCGAGACCTGGATCTTGGCGCCGAGCACCGCCGCTATCTGTCGCAAAAGATCGAGCGAGACATTGTAGTCCTCGTCATGCTCGATATTGCGAATTGTCGACGCCGACACTGGCCTTGCCATACGTGCCGCAACGTCTTCACGACGGAGACCTCTGAGCTTTCTGATGCGCTCGAGTTCCCGTCCTATCCATTCGGGCATATCTGCAATTCTATTGTGGTAATGCCACTGCTGAGATACGTATTACGGTACCTCTATTGACGAATTCGGTCAAGGATTAGTTATGACCGGCAGTGGAATGGATGAGGTCGAAAATGTCCTAAATGTGACCTCACAATCGTAACATCAAGACCGACAATACGTTACGGTGCCGATCGGCGATTCTAGCGTGTGGCCAGATGTTTACGACCGACTCGCGCCATTCAATCCGAGAGCGAAAAACTCAGCATCTGGGTCGCGGCCTGCTCCGCGAACTTGAGCACTTTTCCGGAATAGGTGTGGCAGTTGGGGGTGTTTGTTCCCCGCACGCACCCGTTGTAGCGCTGGAGCGCCGTCGCCACCGAGGGCGACCGCTTGATCAGATCGGCCAGGATGCTCACGCCGTGGCAGATGTTGGAATCGATCTCGAAAAGATCCGCAGACGTGCATCCCTTCCACTTGCCCGCGTGGAAGGGCATCACCTGCATCAGCCCGCGGGCACCGACGGAGCTTTTCGCCCTGGGGTCGAGCTTCGCATCTTCCGTGATCAGGACCCCTACTAGGAGGGCGGGATTGATGTTCTTCTTTCCCCCCTCCACCACGATCGCCTCGGCAATCCTTTGCGCGAGCAGCGTATCGTTGGTGTACTTGTGGAGCGAATACGCGACCTTTTGGATTTCTACCAGGGAAGCCGAGTCGGTCGGAGGTTTATAGCCTTCGGTGCCTGGGATTTGGGCGGTCACCACCGCCGCGGGCAGGTGCAGCAGCTCGCCTGGCTTCACGAACGCGGGGTGCTGCTGCCGCAAGGTCCAGACGGTTCCCGCGGCGAGCAGGATGGCCGCGCCGATGCCTCGAAGGGCGGCCTTGAGCAGCTTTATCCAGCGAGGAGCCGGAGGATTGCGCGGTCGTCGGACCGCCACGTCAAGGAAGGGATTCGGAGCTCCCGACTGGCGCTGCTCGAACTCGAGGTCGGCCATGCAGCATTCGGTTGCACCTCATATGCCAAACCGGGTATGGAGATTGCCCTCCCGCCCGTGCCGGCCTCCCACTACACTGGTCCAAATGAAAGAGTCTGAAGGGCTTTACCGCTCGTTTCGTTTTCTTAAGAAGGCACTGGTGGGACTGGTGCTGGTACTGGGGGCGCTCCTTCTGTTCGGATACTTCTTCTTCATGCGGCACGTCGACGCACCCAGGGCGTACACCGCGGCCGATCGGGAGCTGCAGGGCGGAATGCTGCACTTCGGTGAGAAAGTCGAGCGCAAAGCCAAGGTCTTCATGCGGCGGCCCAGCGACTATTACCGTGGCGCGAACGGAATGCTGTACGCGACCAATGACCGCCTCATCTTCATAGGCGTGGCTCCCGGCAGCAAATTCGAGAGCGAGGACGCTCCGCCGGTGATCCTGTCGCAGGAATTTCCCAATGACACGCTGCTTGGAATGGATGCCCGCAGGCTCAACTTCCTTACCGCACACGGCGTTCGGGTTTCGCATCCCGGAACTCCGCGCGGTGAGTTTGCGGCGGTTCGCGGAGAGGAGGCCAACCTCGACTCACTCGTGAACTACGTGAACGGCGTCCACGAGTCGCAGCGCAAGGACGCGGCAGCCGAGCGCAAGCTGCGGGACCGGGTCGCGGCCCTCATCGCTCAGCCGATCTATTACACGGTGAAGCGCGGCGATGCACTCTTCAGCATCGCGAGGAAATTCAGGATTACTCCCGAGCAGATACAGCAGTGGAATCAGCTCGAGGGCGACCGGGTGAAGATCGGTCAGAAGCTGCTGGTCAAGCCTGGGAAGAAATAGGTAGTGGGTCAATTCCGGTGACGTTCACCTGCGATTGCGGATTGAGGATTCATGCGGACTCAGGACTAACGGCCATTGAGGATCGGCGATTAAGGGAGGACTGAGGATGTGCGCGAAACGCCTCTCTCCGCAGTCCTCACTTAATCGCCGATCCTCGATGCCGGTTAGTCCTGAGCCCGCAAAGTCCTCAATCCGAAGTCGTCAATAACGTGACAAACTGACCCACCACTAAGAAATAGCACTGGCGCTTTCCTGCCCGCCGCTCAATTTCGCGCGGGTGGAAACCGCGAGCGCAGTCTCGGCGTAAGTAGCATCTCACGCGCCTTCGGCGTATGCTACGAGTGGCACGACAATGCGCGTCGAAAACACTTCAGGAGCAGTCCCCATGGATGACATCAGGCAGACGTTGGACAAGCTGCGCGAAGAGTTGACGAATGCCGGCAAGCGACTGGCAGAGCTGGCGGAAAAGGCGGAATCGGAGCTTCCCGCGGCCGGCAAACGAATCAATGAGGAGTATCTCCGCCTGCAGAAGCTGCTGGATTCGGCAATCGAAAAGCTGCGCAACAGATAGAACCTCGGCGCCGGCCGGGTCGCTTTCCCGTTGCCGCTACACGAGGTGTGGTCGTGCCTCGTGTCCTGCCCTGTACGCCGACAGTATCAGAATGTCTCCAACCGTCGGTGGTGCGACCGAATAGACGATTCCCAGTCGCCAGCTCTCGTGCGCCAAATGGTAGCGTTTGTAAATGATGTACGGCGCGTCCTGAATCGCCTTCTTCGGCGCGTTGTCCTCGATCTCCGAGAGTGGCTTGTCGGGGACGCAGATCTCAGGCGGGGGTTCCTGACCGATCTCGAGGCGCATCACCTCGGCGCGCGACGTTATTAACCAGCATTCCATTTGGCGGGCGCGGAGAGAAGGAGACGGCGAATCAGGAGCCTAATCTGCGCGCAAAATGGATCCGCGGCCAGCACTACCCAATCATGATTCTAGGGACAGTCGATATCCCACGCGGACGGGCCAACGGTGGTGATCGAGCACGTCTGTGCGCTCTTATCGTGGATGGCGATGGCGTTCCAGCTCGGAGGCGGTCCTGGGTCGGTCGTCGCGGTGACGGTCACTCCCACAGTTGGCAAAAAACCTTGCGCAGAACCGTTTCCGGCGAAGTAACTCCCCTGACTGTCGATCAGATAGTTCTGCTCGTAGAGCGCAAAGTTCCGGAGATCGGTTTTCATCGTGGCGAGGTACGCCGCTTCCTTTGTGCTAACGAACCTCGCGATGGCGATACCAGAAAGGATGCCCAGCACGACGAGAACTACGAGAACCTCGATCAGTGTGAAGGCCTTTCTGATAGCTCGCATGCACCGCCGGGAGAACGTTGGCTCGCAACTGCTGCGAAAAGGTCTGGGGTTCAGTCCGATCGCACAAGCCTATAGTGGCTACTTGTAGTTACTACCGGTGGTCACTTGGCGCCACTCGCGGCTTTTGGCTTGAACAGCGACGCGTACTGACCATAGCCCTCGGCCTCGAGCTGTGCAGCTGGAATGAAGCGCATCGAAGCGGAGTTCATGCAATAGCGCAGGCCGGTCGGGCGAGGTCCATCATCGAAGACGTGGCCGAGGTGGGAATCGGCGTGCGCCGATCTCACTTCGGTACGTGCGTACCCGAGCATGCGGTCTGTCTTCGTGCGGATGTTCGACGGCTCGAGTGGCCGGGTGAAACTCGGCCAGCCGGTGCCGGATTCGTACTTGTCGAGCGAGCTGAACAATGGCTCGCCCGAAACGATGTCCACGTAGATCCCGGCCTCGTGGTTATCCCAATACACGTTCCGGAACGGAGTCTCGGTATCCGCGCGCTGCGTCACGGCGTACTGGAGCGGCGTCAGCTTTTTCCTTAGCTCGGAGTCGGCCGGTTTTACGAACGCGGGACGCGGAGCAGGCTGCGGAGCGGCAGTCGCCACGGGCTTGGACTGGGCCTGGGCGGAGGTGCAAAGGAGCGCCACAGCGGCACCCGCTGTGATTAGCCCGGCAAAAGAGCTTCGGGCAACGCGCTTTTCTGTTGTAGTGCATGGTGGGCTCCGGTCGCAAAAAAGGTGTAATCGGACCTCTGTCATTATACGCCGAAGAAGGTCTTATGATCCTACGGCTTGCCGGCGAGAATCAGCTCGATCCACCGTGCGAACGATTCCACGAAACTCTTCAGGAAATCTCGCGTCGAATCGTTGGTCAGATTCCCGCCGGCATCGAACAGCTTGCCTGCCCCTCCGATATACGCCTCGGGCTGGGCCATGGCAGGAACGTCGAGGAATACCAGCATCTGTCGCAGGTGATGGTTGGCACCGAATCCGGATATCGAACCCGGAGAGACACTGATGACCGCTCCCGGCTTGCCGTTGAACGCGTTGCTTTCCCTCGGACGCGACCCGACATCGATCGCGTTCTTGAGGGCGCCCGGCACCGAACGGTTGTACTCCGGAGTAGCAAACAGCACGGCGTCGGCGCCGCGGATCTTATTCCGAAACGCCACCCAGTCAGCAGGAGGTGCGCTCTCGAGATCCTGATTGTAGAGGGAAAGCTGGGCGATCTCGACGATCTCGAGCCTGAGCGTCGCGGGCGCAAGCGCGGCGACGGCGTGGGCTACTTTGCGGGTAAGCGATTCCCTGCGAAGACTTCCGACCAACACGGCGACATTTCGGACTGCTGGCATAGTGGTATTTCAGTAGTGATGAGACTGGCATCCCCCGACCAGAAACGCCAGTCAGGATGCTGAACCTACATGATCCACCGACTCGAACTCCACAACGTTGCCTGGTCCCTTGATTCATATACCTTGACACGTATATACTCTAGGGAGTATGTTATTCGAATGGAATCCGCGTTCGCAATCATTGCCGAGCCGAACCGCCGCGCGATACTGAGGCTCCTGGCCTCATCCCAACAGTCGGTTGGAGAGATCGAGCGCCAGCTTCGCATGTCGCAACCGGCCGTGTCAAAGCACCTGCGAGTGCTGCGCGAGGGCGGTTTCGTGGAATCCACCGTGGACGCACAGCGCCGCCTCTACCGCCTGAAATCTGAGCCGCTTCAGGAGGTTGATGCCTGGCTGGCTCCGTTCCGTCGGTTCTGGTCCGCTCACGTGGATGCTCTCGAACGCCACCTCGACCGCATGGATAAACCAACACCAACAAAAAAGAAGACAAGGAGAAGACGATGACCGTTCGCGAGCAATACACACCGGGCCCGGCCACCGGAGCGCAGGTGCGAAAGGACGGAGAAAACTGGACGCTCGTTCTCGTCAGAGAACTGCGTCACTCGCCGGAAAAAGTCTGGCAGGCGCTAACCGACCCGGCGGAGTTGCGCGAGTGGGCGCCCTTCGAAGCCGATCGAAGCCTGGGCACAGTTGGAACCACGGTGAATCTCACCACCGTGGGCGCGCCCGCGCCATACGTCTCCGAAACAAAAATCACGCGAGCCGACGCTCCCAAGGTGCTCGAGTACAACTGGGGCGGCGGGGATGTCCGGTGGCAGCTCGAACCCTCTGGTGGCGGCACGCACCTCACGCTGTGGGCCAACATCGGTCGACGCTACATCTCAATGGGTGCCGCCGGGTGGCACATTTGTCTCGACGTTCTGGATCACCTTCTCGGCGGAGATCCCATCGGCCGCATCGTTGGTCCCGAGGTAATGAAGTTCGACGGCTGGCAGCGACTGAACGCCGAGTACGCAAAACAATTCGCCGTTGAAACGTCCAAGTGACTGCCCGACGCCCTGAAGCGCTGACGCGCAACCCAAACCCGGGAGTGCCCGATGTCGACTGATACCGCCCGCAACGTCTCCGGTCCCCGCTGGATGCTCTGGACCGGTTGGCTCCTTTCCATT
>Ga0193726_1003330_pt1 | contig 10291 bp, 12 predicted proteins | sample H2c1metaG_FD_144928 | JGI IMG/M metagenome (GOLD analysis project Ga0193726, IMG submission 144928) | Soil microbial communities from a riparian zone of the East river system, Colorado, United States - H2c1 | ecosystem: Environmental > Terrestrial > Soil > Riparian zone | place: USA: East River... | reverse complement strand
CTGTCCCGCCAGCCGTCCACGACACGTCAAGGCCGGCGCCGTCACCGCCGCCGGCGCCGTCCGGTTCTCCGGCACCGGTCCAGAAGGTCGACGGCCTTGTTCTCGCTCTGACGGCTCGAAGCGCCTGCTGGGTCGGGACGAGCATCGACGGGGGCCAGCGTCTCGAACGCCTGCTGAAGGCTGACGAGACGATCATGCTGCGGGCCGAGCAGGAGGCCGTGTTACGGGTGGGGAACGCCGCCGCGCTGACGATGCTGATCAACAACCGCGTCGCAAAGCCGCTCGGTGTGGCCGGCCAGGTCGTGACGACGCGCGTCACGCGCGCCAACTATCACAGCTACCTGGCTGACGAGTAATCGGCCTCGACAACGGCCTGAAGCCGAGTGAACTGTCACCCATGTGACCGGAATAGACCCAACTGACTGAAATGCCGCTTCGCGAATGCACGGCCGGAGCCCGACTTCAGGTACTTCTCAAAGCGAACGGCTTCTGGTTCGCTGGGGAATTCCATCGAGACGACGAGAGACCAGGGGCGGTGCGAGATGGTGTGGCCCGACGGCCCGCGGTTGTGCCACTCGAGCCGAGTGGCGATGTCGTTGGTGATCCCGACGTAGTGACGCGACGGGTCTGAATCGCTTCGCACGATGTAGACGATTCGCTTTTCCGGTCCGTGCATGCACGCGGCAGGAGCACGCATCGCGCCAGCGAAAAGTCGAATAGTTCTACTGATCGAGATACGAAACGGAAACGCTGGTTGACGGATGGGGGTCCGCCTGATACTTGGTGAGCCTGCCTAGCCGTAGCTCACGCGAAGCGTGAGCGGAGGCTGGCTCCTCAGGCAGGATTCGAACCTGCAACCCTCCGGTTAACAGCCGGATGCTCTACCATTGAGCTACTGAGGAACAAGGTAGGACTTGCTTGGTGAAGCGAACCTTAATACTAAGCCAGATCCTACTCGTCCCTCAACACGATCATCGGATCCACGCGCGTCGCTGACCTCGCCGGCAGGTAGCACGCCAGCAGTGCCACCCCGGTAATCAGCACGACCACGCCCGCGATCGTCAGCGGATCCGTGGGCTTGACGCCGAACAGCAGCGTCGCCAGCACGCGGTTCATGCCGAACGACACCACCAGGCCGACCACCAGGCCGGCCACCGTCAGCCGCAGCCCCTGGGTCAGCACCATCTGCATCACCGACCCGCGGTCCGCGCCCAGCGCCATCCGGATCCCGATCTCGCGCCGGCGCTCCGTCACCATGTAAGAAAGGACGCCGTAGCTCCCGATGGCCGCCAGGAGAATCGCCAGCCCGGCGAACAGCCCGAGCAGCTGCGCGAGCAGTCTCGGACGCCCGATCGCCTCCGCGAACACATCGTCCATCGTCTCGAGCTTGACGACGGGCAGCGACGGATCGAGCGCCGCGACCTCGCGGTGAATCGTCCCGGCCAGCGCGTCCGGCGCGAGCGCGGTCCGCAGCACGACGTGCATCGAGTTCACCGTGAACGTCGGCAGGACATGCCCGAGCTGATCGCCGTCGAAGTACAGCTCGGTGCCCGTCTTCTGATCCACGCCGCCCTGCTTCACGTCCTTCAACACGCCGACGACCGTGAACCACGGAATCGTGTCGCCGCAACAGGGCTTCACGCGATGTCCGATCGCGCTAGCCGCTTTCCAGAACGTCTGCGCCATCGTCTGATTGATGAGCACGACCGCGCTGCCCTGCGCGTCGGTCGGCAGAAACGATCGACCGTCCACGACCGGAATGCCCATCGTCTCGACATAGCGCGTGGACGCGGTCTGGTAGTAGTCCACGTTCTCGAACGGTCCTTCGGGCGGCGCCTTGTAGCCTTCGATCGACGTGTCGTTCGCGTTCACCTGCCGCGCCGGAGGCAGGCCGCTCATCGCCGCGACCGCCTGGACGCCCGGCGCCGCGCCGAGGCGATCGAGCAGACGCGTGTAGAACGCGGACACCTGGTCCGACTTCGTGTACGTCGCGCCCGGCAGGTTGACGCCGAACGTCACGAGCTGGCTGCGGCTGAAGCCGCTGTCCACGTTCGCGAGGTTCATCACGGTGCGCAGCAGCAGCCCCGCTCCGATCACGAGCGCCACCGCCAGCGCGACTTCGCCGACGACGAGGCCGCGGCGCAGGCGATGGCGTCCGCCGGCGGTCGATCGCTGGCCGCCCTCCTTCAACGCCATCGACATCGCACTCGGACCGAGATGAAACAGCGGCGCGAGGCCGAACACCGCGCCGGTCGCGAGCGCGACGACGGCCGTGAACGCGAGGACGCCGGCGTCGAGCGCCACGTCCGCCGAGCGCGGGAGGCTGTCGGGATACGCCGCAATCAGCGCGCGGACGCCGGCGACGGCGATGCCGAATCCGAGCGACGCGCCGATCGCCGAGAGCAGGCAGCCTTCCGTCATGAACTGCCGCAGCAGGCGCAGACGGCCCGCGCCGAGCGCGACGCGCACCGCGAACTCGCGATGCCGCGACTCTGCGCGCGCGAGCAGCAGGTTCGCGAGGTTCGCGCACGCGATCAGCAGGACGAACACGACGGCGCCCTGCAGCACCCACACGGCCGTCTTCGCGCCGCCGACGATCTGCGCCTGCAGCGGATCGAACCGAAGACGATGGTTCTTCTGGTCGGGCGTGTGTACCATGCGCGGCGCGGCGCCGGGCGTTGGCGTGCCGGCGATCGACTGCTGCCAGTTCGCGAGCAGCGTCTCGAGCTCGGCCCGTGCGCTGCCGATCGTCGCGCCGGACGCGAGCCTGCCGATCAGGTACAGATAATGACTGCCGCGGTTCTGGCGGTTCGCGGGATCGATCGCCAGCGGCAGGAAGACTTCGAAGTGATGATCGGCGACGTCGAAGCGCGGCGGCATCACGCCGACGATCGTCCGCTTGACGCCGTTGATCTCCACCGCCTGGCCGACGATGTCGCGCTGGCTGCCGAACGCGGACCGCGCGGCATCGTGCGAGAGGATCGCGACGGGCGCGCCATTGGGCCGCGTCTCCTCGGGCGTGAACGTGCGCCCCGCCTCGGGGTTCACGCCGAGCACGGTGAACAACCCAGCCGATACCTGGGCCGACGGCACGCGGCGCGGGCGGTCCTCGGCGCTGAGGTTCACCTGGCCGGTCGAAAACGCGCCGACGCTCGAGAAGCTGCGCGCGCGCTCCTGGAGCTCGAGGAATTCTGGCGGCGACACCCAGAACTGATCGAATCCCATTTTCGGAAACTGGCTGGAAATGTAGACAAGCTGCCCGGGCTGCGGGTACGGGAGCGGCTTCAGGATGACGGCGTTGACGACCGAGAAGATCGCCGTGTTGGCGCCGATGCCGAGCGCGAGCGTCAGGATGGTGACGAGCGCGAAACCCGGCGAGCGGAGGAGGTTGCGGATCGCGTGTCTGAGGTCACCCATGGTTGCCTTAGACGGTCCGCGACCCGCTTAAGTTGACTTCCTGAGATCCTGAGATCCTGAGATCCTCAGATCCTCAGATCCTCACTTCGCGTACCAGTCGCGGAGCCGGACGTCCACGCCGCTGCCCTTCAGCGCCTCGGCGAATTCCTCCGGCTTCTGGCCCTGGTAGTGATACGGATACGCGATCTTCGGCTTGAACGACTTCACACACTCCGCGGCTTCCGCCGGTGTCATCGTGTACGGCAGGTTCATCGGGATGAACGCGACGTCGATGTTCTTCAGCGCTTTCATCTCCGGGATGCACTCGGTGTCGCCGGCGAGGTAGATCCGCTTGCCGCCGAGCGTCAGGATGTAGCCGTTCCCGCGCCCCTTGTCGTGAAACAGCTTGCCCGCCGCCGGCCCGCGCACGAGGTTGTACATCGGCACCGCTTCGATGCTGACGCCGTCCACGGTCTTGGTCTCGCCGTTGGCGATCACGATCGCGCCCTCGAACTTGCCCTGCGCGGCCACGGCCGCCGGCGTCACGATCTTCGTCGTCGCACCTTTCAGCTTGGCGACTGTCGCCGGATCCATGTGATCACCGTGAATGTCGGTGATGAGAATGATGTCCGGCGCGGCGAATCCCGAGTAGTCGCCCGCCGCGGCCACCGGATCCACGTCGATGACGTGGCTGCCGTGCGTGATCTGCAGCGTGGCGTGATTGATCGGCTGAATCTTGATGTCCCCGCCGGACGCCGGAATCGTGTCGGCGGCCGGAAGCGCCGCGAATGCGGCGACGCCGCTGACGGCGATGAGCCCCAGCACATATCGCAACATGTCAGGCCACCTTTACTTCGAGCGTGATCTGCATCGTCCCGCGATACGCGTTGGACACCGGGCAGCGTCCTTCGGCGGTCTTCGCGATCTCGGTGAACTTCGCCGCGTCGGCGCCCTTCAGGCCGTACGCGGTCACTTCGAGCTTCGACGACATGATCTTGATCCCGGCCTCGCCCTTGTCGGCGGTGATGGTGGCGCGCACGAGCGTGTGATCGACGGACACGCCCTCGGTGCGCCCGATCGTGCCGTTCAGCGCCATCGCGTAGCACGCGGCGTGCGCCGCGGCCATGAATTCCTCCGGGCTCGTCTTGCCGGCTGGCTCGCCGATGCGCGACGCGAACGAAACCGGCAGCGTGAACGCGCCGGATCCCGCCTTCGCATCGCCGCCGCCTTCCATCACGGAGCCCTTCCAATCCACATCCACGTGCCGTTCAAAAGTCGCCATAACTCCCCTTTGTAAATTGCCGATTGTCAATTGTCACTTGCGCTTCTTCCCCGTCACACCCAGCTGCACCGCGACCCCGACGACGCCGAGCGCGATCCAGGCGATCGGCAGCCAGCGCTGCCCCGGAGCAGGCGTCATCGGATAGAGAATCCACACGTTCGCGCTCGACGCCGCGCGGGCCGCCGTCGGATCGCCGGCGAGCGCGAGCGCGCCGATGATCAGCGTCCACGCGCCGCCGAACGCCGTGCCGAAGATGATCACGTAGCGCTGCAGCACCATCGCGCCGGCCGCGCCGAGCACCACGAGGATCACGACGAAATACCACGGCGGATCGCCGGCGCCGAACTGCGTCCACGCCGCGTGCGCGACGAACGCGCCGATCCCCGCGCCGATGAGCGCGATGCCGACGAAGTACGCGAAGACGAGAATGAGCGCACCCGCGATGCCGCCGATGACCGCCGCGACGACCATGCCGATCGGGTGCGCGGCGCCAACCAGCGAGCTGGCGAACATCGCGCCCGCGATGCCGCCGTAGATGCCGAGGACGATCCGGAACAGCCGGTAGCCGGCGAAGCAGGCGAGGAAGCCGCCGGCGATCAGCAGCAGCGCCGCAGGCAGTTCGTAGGAATGCGGCACCACGGCGCTAGACCTCCCGCCGCCCTTCCATCGCCTTGTGCATCGTCACTTCGTCGGCGTATTCGAGATCGCTGCCGACGGGAACGCCCATGGCGATGCGCGTCACCTTCACGCCGAGCGGCTTCAGCAGCCGCGCCAGGTAAATCGCGGTCGCTTCGCCTTCGACGTTCGGGTTGGTCGCGAGAATCACTTCGCTGACGCCGTTGGAGACGCGCCCGAGCAGTCCCTTGATCTTCAAATCGTCCGGCCCGATTCCCTGCAGCGGCGACAGCGCGCCCATCAGCACATGATAAACGCCCTTGAAGTCGCGCGTCTTCTCGATGCCGCCGACGTTCTGCGGCTCCTCGACGACGCAGATCAGCTGGTGCTGACGGTCGGGGTTGCCGCAGATCTTGCACGGATCGCTGTCGGTGATGTTGTTGCAGATCGAGCAGTACGTCACGCGCTCTTTCATGTCCCGCAGCGCCTCCGCGAGGCGTTCGGTCTCTTCGCGCGGCGTCTTGAGCAGGTGGAACGCGAGCCGCTGCGCCCCCTTGGGACCAATCCCGGGCAGGCGTTGGAGCTCCTCGATCAGGCGCACAAGGGAATCAGGAAGCGAGGACATGGTGGATAGGTGTAATCAGGAACCAGGAATTCCTAATTTACATGCCGGGTATCTTGAGCCCCCCCATCATCCCGCCCATCGTCTGCGCCATCTGCTCGTCGGCCTTGCGCTGCGCGTCGTTGATGGCGGCGACGATGAGATCCTGCAGCATCTCGACATCGTCCTTGGACACGACTTCGGGATCGATCTTCAGCGACTGCACCTGTTTCGCGCCGTTGACGACGACGCTCACCATGCCGCCGCCGGCGTTGCCCTCGACCTTGAGCTCCGCCATCTGCTTCTGCAGACGCTCCTGCATCTGCTGCGCCTGCTTCATCATCTGCTGAATATTCACATTTCCTCTACGTCGCGGATTTCCGCGGGGAAGACCTCGAGCATCGCCTGGACGCCCGCGTCGGCCATCGCTTTCTCTCTCAGGGCGGACTTCTTCGTCGCGGCGGCGTCCGCGGCCGGGGCGCCGGGCGCCGCCTTCGCGTCCGCGGCCGCGTCGCCCATCACGCCGGCGACGGTGATCCGGCGTCCGGCCGCGGCTTTCGCGATCGTCTCGAGCCACCCGCGGTTCTTCTCGAACTCGTCGCTGAGCGCGCGCTGTTTCGACGAGAACGTGAACGTGACGCGATCGCCCGCCACTTCGATCGTCTGCGCCTGCGCGACGACCGTGTTGTAGAAGACCACTTTCGTCTTGCGGATTTCGGCCAGGAGCGCATCCTTCAGCGACGTCGTCATCTCGGATTGCGGATTGCGGATTTCGGATTTCGGAGCCGGAGCCGGAGCCGATTGGACCGGCGCGGATTTCACGGGGGCCGGGGCAGATTTCACCGGTGCGGCCGCCGGCCGTGAGACCGCGGCGCCGGTCGATGCGCCGGCAATCAGTTCTTCGATCGGCACGAGCTTCCGCAGATGGATCCATCGGAGCAGCGCCATCTCGAGGTGGTACCGCGGCTGCGCCGCGTTGCGCACGTCCGCTTCCGCGCGCGTGAGCAGATCGAACGCGCGCAGCAGATCCTCGCGCGAGAAGCGCGCGACGAGCGCCTTCAGCCGATCGCGCTCCCCTTCCCCGGCGATCTCCGGATCGTTGACGCGCGTCGGATCGACCGACAGCACGAGCAGATCGCGCACGACGCGCGACAGCTCGCGGACGACGGCGCGGAGGTCGTAGCCCATTTCGACGGCGCGCGCAGCGAGCGCGAACGCGGCGGGCGCGTCCTCGTCGGCGACCGCCTGCAGCGTGTCGAGCAGCAGGTCGCGTCCCACGAGGCCCAGCACCGTCGCCACATCGTCGGCGCCGACGGTCTTGCCCGTGAAGGCGACGACCTGATCCAGCTTGCTCTGCGCGTCGCGCATGCTGCCTTCGGCATCGCGCGCGATGAGCTGGAGGGCCTCGTCGGCGATCGTGATCTGCTCGGCGTCCACGATGGCGCGCAGCTGGTCGGCGATCATCTTCGTGCTGATGGCGCGGAACTCGTAGACCTGCGAGCGCGAGAGCACCGTCTCGGGAATCTTCTCGAGCTCCGTCGTCGCCATCATGAAGACCACGTGCGGCGGCGGCTCTTCGAGCGACTTGAGCAGCGCGTTGAACGACGGGGTCGAGAGCTGGTGGACCTCGTCGATGATGAACACTTTGTACCGGTTGCGGACCGGGAGGATCGACAGACCGGAGATGATGACCTCGCGAATGTTGTCGATGCCCGTGTGAGTGGCCGCGTCGATCTCGAGGACGTCCATGTCGCGTCCCTCGGCGATCTCCACGCACGCGTCGCAGACGCCGCACGGATCGGGCGTCGGTCCCTTGATGCAGTTCAGCGCCCGCGCCAGGATCCGCGCCGTCGTCGTCTTGCCGACGCCGCGCGGGCCGGCGAAGACGAACGACTGCGCGAGGCGCTGGCTCGCGAGCGCGTTGCGCAGCGTGCGCGTGACGGCCTGCTGGCCGACGACGTCGCCGAATTTCTGCGGACGCCACTTGCGGGCCGTAACTTGATAGGACATTGCGGGTTGCGGATTTCGGTTTCGGATTACGGGCTGAACCGCGGCCCGGAAGGGCCTGCGGCACATGTCAGGATCTACTTAGCGCTGCTGCCTTCCGGCCCTGACGCGGTTCGTAGGCTGAGATTGCACAGGTTCCGGACCGCGGTGCAGCCCGCACCACGGAAACTCTGAGTCTATCGTGAATCAGGGTTTCAGAATCTTTTTGAGTTCGTCGAGCTCCGCCTGCAGCTGCGCGATTCGCTTGAACTGAATGGCGAGCTCCTCGGTGTGGCGGCGGCAGAGCGCGGTGGTGTGCTCCAGCTCGATCTGAACGGCGGCGAGCTTGGGGCTGGATCCAGGGCGGCGCGTGCGACGTTTCGGGGTCCGGCGTGTCTTAGCCATGGCTGAGGTGGGGATATTACTGCCATCCCGAATTTAAAGGCAAGATGTCAAGCGCAGCATTTTCATACAGTTAGACAAATTTCAGATGTTGTCGTGCAAGCATGAGGGTTGTAACTATGATACATTTTGATTAATCAAACTTACGAATATGCCTCCTGAAATCCCTCCAACGGGAACCGGCTGGCGGCTCCCGTCGAGCCGGTTGAGCCTCCCCGAAGTCCACGGCTCGATTGCCATTCCGGCCGGCGCCGGTTTCTGGAGAAAACTCTTCGCCTTCGCGGGCCCCGGCTATCTCGTCGCCGTCGGCTACATGGATCCGGGCAACTGGGCGACGGACCTCGCGGGCGGCGCGCGCTACGGCTACGCGCTGCTCAGCGTGATCATGATCTCGAACTTCATGGCGATCCTGCTGCAGGCGCTCGCCGCGCGCCTCGGCATCGCCAGCGGCCGCGACCTCGCGCAGGCCTGCCGCGACCACTACTCGCGCCCGACGACGATCGTGCTGTGGATCCTGTGCGAGATCGCCATCGCCGCGTGCGACCTCGCGGAGGTGGTCGGCGCCGCCATCGCGCTCAACCTGCTGTTCAAGCTGCCGCTGACGTGGGGCGTGATGCTGACGTCCCTCGACGTCATCATCGTCCTGTTTCTTCAGCACCACGGGTTCCGCTACGTCGAGGCGCTGGTCATCGGATTGATCCTGGCGATCGCGGGATCGTTCGCGCTCGAAATCTGGTTCTCGCGACCGGACCTTGCCGGCGTCGCGGCCGGCTTCGTGCCGCAGCTCGCCATCCTGCGCGATCACCAGATGCTGTACATCGCCATCGGCATCCTCGGCGCGACGGTGATGCCGCACAACCTGTACCTGCACTCGTCGATCGTCCAGACGCGCAAGTACGGCGATTCGGTCGAGGAGAAGCGCGAGGCGATCCGCTTCGCGTCCATCGACTCGGCCATGGCGTTGATGTCCGCGCTCTTCATCAACGCCGCGATTCTCATCATGGCGGCCGCGGTGTTCCACGGCAGCGGGCACGAGGACGTCGCGGACATCGGCGACGCGTATCAGCTCCTCTCGCCGCTGCTCGGCACGACGATGGCGAGCATCCTGTTCGCGATCGCGCTGCTCTGCTCGGGCCAGAACGCGACGCTCACGGGCACGCTGGCGGGGCAAATCGTGATGGAAGGCTTCATCAACCTGCGGCTGCGCCCCTGGCTCCGCCGGCTGATCACGCGCCTCATCGCGATCATCCCGGCGATCATCGTCGTCTATTTGTACGGCGAGCGCGGAACCGGTCCGCTGCTCATCCTCAGCCAGGTGATCCTCAGCCTGCAGCTGCCGTTCGCCGTGGTGCCGCTCGTGATGTTCACGAGCGATCGGGCGAAGATGGGGCCCTTCGTGAATCCGGGCTGGATGAAGGCGCTGGCGTGGGTCACCGCGGTTATCATTGCGGTGCTCAACGGCTGGCTGCTGTACCTGACGTTCGCGTAGCGGCGCATACGATGTACCGAACCATCCTCGTCGCGATCGAGAACTCGGCCGCCGACCGCACGATCCTCACGCACGTCGAGGGGCTCGCGCGGCTGACGGGCGCCGAGCTGCTCCTGGTGCACGTCGCCGACGGCTGGGCGGCGCGCCACTTCGACGAGCTGAAGCTGCGCGAGTCGGAGGAAATGAAAGCGGACCGCGCGTATCTCGATCGGATTCGCGACGACCTCTCCTCGCGCGGCGTGCCGGCGCGCACCGCGCTCGCGATGGGCGATCCCGCCACCGAGCTGATCCGCATGGCCGAGGCGCAGCACGTGGACCTGATCGCGATGTCCACGCACGGCCATCGCTTCCTGTCGGACCTCCTGCACGGCACCACCGCCGACCGCGTCCGGCATCTCGTCAAAGTGCCGGTTCTGCTGCTCAAGGCCCAGTAGGGCCGAGCAAGCTCGGCCCCTACTCTGTGGTATAAAGTTCTTACCGATGCTACGTCCGCAGACGCTGAGCGACCACGCCACCGAGA
>Ga0193726_1003329_pt1 | contig 10294 bp, 6 predicted proteins | sample H2c1metaG_FD_144928 | JGI IMG/M metagenome (GOLD analysis project Ga0193726, IMG submission 144928) | Soil microbial communities from a riparian zone of the East river system, Colorado, United States - H2c1 | ecosystem: Environmental > Terrestrial > Soil > Riparian zone | place: USA: East River... | reverse complement strand
GACTGGGGATCATGGGATGGCGCCTTCAACGCCATGACCGCATCGGTCTGCCGCGATTTGCTGGCCATCCTGCATGCGCAGGCCGATCACGTCTGCGTACCCCTGCAGGGCAGCGGCACCTTTGCGGTCGAGGCGGCTCTCGGAACGCTCGTTCCCAAGCACGGCAAGGTTTTGGTGCCGGACAATGGCGCCTATTGCAAGCGCATTGCCCGGATCCTCAAGTACCAAGGCCGCGAGGCTGTGGTGCTGCCCCATGATGAACAAGAACCGTCTAACCTTGCGCGGATCGATGCCGCGCTGGCCGCCGATCCGACCATTACGCACGTGGCGCAAGTACATTGCGAAACCGGTACGGGCATCTTGAATCCGCTGCCCGAGATCGCTGCCACCGTGGCAAATCGCGGCCGCCGGCTGATCATCGATGCGATGAGCTCCTTTGGTGCGATTCCCATCGATGCCCGTAGTTTGTATTTTGACGGCTTGATCACGGCGTCGGGAAAATGTCTCGAGGGAGTGCCGGGTATGGGGATGGTGATCGCCCGCCGCACGGCATTGGAAACCTCGGCGAACAACAGCGCATCGCTTGTCATGGACTTGCTCGATCAGTGGCAGTACATGCAAAAGACCGGTCAGTGGCGCTTTACGCCGCCCACGCATGTTCTCGCCGCCCTGCGCGCCGCCCTGGATCAGTTCCTGGCGCAGGGCGGCCAGCCCGCTCGTTTGACGCGCTACACCGAAAATTGCCGCGCGCTGGTTTCCGGTATGCGGGCGCTGGGCCTCGAGACCTTCCTGCCCGATGCGCTGCAGGCGCCGATCATCGTGACATTCCACGCTCCGCCCGATCCTCACTACGACTTCGCCGAATTCTACCGGCGGGTTCGCGAGCGCGGTTTCATCTTGTATCCCGGCAAATTGACCACGGTCGAGACGTTTCGAGTCGGCTGCATCGGCGCCATCGGCCCCGGCATATTGCGCGATGCGGTGGCCGCCATCGGCGGCTCGCTGCACGACATGGGAGTCAGCCGCTACGGGTGATTCGCACATAGCCGGCGTTGACGCAGCTGCGCCCCTGGGTGCGAGCGGCCTTCAGCATACGCTGAAGCAAAGACACATGATGATGATTGCCTTTGGCGGCGTCATCGGCGCGGGTCTATTTGTCGGCAGCGGAGTCGTCATCAAGGCCGCGGGCCCTGCGGCGGTGGTTTCCTTTGCGATCACCGGACTGCTGATCGTATTGGTGATGCGCATGCTCGGCGAAATGGCGGTGGCACAGCCCGCCGTAGGCTCATTCTACGAGTATGCCCGGCTGGCCTGGAGCGATCGGCCGGTTTTGAGTGCACTCGCGGGGTTTTTGACCGGTTGGATGTATTGGTACTTTTGGGTCATCGTCGTGGCGCTCGAGGCCGTGGCCGGCGCCGCACTGGTGCAATTTTGGCTGCCTACCGTGCCGGCATGGATGATCAGTTTGGCGGTGCTGCTGTCCCTCACCGTCACCAACTTGGTCTCGGTGAGGTCCTTCGGCGAATTCGAATTTTGGTTCGCCTCCATCAAAGTCACGGCAATTATCGTGTTCCTAGGTATGGCCGGCATGTACGTATCCGGCTTATGGCCCGGGGCCGCACCGAGCATCGGCAATCTCACGGCGCACGGAGGATTTGCACCCAACGGCTTGCTGCCCATCCTGACCGGAGCTGTGGCGGCCACCGGTTTCTACTTCGGCGTCGAAATCGTCGCCGTTGCGGCGGGCGAGGCAGCCGAACCCGCGAAGGCAGTGGCGCGCGCCACGAACTCGGTCATCGCACGCGTGCTGTTTTTCTATGTGGGCTCGATTCTGCTGGTGGTGTGCCTGGTGCCGTGGAATTCCGCACAAATTTCCACACCCTATGTCAGTGCCTTGCGCGCCATGGGTATTCCGGGCGCCGCGCATATCATGAACGCGGTAGTGCTTACCGCCGTATTGTCGGCGCTGAATTCAGGACTCTATGCATCCTCGCGCATGCTGTTCGCGCTGACCCGACGCGGCGATGCGCCCAGTGCCCTGGCCAAGCTTGGGCGCAACGGGGTTCCGGCCCGCGCCATTCTGCTCGGCACGCTTTTCGGCTATGCCGCCGTGGTAATGTCGTACGTTTCGCCGACCACGGTGTTCGCCTTCCTGGTAAATTCCTACGGCACGGTTGCCGTGTTTGTTTATGTGTCGATCGCCATCTCGCAGTTGCGCCTGCGCGCGCGATTGGAGCGCGAGGACCCGGCGCGGTTGGGGTTACGCATGTGGGCATACCCATACCTCACGTATCTGGCCATCGCGGGAATGCTCGGCATACTTCTCGCCATGGCCTTCATCCCCGATCAGCGCATTCCCTTAGCTCTAGGAGTCATCAGTTTGGGATTGCTGCTGCTGGGTTTCGCCGCCCGCCGGCGTTTCGGTAAACCCGCGCACCCAGCGCTTTACTTGGGAGCCTCCCAGTGCGAATGACAAAACAGTCTGAACCCTGCTTGCGCGCGCCTTCAGTCCTCGCACTGAGTGTCGCCGCATGGGCTGCACTGGCGCCGTCGGCGCCAATCTGCGCTGCGTCGCTCACCTATCGTCCGATCGCGGCGACGATGGAGAATCGCACCGTTGTCCTGACGGGCAAGGATCTGAGCATTGACCAGGTGATCGAGGTCGCCCGCCACGGCGCAAAGGTGGCCTTAAGTGCGCCAGCCCGTCAGCGTTCGGCCGATGCACACGCGCTGCTCTTGGAGGCAGCCAATGAAGGCGTGTCGGTCTACTGGTTCAATCGCGGCTCAGGCTCGGGGCGCGAAAAATTCATCTTTACGGGAGATCCGTTGTCGCCGGACAATCAGAAATTCCTCGCCGAGCGGCAGCTTCAGATATTTCGCCGCGGCGCGCTCGCGGGAATGGGCCCTGAGGTCAGCGACGAAGAAATCGTGCGCGCGATGCTGGTGGTGCGCGCAAATACCATGAGCTATGAGGCGGCGAGTCCGCCATTAACCCAGCGACTGCTGGACTTGCTGAATGAACGGATCACCCCGGTGGTGCAATCGCGCGGTACGGTGGGAGAAGGTGATTTGGGCCCCTTCACCAACGTCGCCGCCACCATGGTAGGCGCCGGTTTCGTCTATTATCGCGGCGTGCGAATGCCCGCCGCGCAGGCGCTCAAGCATGCGGCGCTCGAACCCTTGGCACCCACGGACGCCGATGACAGTGCGCTCGAGAGCACCAATGCCTACGCCACGGGCCAGGTGGCACTGTTGCTCTACGATTCGCGCGAAGCATTGTCTTGGGCCGATTTAATCTATGCCATCGATCTCAATGGTATGAACAGCAGCGTCTCGCCCCTGTCCTTGCCCGTGCAGGCCAATCGTCCCTTCAAGTGGCTGAACTGGGATGCCTCGCGCGTGCTCGACATGCTCAAAGGCAGCTATTTGTTCGAGCTGGACGACAAGCGAACCATTCAAGATGCGGAAAGCCTGCGCGCATCCTCCATTCGCCAGGGGTCCGCATGGCAGGCTTGGGCACAGCTGCGTGATGTAACCCAGGTGCAGATGAACTCATCCGATCACAATCCCGCAGTGCTGGTCGGCGCGTCGCCCGCCGACTCCTGGGAGCTCGCGACGCCGCAGCTGGCACAGTTCTACGTCAAGGGTGGTCCGCGCAATCACTACCAGCACGGCTATGTACTTTCCAATGCCAATTGGGACCCGTACCCCATGGCCAACGAAATCGAAGGCTTCACCATCGCACTGGCCAATATGGATGTGGTGGTCGCGCAAAGAATGCTGCGCTTCACCAACAAGTTTTTCACGGTGATCGGCAACTCCGCGGAAACCCCGGGCGAGCCGGGACGATTCCATTTGGCCGAGGGCAGCGAGATCGACGCCACCTCACTGATGCAGGAGATTCAGGGCCTGATCAATCCGGTGCCGCCGCAGGGCAATGCACTGATTCAAACGGTGGAAGATCTGCAGGGGCAGACCAGGCTCAAGGTTCAGCGCGCCCGCCAAGCCGTCGACGACACCATAGAACTCCTGGCCGAAGACCTATTGACGGGGACCTATTGGTTGGACATTCGAAAAACTCAAGATGCTTCCCGCCAATTCGGCGCCACGCCCACTGCCGTCTGGACCGCCTTTCGCGCCACTCTGCCGTTGAGCGGCGTGAGCGCCGCGACCGCCGCTCAACCGATTCACGAAGCCGCTGCGGCATTTATTCGCTTAAACCCCGCGTCGAATTTCTACCGCGACAATGCGCGCGAGCCCGGCGCGCCGCGAGTGCCGTAGTCGATGATCGCCAATGCGCGCATGTATGCGGTGGGCGCGCAAGCTGCCGAGTTGTGGCGCGCGTTGCTCTCCGCAGTGACCGCGCAGGCAGGCTTGAATGTCGAGGTGATTGAACACGCCCCGCCCGCGTGCCTGCATGACTTGTGGCGTCGGACGGATATGGCCGCCGTGTTCATGTGCGGGCTGCCCTACTCCCGTGCCGATCCCAAACCCACGCTCATTGCGGCGCCGGTTCCCGCTGCGGCTGAATTCGCCGGCCTTCCTAAATACTGGAGCGAGCTGGTCGTGCGCAGCGACAGCCCCTTTTATGATCTGGAATCAACACTTGGCGGCACAATCTGTCTGACGGCACCGAATTCTCAGTCCGGATATGCGGCCGCGCTGCAATATCTCATGGCTTTCGATGCGGCACGCACCGCCAAGGCCGGCGGCGCTTGCTCGCCGCTGTATCGGGAGATTGCCGCGCCGGCAGTGACTCCCTTGGGCGCCGTCACCGCGGTCGTCTCAGGCGCAGCCGATGTGGCGCCCATCGATGCCTACGCCTACCGGTTGCTGCAAAAGTATCGCGGCGATCTCACCTCGAAACTGCGCACCGTGGCACTCACCGCCCGTACACCCATACCGCCCCTGGTAGCCTCGATTGAAGGAGTGACCGGTTTGCGCGCCGCGTTTACTGCGGCGCATCGAGATCCCGCGCTCAAGGTCCTGTTGGCCGGCTTGGAGTTGTCGCATTTCGTAACTCCCGACCCTCGCGACTACGATGCGTTGCGGATCCGTTTTGAGTCGGCAACAGCTTACTGGCGCGAGCACCCTCTCGCGGAAATCGTGCATCCCGCCTTCGTTGTGTAAGATCAGCTGATGTTCAGTAAGGTATTCCGTCAGTTTGATGGTCCGACCTGGATCGTGGCGCTGGTCATCTACGCCGCCTGGGGAGCACTCATTTGGTACAGCGCCGCGCTGCCCTGGTGGTTCATGATGCCGGTGGGCGCCTATCTTCTGGCCTGGCATTTTTCGCTCCAGCATGAGGCCATTCATTCCTTTCGCGGTGTACCGGCGTGGTTGCGATTTGCCCTGGTGTTTCCACCGATTGGCCTGTGGTTTCCCTTTCCCCTGTACCGCAAGAGCCATACCACTCATCATCGAGACGTTAACTTGACGGTGCCCGGCGCCGACACCGAGTCGTACTACGTGCTCGAGGCCGACTGGCAACGCATGGGTTCGTTCATGCGCGCGGTGCTCATCTTCAATCAGACGCTTGCCGGCCGAATGTTGATTGGCCCGGCGCTACGTCTATGGAGCTTAGGTGCAAAGGAATCAAAGCGCGTCGCACAGGGCGACTATAGTCACCTGCCGCATTGGGCGGTGCATGCCCTCGCCGTCGCCCTGCTGTTCTGGTTCATTTCCGGCGTCTGCCATTTTCCGTGGTGGCAGTACTGCTTGCTGGTCGCCTACCCAGGCATGAGCTTGGGCCTGCTGAGAGCGTTCTACGAACATCGGGCCGCGGAGGACTCATCGCAACGTACCGCCGCGGTCGAATCGAACGTCGTCTTCGGCTTGCTTTACTTGTACAACAATCTGCATGTCGTGCATCACTTGAAGCCCACCATGCCCTGGTACGACATCCCGCGCTATTACCGCGAGAATCGCGAGTCGCTGCTCGAACTCAATGGTCAATATGTGTACCGAGGCTATGCGGTGTTCGTCAGGCGTTTTCTGCTGACTCCCGTATTTAGTCCCGTACATCCGCTGCTGTAAGGGAAAAAGACCGTGACGAGCCGGCCAACATCGAAAAAAACGCGGGCTATTGTCGCGACCTCCATCGGCAATATGCTCGAGTGGTATGACTTCACCGTTTACGCGCTATTTGCCGGCTACATCGCCGAGAACTTCTTTCCCGGCGACGGACCCGATGCCCGGCTCGTGAAGACCTTCCTGTTTTTTGGACTGGGATTCGTCGTGCGGCCGTTGGGCGCCATGCTCATCGGGAATTTCGGCGATCGAGCCGGCCGCAAGGCCGCGCTCACCTTGACCATCCTGTTGATGGCTGCGGGAACCGGTGTGATTGCGTTTTCACCGACCTACGCGGCAATCGGCGTCGGCGCGCCGATCCTGTTGCTGCTGGGCAGAGTGTTGCAGGGATTTTCTGCCGGCGGTGAGGTGGGCGGAGCAACCGCCTACTTGCTGGAAACGGGCGATCCGAAACAACGCGGTCGGGTCGCTTCATGGCTCGAGGCCAGCATGGGAATGGCCAACATACTGGGTGCTTTGGCGGCTTTCCTGGTCACAACCTTACTGAGCGACGGCGAGGTGCGTGCCTGGGGCTGGCGTCTGCCTTTTATTTTCGGACTCGCCATCGCGCCGGTCGGCCTATACCTACGCCGCACCCTCGACGAAACCGAAGAATTTTGCGCCGAAGCGGCCCTGCGGCGCGATGAGCCCGCACGCAACCGAGTGCCCTTGCTCGAGATTTTCCGGCATCACGGACAGACCTTGTTGATTGGGTTTTTGGTGGCGGTGCTGTGGGCGGTGGCCGTTTACGTGCTGATGATTTTTCTGCCCACGTATGTTCAGCGACCCGACACCTTCCACTTTACCTCTAGCCAAGCCTTCGGCGCCTCACTCATCGGCAACGTGCCCTTCGTCATCGGCTGCGTGTGGTTCGGGTCACTCTCGGATCGAATCGGCCGGCGGGTGAGTTTATTCGCCAGCGCGACGGCGCTGCTCGTTTGCGTGCTGCCCCTGTTCCTGTGGCTCAAAGCCGATCCGACGCTGCCGACGCTGCTCGTGGTTCAATCCACGCTGTGCATACTCGTGGCCAGCTTCGTCGGCGTGGCACCCGCTGCATTGTCGGAGATTTTCCCGGCCGGGGTGAGATCGACCGGCACCTCCTTGGTTTACAACGGCGCCTTCACCCTATTCGGCGGCTTCGCGCCGATGATCTTGACCTGGGCCAAGCAGCAATCGGCGGGATCAATTTACGCACCCGCCTGGTACGTCATGTGCGCTGCCGGCCTTGCACTGATTGCCATTCCTTTGCTGGGCCGGGCCGGCACCGGCCGCCGACAACTGGACCCCATGCCGCTCATGGCCGATGGCGCGGCCCTGACAGAACGAGGCGAACGGACGTGATTTCATTTAGCTGCTTAACCTCCAGCATCGGCGCCGTGGCCCAGGGGATTCGACTGTCCGATCCGCTCGATGAACCCAGCCGCGCGGCGATCATCGCGGCATTGGCGGAACATCATGTGCTGTTTTTTCGCGATCAAACGCTGACGCCGGTTCAACATCGAGATTTCGCTGCGCGTTTCGGCAAATTGCACATACACCCCATCTATCCCAAGCATGCCGATGTGCCGGAAATCATCGTCCTCGACACCGACCTGGTCGATCTTCAAGACAACGCGATCTGGCACACCGATGTCACGTTCACGCAGACGCCGCCCATGGGCGGGGTCCTGGTCGCGCGCATGCTCCCGCCGCAGGGGGGCGATACGCTGTGGTCGAGCAATATCGCCGCCTATGAAGCGCTCTCGCCGGCCATGCAGGCTTTTTTGAAGCCGCTGACGGCGACGCACAACATCACCCAATCGTTTCCCACCGAACGTTTTGCCATGACGCTTCAGGCGCTCGAGCGACTGGAGACGGCCAAGCGCGACAATCCTCCCGTGTCGCACCCCGTCGTGCGCACGCATCCGGTTTCCGGCCGCCGCGGCCTATTCGTCAATGACGGATTCACCACCCACATCAACGAGCTCTCGCCCGCCGAAAGCCGCGCACTGCTGCCGATGCTCTACGCACATTGCGCGAAGCCGGAATTCGTGGTGCGCTGGAAGTGGCGCGACGGTGATGTGGCGTTTTGGGACAACCGCCTGACACAGCATTATGCGACCGATGACTATCGGCCCTCCCGGCGCGTCATGAACCGAGCGACCATCATCGGTGATCGGCCGATATAGCGCGGGCGCCGCGGCCTTTAGGCTCGCTGCCGTTAGCTGGCCATTAGCTGGCCGTTAGCTGCCTACTTTCCGAGCGAGCTGGCCTTCGGTTAGCCGCTCCTCGAGATGCGAGGCGTACCAGTCTATGAATTGCGCCACGCCGTTCTCCTGCACCGGCGAATACGGCGCCGGATCGTAAGCCGGCGACATCACGCCCTTCTGGTTTTCCTGGCAGACGCGCCGATCCGCCTCGTTGGTCGCCAGCCAGACTTCGGTCAGGGTCTTCACGTCGTAGTCAACGCCCTCGACCGCGTCTTTATGCACCAACCACTTCGTGGTCAATTGGGTTTCAGTGGCACTGATCGGCAACATGCGAAATGAAGTCGCATGGTCGCCCATGATGTGATTCCAGATGCTGGGATAGTTGAACATAATGAACGTGCCGACGTCCGGCTCCTTGATGGAAGGCGACAATGGCCGGCGCACCGCGGCATTGCCGGCCATGGTGAAGCTGACCTTGCCGTCGATGAGAGGCATGCGCGCAGTGCGGTATTGGCCGCTGCTCGCGATGTGAAACTTGCTCGGCAATCCAATCGATTCCCAATGGGCCCACTTCGACGTGAGGCGTGGGTTTGCCGCGGCGCCCTCGACGCCGGTAATCGAGGGATCCTCAGAAAAGCTGCGGCAGAGTTCGGGATGATTCACGGCGCAGTGATAGCACTCGCGATTATTTTCCCAAACGAGCTTCCAGTTGGCGTGTTCGATGATGGTGGATTCAAAGGCGACCTTGGTGTCGTGCATGTGGTGCGGCAGGAAATACGGCTCGATGTGCTTGCGAATCGGCTCGAAATCAGGAGCGACCCGGGCCACGCAGATCCAGATGTAGCCTCCCACGCTGGTGCAATGCACCGGCTTCAAGCCGTGCTGGGACTTGTCGAAATCAGATCCCATGTCGCGCGCCGCAATCAATCGGCCATCGAGCTGGTAGGTCCATTGATGGTAGGGGCAGACGAGGCGCGGCGCCGTGCCGTGCACCGCGGAGCAGATTCGCGAGCCGCGATGGCGGCAGCTGTTGTGGAAAGCGCGCAGGCCGCCTTCCCGATCGCGCACCACCACAATCGGATATTCGCCCACCTGAACGGTCAAGTAGTCGCCGGCGTTCAAGACTTCACAGTCGTGGCCAACAAACAGCCAATCGCGGTACCAGAACATCTCCAGGTCGACTTGGTAGTCCTCTTGACTGCAGTAGAATTCCCTGTCCAACGGCGTCGCGGGCTTGCGCTTCCGAAGGCGGCTCAACATGGCATCGCGTGCACTCATGGGTCAATTCCTGGCTGAAACGGCCTCAATACCATAACAACTTTGCACACAATCTCCTGGCGTGGAATGCGACGCTTTAGAAGCAATAAACGACAGCGCACGGATTCCAAGCGCTCCTCCTTTCTGGGTCGACAGATCGCCGGCTGAATTATGCCACGAGGGTCGTTCGGTCGCGTGAAACGCATGACAAAATGATTACAGAGCGCGCCGGCAACTCAAAATTCGTGCTCACTGGAAAACACATTGCGTACACATGCCCGGCAAAGCGATGATCGCTGCCATGAAAAAGATAAATGAAGCGGCGCGGTCGATCGACGTGGTGCTGGAAACCGACGTGCTGGTCGTGGGCAGCGGACCCGGCGGCCTCGCCGCGGCGCTCGCCGCCGCGCGCGCCGGTGCGCGCACCGCGCTTATCGATCGCAATGGCTGTTTCGGCGGCAACATCACCCAAGTCGGCGTCGAAGGCTTTGCCTGGTATCGCCACGAGCACACGGTCGACGCCGAAGGCATCGGCATTGAAATGGAAAAGCGCGCCGCGCAGATGGGTGCCGCGATGCCTGAACCGCAATCCTTGAGCCATGCGCTGGACGCCGAAATGTTCAAATGGGTTGCGGATGTTCTGGTGCAAGAAGCCGGCATCACGCCCCTGCTGCACCGGCTGTGTGTCGCGCCCATCATGGAAAACGGCGCCATTGCCGGCGTGATCGTCGAGAGCAAGGCGGGCCGCGAGGCAATCCTGGCCAGGCGCGTCATCGATG
>Ga0193726_1003328_pt1 | contig 10297 bp, 10 predicted proteins | sample H2c1metaG_FD_144928 | JGI IMG/M metagenome (GOLD analysis project Ga0193726, IMG submission 144928) | Soil microbial communities from a riparian zone of the East river system, Colorado, United States - H2c1 | ecosystem: Environmental > Terrestrial > Soil > Riparian zone | place: USA: East River... | reverse complement strand
AAGCGGGACCAGTGATACGTTCTCGATCACACTCAGCACCGACTATTCAGCTGGAGACACCCTGCTCAGCGGAAATCTTACGGTCGACTAGCGGATCGCAACGGATCTTCGGCGCGTCCGCCTAACTGAATGAATATTGCTCTTACTAGAGTGTGATCTCTTTCATTGTCCCGGCATACAACGAGGAGTTGGAACTTCCGGCGACGCTTCAGGCGATCAAGCGCGCCGCCTGCGCCGCTACTTCGGATTACGAGATCATTGTTGTTGATGACGCGTCAACCGACGGCACCGCCGAGATCGCGCGCGCGGCCGAAGCAAAGGTGGTCACAATTAATCGCCGCCAGATCGCAGCCGCACGAAATGCCGGCGCTCGCCACGCCAGGGGCAATATTTTCTTTTTTGTCGATGCCGACACGCGCATCGATCCGATTCATGTGTCCAAAGCGATCGCTGCCCTTGGCGCAGGCTACGCCGGCGGTAGCGCGCGCATGCTCACCGATAAAGATGTGCCGTTCCTCGGAGGCCTCCTGATCCGCCTCTTTGCGGCAATTTATTTCGCCAGCAATCTCGGCGCGGGCGCGTTTCTCTTTACGACCAGGCAGAATTTCGAGGCCATCGGCGGATTCGATGAAAAATATTTTGCCGGCGAAGAGGTCTTCCTCACTATCGCGCTCAAAAAGATCGGACGGTTCAAGATCATACCCGAACCGATGGTGACATCCGGCCGGAAACTGCGAATGCACTCCGGCCGTCATCTCTGGCGCCAGTTGGTTCGCATGCTCCTCGGCGGCCCAAAGTCGTATCATTCACGCGACCGACTTGATATCTGGTACGACGGAAAACGCGAAGCCGCACTGGATGAGTAGATCCTCGCGGAAACCCAGGATCGCGATCGCGCGAACGCCTCGCGAGATTCAAAAGTGCCATCCCGTCATGCGCGAACTCCGGCCGAAGTTCGAAAGCCTCCGGGATTTCGCTGCCCAGGTCCGCCGCCAGCAGAAGCAGGGTTACCAGATCGCCTTCGTTGAAGATGACGGCGAAATTCGCGCAGTCGCCGGGTATCGTTACCTGGAATCGCTCTTCTCCGGAAAATTTCTCTATGTCGATGATCTTGTGACACGCGCGCACGATCGCTCGCGTGGTTTTGGCGGCGACCTGCTGGACTGGTTATTTAAGGAGGCCGTTGCTCACGGCTGCGCGCGGCTCGAACTGGACTCCGGTGTGCAACGCGCGGAAGCGCATCGATTTTATTTCAGCAAACGCATGGTGATTACTTCATTTCATTTCGGGCGGTCTTTCCAACGTTCAGCACTTGTCCCGCCGCGGTTGAGAGCGGCGGGAGGGTGAGTGATGGCAACAGAGTTATAAAAAACAACGTTCAGCAAATGTCCCGCTGCGGCTTAGAGCAGCGGGAGGGTGAGTGACGGCAACAGAGCTACTACCGCATCAGGGAGACAAAAATGAACAACACCAATCCGTGGATCGAACTTTGCCCGGGAATCCGGCGGCGCACGCAAACAAGCGGTCAGACGATGTACCAAATGGTGGCTGAACTCGACGCCAACATAAAGATGCCGGAGCACTCGCACCCCAACGAACAGATCATTCACATCCTTTCGGGAAACATGAAGGTCATCGCGAATGGTGTCGGACATGACCTGACAACGGGCGACTCGTATTATCTCGCCGCCAATGTCCCTCACAGCGTGGAAACGGTTGAGAAAACCCGCGTGCTCGACACTTTTAGCCCGCCGCGGGAAGAGTATCTGGCTATCGACAGGCAGAACTCCGCAGCCGGCTGAGGTAACTCTGCGCCACACTCGCCCTCCTCCGCCTCTAAGCCGGTGGAGAACAAGTGCTGAACGTTGGAAAGACGAAAAGAATCGCCTTTCGGACGGGCGGGGTGTTAGCCTGCCGGCCCTAATCCAACCACAAATATGCTACACATTATCTGGTCCATTATTGTCGGTGCCATCGTCGGTGCTCTGGCTGAATACGTCCTTCCCGGGGAATACCACCTCGGTTTCTTGAAGTGCGCCCTGCTCGGTATCGCCGGTTCAATTATCGGCGGGCTGATCGGCCGGCTTTTCTCGCGGCCGACGCCGGGCTCGTCGTTTCATCCGGCTGGATTCATCATGTCGTTGATCTGTTCGATCCTTCTCCTCTTCCTTTGGACGAAGTTCATGCATTAGGCACAGGCCGCTGATTCTTCCCCCGGTTCGTCAGCCAGGTTCATGGTTACCGGCCTTGCCGGAGGGTCTTCTTTTTACATGAGAGAGACGTTTGCCAGCGATGTTGAGGTCGACGCGCTCGTGCAAGGTTTCGAATCGGGCTCGCTCTTGCCTTCTGAATTCAGCCATCACGCGCACATGGCGGTTGCTCTGAGCTATGCGTCCCGCATGCAGGAGGAAGTGGCCTTGGCAAGAATGCGCGCCGGCGTTCAGAAATTCGCGGCCGCGCATGGCAAATCGCAGCTTTATCACGAAACGCTGACCGTTTTCTGGATGCGTTTGCTCTCACATCTGAGCAGGATCTACGGGGTGGATTTGCCGCTTTGGGCGAAGATCAATGTCATCATTGAGCGCTGGGGCACCCGCCTCCCGATCGAGGCGCATTATTCGCCTGAACTGATTCGCTCGGACGCGGCCCGTTCCCGGTGGATGCCGCCGGATCGTTTGCCGCTTTCATTCTAGGAACCTTCCCAAAGTCCCAGCAACGTTGGAAAGGTTCATCTCGCGGTCACTTGCGAAACAACAATCTTCAATTACAATAGGCGCTTCGTTATGGCAGAGAGCACGGAAACGCTGGACATGAAGGAGTTCCAGTTGCACGACAAAGACACCGGCAGCGCTGACGTTCAAGTGGCGTTGCTGACCCGTCGGATCGCGCAACTGACCGAACACCTTAAGACCAATGCGAAGGACCATTCTTCGCGTCGCGGCCTTCTGAAAATGGTGGCGCAGCGGCGGAGTCTTCTCGATTATTTGAGTCGCGCCAAAGCCGATCGCTACAAGCAGTTGCTCGAGAAGCTGAATCTGCGCAAATAGCAGCTTCGCAGGCGAGACCTGCTCGATTTCATAACGAGACGAAACAGTAACGCGCTTCCCAGGCCGATAAGGCACCTTGGATTCTAGGTTTTAGTCCCGAAGCGTTCGGGTTTAACACCTACAGTCAGGGTGACCGGCCTGGAATTCGCACATCCAGGAAAGCTATATGCAACACAAGGTCACAGCCCAAATTGGGTCCCACAGTATCTCGATCGAGACAGGCAAACTCGCCAAACTCGCCGACGGCGCCGTCGTCGTTTCATGCGAAGACACGATCGTCATGGTCAGCGCGGTTTCCGCCACGTCCATCAAAGAAGGGCAGGATTGGTTTCCGCTCACGGTCGATTATCGCGAAAAAGCAGCCGCGGTCGGGAAATTTCCCGGCGGTTATTTTAAACGTGAAGGACGTCCCTCGGAAAAGGAGACGCTCACGTCGCGCATGACGGACCGGCCGTTGCGGCCGCTGTTTCCAGCTGGTTATCTTTACGACACGCAGATCATTTCGATGCTGCTCAGCGCGGACGGTCAAAACGATCCGGATATTCTTGCGATTAATGGCGCATCGGCCGCGCTTTGCGTTTCCGATATTCCCTTCGCCGGACCGATCGGCGCGGTGCGCGTGGGTCGCGTCAACGGCGAGTTCGTCGCTAATCCTACGCACGACCAGCGCAACGAGAGCGATCTCGACCTTGTCTATGTCGGCACGGAAAACGACGTCATCATGATTGAAGGCGCGGCGCAGGAAATTCCGGAAGCGGATTTCATCAAGGCGCTCGAATTCGCGCACATCAGCGCGAAGGAAATGATCCGCATTCAAAAAGAACTCGCGGCGAAAATCGGCAAACCGAAACGCGAGATGCCGCTCATGACGGTCAACCAGGACATTCTCGAGATCGCGTATCAGGTCGCGGGCGATCGCATCGAAGGCGCGCTCTATAACGAGAAGAAGGTCGACCGCAGCAAAGCCGTCAACGCGCTTAAAGAAGAAGTGAAGACGAAGGTGCTCGAAAAATTCCCCGACGCGGACAAGTTCGCCATCTCGCAGGCATTCGATTACGTGCAGAAGAAGGCGTTCCGCATCAGCGTGCTCGACAAGCAGAAGCGCATGGACGGACGCGGTTATCAGGATCTCCGCCCGATTACGTGCGAGGTCGGCGTTCTGCCGCGCTCACATGGTTCCGCGATTTTCCAGCGCGGCGAAACGCAGGCGCTGGCGCTTGTGACACTGGCGCCGATTGAAGAAGCTCAAAACATCGATGCTTACGGTGGCGGCGAGACTTCCAAGAGCTTCCTGCTGCATTACAATTTTCCGCCATTCAGCGTCGGTGAGACTGGTCGAACGGGCGGCGCCAGCCGTCGCGAGATTGGTCACGGCGCGTTGGCCGAGCGTTCGCTCGAGCCAGTCATTCCGAGCACGGAAAATTTCCGTTACGCGGTTCGAATCACCAGCGAAATCATGGAATCGAACGGTTCCAGTTCGATGGCCAGCGTTTGCGGCGGCATGCTTGCGTTGATGGATGCAGGCGTTCCGATCAAGACGCCCGTTGCAGGTATTAGCTGCGGGTTAGTCACAGAACACGGCGAAGGCGGTGAGCTAAAACGTTACGAGCTTCTCACCGACATCCTCGGTTCCGAAGATCATTTCGGTGACATGGATTACAAGGTTTGCGGAACCGAAGCCGGCATCACCGGTTTTCAGCTCGACCTCAAACTTCGCGGCGTTAGCCACAAAATCATGGCTGAGGCGACGATGCGCACGAAAGAGGCGCGCACCAAGATTCTCGCAATCATGGCGAGCGCGATCGACAAGCCGCGCGCGGATCTGAGCAAGTACGCGCCACGGATCGAGACGGTTAAGATTAATCCCGAGAAGATCGGCGCACTCATCGGGCCCGGTGGCAAGACCATCAAAGGCATTGTCGCTGAAACCGGCGCTGAGATTAATATCGACGACGACGGTTCGGTTCACATTTACGCGACCAGTCCGGAGAGTATGGCGCGCGCCAAGGAAATCATTGGCGGTATGACACGGGAGATCGAAATCGGGACGACCTATCAGGGACGTGTCGTTTCGACGAAAGAGTTTGGCGCGTTCGTGGAAGTCTTCCCGGGCAAGGATGGCCTTGTGCACATTTCCGAGCTCGCGGATTTCAGGGTCAATCGCACCGAAGACGTTGCCAAGATTGGCGATGTCATGTGGGTAAAATGCATCGGCATCGACGACAAGGGCCGCGTAAAGCTTTCACGCAAAGCCGCGCTGAAAGAGCGCGCCGAAGTCGAGACCGGTCAGCCCGCAGCCGTGGAAACGGTTAAGTGATTTCCTTGTCCCGGCGGTCATAGACCGCCGCTACAGAAGAATGCGCACCCGGATGTCGGACAAACGACTTTCCGCGGTTGTCATTCGCGGAAGAGTCGCGGATTCTGAGAGCGTCCCCGCTTCTTGAGCGATGAAATCCAGTTTCGTTGAGAAACTCATTGGCCGTCTGGGTCGGATCGGACCCGAAGAGGTCCAAAACTATTTTCTTCGCCTGGCGCAGGAGAAGGGTTTTCTCGAGACGGTCTTTAACGCCATCCAGGAAGGGATCATTGTCACCGACACGGCCGGCCGGATTACTTATCTCAATAACGCCGCCTGCGAATTGTTCGGCCTGGATGGCGAGGCTTCGTTAGGCAAACTCTTGGACGAACGCGTCCGTGGACTCGACTGGAAATCCCTGGCTCAGAACCAGGGCCCGCTAAGCCGCGACATGGAGATTTTTTACCCGGCGAATCGGTTCATTAATTTCTACATCGTTCCGTTGGCGATTGAACCGCGCGCCGACGGCGAGCCGAAGGACGGCGCAACCCACGCCAATCCACACGTCGGATACGCCATGATCCTGCGAGACATCACCGAAAGCCGGCGCACCGCGGAACAGACTTTGGAATCAGAACGGTTGAACGCTCTCACGCTGCTCGCTGCCGGGGTGGCGCACGAAATCGGCAATCCGCTGAATTCCCTGCACATCCACCTGCAACTGATCGACCGAAAGATTCGCGAGCTCGATCCGGTTGCCCGAAAGAATCTCGAAGAATCCATCGGCATCGCCCGCACCGAAATCGCGCGGCTCGACTCCATTGTGACGCAATTTCTTCGCGCTATCCGGCCGACGCGTCCGAACCTGTTGCCGGAAAATGTGAACTCGATCCTCGAAGAATCCGTTCGGTTTTTCGCGCCTGAGATCAAAGACCGCGACGTCGTCGTCGAACAGGAGCTGCGGTCTGACCTGCCGATCCTGCAGTTGGACCGCGACCAGATGAAACAGGCTTTCTACAACATCATTAAGAACAGTCTGGAAGCGATGAAGCGTCGCGGAATCCTTCGAATCCGCTCTGACATGGATGAGAGCCACGTCCTCATCCGCTTCAGTGACAGTGGCGGAGGGATTTCGGCCGAACATTTGAGCCACGTTTTCGAACCGTATTTCACAACCAAGGCCACCGGGTCCGGACTCGGTCTTCTCATCGTGCGCCGAATTGTGCGCGAGCACGGCGGCGAACTCTCGGTTGAGAGCACAGAAGGCAAGGGACTTACGGTAACGGTGCGTTTGCCCTACCTCGATCGAAGAGTGCGCATGCTCGAAGCCGGCGATTCTCGCAAAACGTGACGGCACCACCCAGCGCTACTGGAGGGCGGAGCTCCTGCGACGCCGCGGGAAAACGGTCTCGCTCGACCCTCCATCGCCCTGCGCGAAAACACCCGGCCCATTTTCCAACGGTTCAGTTGGGTAATCGCGCACAGATTGTCTTCGTCACACTCTGCACGAAAAATCGCCGGCCTTTGCTGGCGAATGCGAATGCAGTTTCGCTCATCTTGGAATCTTGGAAGGAAGCGGACAAATGGCTTATCGGCCGGTACGTCGTCATGCCCGATCACATTCATTTTTTCTGCACGCCAAATCGTCTTTCCCCAGAAAGCCTGAAAACATGGATGAACTTCTGGCGAAATAACGTCACTCGCGCTTGGGCCCTTCGGGGTGACCTTCCGCTATGGCAACGCGATTACTGGGATCGACAGCTCCGAAGCGGAGACTCATACAGCGCGAAATGGGAATACGTTCGCAACAATCCTGTCCGTCATCGCCACGTGGCAAATGCAGCTGATTGCCATACCAAGGCGAGCTCAACATTCTCGAGTGGCACGATTAACGACCACGACGATGGAGGGCGGAGTTCCTGCGACGCCGCCACGACCCGGTCTCGCAGGAGCTCGACCCTCCATTACCGCGACACTGCGTCGCACATTGGCGGTTGAGCCGATTATCGTTTAGGGAAGATTCGCCATTACGGCGACATGGACGGACTTCAATCAACCATCCTGATAGTGGATGACGAAAAACACACCCGTGATGGATTGCGTCGTCTGCTCGAGGATCAATATGACGTTTACGTCGCCGGCGATCTCGCGGGCGCAATCGATGTTCTGCAGCGGGAGCATATCGATCTCCTCGTGACGGACCTCCGTTTGGCCGCCGACGACGGCATGGTTCTGATTCAGCGCGCTCTCAAGATGCCGCACCCGCCGATTTGCATCATGATGACGGCCTACGGATCGGTCGATACCGCTGTCGAGGCGATGAAACAAGGCGCTTACGATTTCGTGACCAAGCCGCTCAACCTCGACAAGGTCGAGCTGCTGATCGCGCGCGCGTTGCAAAGCCGCAAACTGGAACAGGAAAACCGAACGTTGCGCGAACAGGTTGATGAGCGTTTCGGACTGGAAAATATCTGGGGACAATCAGCGGCCCTGCAGGAGGTGCTCGACACCATCAAACAGGTGGCGCCGTCGTCCGCCAATGTCCTGATCGAAGGAGAAAGCGGAACCGGAAAGGAACTCGCGGCTCACGCAATTCACCATCTCAGCCGCCGCCACCGGAACAGGTTTGTGGTGGTGCATTGCGCGGCACTCTCGCCACAACTGCTCGAGAGCGAACTGTTCGGCCACGAAAAAGGCGCCTTCACAGGGGCGAGCGAACGCCGCATCGGCCGGTTCGAGCAGGCGAACGGCGGCACTGTTTTTCTCGATGAGATCGGCGAGATCGACCCGAGCACGCAGGTGAAACTCTTGCGCGTAATTGGTGAAGATCATGCCTTCGAGCGCGTCGGGGGAAATCAGACGCTGCACGCGGATGTGCGTTTGATCGCAGCCACGAACAAAAACCTCGAGAAACTGGTGCAGGACGGAAAATTCCGGGACGACCTCTTCTTCCGTTTGAACGTCGTGCGCATTACCATGCCCCCGTTGCGCGATCGCAAAGAGGATATTCCCGTCCTTGTTCGCGGATTTCTGCGCCACTTTGCAAAGATCAATGGAAAACCGGTCCTGGAGCTCACTTCCGACGCGATGAACGCGCTGCTGACATATCACTGGCCCGGAAATGTCCGCGAACTCCGGACAGCGGTGGAACATGGCGTTGTCATGGCCACCGGGCCGAAGATCACTCTGCGGGATCTTCCCTCTCCCGTTAGGCAGGCGGGCGGCGTAGTGCTGGCCCGCGGCATCACCGCGACAGGCGCTTTTGGCGAGCGCTCGAATCCTCTCGATCTTCGCGAAACCGAGCGCAAACTCATCCTTCAGGCGCTCGCCGGGACGAATGGCAATGTCACCGCGGCGGCTCGGCGTTTGGGAATCAGCCGGAGAACCCTTCATAGAAAGATCAACGAGATGAACGCGGAAACGGAGAGCGAAGATTCGCCGGCGGTGACGCCTGCGAAAACGAGCGAAGATGCCCGGTAGCGCAGAGTTTGTTCAGCGTGCGGTTCACGCGATTGAAGCAGGAGCGGCCTCCCGATGGCTGCGCCGAAGCTTCATCCTCGTGATCGTTTTCGCGATCGCGGTCATCTTCCTTTACAACTTTCGCGGCCTCGCCACCTCGCAGGCGATGGATCAGGCGCAGATCGGGCGATCCATCGCTTCTTTTCACGGATGGAAAACAAATTACGCGCGGCCCCTTGCCATTGGCCAACTGCAACGCCACGGCCGCGACATTCCCGCCACCATTTGGACTGATGTTTACAATGCGCCTCTCCCACCGCTGGTTGACGCAATCGTCCTTTTCCCCCTCAGATCGCACCTGAACTTTTCAGCGCACCAGGTGGTTTTCGCCGGAGACCGCGCCATCGCCGCGCTCGGCATCCTTCTTTTCTTCGGCAGCATCGCGATCCAGTTTTTCCTAACGAGCCGCCTTTTCGACCGGTGGCTGGCCTGGCTTTCCTGCAGCCTGATCCTCTTATGCGACACCATGTGGCAATACGCCCTCTCCGGGCTCCCGCAGATGCTGCTGCTTTTCCTTTTTAATCTCACACTCTTCGCGTTTGTCCGCGCGATTGAGGAGAGAATTCAGGACAAAAATGGAGGAAAATGGCTGGCCGCAACAGGCGCCGGCTTCGGCCTGCTCGCGCTGACGCACGGCCTAACGATATGGATGTTTATTCCGGCGCTGGTCTTTATCGGCTGGTTTTTTCCCGCGCGTAAACGCTCGCTTGCCATTGTCCTCGGCGTCTTCCTGGTGCTTTACACGCCATGGCTTCTCCGAAATTGGGTCGTGTGCGGAAATCCCTTGGGCCTTGGCTTCTACGCGGTATTCGACGGACTCGGGCACTCCGAAGCTGGATGGATGCGCCGGCTCGCCTTCCAGGCTGAAGGTATTGGGGTGGCCGCTTTTCGCGACAAGATCCTGAACAACTTCACTCTACAGACAGGCCATATTGTTCAGTATTTCGGAGGCAGCCTTGTCGCCGTCGCTTTCTTTGCCTCGTTACTGCATAGCTTCCGCAGACCGGAGGTGAGCGCGCTGCGATGGTTGCTTCTGGTCATGTGGGCCGGAGCGGCCTTCGGGATGGCCGTCTTTGGCCTAACGGAGGAGCAAGGCGTGGCAGCCAACCAGTTACATCTTCTGTTCGTTCCAATCATGACGGCCTTCGGATTGGGATGGCTTCTGGTGCAGTGGAACCGCCTTGGAGTTCAGCTGCGCCTTGTCCGCGCCGGGTTTCTCGCCCTGCTCTTCCTTCTTTGCGGATTTCCCATGGCCAACACGCTCTACGGGATGGTGCTTGGCGCGCCAAAATTTGGCGTTCAATGGCCGCCCTACGTGCCTCCATACATTGGTCTGTTAAATGGCTGGATGACCGCGAAGGAAATCACCGCCTCCGATATGCCATGGGCCATTGCCTGGTACGCGGACCGGCGCAGTATCCTGGTGCCCGAAACC
>Ga0193726_1003327_pt1 | contig 10299 bp, 7 predicted proteins | sample H2c1metaG_FD_144928 | JGI IMG/M metagenome (GOLD analysis project Ga0193726, IMG submission 144928) | Soil microbial communities from a riparian zone of the East river system, Colorado, United States - H2c1 | ecosystem: Environmental > Terrestrial > Soil > Riparian zone | place: USA: East River... | reverse complement strand
GGCACTATGCAAAAATTCACCAGCACCATAATGGCAGGTACCATGTAAGCAAGGCGGTAGATGACCTGAAAGATCAAAGTTATGTATTGTGGGGACTGCAGCAGGATTTGCTGAGCCGTACCCTGCTGCCATTGGGGCCCTACCGCAAAACGGAAATAAGACAAATGGCGCTTGATTACGGTTACCCGGAACTGGCAAAAAAAAGCGAGAGCTATGAAATTTGTTTTGTACCGGACAATGATTACCGTGGGTTTTTAAAAAAGAAAGTAACCGGGCTGGAAGAAAGGGTAGCGGGTGGCAATTTCATAGACAAAACAGGAAAAGTGCTGGGGCAGCATAAAGGATATCCATTTTATACGATTGGCCAGCGCAGAGGCCTGGACATTGCATTTGGCCACCCTGTTTATGTTACAGGCATTAACCCGGCTGAGAATACCGTTGTTTTAGGCGAAGAGGATGATTTGCATAAACAGGAAATGAAGGTAACCAAACTCAACTGGGGTAAGTATGATGGCATTACAGACGGCATGGAAGCCATTACCAGAATACGTTATAAAGATGCCGGTACCCTGTCGAACCTGTACAATGGCCCGGATGGAGTGGAAGTAAAATTTTACGAAAATGCCAAAGGGGTAGCACCCGGCCAAAGTGCTGTATTTTATGAAGGGGATGATGTAATCGGGGGTGGTATTATTATGCGTAGCAGCGAACCAGCTGTCTAAAAATGAAACTTTTGTCCCCCTGCTGCGGTGGGTGGGTGGAAGGCATATCTTTTGTCCAACAGAAAAGGATGCTTAGCTGCTCAGGAATAAGCACTTAAAGCGCAATAATCTTATTTTTTATACGTTTGCAAACCGGGAAGGCAAATCTTCCCGGTTTTTTTAAAAGCATCACTCAGCCTGGTTCTTGTGTCTGGTTGATGGTGCTGTTTGTAAACTGACTGGTATTTTATGAAGAATAAATTTTATGGAATCTTATTGATTGGTTTTTGCAGCCTCCTGCTTATCCGCTGTAACAAAACGGATACACTTGCAACTGACAAAGTTTCTGATTATACCAATTTAGCGGTAGGCAAGTTTGTTATTTACAAACTCGATTCTACGGTAGTGCTGCCTTTTGGAGTGGGCTTTACTGTAAACTCTTACCTGGTAAAAGACAGTATAGATGGCATGATTACAGACAACCTCAACAGGCCAGGGTATCATATCGTGAGGTATACCTGGGATTCGGCCACCCACCAATGGAACAACAGCAATACCTTCCTGGCTGTTCTGGCAGGCAAAACATTTGAATACACGGAGAATAATATGCGCCAGACAAGACTGGTAAGCCCTATTGCTGATAATTTCAGCTGGCAGGGTAATTCTTATATCAGTACCTCTCCATTTAATTTTGTTTCAAACGACGACAATTACCTGGGCTGGACCTTTTCTTACAGCAATGTGGGCCTTCCGTTCAGGGTGGGTGATCTCAATTTCGATACCACCATAACAGTAGTACAGTATGATTCTGCCAATAATAAACCTTTTTATGTAAACAGTATCAGTAACTACAGCAAGTCTTATGAAGTATATGCAAAGGGCGTAGGAAAGGTTTTCCAGGATTTATTTTCGTGGGAATACCAGACCAGTTATGTTACCCGGAATTGTTTACTGATACATTGCGAAAGCAATAAATGTGACACAACACAGATTAGCTGCGAAAGTGATGGCAGTACAAATGGCAACAGCAATAACTGCGATTCAATCGCCAGTGCGCAGGTAAGCCAGGGTGTACGTATTGTATGTGATACCATCCCCGGAAATTTTACTTATAACGGGTATGGCGTGAGACTTTCAATCGTAAATCATAATTAATAATTTCCTGTATCTGCTGAAAAATAACATTGCATGAAAAAATTTTACCTGTTATGGTTGTTGTGCGGAATTTTTTTTTCATTTACTGCCAGTGCACAATACAGCCGTTATATCATCCGCTTAAAAGATAAAAACGGAACGGCTTACAGCATCAGTAATCCATCCACCTACCTGTCAGCAAAAGCCATTGCCAGGAGAACCCGGTATAAAATTGATATTGATTCTACTGATTTACCCATAAAGGCCGCTTACCTGGATAGTATTAAAGGAGTCCCCAATGTTAGTATACTCAATACTTCCAAATGGCTGAACCAGGTATGTATTAAAACCACGGATGCTGCGGCGCTGACTAAAATCAACTCCTTTTCTTTTGTAAAAAGTTCCAGCCCCGTTGCGGTAAGAATGATTCAACCATTACCCGGAAGGCCTTCAAAATTTGAAGAATATAACCAGTTGCCATTACCATCGCCACCGGGGGCAAATGAAGTGACACGAATCTTTGGCATTGAAGGCATACAGGATTTTTATAATTATGGAGGCAATATTGGCCAAATACATATACATGAAGGAGAATACCTGCACAATCTTGGCTTTCACGGGGAAGGTATCACCATTGCTATCCTGGATGCGGGTTTTAATAATTATTTGGCCAACCCGGCATTCGACAGCATCCGGTTGCAAAACCAGGTACTGGGAACCTGGGATTATGTTGCCAATGAACTTAGCGTAAACGAAGATCACTATCATGGCGCCATGTGTTTATCTACCATTGCTGCCAATGAACCGGGCCAGATGGTGGGCACGGCCCCCAAAGCAAAATTCTGGCTATTGCGTACAGAAGATGCCAATTCAGAATATCCCGTAGAAGAAGAAAACTGGGTAGCAGCAGCTGAATTTGCAGACAGCGCCGGTGCTGATATGATCAGTTCTTCACTGGGCTACAGCGATTTTGATGATCCTTCTTTAAGTCATAGTTATGCACAGAGAGATGGAAAAACAGCGATGATAAGCATCGGGGCTACCCTGGCCGTAAAGAAAGGAATACTGGTTACAAACAGTGCCGGTAATTCTGGTGGCGATGCCGGAGATACAAAATATGTGATATGTCCTGCCGATGCCGACGATGTTCTGACGGTAGGCGCAACCGATGTAAACGGTACGATAGCCTCGTTCAGCAGCCGGGGACCCAATGGCGCAGGTAAAATGAAACCCAATGTGGTTTCCGTTGGTCAGAATGCGGTTATCGCAAATATAATCACTGGTTTACCCAATTATGGCAATGGTACTTCTTTCTCTAATCCCAATATGTGCGGCCTGGTGGCTTGTTTATGGCAGGCATTCCCTGAATTCAGCAATATGGAGATTATGGATGCTGTTCAGAAAAGTTCCAGTAAATATACCAATCCCGATAACCAGTATGGCTATGGCATACCCAATATGCGTATTGCTTACCAGTACCTGCAGCAGCAAAAAACAATTAAAAATTACCAGCAGATACTGGGTAACAACTGGATCAAAGCCTTCCCGGTTCCCTTCAGTGATAATTTTAATGTTTTGCTGAAAGCACCCCTGAGCGGGCACAGCAGCCTCCGTTTAATTGATATGAATGGAAAAACCATCGAAATAAAAAATACTGAAATCCAGCAGGATAATATGTATACCATCAGCTTTGATAAATTAAAGACCATCAGCCGGGGTATTTACACAGTTCAGTACACAGATGGAAAGAATAAAGTTTCTTTAAGAATTATAAAACAGTAAGTGATATTTGATGTCTGATGTCTGATGTGATGATGTCTGATTTGCTTTCGCGGCTCCATCAACCTGCGGTATCGGATTAGGAAGATGTCTGATGTCTGATGTCTGATGTGATGATGTCTGATTTGCCTTAGCGGCATAGAAAACCGAAGTTTTTAAAAACTTCGGTTTTCTCGATCGTTACATATTTTTCCTGAAGATTGCCGCAAACATAGTATCTGCCTTCACCGTATACCCTTTTATAGATTCCATTTTTACCAGTTCAGCCGCAAAATTTTCCCGGATAAAACCGGCCATGTCTTCATTTTCTTTTTTAAATACAGAACAGGTAATATAAAGAAAGAACCCGTTGGTCTCTAAATAAGGCATTACGGAGCTGACAATTTTCTGCTGCAAATGAGTATACCTGTTAATTTCTTTTTTATCAAAAAAAGATAACCTCTCCGGCGTTCTGCCCCAGGTACCGGAACCCGTACAGGGCACATCTGCAATAATCAGCCGGAAGGTTCCGGGTACAAGATTTACAGGGGGGGCAGCCAGATCGGTTACCAATGTTGTAAAATGCTGTATACCTGCTTCAGCAAACCTTTTTTTAAGGTTAACAAGAACAGATTCCCTGACATCTGAAACCGTGAGATCAATATTGCCCAGTATATCTTTTGCCATAATAGATTTACCACCACTGGCAGCACAGCAATCCCATATAGTTACCGGCAAATCCATGGGTTTAGCCAATTGAAGAAGGGCGCCCGTGAGCTGGGAACTATAATCCTGTACAACAGCTTCTTTATTGATATCAATGATGCTGTCAATCTTTGTGGTACTGGGCAGGGCAACGCAGTTTTCAGCCGGCAGGGAAAAATTAATATGTTCCTGTTCCAGTTTATGCAGCACTGATTGGCGGTAACCCGGCCGGATGCGCAAAAAAACATCGGGTTGTGTGAAGTGCGAAAGGATAAAATCATTTTTACTGATATCCCCGCTTAATTCATCTGTGCAGGGAAAAACATGCAATGTTTCAAAAGGGATATCCAGGAACGCACATTTTTCTTCAACGGACAAACTGATTTTTTCATTCCATCCCGGTTTGAGGCGGGCGAGCATTTCATTGTCCTGTTCAGAACATAAAAATAAGGCGGTCAGTATTTTTTCAGGAACTGTTATGTTTTTGAATGATGCGCCCAGCCGGAAATAACAATAACAGAGATGGGTAATTTGTTTTCGGTCGCTGGAACCATATTTTTTATATTGCCTGAAAAAATCTTTTATAAAAAGATGGAAAGGCTGCTGCCCTTTGTACAGGCCCGTAATTTCAGCAGCGGTATTCAGGTAAGAAAAATACTTCATCGGCTGCAAGGTATTAAAACCACCGGTATGCAGAAGCACCGCAACGGGAGCAGGGGTACTGCCGGTAGTATTTATAATATCCTGGTATGCCTTGCCGGTTCGTGCATGCTGATAAATGATTCCATGGTTGTAAAAACACCCAGGGTCTGCAGCCATTGCAGGTAAGCTGTTAATTTATCAAGCAATTGGTTGCCACATATTTTCCGGGTATAAAAAGGCATTGTCCGGTAACCTGCTAAATCGGCAAATTCCCAGGGATGAAAATAAAGGCTGAGGTATTGATCTTTTTTAAGAATCCGGAGGCTGCATTGTTTGATAAAAGATAAGGGGAGGTTTTTAAAAGCCAGCCAGAACAAAGGGATACGCAGCAACGGGGTTACGGATGAGGGTATGATCCACAATTGATCCTGCCGGAAAAGAGTTCGTGGCTGCGAAAAATTGTTATACCGGCCGGGCAGCCAGGTAGGGTTAAGCGAAGCATCATACCTGTATCCTGCCTGGGCAATCAGTTTTTTGCTAACAGGGGCCAGTCTTGGCATGCGGAAGCCGGAAATATTTTGTCCCGTAATTTTTGCCAATACCTGGCGGGAATGTAAAATATCATCTTCTGAAAACCGGCTGTGATGAAAAGCATGCGATGCAATTTCGTGCCTGCCGGCTATTTCTTTTACTTCTGTATCCTGCTGTCTTGCATAAAAAGCGGTGGTGAAAAAAGTTGCGGTGGCCTGTAATTGATTTAATACCGGTAAAAGCCTGGCAGTCCCGTTTTGTGTTACCCGTAATTGTTCATCTACAGGCAGGGATGCACCATATTCATTGGGTATATCAAACTCTTCGAGGTCGAAGCTAAGCAGTATGCGGTATGGCTGTTTTGAACTCTGCATCAAAACGTCTTAAGAGTAATAATTTGTCTTTTAAAAGCAGGCGGCAAAAATTACCTGTTTCATTTATATATACAGATGAGGGCATACTGGTAAAAGAAATCCCTTCTCTCAATGTTACCGGTAATGCTTTTATGCGGATATTGCTGTAAGAACTGGCCAGCCATATAAATTCAGTATCAAACAGGAACCTGTTGATGGTTGTTTTTAGCAGCAGTTCACGACCAACCAGGTTCATACCCTTCAGCCCGGATTGTACGTCTTTATAAGGCAGGTTTAATAAGGTTTTATTAAGGTAATTACATCCTGTTGAAGCCATCCTGCGCAGCAATGACAGCTTCCCGTTATAGCTGGATTCCCTTTTACCCATTACCAGTTCTGCATTGCCGGAAACCAATGTGTGGTATACCTGGCAAAGATCTGCTACCGTATAGGGGAAATCAATATCCGTATAAATAATATAGGGTGCGCGGGCGGCTTCTGCCCCTTTTCTAACCGCATAGCCTTTTCCCATATTGTAGCGGTAAGAAATAAACCTGAAATGCGGACATCGCCGGCTGAGAAATCTTTTGGCGGCAGCCGTGACAGGCCTGGGGGAGCCATCATCCACCACAATGATTTCAATTTGCAGATCTGGCGGCAGGCTTTTTTTAATTTCCTGGTACTGGTTAACTACCTGGTAATGCCAGCCGGGTTTAGGGTTGTAACATGGCAAAACAAGGCTCAGGTTGAGCGTAGGGATTCTCGGTTGGTTCATTTTTAGGGGGTTCTTTACGTTAGCGCAATAAAGATAAGGATATGGGAATGTTTTTTAATACTTTTTTAATAATAGTATTAAAAACATTTCCACATTATTGCAATCAGAAGAAATAATATAATCTATATAATTGATTATCAATTATATAATATTATTTGTCAAAACAAGAAGATTAAAATTATTTTTTAAATGGTAAGAAACTGTCTAAAAATGATTCATAGGATTTCCTTATAGCGAATATGGGGGCCGGTGGGGACACCGGCCAAGGCGGATCTCCGCGGTCGGTGTCCCCACCGACCGCAACACGGGAGACAAAAGTTTCATTTTTAGACAGCTTCTAATGGCACTGCCTTATTAATCCTGTAAAAAAGCTGGAACTGCAGGTATATGAAAAAAAACATGAAGGCATAGGGCTTCAATTGATGTGTCCTGAAAAAATGGTGAATAAAAGGAGGGAAGAGATCAGAGGGAAAAAGATACACCACTAAAAAAATAAGACCGGCCATCCAGCTATTTTCCCTTTTGAAGCCATCGAGTATAAGCCAGCAGGACATTCCGGTAATGGCTAACAGGTAGGTGGGTGATTCTGCTGCCCTGTTAAATAAAACAACCCATACAAACAGGTAGCAGCACAATACTCCCCTGAAATAAAATGTGCGGCGGATAATAGGATTAAAAAAACAGGATACAATGCTCAGGATCAGCAGAACAAGCCCGGTAATGGTAATAAGGAGCTCGCTTGTATGCGTATTGCCCCATTTTCCCACTATTGACATGCCTTCTTTGATTTCATCGCTGCTAATCATTTTTAACCAGTCTGTATAATACATAACTGTTTCATGAAAAGAAACAAACAATAAGGGCAGGGCGGTAATTAACAAACCCCAGAGAAAGGCGTACCCTATGAATTTTAATTTATGGGGATATAGTAAAAAAAGCAGCCCTATGATGCCCCCATATCCTTTAATGCAGAATGCCAGTACGGCAAAGAAAGCTGCCCAGAACAGGTTCTCTTTTTCAAAATAAATAAAAGCCAGCAACATGAGTGAAGTGAGGAAAATATTGGTTTGTACATATTGCTGGTTGTTTATCAGTTCTGGTAATACCAGCAGCAAAATAATTTTTTTTGATGCACCGGTAATACCAGGCAGCAATTGTATGGTTCTGAAAAAAACAATCATGCTCAGGCATATCCAGGCGCACAGTGCCACCGGCGGAGATAGAAACGCGAATGGCATAAACAACACGGTAAAAGCCGGATGGTATAAAAAATAATCAAAGTAAGATTGGGGATATTCAATATAAAGAGGCTGGTGCGATAAGAGGTGCAGCGATGAATAACGGAAGATATTTATGTTGTTATAATTATGGGCATGTATTTGCTGGAAGCAGGTAATCAAAGTAGCGGCAGCAATAATGGGAACCACCCATTTTTTCCATTTACCCTGTTCATATAACCTGGTTATATTTCCTGCCATCTGTACATTTGAAGAATGGGTGAGTGATACTGCAGCTCATATCAGCAAAGCCCCTGCAGTAAAGAGAAGTTATAATTCCAGCAATGTTTTTACCGGGTCTTTACCAAACAATAAAAGTTCGGGGTTCTCTAATAATTCCTTTACCCTTACCAGGAAGCTGACAGATTCGCGTCCGTCAATAATACGGTGATCATAACTGAGTGCCAGGTACATCATGGGTCTTATCACCACCTGCCCGTTTACGGCCATTGGTCTTTCCTGTATTTTATGCATGCCCAGTATAGCACTCTGCGGAATATTAATGATGGGTGTGCTCATCAGCGAACCAAACACACCTCCATTGGTAAGGGTAAAGGTGCCCCCCGTCATTTCTTCTATGGTAAGCTTGCTTTCTTTGGCTTTGGTGGCCAGTTCCACCACTTTCTTTTCTATATCGGCCATACTTAAACTTTCCGCATTGCGTATAACCGGTACTACCAGCCCGCGTGGCGCCGATACGGCAATAGAAATATCGCAGTAATCATGGTAGATAATTGAATCACCATCAATATAAGCATTTACAGAGGGCCATTCCTGCAAGGCAAAACAGGCTGCCTTGGTAAAAAAGCTCATAAAGCCCAGGTTAACACCATGTTTTTTATTAAAGACTTCTTTATACTTTGTGCGCAAATCCATGATGGGTTTCATGTCCACTTCATTAAAAGTGGTCAGCATAGCCGTGGTATTCTTCGCTTCTACCAGCCGGCGGCTGATGGTTTTGCGCAGGTTGCTCATTTTTTCAGACTTATCACTGCGTGTAAACAGTGCTTTGCCTGGTGTACGGCCCGGGTTGCTTAGCGCTGCCAGTACATCATCTTTCAGAATTTTACCGTTTGTCCCAGACGGTGTAATGGTTGAAGGGTTTACTTTTTTATCTGCGATGATGGCGGAAGCTACCGGTGTTGCCTTAAGGGAACCGCTGTCCCCTGCACCTCCAACCCCTGAAGGGGACTGTTTATCTTCACCTGAACCGGTCTTCTTTTCTTCGGGTTTCTGTACCTTAACAGTTTCCTGGGTTTTAATTTCAGATTGCTGACTTACGGCTTCCGGTTCTTTCTTCCCTTCCGGTTTGGCAGCTGTTTCATCAATAGATGCCAGTGTATCACCAATTTTCAAAGTATCTCCTTCTTTGGCCGATGTTTTTAATATGCCGGCTTTTTCTGCATTCACTTCAAAAGTTGCTTTTTCACTTTCCAGTTCTGCAATTACTTCATCCCTGTCTACATAATCGCCATCTTTTTTGGTCCATTTCAATAAGGTTACTTCACTGATGGATTCGCCTACGGTGGGAACTTTTATATCGATCATAAAATTCTTTTCTCTTGTTTACAAAAATACCAAATTCGTAAAATTCTTTTATATTATTTGATTGCCGCAGATTCGCAGATTTTAACTGCTAAAATAACGCATGAATGCATAGCCTTTATTTTGATTTGATAAGGTTCTTACACATATTCTCATTGTGCAGAATTAACCTGCGAATCTGCGGCAATGACGGATTTGATTGCATAGCTGTAATCAATGCCCGGAAAATTAATTCATACATGGCTAAATGGAAAAGGCGGTGTCAATGATTTCTGCCTGTTCCTGCTGGTGCACTTTATTAAACCCTGTTGCAGTGGATGCGCTTGGTTGCCGGCTGATAACGCCATAGTTGATACTCTTCAGGTTCATCTGCAGGTAAGAAGCGGCGCCCATGTTCAACGGTTCTTCCTGCACCCAGAACCAGGTAGCCCGGTTGTACCTGCCGTACAGGGCCTCCAGTTGTTTAACCGGCAGCGGGTATAGTTGTTCCACCCTCAGTATGGCGGTATCTTTCCTGTTTTCTTTTTGCTGCCGTTCGGCCAGATCAAAATATATCTTTCCGCTGCAGAACAATACTTTCTTTACCTGCGCCGCATCTGTAATAAACGTATCATCCAGCGTTTCCTGGAAACGCCGGGAAGTAAATTCGCTGGTTAATGAATAGCTTCCGGGGTGCCGCAGGTTGGCTTTGGGAGCAAAATTAACCAGCGGTTTGCGGAAAGGCCATTTTATCTGCCTGCGCAACAGGTGAAAGAAATTGGCCGAAGTAGTAATATTGGTTATCACCATATTTAACTCAGCACACAATTGTAAAAAACGTTCCAGCCTGGCACTGCTGTGTTCCGGTCCCTGGCCTTCGTAACCATGTGGCAGCAGCA
>Ga0193726_1003326_pt1 | contig 10302 bp, 8 predicted proteins | sample H2c1metaG_FD_144928 | JGI IMG/M metagenome (GOLD analysis project Ga0193726, IMG submission 144928) | Soil microbial communities from a riparian zone of the East river system, Colorado, United States - H2c1 | ecosystem: Environmental > Terrestrial > Soil > Riparian zone | place: USA: East River... | reverse complement strand
GTTGTATTGTGCCTGCTAGTACGGTCCATGCTGGTAGTACCTACCTGGCCCCGGAGAGTGGCGATGGTAACCGACCTGCCGGGTGCGCCGGACGACCCGCTTCCGGAGGCGCTGACCCTCGCGCGCGGCGCGGCCCAGGCCGGGCTGGGCCTCAAGCTGCTCGGCGGCCTGGCCGTGCGGGTGATCTGCCCGGACTTCCCGCCGCGGCAGCGGGCGGGCCAGGACATGGACTTCGCGTGCCTGGCCAAGGGCCGCAAGAACGTCGTCGCCTACCTGGAGCGCAGCGGCTGCCAGCCGGACAAGCGGTTCAACAACCTGAACGGCGACCGGCAGATGTACTTCAACGCCCCGTCCGGCCGCCCGATCGACGTGATGGTGGACCGGCTGGTCATGTGCCACACCCTCGACTTCCGCCCGTCGTTCGAGCAGCCTGCCGCTCACGGTGACGCCATCGACGTGCTGCTGTCGAAACTGCAGATCGTCGAGCTCAACGAGAAGGATGCCTGGGACATCTTTCACCTGCTGTCCGGCGTCCCCGTCGGCCGCGGCGGCGAGGGCGCCGTCCTCGACACCGACCGGTTCGCCCGGCTGCTGGGGGCCGACTGGGGCTGGTGGCGGACCGTGACCGGCAGCCTGGCCAAGCTGCCGGGCCTCGCCGCCGAGAAGCCGCAGCTCCTGCCGGGCGGCGCGCCATTCGACCCGCTGGCCCAGGCCCGCCAGCTCGAGGAGGTCGCGCTGGCGGCCCCGAAGGGGGTCAAGTGGAAGCTGCGGGCCAACGTGGGGGACCGGGTGCGGTGGTACGAGCTGCCCGAGGAAGTCGATCACTGAGCCGATTACGCCCATTGCGCGATATACAAGTGCTTGACGTCCGGTTGCACCGGATGCTACACCGTTGCACAGCGAGCACGGCAAAGGTTGACTTACACCATGAAGATATTTTTTGCCACTGATATTCACGGATCAGAGGTCTGCTGGCGGAAGTTCCTCAACTCCGCCGCCTTCTACAAGGCCGATCTCGTTGTCCTCGGGGGCGACGTCACTGGCAAGGCCATGGTCCCGGTGACCTCGCACAACGGGTACTGGCAGGTCACCGTGCGGGGTCAGTCCTACCGCCTGGAGACCCGCGAGGAACTCGAGGCCATGCTGACGCGGATCCGCAACAGCGGCTTCTATCCCGCGATGGTGACGCCGGACGAGCTCCAGCACCTGAGCCAGGAGGAGGGCGCGGTCGACCGCCGGTTCACCACCGAGATGATCAGCTCCCTGGACCGCTGGCTGGACATGGCGGACGGCAAGCTCAAGGGCGGCAACATCCCGTGCATCCTGAACGGCGGCAACGACGACATCTGGGAGATCGACGATGTCATCGACCAGTCGCCGTGCGTGACATTCGGCGAGGGCAAGGCGCTCGACCTTGACGGCTTCCACCTGATCTCCATGGGCTGGACCAACCCGACCCCGTGGGACACCTTCCGCGAGGCGCCCGAGGACGAGCTGGCGGCCAAGATCGAGGCCGTGGCGAACCAGGTGCCCGACATGGAGCGGACGATCTTCAACTTCCACGCCCCGCCCTACGGCACCGGGCTGGACGAGGCGCCGGCCCTCGACGCCAGCCTGCGCCCGACGCACGGCGGCGCCGTGATGAAGCCCGTCGGCTCCACCGCCGTCCGCGACGCGATCAAGAAGCACCAGCCGCTGCTTTCCGTGCACGGCCACATTCACGAGAGCCGCGGAATCAAGCGCATGGGCCGGACGATGGCGATCAACCCCGGCAGCGTGTACGGCGACGGCGTGCTCCAGGGCGCGGTAATCGACCTCGACCCCAAGAAGGGGAAAGTCGCCAAGTACATACTCGTCAACGGATAACCCGTGCCTGACCCGGCGCGAGCAGGCAGAATGGGGCAACACGGCAGTTAAACCGCGCACCGCACCGGCGGGCCAAAGCGGAGGCATACATGGCGACCGAATCCATCGGCGAGACTCCGACACTGTTCCTGAGAAAGGCCACCGGGCTGGTGCGCGGCTGGTCGGTCCGGGACTCCATCATCTATGCGGCCCTGGCCACGAACTTCGTGACGCTCGGGATGTACGAATTCACCTTTGCCGGCCCGGCCTTTCCCAAGGGCCAGATGATCACCTCGATCCTCATCTCCGGCGTGCTGGTCTCTTTCCTCGTGATCGCCTACGCCGGCCTGGTCGTCACCATCCCGCGGGCCGGGGGTGACTACGTCTGGCAGACCCGGATCCTGGGCAGCGGCATCGGCTTCGTGATGGCGGCCACCGGGTGGTGGTTCATCTTGTGGCTGTGGGCGCCGATCTACGGCAACATCCTGGCCGTCCAGCTCTTCGAGCCGCTCTGGGCCACCCTGAAGTGGACCTGGCCGGGCGGCGGGGCCGCCTACTTCGGCACTCCGACCGGCGTGTTCATCGTCACGCTCATCACCATCGCGCTGGCCGGCGTGCTGGTCTCGGTCGGGATGGCGGGCTACGCCCGCATCCAGCGCTGGTGCTTCTTCGCCGGCCTGATCGCCTTCGCCGTGATCGCCGTGCTGCTGCTCACCCACTCCCACCAGCAGTTCATCACCGCGTTCAACACCGAGGCGCACAACCTGTTCGGCGTCAAGAACGCCTACGGCGCCACCCAGGCCGCCGCGGCCAAGGACGGCTTTGTCGCGCCGAAGCTCGGCTTCGGCCCGCTCGGTCCCACGCTGCTCCTGGTGCCCGCGATGATGTTCTTCATCCTGTGGCCGAACTGGGGCGCGACGCTCTACGGCGAGATCCGCGGCGCCAGCGACTTCAAGCGCGTCTTCACCGGCATGTTCTCCGGCCTGTGGATCACCGTCGCGCTGTCGGTCATCTTCCTGCTGCTCGCCGCGCACACCTTCGGCTGGGCCTTCTACCAGGACGCCAACGCGGCCTACTACAACCTGAACTCGGCGCTGCCGGTCTGGCCCTACCCGGTGCTGTTCGCCGGCTGGCTGGTCCACAACACCGCCATCCAGGTCATCCTGATCCTGGCCATGAGCCTGTGGTTCTTCGGCTGGGTGGGCACGCTGTTCCTGTCCTCGACCCGGGTCATCTTCGCCGCAGCCTTCGACCGCGTCCTGCCCGACCGCGCCGCCGAGGTCAGCGAGAAGCGGAAGGTCCCGGTCTACTCGCTGATCCTGATGCTGCTGCCCGCCGCCGGACTCAGCGCCGTCTATGCCTACAGCAGCACGTTCCGGAACTACACCCTGGACGCGACGCTCGTCATCGCGGTCACGTACTTCTTCAGCGCCATCGCCGTGGTCATCCTGCCGTTCCGCAAGCCGGACCTGTGGGCGGCCTCCCCGGCCAGCCGGATCAAGGTCCTCGGCGTGCAGATCGTGCCGCTGGCGGGCTGGGTCACCATCGCCTTCCTCGGGTTCGACCTGTACGAGTGGCTGAGCAACGGCAACTACTTCGTCAACAACAAGGCGTCGCTGGTCTACATGGGCGCCATGTACCTGCTGGGCATCGTCTTGTACCTGACCGCCCGCCTGGTCCGCCGCCGCCAGGGCATCGACCTCGGCCTGATCAACAAGGAGATCCCCGTCGAGTAGCAGCGTGAGTCCGGCACCGGCCAGGCCTCGCGCACGTGCGCGAGGCCTGGCCGGCGGCCGCTAAGCCCCAGAAATACCGGCAGGTAGCCCCGGCAGAAAGCAGTGCCATGAACGACTTCCCCGGTCGGGCCAGCGCCGTCATCATCGGCGCGGGAATCGTCGGCAACAGCCTGGCCTTCCACCTGGCCCGGCTCGGCTGGACCGAGCTGGTCCTGGTGGACAAGGGCCCGATGCCCAACCCGGGCGGGTCGACGGGCCACGCCTCCAACTTCATCTTCCCCATTGAGTACAGCAAGATGATGATGGAGCTCACCCGCGACAGCACCGAGCAGTACACCGAGCTGGGGGTCTTCACCCGCAGCGGCGGGATCGAGGTCGCCCGGACGCCCGAGCGGATGACCGAGCTGCGCCGGCGCTGCACCGCGGCCAAGGCGTGGGGCATCCCCGCCGCGCTGCTCACGCCCGGCGAGGTGGGCAAGCTCGTGCCCTACCTGGACGAGTCGGTGATCCTCGGCGGCGCGCACTTCCCGACCGTCGGCGTGGTCGACTCGCTGCGGGCCGGCACTCTCATGCGCGAGCAGGCCCAGCAGCTCGGCGCGCTCGGTGTCCTGGCCGGCGCCGAGGTGCTCGGCATCGACAAGTCGGCCGACGGCCGGGTCAGCGGGGTGCGCACCACCAAGGGCGACATCGAGACCGAGGTCGTCGCCATCTGCTGCGGCGTCTGGAGCCCGAAGCTGGCCCAGCTGGCCGGCGCCCGGATCCCGCTCACCCCGATCGTGCACCAGATGATCAGCGTGGGCCCGGTCCCGCTGTTCGCCGACACCGCGGGCGAGATCGAGTACCCCATCGTGCGGGACGTCGACACCGGCATGTACGAGCGCCAGCACGGCGGGGACATCGAGGTCGGCTCCTACGCGCACCGGCCGATCATCGTCGCGCCGGGCGAGATCCCCTCCAACGAGGAGGCGGTGCTGTCGCCGACCGAGATGCCGTTCACCTCCGACGACTTCGACCCCCAGCTCGAGCAGGCCCTCGAGCTGATGCCCGACCTGCTCGGCGACGAGCGCGTCGGGATCCGCTACGCCATCAACGGGCTGATCTCCATGACCCCCGACGGGCACCCGGTGCTGGGGGAGACGCCGGAGGTCCCCGGCCTCTGGTCGGTCGCGGCGAGCTGGATCAAGGAGGGGCCGGGCATCGGCCGGGCCGTGGCCGAGTGGATGAGCGGCGTGACCCCGGAGATCGACATCCGGGAGGCCGACATCGCCCGGTTCTACCCGCACCAGCGCACGAACGCGCACGTCGTGGCCCGCGCCCGTGAGGGCTTCAACAAGATGTACGGCATCGTGCACCCCGCCGAGCAGTGGGAGTCGGGCCGCCCGCTGCGGCTGAGCCCGGCCTACGACCGGCAGCGCGACCTCGGCGCCGTGTTCGTCGAGACGGCCGGCTGGGAGCGGCCGAACTGGTACGCCTCCAACGAGAGCCTGCTCGACCGCTACGCCGGCCGCCTGATGGAACGCACCGGCGAGTGGGAGTCGCGCTGGTGGTCGCCGATCATCAACGCCGAGCACCTGGCCCTGCGCGACGCGGCGGGCCTGGTCGACCTGTCCGCCTTCGCCGTCTTCGACGTGGCCGGCCCCGGCGCGCTGGCCGCCGTCCAGTCGGCCGCCGTCGCCCAGCTCGACGTCGCGGTCGGCCGGGTCGTCTACACCTCGCTGCTCGACGAGGCCGGCGGCTTCGTCGGCGACCTGACCATCATGCGGCTGGGCCCGCAGCGATTCCGGGTCGTGACCGGCGGCGCGACCGGGATGTCGGACCTGCAGTGGTTCGCCGCGCACCTGCCCGAGGACGGGACGGCCACCGTCACCGACCTGACGTCAGCCTGGACCACCCTGGGCCTGTGGGGCCCGGCGGCCCGCGCCATCCTGGCGCAGGTCACCCCCGCCGACGTCTCGCACGCCGCCTTCGGCTTCGGCACCTGCCAGGAGATCGAGCTGGGCGGCACCACCGTGCTGGCCTCCCGCATCTCCTACGTCGGCGAGCTCGGCTGGGAGCTGTACGCCCCGATCGAGCTCGGCGCCCGGGTGTGGGACACCCTGTGGGAGGCGGGCCGCCCGGCCGGGCTGGTCCCGGTCGGCATCGGCGTGTACGGGACGACGGGCCGGCTCGAGAAGGGCTACCGGGCCTACGGCGCCGAGCTCGACGGCAGCTACAGCCTCATCGAGGCCGGGATGGCCCGCCCCAAGGTGAAGCCCCAGGACTTCACGGGCAAGGCCGCCTACCTGGCCCAGCGCGCCGCCCCGCCCGCGGCGCTGCTGTGCACGCTCACCGTCGACGACCACGCCAGCGCCTCCGGCGAGCTGCGGTACATGCTCGGCGGGGAGCCGGTCCTGACCCGCGACGGCGGCCAGCTGACCGACGCCAAGGGCCGGCCCTCGTACGTGACCAGCGCCGGCTCCGGCCCGTCGGTCGGCCGGCACCTGCTGATGGCCTACCTGCCGCCCGACCGGGCCGTCGCGGGGACCGAGCTCGCGGTCGAGTACCTCGGCGAGCGCTACCCGGTCACCGTGGCCGTGGCCGGGTCGGCCCCGCTGTTCGATCCCGCGGGCGAGCGGATCCACCGCTGACATGGAGATCGGAGTCTGCGTCAAGCGCGTCCCGCAGGTCGGCGGCCGGGTCGTCGTCACCCCCGACGGCCAGGACGTCGACACCCGGATGTCCGGCTTCGCGGTCAGCCCGCACGAGGAGTGCGCCGTCGAGGAGGCCGTCCAGCTCACCGAGCGCGAGGGCGGCCGCGTCACCGTCCTCACCCTCGGACCGCCGCAGGCCGCGCAGCAGCTCCGCGACATGCTGGCCCTCGGCGCTCACCAGGCCCTTCTCCTCGAAACGGATGAGCGTGAGTGGGGCCCCATCGCCACGGCAGCGGCCATCTCCGACGCGGTCGAAAACCGGGCCGCCGCGGGCGAGCCGGCCTTCGACCTGCTGCTGTTCGGGAACGAGTCAGCCGACACCGGCGGCTATCAGGTCGCCGTCCGGGTCGCGCATGCGCTCGGCCTGCCCTGCGTGACCGGCATCAAGGCCCTGGCCCGCACCCCGGCCGGAATCCGGGCCAGCCGTGAGTACGGCGGCACGCATGAGTCCTACGATCTCGCGCTCCCCGCCGTGGTCAGTGTCAAGGAGGGCATCAACCTGCCCCGGTACCCGTCGTTGCCCGGCCGGCTGCGGGCCAAGCGCGCCCCGGTCGAGGTCACGACGCCGCAGTGGCAGCCCGAGGGCCTGCGCAAGGAACGACTCCGGGTCCCGGCGCAGGCCCGCAAGCAGGCCGAGATCCTCGGCACCGGCGTGGACGCCGTCCCCGCCCTGGTCGCCCTGCTGGACAAGCTGGGACTGCTCCCATGACCGTCCTGTGCCTGGTCGAGTACGACGACTCCGCGGCGGCCGACGGGGCGCCCGGCGGCAGTGTGGCCGATGCGTCGCTGCGCACCCTCACCCTGGCCCGGGACCTCGCCCAGTCCGCGGGCGGGGAAGTCGCGGCCGTCCTGTTCGTGAGCCCGGCGGCCGCGAGCCCTGATCCGGGCGACCCGGCGGCCGCGGTACCCGAGGCCGTGCTGGCCGACCTGGCCGCCTACGGCGTCGCGACGGCGTGGGCGGTGCGGGCCGGTGCCGGGTACGCGCCCGCGGCCTGGGCGCGGGGGCTGGCCGAGCTGGCCGTGACGTGCGCCGCCGCCGCCGTGGTGGCAGCGGCGACCGACCGCGGCAGCGAGGTCCTGGCCCATCTCGGCGCGATCACCGGCCAGCCGGTGGCGGCCAGTACCGTCAGCGCGCGGTTCGTCTCGCCCGGCCTGTGCGAGCTCACCCGGCACCGGTGGGCGGGCAGTCTCCTGGAGGACGCCACCCTGGAAGCGTCGCTGGCCATCGTGACCGTCGCGGCCGATGCCGTGCCGGCCCGGCGGGCCGAGACGGGGGCGGACGTGGCGGCGCAGGCGTTCTGCCCGGAACTGGCCGACGCCGACCTGCGGGTCCGCGCGGTGGAGTCGGCCGAGCCGAGCGCCGGGGTGTCCCTCGCGACGGCGCGCGTCGTGGTCGGCGGGGGGCGCGGGGTCGGCGGCCCGGAGGGGTTCGGGGTGCTGGAGGAACTGGCCGGGCTGCTCGGCGGCACCGTCGGGGTGTCGCGCGTGGTCACCAGCCAGGGCTGGCGGCCGCACCGGCAGCAGGTCGGCCAGACCGGCACCAAGATCGCCCCCGAGCTCTACCTGGCCTGCGGGATCAGCGGCGCCATCCAGCACATGGCCGGCTGCCAGGGGGCCCGGCACCTGGTGGCGGTCAACACCGACCCGGACGCGCCGATCATCGCCCGCGCCGACTACGCGGTCATCGGCGACCTCAGCCAGGTCCTCCCGGCCCTGGTCGCCGCCATCCGCGCCCGCGGCGCGGCGGGAGCGACCTAGGACGTGCCGTCGCCGCTGGAACAGGCGGCCAAGCACGTCGTATCCGGGAGACCGCGTAACTGCCGGGCGGCCGCATTCGCCCGGCGGAATTCTCGTGCGAGCATGGGAAACGGCCGGGCGGCCGTCACCCGCCCGCGGAAAGGCGGGGCCATGACGGAGGACCTCGAGCCGCCCGACGGCCTGAAGCCAGCCCAGCTGGGCGTGGTCTTGCTCGGCCGGGTGGTCGCGAGCCACGCGGCAGCTACCCTCACGGACCTCGCGGTCCGCGGGATCATCAGCATCACGCCGTCCGGCGAAGCCGGGGACTGGGAGCTGAGCCGGGTGGCCGTGCCTAAGCCGGCGTCCCTGGAGCAGTTCGAGCAGGCCCTGGCCGGGTCGGTGCTGCCCGCGCCCGCCCCGGTGCTGCTGTCCGGGCTGGGCGACCGGCTGCCGGACGCCGTGGGGAGGTTCCGGGACAGCGTGATCAAGGACGCGGTGCACCACGGCTGGCTGCGCCGCTTCGGCCACGCGCGCACGCCGGCGGGCGACGAGCTGAGACGCGAGGCGCGCTTGTTCCGCGGCCGGCTCCGGAGCCTGAAGGCGTCCGGTCCCGCGGCCGCCTTCGCCGCGTGCCTGCCCTACGCCGTCGTGTTCGGCCTGGCGGCCGACGAGGACCTGCCGCTGGCCGGCTTCGCTGCCGACTGGAGCCGGGCCTGCTCCGCGCTGCCCGGATGGCGGCATGAGCCCGTCCGCCGGCGCGAGCAGCCGATACCCAACTCCAGCGGGCTCAGCGACACCTACGGGTCGGGCGTTGCCCCCGGGCCGTTCTGACCCGTCGCCCGGCCGAACGGGTCAGGCCGGGAGTGGCCCGGTCATGGCCAGGCGGGGCTTGACCGTCGGGGAGAACCGCCCGAGGACCGGCAGGTGGTCCGAGCCGACGGCCGGCAGGACCGTGGCCGCCAGGCAGGTGAGCCCCGGGCTGGCCAGCAGGTGATCCAGCTGGACCCGCGGCCGGTCCGCGGGGAACGTGCGGCCGCGGAGCACGGGCGTGTACCCGCCGGCCATCCAGGTCGCCGCGCGCGGCATGTTGAGGTCGCCGGCGATGACCGTCGGCCCCGGCTGGCCGGCCAGGTGCCGGGCCAGCCGCAGGAGCTGCGCGGGGCTGTTCAGGCGCGGCGACAGGTGGGTGCACGCCAGCCGCAGCGGCCAGCCGCCGGGCGCGGTGACCGAGCAGATCAGGGCCGCCCGCCCGACGAGCTCGCCCTCGGGCTGGCCCAGGCTGAGGGTCTCGTGGCCGAGCACCGGCAGTCGGGTCAGCACGGCGATGCCCCAGGTGCCGCGGTCCGAGCGCGGGGCGATGCCGAGCTCGGCCAGGGAGCGCCCGGAGCTCAGCTCAGTCCGGAAGAGCTGCGCATCCCGGAGCCGGGCCGCCTCCGCGACCGGGTCAGCGCCGTCGGCCGTCGCCCACCAGGCCTCCTGCACGGCGATGATGTCCGCGTCCAGCTTGGCCAGGACGGCCGCGACGTCGAAGGGGCGGCCGCCCCCGCTGAGCCCGCAGTGCAGGTTCAGGCTCGCGATCGTGATGGCGGGACGGATGGTCAACGTGGTGCCTGCACCGGGGGGATCGAATCGGCCACGGCCCCAGCCTAGGGCGTGGCCGCGGCTGACCGGACCGAGCGCCTGTGGACGGGTTATCCACAGACTCCTGTGGATATCCGGTGGATAACTCGCCAGGGCAGGGGATAAACGGCGCCCGTACTGTGGATGGCCAGAACGTCATGAAACGGTGAACGGGAATGGCCGCTACTCGTCGGCGCCGGTCGGGTCAGAACTGGTGATGATATGCCCCTCGGCCGCCGCCTCGCCCTCGGCCGATCCCTGGCCACCGCCCGTCCCGGCCAGGATGAGCGCCGGCGCGGCGGTCGCCTGCCACGCCTCGCGGACCAGCACCTGAATCGCGCCCGCGGCCGGGATGGCCAGCAGCGCCGCCACGAAGGCGCCGAAGATTCCGCCGATCCAGCTCCCGATCGACGCCCCGACCAGGATGGACACCAGGACCAGCAGCGGGTTCACCTTCACCGTCTTGCTCATCACGATCGGGTTCAGCACATGGTTCTCGACCTGGGTGTAGACCAGGAACACCACGAGCACCACGATGCCCGCCGTGAGCGAGTGCGCCACCGCGAACAGGACCACCGGGATGCCCGCCAGCGCTCCGCCGATCATCGGCAGGAAGTCCACCAGCGCCACCCACAGGGCCCACAGGAAGGGGAACGGGACGCCGGTGATGATCA
>Ga0193726_1003325_pt1 | contig 10304 bp, 9 predicted proteins | sample H2c1metaG_FD_144928 | JGI IMG/M metagenome (GOLD analysis project Ga0193726, IMG submission 144928) | Soil microbial communities from a riparian zone of the East river system, Colorado, United States - H2c1 | ecosystem: Environmental > Terrestrial > Soil > Riparian zone | place: USA: East River... | reverse complement strand
CGAAGGCCGCCTCGTAGAGACCGAAGCCCATGCCGACGCCGATCAGTGCCCAGGCCAGCGCGAGAGTGCCGATGCCAGAGGCGAAGGAAAGGCACACGAGACCGGCGGCGAAGACGACGTTGGTCGCCGCCAGCACATCGCGCCCGCCATGCTTATCGATCATGCGCCCCGCGAGCGGACCAAGAAGGCCCGAGAGCAGCAGCGCGGCCGAAAATATGCCGAAGAACCAAACCTTGGGCAGGCCCAGTGCCACCGAGACCGGATCGGCGAAGACGGCCGTGAGGTAATAGGTTGAGCCCCAGGCCAGCGTTTGGGTGATGCCGAGCGTGGAAACAACCACGCTGCGCCGGCCTCTAAAGCTCGATCCGCTCGCCACGCTCAGGTGCGCCGTGCGAGCGCGGAACAAAGCTCCGGCGCGACTTGTCGCCGGAGCGAGATGGTGAAGGTCATCAACGGGACACGATCAGGGTTGAACACCGGAACCTCAGCTTTCGGCAATCGCGGCGACGGGTGCCGTTGCCGGCGCGCAACCACAGCCGACCGCCCCGGCGGCTTTCGCCTTTGCATCCTCGACGCAGCATGCCTCGATCCCGACTGGCGCCGATCCGCCACAACATGCGGCGTCCGCCACTTTCGCGGGGGCAGGACCGCAACACGCCGACACTATTGCCTTGATTCCAGGAGCAGGTCGTGTGCTGCAAACGCCGGTTTCCGGCAGATCCAGTTCAACACGCTTCGCCGCTTCGATATCACCTGCCAGCATCGCCGCGATCGAGCGCACTTGCTCGTGACCTGTCGCCATTAGAAATGTCGGAGCGCGTCCGTAACTTTTCATGCCGGCAATGAAGAATCGCGTTTCCGGATGCGCCAGTTCGATGGCACCGTGCGGACGCACCGTGCCACAACTGTGCAAATTGGGATCGATGAGTGTGCCGATGCCGGCGACACTTTCCAGCCATGGATCGAGTGCCAGGCGCATCTCGCGGAGTATGGCAAGGTCGGGACGAAACCCGGTCGCGACAACGACGCGATCTGCCATGAGCGCGGTGGTTTTTCCAGCGTGATCCCCTTCGATACGAAGCCTGTCATCCGCATCACGCGAGATGGAGGAAATACGAAACGGTGTCACGACGTCGACCGCACCGCTTTCGACGAGGGTTCGTCCCCGACTCCCGAGCGCGCCCCGAGCCGCGAGCACATCCGCCTCCTCGCCGCCGAAGGCTGCTTCAACTCTCTCCTTTCGCATCAGCCAGAAGATCCGCGTTCCGGGAACCGCTTCGCGCAGAGCGGCCAGTTCGATGAGTGCGCTCAATGCGGAATGACCGCTTCCAACCACCGCGGTCGTACGTCCTGCATAAATGGCGCGATCCGAGCCCAACACGTCGGGAATGCCAGTCGCGATCCGGTCGGCCGCTTCGATTTCCCCGATCGCGGGTAAGCCATCCGCTCCGGCAGGATTCGGTGTCGACCAGGTGCCGGACGCATCGATGACAGCACCTTCAGCGGCCGCTACCCGCAACACGAAGGGCAAACTGTCGCGTCCGGCGGTACGCACCTTATCGCAGCCTTTGCGGGTCACTCCAGTCACTCGTGCGTTGAATCGCACATGCGGCACGAGGCTCGCCGCGAGCGGTTCCAGATAGCGTGAGACCAGCTCACCACCTGTTGGAATTTCATCGGCCGGCGGATGCGACCAGCCGCGCGTCGCGAGAAGCGCCGCCGCCTGGTGATCCACGCAATAGCGCCATGGCGTGAACATTCGTACGTGACTCCATTGGCGGATGGCGTGGCCTGCTTTCGGTCCTGCTTCCAGCACAAGCGGTGTCGCGCCACGGGCGAGCACATGTGCGGCGGCGGCCAGGCCGACCGGACCCGCGCCGATGATCGCGACTGGCAATGATGCGAAACTCATGACGCAATCTTTCGAGTTAGGGAGGTGGTTGGATGTTCGGCGACGGGAAGGCAAGCGGCTTGCCCTCGTCCACAGCAGTTCTCTGTCAGGAAACCCACCAGGTCATTCATGGCCGCGAAGTCGGTGGCATAAATCATTTGGCGGCTCACGCGTCGTTGCGCGATCAGTCCCGCCCGCTGGAGGTGCTGCAGATGGAACGTGAGGGAGGATGGCGGGATGCCGACGCGCTCGGCGATGACGCCGGCCGCCAGCCCGTCCGGCCCCTGTTCCACGAGCATTCGGTACACGGCAAGCCGGTGCTCGTGAGCCAGCGCACCGAGGGCGTGAACTGCTTCTTGTGGTTTCATGGCGACGGCTTGCGAGCCTCGATCATCGCGGATGCGACGTGATCTTCCACACCGCGCCCTGGCGCCCAGGTAGCAATGAATTCGCGGCTTTCGGGTTTGATGGCCACCTTGATTTGTTCGAAGCCAGCGTTCGCCAGCCAGGCCTCCATTTGATCCGCCGGGGCCGCGCCGACCACGCAGCCACAAAATAATGCTGAATCAGACCGAAGTTCAGCCGACAAAGGGACAGTATTGACGACATCGGAAATCGCGAGCCGTCCGCCTGGCTTTAAAACTCGAAACGCCTCCCGAAATACCTGCTGTTGATCGGGCACGAGATTGATCACGCAGTTCGACAGGATGACGTCGGCGGTGTTGTCCGCGACCGGCAGATGCTCAAGCTCTCCCAGGCGGAATTCGACGTTGACCGCGCCAATGCGAGCCGCGTTGTCGCGTGCCTTGGCCAGCATCTCATGTGTCATATCGACGCCGATGACGTGACCCGTGGCACCAACCTGACGGGCGGCGAGAAAACAGTCAAAACCTGCTCCGCTGCCGAGATCGATGACGATCTCACCGGGCCGCATCGCGGCAATCGCCTGGGGATTGCCACATCCGAGGCCGAGGTTGGCCCCGTCCGGGATCGCCGCCAGATCGGCGTCGGAATATCCCATCCGCCGGGCCTTTTCGCGGACGTCAACTGGACTGGCGGCGTCGCAGCAGGATGTCGTCGGCGCGCAACAGCTTGCCGTATCCGCCGCGGCGATGCTGCCGTAGCGGGCGCGGACCATGGTCTTGATGTCTGGGGTGTCCATCGGACTGTCCTTTTCTGAAAGGCGGCGATTGACGGCCTCATAATCCCGCCTTACCAAACGAGTCAACGACTTTTCACGAAATAACGAAAGATAGGGGCATCGAACGGATGGCCGCCCTCCCGCCTCAGGCCTCGCCGAGTTCTCGCCGGTTCATCTGGTCCATCGTGACCGCGCAGGTTTTGGTGCAGATCGGAGCTTTCACCTTACCGGCGCTGCTGCCGCGCTACATCGCCCGATGGGACCTGTCGAAGACCGAAGCAGGGTGGCTTATCGGCATCTTCTTCGCGGCTTACGTGGTCGCGGTGCCGGTTCTGGTGTCGCTGACGGATCGGATGCCGGCACGCCGCGTTTACGTCATCGGGGCGGGTTTGACCGCCTTGTCGCATCTTGGATTTGCCCTGATCGCCGATGGGTTTTGGTCAGGTTTGATTTTGCGAGCGGTCGCCGGCATAGGATGGGCCGGCGCCTATATGCCCGGACTGAAAGCTATCGCCGACACGCTGGAGGGGAACGCTCAATCCCGCGCGGTTTCGATGCACGCGGCCGGCGTCGGCATCGCTGGCGCGGGATCGTTCGCCGTTTCGGGTATGATCGACGCAACGTTCGGTCCCACCGCGGCATTCCTGTTCGGCGGGATCGCAGCGCTTGGCGCCTTGACGATCGCGTGGCTCGCGATGCCCAGGACGCGCCAGAGGCAACCGAACCCTTCCGCCGCACGAGGCCTGCTCGACTTCCGGCCGGTGTTTCGCAATCGACGTGCGATGGCCTGGATCGCCGGTTATACCGTCCACACCTGGGAACTTGCCGCTCTTCGCGCCTGGGGCGTGACCTTTCTCACCGTGACCGGCGAGCAATTCGTGACGCCACCCTGGCTTCCCGCGCCCACGCTGTTGTTCACGGCAGCCGGCCTTGTCGGGATCGTCGTTTCGGTATCCGGCAATGAGACGGCCCAACGTTACGGCCGCGCCCGTGTCGTCACCGCCGCGATGAGCGGGGCTGCGATTCTGTCACTCTGCACCGGCTGGATGGTCGGCGTATCGCCACTGTTGGCGACGGTGCTGGTGATTGCATGGAACGCAACGATCTATCTGGATAGTTCCGCGCTGACCGCCGGGACCGTGCAGGCCTCCGACCCGGCGGTGCGAGGTGCCACCATGGGCCTGCACAGTATGTGCGGCTACACGGGTGGGTTTCTTGGCCCGCTCGGTGTCGGACTCGCCCTCGACCTCGCGGGCGGTAATGTCACATTAGGCTGGGGCGTTGGGTTTGGTCATTTGGCCGTCGTCACCCTGGCGGGGTTGTTCGTCTTGCGTTGGCTTGGCCGTGCGAAGGACGAGGTGGAATCACTGTTTGCGGAATAAACCGGCGTTACGACATCTGTCGCGTCGATCCGCGAAGTTCATACGCGCGTTTTTATCGAAATGACATGCCTTCCTGGTCAGGTGGCGACGGCGAGCACCGCCGTGTAGGCGTAACCGGCGATGAGCGATCCCAGCACCGCGAATCCGAGGTAAAGCGCGAAGGCCCGTGGCTTCACCAACGCCCAGACCGCGACCATGGCCGGAAATCCGGTCGCACTGCTGGCCAGCATGAAGGCGAGGCCGGTTGCCGGGCTCATGCCAAGGCCGATCAAGCCCGAGATGAACGGGATCGCCGCAAAGCTATTGAGATAAACCGGTATGCCGATGGCTACGGCCAACGGCACCGCGAGCAGCCCTGCCCCTGTGCCCAGCCACGTTCCCACGGCGTCGACGGGCAGCCATGCCAGCATAAGGCTTTCGATGGCATAGGCGACGGCGAGCCATCGCACGAGGAACCACGCCGTCGTCGCCGCCGTGGTGAGAAACTTTTGCGATCGATCGGCATCGCTCCAGAAGCGCCACATGACGGCCGGTTGATTTGTGACCGGCTTCGGCGTGCAGCATGCGCTTTGCACGCCAGTCGCACTTGCCGCCTTCGTCGAGCCGCAACAAGACGCCACGGCGACAGGCATCGGCGCGGGTTTCGATCCGCAGCAGGATGCACTGGTTGCGGCGGGCGAGAGGCGCAGAGCGGCCGGTGCGTCGAGCCAGCCCACTCGCACGAGCGCCATGGTGCCAAAGCCGCTCAGGAGGCCCATGCCCACCGCCGCGATCATCTTCGCCACAGCGAAGCCGACGCCGATCGTGCCCATCGCTATAAAGAATTGCGCCGGGTCCATAAGCGGCGATGCAATCCAGAATGCCATGACAGGTGCCAGCGGCACGCCGGCACCAAGAAGACCCGCCACCAGCGGGATGACGCCGCACGAGCAGAAGGGCAGTGCGGCGCCGATCAATGACGCGACGACAATCATGCGGCCCTCGCGACCTCGAAAGGCGCGTGCGGCCAGAGCATCCGCGCCGGTCGCGCGTGCCGCAGCCGCAATGCCGACCGAGACGGCGAGCCAGGGTGCGATGTGTGCCAACGCGCTGGTAACGAAGACGAGCGTGCTCGATGCCAGCGTCGCGTTAAATGCCCACAAACCAATGAACAATACCAAGAGTATCGCAAGCACCGGATCGATTTTGCGGGCGGCGACGAGCAACTCTTTCACGCTCTCCCGCCGCGATGCACGCGTCGTGGAAACGGGTTCCAGCGAGAAGGCCGCTGTTTCGGTTGGTGGCATCCCAAGCTCCTATATCGCTAGTGGTGTGGTTGTTTCTACGCGCGCGAAACCCCTCATGCGGCGCGCGCCGAGCGCCGCCGGGACGTTGCTGCCGGGATCGGCTTCTGCATGTCCTCGAAGCCGGCGCAGCAATGCTCTTTGACGAACGCCAGGGTTGCATTGATCGCCACGGCATTGGGCTTGCACCGCACCACACGTCCTTCGCGGTGCTGGATTACAAGTTTCGCCGTGACGAGACCCCGAAGGTGAAAGGCGAGGGTTGAGGCGGGCACTCCCAATCGGGATTGCAGTTCACCGATAGCAAGACCCTCGCCGCCGGCGCGCACGAGCAGGCGCACGATCTGCAATCGAGTAATGTTGCCCAGCTCGGCCAGGCCGCGGGCGGCTGTTTCCATGTCCATGCCCGTCATGTGGCATAGGTCCCGGGTGAATTCAACCATAAAACTGGTTCTGTAGTCACTTATGCTTGATGGGGACCGTTGGCTGAGTGTTGCTGTGCCCCTGACGGTGTTGCCGGCAAGACCCACCTTTACCGATTTCGTTGCCTCCCCGCATGATTCCGCTTGTCCGTCTGCGTGGGTTCCAAGAGTGTGATAACGCCCTTTGTAACAAAACCAACCATCATTCCAGCTACATGTAGAACGGGTAATCGGACTGTTCCCTTTCTCCGTAGCTCACGTGCTTCAGCACCCGCCCTACCTGCCTGGCAGCACGGATGGGGATAGGTAGTGCCTGATCGAACTGTGTCGAATTCCAATTCATCTTCGTCAGCGCCAGAACTTCGGCCGCCAAAGCGGCCAGTGGGGTCTCGCAGTCGTGCGGCCGCAGGTGCAGCGGGCGCGGCACACGCGCGCCCGGATAGGTCCCATAATAGGGAACGCTCCCACGCGTGTAGAGCAGCCCATCTTCACCCAGCTGAACGAAACTTCCGCGCAGCGACGGATAGTCGCCCTCGCGTATCAGCATGACGTGACCGCCCTCAGAAACCCAGAGCATGTCCGTCATCGCCACACCGGCCTCCTCAATAGCCCCGGCAAAACCCTCTGCTTCCCCCTTTTCAAAGCGCGATGTTTTCATGATGACGAGCCGCGCTGGAAGCTGACGGTGGTGCAGGTGGTAGTGCCGCAGCGATTTCTTTACGAGATCATAGGCGTCCTCGCGTGCCAGATAGGGGTGTTTGCCAGGCCGGTCTGTCCGCGCCCGGGCGCCGCGGAGAATGAGACCCTTCCCACGTTCGTCAAACATCTGGGCCGTGCTCGTCCAAAGCCGATGACCATCCAGATCACGGTAGAAGCCAATGCCAAGATAGCTGGTTGCGTACGCGTCGTCGGCCCTGGGCAGCCGCCAGGGCGCCCTTCCCGCTTTGTAGAATAGCGCATTCAAGATGTTCCAGGCGCGCGTGGCTGGATCTTGCACACGCCGCTCCGTGCTCTTCATCTTGCGCGAAATCTTGGCGGCATCATCCCACAGCGTTGGCCAGGCAATCTGTGTCGGCACATTGAGCGCCAGTCCTTTCGCCTTAAACAAGTCACGGAAGTTTAGATCGTTCGGTCCCTCCTCAGCATCTTCGTCTTCGCCGTCGTCATTCTCCGGAAATGCAGACGCGTTGACGACCTTCTCAATGATGGGTTTCGGCAGGGCCAGTACAATGACCTCTGGACGTGTCGATCCTTCCAGCAGAGCCCGCGCCTGATCAATGAACATGTCCACGGCTGCGCGCACGGCCTCGGGATGCTTCCCGATTGACTGGATCGATCTCACGTCCTTGTTCAGGACCGTGCGGGTCGCCCCCGCCTCGACCTCGAACCGGCATCGAAACGGGTTCTGGTTTCCGATCCCCGGGAAGCCCGGGTTAAGATTGCCGAGGCGCTCGTTCGTACCAGGGATGCCAGTCATGGCTCGGTCCATAAAACCTGCCATGCCGTCGACGGTCTCGCTGGTCCCGATTACCCCAATGCGGACCAAGTCTCCTGGCTTTGGCTGAAGCGGTCCATACGTCGTCAAACCGTAGCGGGGATCGAGGTGGCGGCCGCCGTTACCGAACTCCAGGTCGGGTTCCGGGAGGCACTTCGTTAAGAACTTCATCGCCGGATCTCCAGGAGCAGCGCCGGAGGCGTCTCCGTCTCTGCCTTCATCCGCTTGGCGTTAGGGTCGCTCGTGGCCCACGCGTCTTCCGGCACAGCCGTCTCCATCATCAACGGTTCCAGAGGAATGAAGTGCAAAATTTGCTCAGGCCCGGTCAACCGCGGCGCCAGGTTAAAGAGCGAGGGCGTCAAATCCTCGCCGGCGTCGTTGTTTGCAAGGAGGTGCCTCCAAAGCAGCATCTGACCACGTATTGATCCGTTGCGGTCCAGCCGCTTTTTACCAGCCAACAGTGTCGATGCGAAACGGTGAGGCCGCGATCCGTTTTCACTGAAGAAAAACGTCGGAGTGATGGACACAAACCATTCGTCACCAATACGCTCAAAACGCGGGATGAAGGCATGGTGCCTCACGTTGTGCAGCAGATCTGGTTTTTTTCGGTCGGGATATAGCTGCACGACCGTCGCGGAGGTAATTTCCTTAAGCGAGCGGTACTTGTACTCGCGCGGCGCCAGAGGCTCCGGAGGCCGGAAATGAAAAGCGCGAGTGTCCTTGTCGTAGACGAGATCGACCGAGAACTGCTCATCCATGGTACGGCGCAGCAGTTCTATCATTACGATCTCGTCGGTCGGGTCGTCTGTAATGGAGACGCATGCTGTATCGACCCCTTCGATGCTCTCCGGTTCGATGATCGCCTCCAGCGGCGTGCCACGCGGATCGCGAAAGGACACGAAGCGCCTCCCGCGAATCACCCAATCAAAATGCTTTCCGTCTGCCTGAAGGAGCGTTGGGATCGCATCCCGTCCCGACTTGAAGGGCGAGTCGGCTACGTAGATTTCCTCGGGCATTGATATCAGCATGAGGTTGAGGTGGGCGGGCTCTCCGGACCTCATCGGCGGCACGAACGATCCAAGTCGTCCACGCTCCACGGCCAGTTGGGCCATTCGATCCAGCGACGTCCCATCCAACCGGTCCGTTACCTTGTCGAATACAAGCCGCCGCTCGTCGCTGGTAACGCCCGCCGTCACATCTTTCCAGTAAATGCTTTGATCGGACAGCCGAAGCAGTACAATGATGACCGGAAGGTTCGTGCTGTTCCAGTAATCGAGATCGGCTGTCCGAAGGACATACTCGAACCAAGATTCATTCTCCCGGGTGTATTTTCCACTGGCTGTTGTCTTAACTTGTACGGCAACCGTTTTTCCGAGCATGCGGCCGGTCGCTGGATCACGGAATTCGATGGTGCCATCGATCCCGGTTTCGAGGCGCCCGCGGCCTTCGAAGACATGTCCGAGGCGGTGAATTGCCGCCTTGACCAGCGTTTCACCCAGCTCGCCATTGAGTTGGTTGTCCGTGACAGCTTTCACCATTCCCTCCAGGTGAACAGAACGTGAATATACGACCTTCCTCGATCGAGGGAGAATACGCCGCAGCAGGTCGGCCAAACGAAAGTTGCCGAACTTTCCACCGGGCGAAGCTGCGCCGTCATGCCGAGTCGGTGAAGGACAATCGGGTCAGAATTCCCCTCAATCCGAAGCTTCCGCGGCAGGCCCCCTGCCCGGCTGCTCGGAATATTGAGCCTGATAACGTCCTTTATCAGGCTCAAAAGTCGTGATAGGAGAGGGGGCATGGAGACCGAATTCACCCCGAATCCGCCCGCGCCGTTTTTCCTGATCATCGCCGATTTCGATCGGCGGCATTTTTGCGTCGAAGGTCCGATGACTGATGACGGCCCATGGAAGCGCGCCGCCGGCCGAGCCCGGGAACATGAGCGCCGTGTCCAGTGTGGGCCGGCGAGTTCGGACCGGCGCTCGCTGTCCATGGAGTACCAACGTGAGTCAGGATTTGGCGGTGTGCCGCCGGGCAGCATCCTGAGGCCGCGCGAATGACCGACCAGCTTCCCACCATCGTCGGGTCCGGCGCGCTCGTCAGTGCGACCGATACCCATGTAGTGCCGGCGCTGATCGCCGCCGCCGGTGACGCGGCCGGCTGGCGCTACGTCGAATTCTTCGCCGCCAACATCGAGAACCCGCACACGCGCCGGGCTTATGCCCGCGCATGCGGCCGGTTCTTCGGTTGGTGCGAGCGCCGCGGCCTGACGCTGATGACCATCCGGCCGTTCGATGTGGCGACCTGGGTGAAGGACCTGCGCGAGGCGCACTCGACGCCGGGCGTGAAGCAGCAGCTCGCCGCCGTGCGCATGCTGTTCGACTGGCTCATCACCGGCCAGGTGGTACCGACGAACCCGGTCGCATCCGTGCGCGGCCCGAAATATGCGGTGGCGGAAGGCAAGACGCCGGTGCTGGACGGCACCGAATGGCGCAAGATCCTCGATGCCATTCCGACCGCCACCGTACGCGATCTGCGTGATCGCGCGCTGATCGCCACTCTCACCTATTCCTTCGCGCGTGTCGGCGCCGCGCTGAAACTGAAAGTCGAGGATCTCCGGTCGCAAGGCACCGGCTGGCAGCTTCATCTGCATGAGAAAGGTGGTAAGGAACACAAGATGCAGTTCCACCACG
>Ga0193726_1003324_pt1 | contig 10306 bp, 12 predicted proteins | sample H2c1metaG_FD_144928 | JGI IMG/M metagenome (GOLD analysis project Ga0193726, IMG submission 144928) | Soil microbial communities from a riparian zone of the East river system, Colorado, United States - H2c1 | ecosystem: Environmental > Terrestrial > Soil > Riparian zone | place: USA: East River... | reverse complement strand
TTGACGCTGCCCTTAGCGATGACCTTCTTGGCCCTCGGCGGTAATTCCTTCGCGGCCGTCTCGAACTCGGCGATGAGTTCCTTCTCGCCCTGAATGGAGACGGTGACCGAGTCGCCCATCAGCCCGACACCTCTTCGCAGCCGAGCCGGTGCATCGTGGTGTGCGTCTTCGATCCACCATCCGGGTCCTTCACCCAGAACTGGCGGCCAACCAGATCCGCGTCAAGCGCCGACGCAGTGATAGTCACCAGGTCGTCGACGATGACGCCGCTGACGCTGATCGGGACCTGCACCGTCAGCGGAGTCTGGTACAGCTGCGCCTCGGCCACAGTCGCCGGCCGGGCGATACCACCAGACGGCATCCGCTGAACCCGGCATTTCCCGGTGTACAGCGTGGCCACAGTGTCTGTAACCACTCCAGTCTGCGAGTTAGTCGACTGGCCCGTGACCCGCGTGATCACGCAAGCATCGACCATCAACGCCAGCGCGGCGATGCGGCCGCGCGCGATCAGAGAGGCAGCGGACATGAGCGGCCTCCTAGTGGCAGTCGCAGCGACCGGGTGCGTGAACGACGCCGGTATTCGGCCGAGTGATGACACCGGTGCCCGGCCTGCCGAGCGGTCCGGTATTCGGCCGAGTGGTCGTGCCCGTGTCGGGCCTGCTGATCGAACCCGTGTTCGGCCTGACCAGGACCACGCAGAGGCATTCGCATGCTGAACCGACGTCCGTGAGTTGCTTTTGCGTGACACCAGCAGGACCGCCAGCGAACGCATCCGCAGCGGTGCCCGCCTCTGCCAGGTGAATCGTCGCGGTGGCGCCGAGCGAATCGAGCGCGGTAGCAGAGTCGGTAGCCGCCGCGTGAACGAGGATCGTCAGCGTTTCGGCTGCCGAACCGGTTTCGGCGAGGTTCAGGTGCGCGCTGATTGTCAGCGCCTCGACGACAGCCCCCGTCTCGGCCAGATGGGCTGTGACGGCTTCCGTGATCGCCTCAGACGCTGTGCCCGAGTCGGCCAACGAGATCGGTGTCGCGCCAGTGTTGACGCTGATCGTGTCCGCACCGGACCCGGAGTCGGAGAGCGGGACCGTGGCGCTGGCCGTGATCGCGTCGTTGGCCGAGCCAGACTCAGCCGGGTGTACCACGGCCGCGATCGCGATCGCATCCGTACCAGTGCCCGACTCTGACACCGGCAATGAGGCATGGACCTGCGGGGCATCGGATGCCGAGCCGGTTTCCGTGACCGGCACCGTCGCAGTTACCTGGGCAGCGTCTGCGCCTGCCGCGCTGTCCGTGACCGGTACATTCGCGCTGACCTGCGATGCGTCCGAGCCCGAGCCAGTTTCCGTGATCGGGACAGTTGCCGAGACGACCTCAGAATCCGAAGCTGAGCCCGTTTCGGATTCGCTGATCGGGGTCGGGCCGCCCGTGGGAGGCTTGATTTCGATGCCGACGTTATGGATCGGCGGCGCGGCATAGTCGAGGTTGAGTGTCTGCCCACTGCCGGTCGACAGCGCATTGAGCGACCAGACGGCGATCGTGTCGCCGGCGTCGAAGCTGGTGTCGCCGAATTGCAGCGTCGCGCCGGCCTGCGCCGTCGTATAGCCCGTAGAACCTGCGAGGCCGCCAGCCCAGAACCATGAGCCGGTGGCAGTGGATGTCACGGTGGTCGGGTGAACCGTAGTCGTCGTGATCGCGCCGACGCCGGGGATACTGCCGCCGCTATCGGTGAAGAAGACCGGCTTGACACCAATCTCGGATGCCGAGTCAGTCATCGCATCCGAGTCGACGACAGTAACCGTGATCGAGCCACCTGCGGCGAACGGTGCAGTGAACACTGCAGCAACCGCACCCGGCGACCCGTTGGACTGACCCTGCTTAGTCCAGGTCAGGCCACCTGTGGTGCCGATCGACAGCGATTCGGTGAGGTTGCCGTTGTCGGCGTCGGCCATGCAGAACAGCACAACCAGCGAGTTCGCCGGCACCGAAGTCAGCGCCACCGTCGCCGTGTTGCCGGTGACGCCGGTGACGGTGGTGCCGAGCGTCCGCGCGAGCGTCATGGGTCAGCCCTCCCTTGGGCGGGAGGTCACGATCACGTATAGGTGATGGTGGCCGTTGCGGCCCAGGTCTGCCCGCTGGCCTTCGTTCCCTGCGCGATCGACGTCTTGTGGTTGTAGAGCAGGGCGGCGACGACAGCGCTCGACGTGACGGTCGGCGTACCGACGTCGATCCCGAACTCGTTCCAGGCGAAGTTGCCGTCAGCGGTGCCGAACGTCGCCGTGAATGCCAGGGTGTTCGTCGACACGGTCCCGGCGCCCCCAACAATCTGGAACCAGCGGTGAGTCGAACCCGACGCCGCGGCGAGATCGGTGTCAGCCGCGACGGCGGGAACAGATCCACCACCGGCCGAAGTGGTGCCGTCACCGGCGCCGATCCGGACAGCTGTCGCCGATAGGGCCTGCAGTCCCCCCTGAGCGGTCAGCAGGTTCGACGCGCGCGTCCACCCAGCGGTCGTGACCACGTTCCCGACAACCTCGGACGTCTCGTACGACGGCACGAGCAGCCGCCGGAACACGTCCGCAATCGGGTTCAGGATGCCGCTGCGGCGCTGAACCCAGCGGGTCGCGTCCTCGTCCCAGCGTTCGATATGCCAGATTGTGGTGCCTCTGGCCGACTCGACCATCGGTGCGAGGACACCCACACCGATGCCGTCGCTGGCCCGGGCCAAGTCATTCGACACGGAAACTCCCCTATCCAGTTTTTGAAGATCAGCTTCCGATGGCGACGACGCCGGCCCTGCGGCCGTACTGACGGCGCAGCGAAGCGATCAGATGCGGGCTCGCGTCCATCTGGCCAGCGAGCGCGGCATAGGTGACCTTGTAGTCGTCGATCGACTCAGCGGACAGGCCGCCCGGATTCCCGTATGCGCCCTGGCAGATCGACAGGACCGCACTCCGGGCAAGCTGCAATAGCTGGTCATCCGGCGCGTAACCGTGGTCGTAGGTGACGACCACCTGCGCAGGGTCGCCCCAGCAGCCATGACGACTGAGCCAGCCATGCCGGCGAAAGATCCGGTTGCCGAACAGTTTCCACTCGGTTGTCGCATCGCCGTCGATCACGACGGTCGCGACCGCTGTGACCGGGATCTGCGGCAGAGACAGCCAGTTGCTGGTTGTCCCCATGATCTGCCCGGTGTCGCCTGATACCGCAACGATCCGCTGGCCACCGGCGGCGGCCTGGGCGATCGCCGTAGCAGTTTCAACCAGCACACCAGCCTTGTAGGCGTCGACATCGTCACGTTCGAGAAGGGAGGCGAGATCCTCAGGGGTCGCCAGACGGTCAGCAGCCATCGAACCTCGCCCCCTTCACGTCAGCCGACGAGCTTCGACAGGTTCGCGACCAGCGTGGACCGGCCGCCCCCGTCCTTCGCCTGCTCAACCTCGAGCGCGCGAGCCGCACGGCTGGTGTTGTCGCCGACCCAGTTGAGAACCTCAACGGCGGTGCCGCCGGGTACCTCTTCGGAATCGGCCACCGGCGCTGCGACCTCGGCCGGTTCGTCGGACTCGTGCTTGGCGATGTGCCCACGCTCGAGCAGCGCCGAAACGAACTCCTCCGGGACGTCGTCCGGGAGGACCGAGCCGCGGCGGATGTCGACATGTGCGACACCGCCGTCGACCGCAGTGGGTACGGTTACGTACCCGTGAGTCACTCGGTAGGCCATGATCAGACCGCCAAGTTAACGATCTTGGCGTGAGCCTTCTCGTTGCCGTACGCGAGACCCGTCTCACCGTAGATCTGGACCTTGTCGGCCGAACCAGTCCGCGCGAGAGGCTCCGAGAAGAAGTGACCCTTGCCGGGGATCTCCAGGAACACCGGCTGGCACATCTCCATCGACACGATCGCGAGCTGGTTTTGCGGCATCTGCCGGTCCATCATCACGTTCAGCGTGCCGAAGTCGGTGTCGATCTGATCGACCCGAACGCCGCCGATGTTGCCCGTGAGGATCTTCTGTACGTAGTTGCCCGCCGTCACGTACGCGGTCGTGATGGCCCGCTTCTGCGCCGAGTTGCACAACAGCGTCGCCGTCGCCTGCTCCGAGATGCCGCCGTTGTCGTACGCGGCCTGGAGCGTCGCGTCAACCAGCGTCTTCGACACCGCGACTGCCTTGTCCCAGACCACGGTGCCGTCGACCGTGATGTTGACGACCGTGCCGCCAGGCGTCAGCGACACCTCGAACGCGCCAGTCGTGAAGCCGGTCGCGCTCACGTAGTAGGACGTGCCGACCACCAACGGGGTAGCGGCACCGACATTGCTGAACACGATCTGGTCGTTGATCGACAGGCCGTGCGTCGCCAGGGTGATGACGTCCGTCGACGCGGCCGCCGCGCCGGTCTGAGCCGCCGCCGGCTGCGCATCGGTCACGTTCGTCACGATCGCCGACAGCAGGCCGCGGGTCTTGCGGGCCGTGGTGTTGTCCGTCGGCAGCTGGTAGGCGCCCTGGATGTAGGAGAAGTCAATGTCGCGGACCATCTGCTTGAGCATCTGAGCCGTCTGCCAGTCCAACTCACTCGTGACCGGGTTGGGCTCAAAGTTCGCCAGACCAGCCTTACGGCCAACCGCCGCCTGCTTGGTGTACGAGACCTGGACCTGTTCCTGGTGGATCTGGGTCACGTTCTTGACCTGCGCGCGAACCCGCTCCTGCGTGGTCGGCGCGTCTGCACCTTCCAGCACGTTCGGCTGCGACGCCGCGCGGAGGTCGTACGTCGACCACTCAAACTCGGTGTCCGTCGACTGGCCACCGCCCGCGAGACCACCCAACGCCGAGAAAAACGGGGTATCGGCCGGGGTCAGCGCGAACAGGATCCCGCCGTAATTGGGCAGGTTGTACGTGGTTCCGAGTGCTGTGATTCCAGCCATCGTGGGTTGCTCCCTCTTCTTCTAGGGCGCGACGCACGCCGGCCCGGATAGTTACTTCGCGTTGCTCAATTTTTCGTTTTGCAGCGATATGACCCGGCGGATGTCGCCGGCCTTCTGCGCCTCGGCGATCCGCGCGTCGAGATCAATCCCGACACCGCCCCGAGCGCCCTGCGACGGATCCGGCGCCGGAATACCCGGCTTCGCGGGTGCCGTCGGGAACAGCGCCAGCAGCTTGTCCGCCGAAGCGACGAGCTCCTCACGCGTCGAGCCAGTCAGAAGTTCCGCCTGCTCCGGGGTAAACCCCTTCGAGTGCGCAACCTGCTCTTTCCAGCGCGCCGAACGCTCACCGGCCAGTTCCTTTTCGAGCGTGGCCTGACGTTCGCTGAGCGTTTCCAGCTCGGTTTTGCCCTTGACGGGATCGCCGCCACCGAGTGCGGCGGCGAGTTTCGACAGCGGCGCCAACTCGGCGAGCTGCTTCTCCAGCGCCTTACGTGCATCACGTTCGGCCTGGATGGCACGCTTCCCGGCGTCACCCAACTGCGGCTCAGCGGTAGCCGTCGCGGCCACAGCATCAGCCAGCAGGTTCTGTGCCAGAGCGTCTTCGTTCGCCTCGGATCCCGTCGCGGGAATTGAGGGTGCCGCGGGCATCGCGCCCGATGGCTCGGTCATGATCTAGCCCTTCATAGATCCATCCGCCGACCAGTTGTCAGGGATGAGGTTCATGAGGTTCAGTGCGCGAGCGCGCTTCACGATGAAGCGCCGCACCATGTCGTGATCACCCTTGGCGCGACCCACGGCGCGGATCGCGTTCTCCAGGTCGGTCCGGTTCCGGATCGGGAACCTTCCACCAGGTAAAGCGGCACCGCTGGCGGCTGCCTTCTTGCGCGCGTCGGTACTGAGGTCAGCCACGACGGCCTCCTAGAGAATGAATCCGAACCTCTTCAAAAGGCGCAGGGCTTCGTCGCGGTCGCCGTTGGCGTCGACGTAGATCTGCTCAGGCATCGGTCGCACCCGCTTGCCGGCCCGCTCGCGCGTCAGCTTTCGACCGCTCGCCGAATACATCCCGCGACGGGCGTTGACCACCCGTGAAAGATCCGCACCGTCCCGGACAGCCTCGGCGCCGGCCCTGGTGAACGTCGTGTTCTGCTCGTCCTCGGACAGGCTGTCGAAGTAGGCCGTCGGGCTCGTCGTCAGATCGCCGGCGATGTTCTCTGATGCCGGAATCTGAATGCAGTCGTCCTGCGGATGCCGTTCGAAGCCCGCGTTCCACCGACACCACTTCCCGGCGAGGATCACGCAGCGGGAACACGACGGCGGAGTCAGCATCCGCACATAGCCGGTCGTGGTCCGATCCGATGTGATCGCCACACCCGTCGAGACCCGCGCCGCGTCGGCGACCTGGGTCACCGCGATCCGGTTCAGATGCCGTTCGCCAATATCCAGCGCCTGCGCCGCCGGCATACCTTCGCGGACGAACGCGCCGACCTCAAATATCGGGTAGCTAAGTAGCGTGTCCAGGTCACGGCCGTCCGAGGCGATCCCTGCGAACGCACGCGCCGGAACGACGCCGACAGGATCCGGTGTGATCCCCTGCAGCGTCAGTTGCGCCGACACGTAATCCTGGGTGCCACGGGCGGCCTCAAGCTGCGCAGCAATCATCAGCGTCTTTACGCGAGGTGCGATCCGACGCCACATCGCAGAAGTCGAACGGCCTGGTGTCAGCCTTAGGGAGAAGTTCGCCGGCGACAACCGGGCCCACAAGTCGCTGATCTCGCGTGCTAGCAGAAGCGCTAGCGTCTGCTGCCGTGACCGGTGAGCCTCGGCCAGCCGCCGAGTGTCAGGCGGCAGGAATGCCACTAGGCACCGCCGGCACCGCTGGTGCAGCAGGAACACCCGCCGCGGCCGCTGCGGCCATCGCCGGAGTGTCCGCGATCGTGATCTGCTCCGTCGCCGTCGGCAGCTTGAACAGCGCCGCCTGCTGCGCCGCAGCCTCCTGGTCGTCGGCCTCCATGCGGCGAATCTGCGCATCGGTGTAGCCGATGTCCTGACGAGCCTGGCGCGTCGTCGTGATGCCCTCAGTGTGCAGCTTGACCGCCGCGTCAGCCTTCTGCGCGACAGTCGGAGTCGACGCGTCCCGCCAGACTGTTTCCAGGCGCAGCAGCGACGGGTCCCAGTCACCATCCTGGAACCGGCGAACCAGACGCATCGCCGCCTCGTGAGCTCCGCCGAACGCGCGTTGGCGCCGCTCGGCCCGCTTCACCAGCCGGGCCTCATTCGAGCGAATCGCATCCGCCGACGGCGGGTTATCGGTGGCCATGCCCATGTAGTGCGGAGGCAGACCGGCAATCGATGCGGTCAGCGAAGCGAGCTTGTCGATCACGCCCGTGAAGTTCGACAACTGCGCCGACGCGAACTCGAACTGCTTCACCGAGTCGGCGTCGTTCGGGATCGCCAACAGGCGACCCATGATCGCCTCCATGGCGGTCAGCTTGTTGCCCTTCTCGTCCTCGAACGCGTCCGGACCCACGCCCAGGAAACCACGCAACGGGATCGCCACGAACTCCGCGGCGACCATCATGTCAGTCGCGATCTTGTTCGCAGCAGCGGCCAGCGGGAGGATCGGGTCCAGTTCGGAACGGCCCAGCCGGTCATTGAGCCGGCCGCGGTTCACCAACGGAACAACCGGGACTTTACCCAGGTCATGGACGTCGCGGCCCGTCTCCCGCCAGCCGCTTTCGTTCCAGTCGTAATGCACGGTCATGTCCGGCAGGTACAGCGTCGCGTACCGCTCCGGAAGCCGCACCAGCGAATCCTGGAAGTCGACCCAGCGGCGCAGAGCCGCACGGACCTGCCGGTTGCGCGGGTCGATGTCGGCGTACACCTCAAGCGGCGACTCGAACGTCATCAGCGGCGTATCGGCGTCCTCTTCGTTCGCCCCGACGCAGATGTACGAGCGGCGCATCACCAGGGCGTCAACGTGCGCCAACTGCGACTCTTCGTCGGCGCAGTTCGACTGCCAGACCCGCCACATCTCGTCATCTTCGAGATCAGCATCCGGCAGCCGGAACCCCTCGACGTCGAGACGCTCCTCGAGCGAACCGACGACCAGCAGCGGCCACGCGATGACAACCTGCTGCATCCGGTCGCCGATTTCCCGCATGATCTCCGGATGCATGTACGCCCGCGGCGCGCGGAGTTCGTACTCGTCGTCATACCGCGCCAACTGACCGCGCTCGGCGTCATGCCGGACAGAAAGAGCCGTCGTCCAATCCAGCGGAGTGGTGGGCAGCGCCACGGATGGTGCCTCCCTACCTCATGACGACGACTTTGCGCCGACCACCCTTCGGCCAGTCGCCGGCGGCAGTAGCGTCGAGCGCTGCCTCATGCGCAAGCGCCGAAGACATCACCGCGTCGATCTTGTTCTTCGAAATCGATCGGTCCTTGCGGATCAGTTGGCCCTGCGGCCGTCGATCGGCGTGCGCGTTCTCGATGTGCTTCGACGTGACCGGACAGCCGTCATGGCTCAAATGGCTGGCCAGGACATCCGTGCGGAAACGCTCGAGTGCCTCGGCCATCTGACGTGTCCGATACGTTGCCCAACGGAAGACGACCTTCTCGCCGTGCTCGGCCGACCACGCATCGACCTCGGACTGCCAGTACGGCGGGTCGCAGTACATCCGGACGACCTTGAACCGGTTGAACAGCGAAGCGACAGCTGTGGTGACCTCGGCCCGGGGCGTGTAGCCGCCGTGGCGGGCCGGATCCCAGATCATCAGCTTGCCGTCGGGGAACGTCGGCGTGAACTGGTAGCCGTCGGCTGTCTCGCAGCGCAGCGCAGTCCAGTCGTCGGTGTCCGAGCCGTCGAAGCCGACACAGATCGGCGTACCGTCCTCGACCACGCGTTTCTTGCCGAGCACGTCCCAGTCGGCGCGTTCCAGCCAGACGTCGTCACCGGCGACGACCTGGTTGAAGTAGAACCGGCGCGCCATGCCCTCACGGGTACGCGGATCGAGAATCTCGGCGACATGCCGGTCAAGGTCGAGCCACAGCGAGTCGCCGCGGGCAGCGATCAGACCCTCACGGACCTGGTCAGCGTCGTCGATGTCGATGCCCGGCGGCGCCTCGACCGAGTCGTACAGGAAGTCCTTGCCGGTGTGGCCAGCCAGCGACGCGACGTACGCGTCGTAGTCGAGTTCGCCGTCAGAACCCTCACCAGGGTTGTGCGCGTTTGAGATCGCCAGACACCGAGCATCACCGCCGCGCGCCTTGGTGATGTTGCGGGTGATGACCTCGGACATCGCGATGCCGTCGTTCGCTTCGAGCCAGTGGTGCGTCTCGTTCTTCAGCGAAAACGTCGTCCGCTTGCCCTCAAGAGCTCGCGGCGACGATGTGACGGCCTCGAGCATCCCGTTGCGGCTGTAAATGATCTCTTTGCCGATGTCGATGCGATGTTCGGCCAGTGCGTCATCGGTGAACAGGCCCGGAAACAGGCGCATCGTGTTCTTCGTCTGATCCAGCGACACCGCCGCGGTGATAACCCACGGCGACGGATGCGGAATCGCAACTGGCTCACGCTCGGCATCGAACCCGCCGAACCGGCACGGACCCACGAGCTCAACCGCGCACAAGGTGGCGCCGACCGGATCCTTGCCCCAGCCCTTGAGCCTGCGCAGCATCCCGCGGCGATAGATGAAACGGCCATGCTCATCGAGCGCGTACCACCAGAGCACGAATCGTGCCTGCTCATCGGTGTAGTTCCACGAGTCGCCGGCGTTCGGCCCGTCCGGCTGCCGCAGATTCGCCGCAGTCCAGGCCAGCACCTGCCAACCCAACGTCCGAGCAGGCAATTCGGTGTGCGATGGGCCGATCCGGAACGGTTCAGCCAGAGAGACGGTTGCGGTAGTCATCAAGCGCCGTCACACCGACAGGAGTCGCAGATGGTTCCGTCTTTTCGACCTTCATTCGCGCCTTGAGCCGATCCACATAGGTGGCACCCAGCAGCGACTCGTTCTGGCGGATCTCACCGAGGAGCAGATGGTTCGGTCGCTCGAAATAGCGGTTCACCAGGGGTGCTAGCAGTTTCAACCGCTGCCAGTCGGTAAGGATGAACGCCGCCGCCTGCGGCGCATACCGCCAGCAGTCGTACCACTCGCGGGTCTGCGGCAGGAACGAGCCGACCAGGGCCGGCCCGCGCAACTCCATCTCGTCGATGAGAGTCGCCTGGACATCGGCGTAGGTATCAGCGTTGGTTCTGCGGCGCTTCTCCGCTGGTGGTGGACCGTTGCCGGCCATTCTTCCTCCCGTTCGCGGCGTCGCGCCGCGGCTGGTTGTCCGGACGTCGCGTCACGGACAGTTACTGCCGTTCAAGCCAGAGCCGTAGCCGACCAGGCAAACC
>Ga0193726_1003323_pt1 | contig 10306 bp, 6 predicted proteins | sample H2c1metaG_FD_144928 | JGI IMG/M metagenome (GOLD analysis project Ga0193726, IMG submission 144928) | Soil microbial communities from a riparian zone of the East river system, Colorado, United States - H2c1 | ecosystem: Environmental > Terrestrial > Soil > Riparian zone | place: USA: East River... | reverse complement strand
GATTGATCATGCTCCCCACGGCGCATGGCGGGGCCAACTGGGGCGGTGCTTCGGTCAACCCACAAACAAATTTGTTGTTTGTTAACTCCACCGACATTCCGATGATCCTGAAGATTACCGACTTGAAAAAGATCCGCGCGGCCAACCAGCTCAACCCTCAAATATTGTTCACGACTTACTGCAGTAGTTGTCACGGTGCTGATAAAAAAGGAGCAGGTGTCGGGCCTGATCTTACAGGCCGGGTTAAAAAATATAATGATGCAAAAGTTGCAAGTATTTTAAGGAAAGGCGCTCCGCCGATGCCATCATTTAATTTTTTGTCCGGAGAGCAAATCAATGCGATTGTCGCATTCGTCAAAGATACTGTTGCACAAAAATCATTCGAGACACCAGGCCTTCCGCAGAACAATGAATCTTATGGCTTCAATGGATACAGTTTTTATCTTGATCCTGATGGTAATCCTGCCATCGCTCCGCCGTTCGGTACTATGACGGCTATCGACCTGAACAGTGGCAACATCGTGTGGCAGGTTCCGCTTGGTGAGGACCCGAAATTCAAAAAGATGGGCATCCCAAATTCCGGAATGTTCAACCGCGGTGGAGGAATTGCTACCGCAGGAGGATTGATCTTTATCGGCGCAACCGGTGACAACATGCTCCGTGCGTTTGATCAGAAGACAGGAAAAGTATTGTGGGAATACCAGCTACCCGGCATGGCGAGTTCGATCCCTTCCACTTACGCCGTTGGCAACAAGCAGTACATCGTGGTGTCCGTGAATGGCGACCAGGAAAATAATTTCAAAGGTGGATATATTGCTTTCGCGATTCCGTAGCGCTATTCAAAGTTGTAGTAAGATCATGTTTCGGGTTTCGAGTTTCGAGTTTTCTTCGGTGCCTTCTTTTTTAATAGATTTTAATTTTGATATCCTTAAATGATACAAGCATTTCTTGTCCGCCATGGAGTTGAAGTGCTATGTGTCCTTCAGTTCTTCCGGGATCGTTATGAATTTCTGCTGTTTTATAACCGTTAAGATGCACTACAACCGACTGGCCTTTTGCAGAAACGGTCATGGTGTTCCATTTGCCCGGTTTATACCATTTCTTTACATCAGCGGTATCAGGTTCCACCACCCATCCTCTTCCACTTGTCTCATAAAGTCCTCCGTCGCCCTGGAACGGATCTATTTCCGCCTGCAAACCTTCAACCCCATAAATCCCTCCGACTTCCTTCACCCTGAAGTACAATCCACTGTTGCCTTTTACTGCGAGATATTTTACGCTTAATTCGAAATCCTTATAGATACTATCCGTAACAAGTAATCCATGGCGCGGATCCGATGTGTCACTTGTGCCCACGAGCACCCCATTTTCTACTTTCCAGTTTCCCCCCGGCAGAGTATGCCAGCCTTCAAGCGTCTTGCCATCAAATAAAGGTTTCCATTCCTGAGCAAGGGAAGGTGAATTAAAAACCAGGCATGAAATGACAGCAAGAATAATAAAGAGAAAGGAATTGCGTAGATGATAGTTCATATTGTTTGTGTTAGCAATCTTCGATATTACAATAGGACAACAAAGTTTTTCTTAAGCCAGTACAATTGCCAGGTTTTTTTCATAAATCTCATTAGCCTGTCGAATGCTCATTTCCTGGTTGATGCTTTGGTAATAACTGTTTCGAATTTTTTCTTTAAAAAACTTTATTGTGTATCGTTGATTTTCACCCGTTGTTTTGTTAAGCAAGCTATCTACTTTTTGCTGAATGTGTTCGAATTGGAACTGGCCCTGTATGGCTAGGTTAACTAAGCCGTTGAAAATGGTATCATCCAAACGCCAAAAATGTGCATCCGGGTTTGTCAACGGCACTTGATAAATCGAATCCAGCGCTTCCATCAAGATATCGACAGTTTCCGCTAAAGGCATTTTCCGGATATAGTCATAGAAAGTTTCCCAACGACTTTCAAAAGGCATTCCCTTTTTTGTTTTAACATGTTGTAACCAATAGCGCAAACCTTCTATGCGAGATAGCTTGATCAAAAATTCTGCGGCTTTTAATTGATTGGACTCCACTGGATCTTTCTGAAGAATCTCAATTAAGATGGCACCTACTTTTTCGGTTTCGTGGTGAAGCAATTTTTCCAACAAGTGCCAATGGAAGTCAACAAAACTCTTCTCATAACTCGGGCACTCTGGCACTGCCAAAAGATGCGAGAAATCGGTCCATTTTCCTCCAAGTGCGACATAAATTTCGCTGAGCTTAACGCGGTCAAAACCATCCACCATTTTTTGTTCCGTAACTGCAGCATACAATTCCGGAAGGCACTCATTATAGCTAAGTACCTGACAAATTTTGAAATGCGTTGATCGTACACGGAATGGCGTGCGAGAGTCCTTGATATTGGCGATTATCTGTTGCTTTAACCTGCTTTTATCTTTTACCTGCTCAATTATTAATGCTGCCAGTGGTTGTCGTTTTTGCGATTCGTCTTCTGGAGCGTCAAGACTGTAAAAGGAACTGTAATCAGTCTTGAGTAATTTAAGCAACAAGTCATCCGGGAGTGCCGGTTTCAACAATTCTACAGCCTGTTTGACAAATTCCGTATGAGGAAAATAGGAATAGCCTCCTCCCTCGTGCTCGATGATGGTTGTTTTTTCAAAATCAATACTAGAAATTTCATTTATCGTCCATTCAGTCATCGCCTGAATGAGTGCCGGTTTTATTGAGACCATAGTTCGGTCTTTTTCAATCAATTCTTTAATCGACTCCATTACAAAGCCCGTCCAAAACTGGTCATCATTTATTTTTTCGAAGTATTCTGCTTCTGAAATTTCTTTGTCATCATCACCACGACAGACGTCGCGTACACTCTCCAAAGCGAGTGAATCCTGGAGACGGCGTAACGCTTTTGTATCTGCGAACCATAGATCCCGAATTGTAATCTTGTCTTTTGCGATTGCTTTAAAGACCTCAATGGCCTCTTGTAGAAAGAGCGTCTTGTCCAGAAGCATTTCCTGGTTTTTGATTGCCTGTGCTGTCCGGAGTGCATTGTAATCCGTATTGTCCTCATCAGCCGTGAATTGTGCTGCTTCCGGGAGCTGTTTCAATTTCTCATAGAAATAGGTGCAAAGCGGATAGTTAATATGACTAAGAACATTTCTTATGATGATTGCTTCATTGACGGACACATTTCCGTTTTTAAATTCGTCGATAATAAAGTCGCAGGACTTTTCTTCTGCAAAACTTAGCATATCATGGCGCCGGCGCCCATATTTATAGAATTTTCGAAAGATTCTTTCTTTTCCACAGGTTTTTTCAAAGAACTCAATAAATACTTTGTTCCACTCATCGTACATCGTAATGAATTCAAGGTTGCAGTACAGTTTGTACATGAGAGGCAGGATTGAAGGATCGGTCGGGTAAATCGCGATGGCCTTTTCAACTACATCTTTAGTTTCCTGAAGGTTGAATTGCAAAGAGCGGTAGGAATGATGCTGCGAAATAATCTTTGGATAGGCAACACAGAATCTTAGCAGGTCTTTAATCTTTGCTGCCGATGTGAACTTGAGCACCATCCTCTTGATGGCCTCACGCGGTTGACGTTCATCACTCGCTTTCGCTTCATCCTGGAAATTTTCAATAATGAATTCCGAAAAATCTTCTTGGAAATCGGTATGCTCCAAAAATGAAAGAGTAGCACTACGAATATCTTTGTGTGTTTGTTGTGACGCGAAATCAAACACCTTATCAAAAGTTGCCCTATCCGTAAAATGCAAATAATAAAAAGAGCGAATACAACTAGCCTTTAATTCCAGCGAATATGAAGGGTTTTCAATCACTCCAAAAAGAATATTATTGATTTTATTTTTTATGATGTACGCGCGTTCACATAAAGAGATAATATTAACGGCATCGTAAAGCAAACTGGGTAGCAACTTGGGTGTAATCTCGCTTGCAAGGAAATCCACTATTGGCGCGTCAACTCCTACAAAGGCTGCCAATTCTTGAAAAGAAAAATTTGCTGATGTGCGAAGTGAAAGTCCTTTTTCTTTATAAGAAGCAAATACTCGAAAGAAGATCTCCCGACGGGTGGATTTTTCTATCTGTTCTTTTTCAAACCGTACCAGTAGCTCAGGTTCGTTGGCACTGAGCCATTGGAAGAGGTGCAAAAAAAGCGGGTTATCCTTTTCCAGCAATTCAAAAAGGAATGAAATGGTATTCAGGAATTTTGGCAATAATCTATTCGGTTCTCTTTCCAGTGAAATTATCTTATGCACTTGGGGGAATGATGCGTTCATCAATGCGTTCGCGCAAAGATATTCCTGCATATTTTTATGCTCAAAGGACCAACTCCCCAGTTTCGATGTATTACGGTTGAGGATGGCGAAGTTGTGAAGAAAATTTCTTGTGCCTTTATCGGTTATAACAGATGAAAGTTCATCTTCCGTTAGTACAGACTTTCCAGCTAGGGTCATGCAGAATGCAAGACGACTGGATACTTCATAGAGTTTTGATCTTAGTCCGGGCAGCTGGTAGGTGGTTTGGTCTTTACTTAGCTGTTCAAACAGTATGCGCTCAAAAAGCTCCGTTTTATTGGACGGAAATGATGCTGCCTTATCCTTGAAGAAACGGACCAGCCTAGTAAGATAATAGGGATTGTCCTGGTATTCACTAAACCCTTTGTTGTAAACCAATTCCTGGAATGCATCCTTTTCATTACTTAACTGCCGGTGTAAATACTGGTCAATATCTATCCGGTTTAATGGGTCGAGCAACTGAATGTTAAAGCCTTTGAGGGGAGGATGTGTTAATTCATAAAAATTGTAACGAGAAGAAACGACCACCTGTACTCCCGGATAAATTTCCAGAAATGCGTTCATTTTTTTATAAAATGACTGATCAGCAGGCTTGCCAATCTCGTCGAGAGCATCCAATACCAGAAGAATATTTCTTTCAGGTAAGTTCTTCCAGTTTTCATTCCATTGATGAAGGATGGTTTCGATATCCTGGCCTTCATAATTTCCCAAGCTATATTTAACCGGGTATAGTGGCTCTTCAGCAGATGAGAAACGAGCAGCGAGTTGCTGCATTTCTTCTGATTTGCCGAAACCAGCTGTGCTGAGGAGAGTAATTCTCACTGGCTTCTCGGCCGACTTGATTGTAACCAGATCGACCAGTGTGGTTTTGGGATTTTCTATCGACCATTGATGCCAGCCCGTTTTGCCCGGTTTAGTAAGGCGATCTTCGTAGGAGGTAATGTTTCTTTCGATATAATCAGCTGACGCTTGGTATAATATTTTTTTCACGGGTCGAAGCCGGCGAATATCAGGTTCCCAACGATCACCAAAAAAAGCACGACATACTTCTTCATCAAAATAATGATAAACTATCTCTACCAACTCTTGAACGGGATTAGTCCGTAATTCTTTAGACAACCCTTTACTATCCCATACATTTAATTCGATATCGCATAACGCAAGTTTTTTTCGAACATTGGCAATAGCCTGTTCATCCTTTGTTGTGTTGAGATCAACATTTGTACATAAAATAAATTCCACGGTTTCAGCAACAAAACTCCCTTTTAAGAACTCGTCAACAATATTGATAATATCCTGCGGTCCCAAATTCTTCTCCAATTTGCACTGGGTCACAGTAAGCTTTTCCAGTCCCCTTGGCACAACATAAATGTCTATTCCCTGTTGCGGACTACCTTTTGAAAGATACTCCCTGCTGTCAACAGAATTATTTCGCTTATATAACACATCAGTACAGAAAAGTTGAAATCGTTCCCAACTCAGCACTTCGCGAAAAGGAAGGACATCCAATTTTTCTAATATGGTGACAACGGCGGCCATTTGACAAAAATACAAAATATTGAAATTCAGTTTATTAATAGCTTAAATAAATGGTATTCACAAGAAATCAATAGTGGATTGATTGTCGAATTGCCCAGGAGGGATTTGTATTGGATTGATAACCCTGCTAATCAAATAGTTTAGGGCTAAATAAATATTTTTAATGGCCAACTTTCATCTCCACCGCAAGAAAAAATGATGAATTTTAAGTATTATAAAAGCCATTCTCTCATTATATTAATCTTGATACTCTTCTTCCACGACGAGTCTCCTCCGGGTTTAAAATATATTCCGTTTTAAGAACATCAAGAGGGATTCGTCGTTATTGGACCAGTTCACTTTGATGGAAAGCAATAATTATTTAAGGAGAAATTATCGAGATCTTATATAGTAAGAGGAGATGTAAAAGTAACGCGAGGAGTCCCTCTGAGTTTTCCTAAGATCAAATTATTCTTCAAATTCGGAGGAGACTCGTCGGGGAAGAAAACATTATGGACATTGGGGAGAACTATAATGTTAAGTTGTTGCCTGTTGGTGTTTTTGTTACAAAATTTTACGTTTCAATTGTTCAAATTCTAATTCAGTCAAGCAGTCCTTATAAAGTTCATTTACCTGCCAAAGTCCGCTAGCTTTTATTTTGATCTTAGATGAGTAATTGCCCAACCATTTATCTGACAGTTTTATGTCCGGTGCCTTTGCTAAAGTCGAAACTATTTTCCTTTCCCAGAAAATTCGGTCATTTTTTGTGTCAATTTGAAATACGCAAAATGATAGATTCACCTGAATGTAACTACTGATTCTTTCTTCTATTTTCTTTTCAAAAACAAGGTCGAGAAGTTTTAAATTTTTTTCCTTATTTGCTCTTGAAGTTGTGTCGAGTTCCCAAAGATTCAGGTACGGGTTACTATCTTTGTTTAAGAAGCAGCGCCCAATATTTTTCCTAAAAATGCTTCTGTTTTTGTTTTGCTTGACAAAGTGCTGATTGAGTCGAGAACGCAATTGGTTAACTCCAGTGTGTGTTCCTACCCTAACTATCCTGTCAAAGTCCTTATACTTTTCACCGTTTTCGAAAAAATATAAAGTCCATTTTTGGGTATTTCCTTTTTGAATTGTTCAAATGGAAAATTAAATCGTTTTTGTTCGCTAAAGAGCTGATGTAGCTCTGCAATAATATTTCTCATTATGAATTGTCGTTAAGGAATTTTACCCTTTCACCTTGCCGAAGTCCATACAGTGGATTTGTAAGATGGGAAATATTGTTTTTGATTGGTTTAATATATGCTTGCCCTGCTAAAATAATGAACTCATCATTTTTTAAGTCTGTCTGTTTAGAAAGTTGTTCAATAATTTTTTTGCCCCACTCTTTTTTTTCCGCTGATGTCAAAATTTTAAGTTCCGGTTTCCTTTTATCTTTAGGAACATTGCTTAATGTCACATTATACGGCTCAATCTTTTTATTGATATCAAGTAAATGATGTAGCGCAGAAAGAATAAAAATTTTGTCAGGATTTTGCTTGTTTGCGTAGGCGAGGCTACTTTTGAAAAGCTGGCTTATGTATAAATCTTTCGCCTTCGCTCTTTTGTTACCTTTTTGAGAAACACAAGCTATCAAAATTATTTTCTTTTTCATAGTAGCTGTCATCCTCAAACTATCAGAAGCCTCAGAGTTTTTTATCGAGTAAAAAAATAGGTGACTGATTTTCAGCCACCTAATATCCAATTTGTGATCCCGCTGGGACTTCCAATTATATAGAGAACAAATTGAATTGTAAAGAATTACACTTTATCAAAAAAATTGTCCGCTCGAATTACGCACTGCAAATTTCTTTCAACGAACTATGAATGGTCTGACGGACAAATATAACAAAAAGGGGGAGATTTCATCAGGCGATACGTCTAAGACTTTGGTATTTTCGATACCCGTTCACTCATTACCTCCATCGTATGAAGTTGTTTTTTACCACCGATAGACAAACGATAATTGAAGCAGTTACTGCTAAGACTGTATATTTCGGTCTTAGGGATTTTAAAGAAAAAATCGTAACGGGAAACTGTTGTTTCATTTGCGGGGCAAGGCCTGAAGAAAAGGAGTTTAATGATGAACATATTATTCCCAATTGGGTACTAAGACGGTATAAGCTGCATGATAAGCAAATAAATATCACACCTGATAGGGCGGTTAAATATGGGGGCTATGTCGTTCCCTGCTGCAAAGAATGTAACACACAGCTTGGTAAACTAGTAGAAGAACCGGTCAATGAATTATTAACTAAGTCATACAATGAAATGGCAGCAGCTATTAGGGCTGATCACAATCTTTTTAAATTACTATATAGATGGATGTGTTTATTATTTTTTAAGACTCATTTGAAAGACACTTATTATCCAAAAGAGCTAGATAGAAGAATTGATCATGGCAAACTTGGTGACCAATATGATTGGCAAAGGATGCATCATATTCATTGTATGTGCAGAGTGCATTACACAGAGGCGGTTTTAGATCCCGAAGTGTACGGATCTCTTGTGATATTACCTACGTTGAATTTTGATGTTAACAAGTTTGATTATATGGATCATATGTTGGGAAAAACCGCAATGGTAATGTTAGGTGATGTATGCATTATTGCGGTCCTAGACGACTCCGCAATTGTCACTAATATGATCGATCATGTATTAGCGAAGATTACAGGTCCGCTAACAAACTTTCAGTTGAAAGAGTTTTTTCTGCGCATGGCACATACTAATATCCATATAGAACCGCGGCCAATTTTTAGCTCAACGATAAATGCGAACGGTGAATATGCAATTGAGGTTCAGCGACCAGAAGAATGTAGGATAGCTGAGCAACAAATAATTACTGTTGGAGAATTATTGCACTTTCATGCAGAAAGATTCATTGCGGATGATCTGCCTAACCGAGAGCAAATTTTGCTGGAAATTAAACAAGGGAAACGTGCCTATATTCTAAATGAGAAAGGCGAATTTATTCAGCACAAGATAGATCCGGCCGAGTGATTATGAGCCCATCTTTAGCCTATTGAGCTTATTTTTTATTTGTTTGAAAATGTTTAGTAAGATTCTACTTAACCCAAATTTTATATAAAAGCGTAAATGCAGATCAACTGCTAACCGAGTAGCAATTGGGTTTTCATAGCCGGGAAAATGACCGAATTGAGGTGTGAGGTAATGCTAGTTTACAGAGCATGCCGAAACATCCCGAAGGAGGTTACCTAGCGGCTTAACTGGATTGTATTTGATGCGCAATGAGTAGAACGATGAAAAGTGCGATGCAATGTAGGTGCTGTGAAAAACTACAGATAGATACATAATTCTTTAATTCCGGTCCAAATCAGCCTTATTTCTGACTAATTACTAGCCGATTATGTGTCTAATAACTACCTGAGTGAAGGATTTTGGAGAAATAGGGGCTAAAAATGGAACCCAAATGGAAGCAAATTAACCCAAAATGATAGTTTCAGATTTATTGAAAATCTGCTGTAATCCTTACTGGCAAATGATTTCTACCAATTTTAATAATTCCTGAAGGAATTTACCCCTAGGGGGTTTTAAGTGGTGATCATGTCCTTTCTATTGGTTTCAGCCTGATTTCCAACCTGATTGTAGGAACGGCCTTGAATCGGCGTTAATACAGCCTTATGCTGGGCTGCTTTAGAATTGAACAACACCGTAACAACACCGGGATTTCGGCAGAGCTCCCGGCCAATTTGGCCCATTACCGGCCAATTAGTGACCGTAGAAAAAAGCCCATATTTGGTCTTTAAAAAGCACCTTCAAAATCAATACGGATGCAAAAGGCTTTTCAAATTCTAATATAAGAGCATCGATTTTCAACAGGTATTCAATCAGGTCTATTAATCTGCGATTATTGTGCAATTAATCCCATTGAGCCAATTATAAACCCAATGCCGACCAATTCAGCCAATTACCGGCCAATTACTTTTTGAGTCTGTATTTGACAGCACGACCGGATATTCCTTCCTGCTCAATAAGATTTTTGCTAACCAGATCTTGTAGTAAAACGGTTGTTACTGATTTTCCCTGGCTATTAATGCCCTGCAAAATTGTATTGGTAATAAAGCCATGCTCTTTGATGTATTTGATTGCATTGATCTGGCGGTGGCCAAGACCGATCTTTTTCAAATACTCTTCTGTGTAAATGTCCTTGAGGAAAATGATTTGAATGCCGCCGGCATGTTCTACGAATTCGGGTTCCGGTAATCCTGCAGCTTTACATGCTTCTACTATTTTATTGGTGCCCCGGCCCCAGGTTTCGATGTAACCAGCTTTGAAGAAAATATCCGCAATGTTTTTATTACGGGGAAAAGATGCATGTTTCTTTTTGAGTTCATCAATGGTTAATTCTTCGGGGAGCGTGCCGGGGTTCCAGAGAATCAGTTTATCATCATAGACACTTAGCTGGATCGTAGTTGCTGTATAA
>Ga0193726_1003322_pt1 | contig 10306 bp, 6 predicted proteins | sample H2c1metaG_FD_144928 | JGI IMG/M metagenome (GOLD analysis project Ga0193726, IMG submission 144928) | Soil microbial communities from a riparian zone of the East river system, Colorado, United States - H2c1 | ecosystem: Environmental > Terrestrial > Soil > Riparian zone | place: USA: East River... | reverse complement strand
TCTGTGACTCCGGTACAAAAATGATCGTAGTAGCTGATGGAGACATTGCTACCAACCAGGTAAGCCCTCAGTATGGTCCATATCCAATGGGCTATAATTTTTATACAAATTATACTTTCGCCAATAAGGAGTTTTTTAGCAACTGCCTTGAATACCTCGTAAACGCTTCAGGAATTTTAGAAACCAGGTCCAAAGATTTTACACTCCGCCTTCTTGACCTTAAAAAGGTAAAAGAAGAAAAAACCACCTGGCAACTTGTAAATATTGTCTTGCCTGTTTTACTGATCATTTTACTCGGGTTCATTTATCAGCAATTCCGCAAAAGAAAATATTCATCCGTTTGATTTTTGCTTACAAAGCATAACCTGTCCGATCTTAAACAACTCAGACTATCTTTGCTCACTTAACCCGATTGGATGAATACGACGCAGCTCAGTTATCTTGTTTTTGGTGTTGTTTTATTATTGGCGATCGGATTCGATCTCGGTTTGCTGAGTAAAAAAGGGTCTCCTGTCACCATTCGAAAAGCCCTGTGGCAGACGGTTTTTTGGGTCATGCTCGCTTTTGCTTTCTTTGGTTTTATATGGTTCGAAAGGGGTCATACCCACGCCCTGGAATATATCAGCGCTTACTTAATGGAATGGAGCCTCAGTATTGATAATATTTTCGTTTTTATACTCATTTTTACTTATTTCCAGGTTAAGGAGCAACATACAGCAAGAGTATTATTAATTGGTATCCTCCTTGCTATTGTTTTTCGCATTCTTTTTATTACCGCGGGAGTAGCTTTGGTAGCCAGGTTTGAATGGGTCCTGTACATTTTTGGAGGGATACTTGTGATTACGGGGATTAAAATTTTCGCATTTAAAAAACAAAATGAATTTGACCCGCAAAAGAATATCGTCTACCGGTGGATGAAAAAAGTATTGCCGGTTCACCCGGAAGATACAAGTGGAAAATTTATTGTAAGAGAGAATGGGAAACGATTTTTTACAGGTGTTTTTGTAGTGGTCGTTTTACTTGCTACTGCAGATATTGTTTTTGCCCTTGATAGTATTCCGGCCGTTTTTGCTATTTCGCAGGAGAAGCTAGTAATTTATACAAGTAATATTTTTGCGGTACTTGGACTGAGGTCATTATTCTTTCTTTTGCAGGGTGCGGTCAACCGGTTCGAATACTTGCAGCAGGGTATAGCCATCATTTTGATATTTATCGGGGGGAAAATGCTTGCCGAAGTGGTGCACATTCACATACCTGTCTGGGTCTCGCTTATGATAATTGTTTTATGCCTTACGGGATCGATCATGTTTTCTCTGCAAAAAACCAGGAAAGTAAAAAATGGGATATAATACCGGAGATATTAAGTCAATCGTTGGAGGTAAGATCCTTCAAAACCCTGCAGAAACTACGATTGAATATTTATTAATCGATAGCAGGAGGCTATATGCACCTTCCGTTACTTTATTCTTTGCCCTCGTGGGTAAGCGCAGGAATGGCCACCAATTCATTTCTGAGTTATATAAAAGAGGCATAAGAAATTTTATGGTCAGTGACCCGGTAAAAGCAGCCGAATATCCCGATGGTAATTTCATTTTAGTGGATGATACGCTCGAAGCGCTGCAGAAATTAGCTGCTTTTCATCGAAAAAAATTCAACATTCCTGTCATTGGAATTACAGGAAGTAATGGAAAGACGATAGTTAAAGAATGGATCTACCAGCTCCTGAATGAAAAATTCAATATTGTCCGAAGTCCTAAAAGTTTTAACTCCCAGATTGGCGTTCCGTTGAGTGTGTGGCAAATGAATGAACATCATGAGCTGGCGATATTTGAGGCGGGCATTTCCGAACCAGGTGAAATGGAAAAACTTGAAAAGATCATTCAACCTACCATCGGAATCCTTACAAATCTCGGGGAAGCACATAGTGAGAATTTTGAAAACAGGGAAGAAAAACTGAAAGAAAAGCTTAAACTTTTTAAGCATACGGGTAAGGTCATTACCAAAGGCGATGATGCATGGGTAACCAGGCAGATGATCAAAGAAGGAATGAATAATTTCTTCTGGGGAAAGAATAAAAATTCGGAGCTGGAGGTCATTTCAATTGAAAAGGAAAATCAGCGAACAGGGATAACCGTTAGCTATAAACTTGAAGTATTTACCTTTTTTATTCCTTTCACCGACGATGCATCGGTTGAAAATGCTATCACCTGTTGCAGTCTCCTGCTTTATGCCGGGATGGAGCGGGTGTATGTGGAGAAGAAAATGAGTGAATTGCAGCCCGTCAGTATGCGCCTTGAGTTAATAAAAGGGATCAACCAATGTTCCATTATAAATGACAGTTACAGTGCTGATCTTAACTCGTTGAATATTGCCCTTAATTTCCTTGATCAGCAAAGCGCCGGTACAAAACGTACAGTAATTCTCTCTGGTTTTCTGCAAACGGGATTGCCGGAAAAAAAATTATACGATGAAATTGCCTCCCTGCTTCGCACACGCCACGTTGATAAGGTAATTGGGATAGGTAAGAACATAACAGCTTTTCTTAGAAAAGATGAAAAAATTGTTTACCAATTTTATGATTCAACGGAAGATTTTCTTCACCAGGTTCGCTCCTCGCAGTTTAAGGAAGAAACGATTCTTGTGAAAGGTGCCAGGATATTCGAATTCGAAAAAATAGTTCACGCCCTGGAACAAAAAGTTCATCAAACTGTATTGGAAATAAATCTGAACGCTATTGTTCACAACCTGAATGCCTATCAAAAGTTTTTAAAACCAGCCACAAAGGTGATGGCCATGGTAAAAGCATTTGCCTATGGAAGCGGTGGTGCTGAGATTGCTGGCATTCTCCAGTTCCACAAAGTTGACTACCTGGGGGTGGCATATGCTGACGAAGGCGTGGAACTTCGAAAAGCAGGAATTAATCTCCCGGTAATGATCATGAACCCGGAAGAATCAACGTTTGATGCCATTGTTGAAAATAACCTGGAGCCAGACATTTATTCTTTTGATGTGTTCAACCAATTCGATTCTTACTTAAAGAAAGCGGGCTTGCAACAATATCCAGTTCATATTGAAATAGAAACAGGGATGAACAGGCTGGGTTTTGATTTGACCGAAATAAAAAAACTGGCAAATGTGTTGAATCAAACAGGTTCCTTCAAAATAAGATCCGTCTTTTCTCACCTGGCTGCCAGCGAAGATCCATTGGAAGATGAATTTACATTTTTGCAGCATAAAAAATTTACAGAAGCCGCAATGGAACTTGAAGGCCTGGTAGGGTATTCGTTCTTAAAACACATTTCGAATTCCGCCTCTATCGTTCGTCATCCCCAGTTGGAAATGGATATGGTAAGATTGGGTATAGGAATGTATGGAGTAGATAGTGCGGGCACGAATTCCCTCGACCTGCAAACAGTTGCCACTTTAAGATCCACTATTGCCCAGTTGAAACATTTGAAAAAGGGGGATACGGTAAGTTATAACCGAAAGGGAAAGGTGGAGAGGGATTCTGTAATAGCTACAATACGGATCGGCTATGCCGACGGGTACACACGCCGATTAGGAAATGGAATTGGAAAAATGCTCGTGGGTGGTCAACTGGCTCCGGTTATCGGGACGGTTTGTATGGATATGACCATGGTAGACGTAACTGATATCCCAAATGTTAAGGAAGGGGATGAAGTGATTGTTTTCGGTAAAGAATTATCCATTAAGCAACTTGCAGAATGGTCAGGTACCATTCCTTATGAGATCATGACAGGCATTTCACAAAGAGTTAAAAGAGTATATTTTGAAGAATAGTTTTAACAGGTACAAACTCAAATCCCCAGGCAGAAACCCCGTATCTTTGCCCTTCAAAAATTCAAAACTGTGAAGCTTCGAAATGTTGTTTTTATTATTGCTTTGATCATTATTGCTGATCAGTTTTTAAAGATCTGGATAAAAACAAGTTATCCCACAGGGCATGTCGCAAATGTTATTGGGTCAAAATTTCAATTATATTTTGTTGAAAATTCGGGAATGGCCTGGGGATGGAAATTCGGAGACCAGGTAGGAAAGATTGTATTAACCTTATTTCGTTTGGCAGCTGTCATTTTTGGTACCTGGTATCTTGGGCGAATTGTAAGACATAATTACCATAAAGGTTTTATTTTTTGTGCCGCTTTAATTTATGCTGGTGCTTTGGGAAACCTCATCGATAGTATGTTTTATGGGATGTTTTTTGACAAAGGAATGCACTACGACGCGGCCATTAAGGATTTTATAGGTTACAATGGAATAGCCGCCTTTTCCTTTAATGGATACAGCAGTTTTTTGCACGGCAGTGTAGTGGACATGCTTTACTTTCCTATTGTCAGGTCCAACTTCCCGCATTGGCTTCCTTTGGTTGGTGGAAAGGAATTCGAATTTTTCAGCCCTATTTTCAATGTGGCGGATGCCTCGATTTCAACGGGCGTCATAACTCTTTTGCTTTTTCAAAAGCGTTTTTTTAAACGTTATCACAATACACCAGTCCATTCTACCGTTGAAACGAGTTCAGTTGTAAGTGATAAGGTCCAGGTTTCCTGATTTTTAATTTTCCACTTGAATTTAATCATCCCGGCAGTTCCTATAAAAATGTTATTTTGCATTTACCGATAAAGTATCAAAATGAAGACATCTAAGACCCTGCTTGGGCTGTTTCTCTTACTAGTGTTCGTGATCTCCTGTCAAAAGGAGAAAAGCTTCGAAAAAGGTTTTGTTGCTGCCTCCGCTGGCTCCCTTCAGTCTGGCACTACCGGAGATTGCCTGGGAAGCCTGGTATCCGGAGTTTACAAAAAGGATACTGCACTGAATTCCACCAATTATGTCGATATCAAAATAGATGTAACCAAAACGGGGAGTTATCTCGTTAGCTCAGATACGATCAATGGATTTTTTTTCAGGGCAACCGGAACATTTGATTCTATTGGAGTAAATACGGTCCGCCTGCCTGCAAATGGTAAGCCAATAGCTGCCGGCACTAATATTTTTACGGTAACATACGATAGCACAGAGTGTACATTTTCTATTCCTACTTTAGATGGATCAACAGGTGGGACTTCAATTTTCACTTTGGCAGGCGCACCCGCTGCTTGTACTGGTGCCACCGTCCAGGGAATTCTTTCAGCAGGTGTTGCAGCAAACTCAACAAATACGGCTACAATCCAGGTAAATGTTGCTACTGCCGGCACTTATTCCATTTCCACCACGGCTGTGAATGGAGTTACGTTCAGCGCTTCGGGTACTTTTTCCGCAACGGGATCGCAATCAGTAACCTTATCAGCAAATGGATCTCCTACTGCTGCGGGGTCATTTAGCATACCCCTTACTGCCGGATCATCGAATTGTTCATTTCAAATCACAGTCGTAGGTTCCAGCCCGGCTGTGTATACCATGAATGGCGACCCTGGAAACTGTACAGGAGCTACTATACAGGGTCAATATGTCGTGGGCACTGCTCTTACTACTTCCAATACCGCTACGATACAGGTAAATGTTACTACCGCCGGCACCTATTCAATCACTACCAGCGCTGTGGATGGAATTACATTTACAGGATCCGGAAGCTTTTCCTCGACCGGGTTGCAAGCTGTTGTTTTAATAGCCAATGGAACGCCTACAGCTACAGGAACATTCGGAATACCTGTAACGGTAGGATCTTCAACCTGTTCATTTTCTGTTACGGTGTCCCCGGTAGATTATTATCCCCGAACTACAAATAGTAACTGGAGTTATAATTTTAACAATGATCCCACAGACACACTTTATAGAAATGTGGTGGCTCCAACCCTTTCTGCGATAGGTAATACCTATAATATTTTTACGGAAACGGCAAATGCTTCAGCTGGTTTTGATTCTTCCGGATATTTCAGGAGAAACGGTGGAAGTTATTATCAGTACATGGACTTCGGTGCCTTCTTTGGTTTTGATAACCCGGTTTGGGGCGAATACATATTCTTAAAAGATGATCAGCCAGTGAATAATTTCTGGTACTCGGATCCTTATACCGGGACTTCAGGAGGTTCCTCTTATACCTTCCGCGCAAAAGATTCTATTTCTCAAAAAGATGTTCCGATAACGGTGAATGGGGTTACCTATCCAAATACTATTGTGGTGTATGAGAAATATGAATATGATCCGGGTGGAGGCAATTGGACTGATATTACCTCTCTTGTAGGCCACTATATTGCATATTTTTCAAGGAATGTGGGGATGATAAGACTTGAATTTTATGATGAAACGGGTGCTTTATCAGGTAGCCAGGATATTACCCGTGCACAAATATTCTAGCTTTCTATAAGGCGCATCTTATTAGTTTTTGTCTGATCCAGGAATGAACTTATAATAAAAAAACCTCTCTTTTTACAGAGAGGCTTTTTTTATTGCTCAAGGTTTGTGTTACTCGTAATTATTGAACCAATTATTTTCTGCAGATTGAACTGTCAGCGGGATATTTATCCTATTGATCGAGACCTTCTTTTCAGAAAGAGGTAAGACTTTTAACCCATTAATAACTCTTGAAATTCGACTTTTCCGATTGGCAGCAGTAGCCTGGGAAGTTGTAAGATTCAACGCATTTAAAGAATAGGCTGAAAAGTAAGGAGTAGATTTAATACGCTCTTTCATGGTAACAGATTTTAGTAGTTTTCATCAGTATTGGAACGACAAAATAGAAAAATTATGTTGCAATCAACAAATCTTTAACTAATAATAAATACAAAACATTGCAATCAACGGTATCTTCCATCGTAAGTTTACGAGTAACTACCTAGTCAATTTTACCAACCATATTTGCAGGCACCACCCATTCATCAAATTGTTCAGCCGTTACATAGCCCAGTTTTACCGCCATTTCTTTTAAGGTTGTTCCCTCTTTATGTGCTTTTTGGGCGATCTCAGCAGCTTTGTAATAACCAATCTTTGTGTTGAGGGCTGTTACCAGCATCAAAGAATTATCAACATGTTTTTTAATATTTGAAAGGATAGGTTCGATTCCAATGGCACATTTATCGTTAAATGAAATACATCCATCACCGATTAACCTGGCGCTATGTAAAAAATTATAGATCATTACAGGCTTAAAGACATTCAATTCAAAATGACCCGTAGCGCCGCCTATATTGATGGCCACATCATTTCCCATTACCTGGGCGGCGATCATGGTTACAGCTTCACATTGTGTGGGATTAACTTTTCCAGGCATAATAGAAGAACCTGGTTCATTATCAGGTATATGAATTTCACCGATCCCGCTCCTTGGTCCCGAGGAAAGCATCCGGATATCATTGGCGATTTTCATTAAACTTACGGCAACTGTTTTTAATGCGCCATGGGCTTCCACAATAGCATCATGTGAGGCGAGTGCTTCAAATTTATTTTCAGCAGTTATAAACGGCAAACCTGTTAAGGCTGCAATCTGTTTCGCTACATTTTCAGCATAGTCGGGTGGCGTATTAATTCCGGTCCCAACGGCAGTTCCCCCAAGTGCCAATTCACTCAAATGTGGTAATGCATTTTTTATTGTTTTCAATCCATGTTCCAGTTGTGATGCATACCCACTGAATTCCTGCCCAAGCGTAAGCGGGGTGGCATCCATAAAATGCGTACGCCCGATCTTCACAACATTCATGAATTGTTTGCTTTTTTCGGAAAGGGTATTCTTTAATTTTTCAATTCCCGGAATGGTTGTTTCGACGAGGATCTTATATGCTGCAATGTGCATGGCTGTAGGAAAGGTGTCATTGGATGACTGCGATTTATTTACATCATCATTAGGATGGATAAATTTCTCTTTGTCGGTAAGCTTTCCGCCGTTCAAAACGTGCGCCCGGTAGGCTGTCACTTCATTTACATTCATATTGCTTTGCGTACCACTTCCTGTCTGCCACACCACAAGAGGAAAAGATGCATCCAGCTTGCCATCGAGGATCTCATCACAAACTTTTCCAATAAGATCCGATTTCTCTTTTGATAAAACACCCGCTTCAAGGTTTGTGATCGCTGCAGCTTTTTTCAAATAAGCAAACGCACGGATGATCTCTTTTGGCATTTTATTTATATCCTCTGCAATCTTAAAATTTTCAATACTCCGTTGTGTCTGCGCTCCATAATATGCATCCTCCGGAACTTTTACTTCTCCCATTGTATCCTTTTCTATTCTATAATTCATATGTAGCTTTTTGAAGTGCAAAGGTATACCAGCAATTGAATTCTACCATATATCATGAAAACATCCCGCGTGGGTTTTTGCAAAGGATTTCTAGCCGAAAACCCGAATAATTGTAACTTTAAGACATAACTGTTGCTGCATGAAATTTTTCTTGTCAAAGAAAATATTACTGGTCATTGTCCCCATCATTGCAGTCATTGTTTTTTTTGCTTTTAGCTCCCACCAGGCAGCGATTGATTTTAACACCCAGGTCAAACCCATCTTCAATAAAAAGTGTATTACATGTCATGGAGGAGTCAGGCGCAAAGCAGGTTTTAGTTTATTGTTCCGGCAGGATGCCCTGGCAAAAAATAAATCAGGAAAACCTGCTATTATTCCCGGCGATCCCGATCACAGTGAAATGATCAGGAGAATTGGCCTTAATGACCCTGATGAACGGATGCCTTACAAGCATGACCCGTTAAGTAAAGATGAGATAGATATATTGCGCAGGTGGATCAAACAGGGTGCAAAATGGGGCGACCATTGGGCCTACGTTTCTGTGAAGCCTGTTGAGGTCCCTGTGGTGAATACTGAATGGCCGAAAAATGAAATAGATCATTTTATTTATGAAAAACTGGAGCAGGAAAAATTAAAAACCTCACCAGCTGCTGATAAACCAACATTACTTCGAAGAGCGAGCCTGGACCTTATTGGCATGCCAGCCCCCGAAAAAATAGCTACACAGTTTTTACAGGACAATTCAGCTAAGGCCTATGAAAATTTAATTGATTCACTATTAGCCTCAAGTCATTTTGGAGAAAAATGGGCATCCTTGTGGCTCGACCTTGCAAGATATGCCGATACAAAGGGTTATGAAAGGGATGATAGCAGAAGTATCTGGCGTTATCGCGACTGGCTAATAAATGCATTCAATAAGGATAAACCTTATGACCAATTTTTAACAGAGCAAATTGCCGGGGATCTGCTGCCTGATCCAACAGATGATCAATACATTGCTACTGCCTTTCATCGGAATACCATGACAAATGATGAAGGGGGCACCGATAACGAAGAATTCCGGACAGCTGCAGTTATTGACAGGGTGAATACGACCTGGGAAGCAATATTGGGGACTACATTTGGTTGCGTCCAATGCCATAGCCATCCCTATGATCCTTTCACGCATGAGGAGTATTATAAATTCATGGCTTTCTTTAATGATACCAGGGATGAGGATACTTATGATGATTATCCATTACTGAGACATTACAACGATTCTATGCATCAGAAACTCAATTCTTTGACGGAATGGCTGCAGGAAAATGTTTCAGTAGAAAAAGCAAAAGAAGTAAATCGTTTTCTCAGGACCTGGGAACCATCCATTAATTCCCTGACTGCCGATAAGTTTATGAATAGTGAATTGGCTGATACAAAATTTCTCATCTTTAGAAACCATGCCGTAGCAAGACTAAAAAATGTTGATCTGGACAATAAGAATTTGCTGATCTACCGGTATATCTGCTGGAAAAAAGACGGAGTATGGACCTTACATCTTGATAAACCTGGTGGCCCCGTTTTGAAAACCATTTCGCCGGATACAGCGGACAATTGGAAAATTGTACAAACAGAGATCCCGCAAAGCAGTGGCATTCATGATATCTATTTTACTTACACCAACCCTCATTTGAAAAATGCAGACGACAATGGCCAGGAAATGGATTGGTTTTATTTTACGCAGGAATTTCCCGGTAAAGACAAACCTGGATACGAAATAAATAAAAAAATATTCTGGTCATTGTTAAGGGCACAGGTTCCAACTACACCGGTGATGATGGACAACCCTGGAGATATGCATCGCACCACCAATGTCTTTGAAAGAGGAAATTGGTTGGTGAAAGGTGATGTGGTAACCGCAGCCGTTCCACATTCCCTGAATCCAATGCCAAAAAATGCTCCTAACAATCGGCTTGGCCTTGCCATGTGGTTAACAAGCAAAGAAAATCCACTGACTGCAAGGACCATGGTAAATCGTTTGTGGGAGCAATTGTTTGGAACCGGCCTGGCTGAAACCCTTGAGGATATGGGTACGCAGGGCATTCCCCCAACACATAAAGAATTGCTTGATTGGCTATC
>Ga0193726_1003321_pt1 | contig 10307 bp, 5 predicted proteins | sample H2c1metaG_FD_144928 | JGI IMG/M metagenome (GOLD analysis project Ga0193726, IMG submission 144928) | Soil microbial communities from a riparian zone of the East river system, Colorado, United States - H2c1 | ecosystem: Environmental > Terrestrial > Soil > Riparian zone | place: USA: East River... | reverse complement strand
TGTTTCTCTGACGCTCGCGCCGGGCGGCGATCGCAGCGAAGAAGTTCGAGTGGCGCAACAGATTTTGCAGTCGCTGGGGATTCGCAGCTTTACTCCCCAGGTCACAGCGTGCCCCGGATGCGGACGCACCACCAGCACTTTTTTCCAGGAAATGGCGGAACAGATTCAAGCCCACCTGCGCAAGCAAATGCCGGTCTGGAAGGAACGCTACACCGGGGTGGAAGAGATGAAAGTCGCGGTGATGGGTTGCGTGGTCAACGGGCCCGGCGAATCCAAGCACGCCAGTCTTGGGATTTCCCTGCCGGGGACATTTGAAGAACCAAAAGCGCCGGTCTACGTTGATGGACGGCTCTTTACCACCTTGAAAGGCGATCGCATCGTCGCCGAGTTCATTCAGATCCTCGACCACTATGTGGATTCTCATTACGCCGCCAGACTGGAACTGGAAGTCAAAGCTTAAAGTTTGCTGAAGGGCACGAGTCGGCGCGCGGAATTGCCGTGGAGAGACAGAAGTCCTGACGCGGTAAGCGCCGCTCCACCCCACATCAGAGTGCTTCAGCAGCCGCTTCAGTGGGCGCCTCCAGCTTCGTCGTCACCGCTCGAGTTTCCTCACAACTCAAGCAAAATCCCCGCACTCTGCTCCCATTTGTCCCCTCGTTAGGGTGGTCAGCAGGCTACGCCCCGCAAACTGGCAAAAGAGTTTCCCCTGCCGAGGTGTGCGCGAAACCATTTCGCCGCATAATGAACGAGGTTCGTCGTATGATTTGGTGCAGGCCAATCCGATGGCGAACGGGAGGAAATGATGACCACAAGACGCCGTGAGTTTCTGACAGGGATGGGAGCAGTGGCGGCCGCCGCCTTGACCGTGCCTTGGCTTGGCACCGCAGCCGGCGCGGAGGAATCTGGAATTCCGAGGATCAAATCGCCATTCCGGGTTGCCGTCATCAATGACGAGATATCCCAAGACTTTGGCCGCGCCTGCGAAGTTGCGTCCCGTGAATTTGGAATGGAGTGGATCGAGCTGCGCGGCATGTGGAACAAGAACATCGTGAATCTTGATGAGAAAGAAGTCGCGGAAGCGCAACGCATCCTGAAAAAACATCAGTTACGCGTGACCGATATCGCCAGTCCGCTGTTCAAGGTTGACTGGGCGGGGGCGCCGCGATCGAAGTTCAGCGAACCTGCCGCCTTCGGCGCGAGCTTTACTTTCGATCAGCAGAATGAAGTGCTGGAGCGCGCCATTGATCTGGCCAAGGCATTTCACGCAGATCGCGTCCGCTGCTTCGATTTTTGGCGATTGGACGATCAAACCCCGTATCGGGCAGCCATGAACGATAGGCTGCGCGATGCCGCCGGCCAAGCCGGCAAGAAAGACATCATCCTGATTCTGGAAAATGAGCCCTCCTGCAATACCGCAACTGCCGCTGAAGCGGCGAAAGTCCTGAGCGCAGTAAAGTCGCCCTCGTTTATGCTGAACTGGGACCCAGGCAATGCCGCGGCCGGCGGAGAGACACCCTATCCTGACGGTTACAATCTTCTGCCGAAAGAGCGGATCGGACACTGCCATTGCAAGGATACCGTGAGACATGGTGCGCAATACGATTGGGCGCCCATGGGAGGCGGGATCATTGACTGGGCCGGCCAGTTTAAGGCTCTCGAGCGGGATGGATACCGTCATGCAGTCAGCCTGGAAACACATTGGGCTGGCGGAGGGACACCGGAAAAGTCGTCGCGCCAGAGTTGGGCGGGGATGAAAGTCTTGCTGGGCAAAGCGGAAGCGCTGTAGAGCTTGGAGCATTCCCGCGGGCTGAAACCTGCCGAACTTTATCTTCCCGAGCCGGCGGACTTTCAGTTTTAACAGACTCTTCCACCCCTGGTTCCCTCCCCTTCTTCCGCGGCGTCGGTCGATCCAAATCTGAGACCGGTTGCGCTCGCAATCTGCACGCCGCCAAAAGCCCACTCCGATCCCAGGCCGCGGTCAGTTCGGGATCATCTCAGTTCCGACAGATGCAGTGATCACCGCGGCTCCGCGGACATCGCTCGCGGTGAGCTGGCGCACGGCCGACTGCGCTCGCAGCGGATCGTATTCAGGGTTGCAGAGACGTGTGGCCGGTAAGAATCCGTCAGAGCGCAGGAAATTCCAGAAACCGACTGTCCCTCGATGGAAAACCTGTCGCGGGCCTTGGGCAGTTGCTCCGCCGATGAGGCTAGACCGTCATATTCTCAAGGAAAACCTTGACAAGCGAAAGCCGCCTCGGTACAAGGGAGGCGAAGAAAGCGGTTTCGGAAACCGGTTTCCAAATGCCGGAGCCGGCAGTCAAATTCTTGATCTGATCATGACTCGCTTCTTGCGCGATATACTCCGTCAGCCCGGCGAGTTGCGCCGCACGGTCGGCTTTCTCCGCGGCGCGGGCAGACTTCGCATGGAGGAAGCGGCGGCGGCGATCCGCCAAGCTCGTCATGTCTATCTGACTGGAATCGGCAGCAGCTGGCACGCTGCATTGAGTGCGGGTCCACTGTTTTCGATCGGTGCCCGTCCCGTATACATGCAGGATGCGGCCGAACTGCTGCAGTTCGCCACCCTTCCGCCGGACGCAGTGCTCATCGTAATTTCGCGCAGCGGCCGCAGCATCGAAATCGTGCAGTTGCTGGCGAAAGCTCGCGCGAGCGGCTCGACCGTGATCGCCCTTACGAATTCGGAGGATGCGCCCCTCGCAGGAGAGGCCCAGATCTCCCTGATGATTCCGACCAAGCTTGACCACGGAATTTCGGTCAACACGTATTCCACATTAGCCGCCGCAGCCGGCATCCTGGCCAGCACCACGGTCGGTTCTTTTAACGATGAGCTCGCGCAATCGCTGTCGCAGACGCTGCAGGAGACGGAGCGGGCGATGGTGGGCTGGCAGCGACAACTTGCCGACAGCCCGTGGCCCGTGCCGGACAGCATCTATTACTTCCTGGCTCGCGGTCCCAGCCTGGGGAGTTGCCATGAGGCGCGTCTGATGTGGGAAGAAGGCGTGAAGTCCGCGGCGACGGCGATGGGTACCGGCAGTTTTCGCCACGGCCCTCAAGAAATGGTGCACCGGGACGTCCGAGTCGGCATTTGGATCGATGGGCGGCACATGCGGGAACAAGATCTGGCAGTAGCGCATGACCTGAGAGGACTGAACGCTTCGGTCATGTTGATTGGCCAGCGTCTTGCTGCCGATGCCGGGGATTTGGTATTTCAACTTCCCGAAATCCCACCGGAGTGGCAATTCCTGATCGACGTTATACCGGCGCAACTGTTGGCGGAGAGCCTGGCGCGACGCTCGGGAGTGGATTGCGATTCCTTCAGGCTTTGCACCTATATTATCGAGGACGATTACGGCCTTTTGGGGCAGCAAGTGGCAACACCAAGGAATGAGAAATGAGACTTCTCGGAGCACGGCGGAAACTACGATCTTAGAAATTCTGGAAGAAACCGATCTCAACAATCTCGACAGCATCGACAGGAGGCTTCATGCATAGGAACCGGGTCTCGCGCCGCAAATTCATGGGAATCAGCGCCGCCGCGGCAGGAGCATCTCTGGCCGCCAAAACGATATTGATCGATCCGGAGCCTCTGTTTGCGCTTCCGCAGTCGGTTGCAGCGAGCGACCGGATCCGCTTCGGGATGGTTGGCATCGGCATGCAGGGATCGAATCTGCTCGCTGAATCCATCGAGTTGCCGGGCGTGGAGTGCGTGGCAGCCTGCGACCTCTACGACGGGCGTCACACCTTGGCCCGTGAGATTACCGGGAAAGCGGCGCTTCCGGTGACGCGGCGATATCAGGAGTTGTTGGCCAACCACGACATCGACTGTATTGTCGCTGCCATTCCCGATCACTGGCACAAACAGGTGGTGGTTGATGCGGTCACGGCGGGGAAAGACATTTATTGCGAAAAACCCATGTCGCACAGCGCCGCCGATGGCGTCGCCATGGTCGAAGCTACGAAGAAGAGCGGCCGCATTGTGCAGATCGGCGCGCAACGCGTGAGTTCCTTGATTTGCGCCAAAGCCAAGGAACTGATTGCCCAGGGAGCCATCGGCGACATCGTTCTCGTCGAGGGATGGCTCGGACGCAACGATCCCACCGGCGCCTGGGAATATCCGCCACCCACTGATCTATCGCCCGAGACTCTGGATTGGGACACCTGGCAAGGAACCGTGCCCAAGCGGCCCTTCGATCCTCTGGTTTTTGCGCGCTGGCGGTGCTGGAAGGAATATGGCACGGGGCTGGCCGGTGATCTGCTCGTCCATCTGGTGAGCGGCATGATGTACATGTTGGGCATCAATGAAGCGCCAAGACAGGCTTTGTCCGTCGGGGGAATCTTGCGCTGGAAAGACGGCCGCAACATGCCCGATGTTCACGCGACGCTTTATTACTACGGAGATTTACCGGTTTATATGCGTCTCAGCCAGGGGACCGAAATGCCTGAGACCTACCGGATCCAGGGATCCAAAGGCCTTCTCGAGGTCGGGGAATTTGGTTTGAGCCTCACGCCGCAAACTGGCAGGGATTCGGGCCCCAGTTATTACGACACCGGATTTCCCCGCGCCATGCGGACCGCTTACGAGACCAAATGGCACGAGGAAAATGATCCGAAGATCGGAGAAGAGCCAATGCCAGAAACCTTCTCCTACAAGGGCCCGGACTACGATGACATGAAGCCACATCTTTGGACGTTCTTCCAGGCGGTGCGTTCGCGCAAACCGGTCATTGAGGACGCGGTGTTCGGTCATCACGCGGCGCTGGCATGTCATATGGCAAATGAAGCTTACTTCCGAAAAACCGCGGTTCACTGGGACGAGACTTCGAAGACCATCAAAAGCTAGACCAAGGGCGGCCCACCGAGCCCGTGCTCGAGGCTCTGCCGAAGGACCGAACCCGGGGTGGAACATGCGGCATGCAAACCGTGAGCTTCGTGGGTGGATGCTTGCTGTGTCGACGCTGGTCACAGCGCTGGCTTGGGGGCAGGACACGGCCTCGCTCACGGGAACCGTCCGAGATAAATCCGGGGCGGTGATTCCAAAGGCTGAAGTGGTGATCAGGGACCCGGTCAACGGGTTGACGCGCAACCTCGTCACCAATTCGGACGGCGAATATCTCGCCCCCGCGATTCCGCCCGGCCGCTACGACATCAGGGTCGCTGCCCAGGGATTTCGCAGATACCAGGCCACGGGCGTCACGCTGCGCGTTGCCCAGACCGCGCGGATCGACGTCACCTTGCAAGTCGGCGATATCAACAGCGAGATCACCGTCAAGGGCGAGGGTCTCGCGCAAGTGGACACGCAATCTTCCGAGTTGGGAGGAACAATCACCGGCAAAGAGATTACCCAGCTCCAATTGAATGGGCGGAACTTCACGCAACTGGTCACGCTCATCCCCGGCGTAAGCAACCAAACCGGACAAGATGAAGGCGTGGTGGGAGTCCAGGGAAATGTCAACTACAGCATTAATGGCGGCCGCGTCGAGAATAACAACTGGGAGATCGACGGCGGCGACACCATGGACAACGGCAGCAACGAGACGTTGAATGTATACCCCAGCATCGATTCGCTGGCAGAAGTTCGCGTGCTGACTTCCAACTACGGCGCTCAGTACGGCCGCAATGCCTCCGGAACCATCGAAGCGGAGACCAAGTCAGGGACAAACCTGTTTCACGGCGACGCCTACGAGTTCTTCCGCAACGAAGCGCTCAATGCGCACAATTATTTTGACGCTCCCGGAGCCCCCAAAGCGCCTTACAAGAAGAATGACTTCGGATACACCCTCGGAGGTCCAGTCTGGAAAAACCGCACATTCTTTTTCTGGTCGGAAGAATGGAGGCGGGAAAATGTTCCAACGAATTTCTACCGTCCGGTTCCTTCCCTGGCCAATCGCCAGGGCGACTTCAGCGATGTGTGCAGCGTTCCCGAGCCCACCGACTGCCCGGTGGATCCGGGTACCGGGGATCGCTTCACCGACGATCGCCTGCCATTCATCGATCTCAACGGGCAGGCTCTGCTGGGCATGATCCCCGAGCCGACCACCGGATCCGGAGCCAATTCCATCTTTCAGGCCTCTGCCTCGCAACCCATGCACTGGCGGGAGGAATTGCTGCGCGTCGACCAGGATATCAACTCGAAACTTCGGGCCACCTTCCGTTACATTCACGATTCCTGGGATATCACAAATTCCACTGTCACCTGGGCAGACGAGAGTTTTCCGACGATTGGCACGCACTTTGTGGGGCCGGGGATAAGCATGGTCACCAAATTGACGGCGACTGTTTCTCCCACCCTGCTGAACGAGTTTGTGGCCAGCTACACGACAGACCACATTCAGCAGACCAATACCCATCCTGAAGTGTGGCAGCGGCCAAGCACGTTCACCATGCCGGGCCTGTTTCCCGATAACCACGGAGAGTTACCCGATATATGCATTTCCACAAATGCGGCGTATGGCTACGGATTCTGCGAGGGACCATCGGCGTTTCCCTGGAACAACTCAAACCCGACTTACACCATACGGGACAACGTCACCAAGAGTTGGGGTAAACACAATCTGCAATTTGGCGGCTACTACGTGACCGCGCAGAAAAATGAGAGATCGTACACCGACGTGGAAGGCGATATGGGTTTCGACAGCACTTCGCCGGTTTCCACGGGCAATGCATTTGCCGATCTTTTGATGGGAAACATTGCGTATTTTTCGCAGGACAGCGCCGCACCGAAATACCACATTCATTATCGGATGTTCGAACCGTTCATTCAGGATGACTTCCACGTGTCAAAGAATCTGACGTTAAATCTTGGATTGCGTCTCAGCTTCTTCGGCACGTTCTACGAGCAGAACCAAATGGTCTACAACTGGGAGCCCTCGGCCTTCGATCCGAGCCAAGCCCCCACCATTGATGTGAGAGGCAACCTGACCCAACAGCAGGGAGCGCTCGTCCCGGGAACAGGAAACCCATTCAATGGCATGGTGCAGTGCGGCGCACCTGGTGTGCCTCGGGGCTGCGAGTTGGGAAAGATCTTCAACCCCGCACCGCGCATTGGATTCGCCTGGGACCCGTTTGGCAAAGGCACAACCGCGATTCGGGGAGGCTATGGAATCTTCTTCGATCACACGAACGGCGAGGAAGCAAACGCACAGAACCTGGAGGGAACGCCACCCCTGGTGCAGGAGCCGACCCAGTTCAACGTGGTAGGCTACAACAACGTGGGCGGCCTGGGTTTGCTTTTTCCTCTGTCCACGATTTCGATCCCTACGCAAGTGATTTGGCCCTACGTCCAGCAATGGCATTTCGACGTTCAGCGCGATCTCTTCAAAAATACGATTGCGACAATTTCCTACGTGGGGAGCAAGGGAACGCATCTGACTTTGATCCACGAACTCAATCAGCTGGCGCCGATCCCGGCTTCTGAGAATCCATTCCAGCCGGGCCAGCCCATCACCGGCGAAATCTGCGATTCGCAGCATGGACCCGTCAAAGCTCCTATCTTTAACATGAATGGTCAACATGTGACGGGTCAGCCGGCGATCAATCTGGCCGTCGCCTGTGGCAACGACCCCAATCCGTTCCGTCCACTCTATGGCCTGGACTCCACCGAAGGCATATCGCCCGAGGCCGATTCCAACTACAACGCGTTCCAGTTTTCCCTGCGCAAGACCAGTGGACCGATTACGCTGAGCGTGGCCTACACCTATAGCCACTCACTGGACGATTCTTCCGATAAGTTCGACAGCAACTTCGTAAATTCCTTCGACACCAAGGGGAGCTACGCCAGCTCCAACTTCGATCAACGGCACATTTTGACGGTGGCCTGGGTCTATGATCTTCCCTTCTTCCGAAATCCCGGCTTCTCCCACGGCATCTTGGGCGGATGGCAATATGCCGGCATCATGGCGTCGCAGAGCGGGGCGCCCTTCTCGGTGGTCAATGGGATTTACGGAGACAGCGCGGGCGTTGGCAACTACCAGGGCACAGGATCCTATGCCGACCTCGTGGGTGATCCCCATCAAGTGGAAGCGAACCAATTCTCCGAGGATCCTGCCATCAAAGGTCCTCTCCTGTTCAACAATCATGCGTACGAGCCAACCCGGGGCTTGACCTTCGGGAACTCCGGACGAAATAGTCTGAACGCTCCCTGGCGAACGAATTTTGACATGTCGGTATACAAAGTCTTCAAGCCTAGCGAGAGACTGGACATGCAATTCCGGCTGGAAGGATTCAATGTCTTTAACCACACGCAGTGGGCAGGAGTAAATAACTATATTGGCTCCGACTATTTCCTGCGTCCGGCCGCAGCGCATACAGCGCGCGTCGTCCAGCTTGGGTTGAAGTTGATCTTCTGAGGAGTTGAGTTCGGGCAGAATGCGTGATCCGGGAGAAAAGATGATCGGGGCTGTGGACATTGGAGGAACCAAGGTTGCCGTCGGCATCGTGGACGATCAAGGAAAAGTTCTGTCTTCCAGCGAATCGCCGACCGGGCCCGATTCCGAGTATGCGCCCGGCTTGGACATGATCGCGACGATGCTCAAAGATGCGGCGGGACGTGGCGGCGTCGAACTTTCCGGCATAGGAATCGGCTCCACCGGGCCGGTCGATCCCTTCAGCGGTGCGTTTGGTGAGGTTGACTTCCTTCCGAAATGGCGCGGGGAGAATCTGGTGAAGGATCTGGCCCGGATCTTCGGTGTATCCGTGGCAATCGAAAATGATGGCGACGCGGGCGCCCTTGCTGAAGCCGGATGGGGTGCGGGCAAGAACAAGGGGCGTTTGATTTTTGTGACCATTGGCACCGGGATCGGCGGCGGGATTATTCTGGATGGAAGGCTTTATCGAGGTGTGGAAGGCGCTCACCCTGAAGTCGGCCATCAGGTGATTGATCCGACCGGGCCGCTGTGCTCTTGCGGTTTCCACGGGTGCTGGGAGTCGCTGGCGGCGGGGCCCGCCATGGCTGCCTGGATGGAAAGCGCCGCGCCCGGGGGTGATCCGCGCCGCGAACCTCTGACCGCGAAACAAATCTGTCAACTTGCGATGCAAGGGAACGAGTTAGCTGTTTTGGCGGTCGGCCGTGAAGCCAGATATTTGGGACTTGGCCTTGCCAATCTGATCAATCTGTTTACGCCCGACGCGATCGTGCTGAGCGGCAGCATCATGAGAAGTTCTGATCTTTTTCTTCAGGGCATACGCGAGACCATCCGTCGGGGCTGCAGGTTCGTTCCATTTGAAAAAACAGAATTGGTTTTGGCGTCGCTTGGAGACGATGCCAACCTCATCGGGGCGGCGAGAGTCTGGCATCACCGGTTTGGAGAAGTCGAGCAGCTGGTTAGCTAGCGGCAGGGCACCCCAAGATATGGCAAGAAACCGATACATGGTCGGCTTGGTCCTACTCACGTTTTTCGTGATGTCCCTGTTAACCAACATCCTTGGGCCGATACTGCCCGACATCATTCGCAGCTTCCATGTCAGCCTGACTGCGGCGGGGTTGCTGGCTTTTGCGTTTTTTATCGCTTATGGAATTATGTCGGTTCCCGCCGGTTTTCTGGTGGAAAGGTTCCGCGAGAAACCGGTGATGGTTCTGGCCTTCCTGGCTGGGACGCTGGGCGCGCTCAGCTTCGCTCTTTTTCCGACATACCGTGTGGCGTTCGCTTCATGGTTTGTGATCGGAGCGGGAATGGCGACGCTCCAGGTGGCGATCAATCCGCTATTGCGCGTGTCAGGCGGCGAAGAGAACTACGCTTTCAATTCGACCCTCGCGCAGCTGGTTTTCGGCAGCGCCTCATTTATCAGCCCGCGAATCTATTCTTATCTGGTGCTGAATCTCAAAGAACCGGGAGCGGGCCAAAACGCCTTGCTGCAAGCCCTGCGCCGAGTGACGCCGGTGCAACTTCCATGGGCTTCGATCTACTGGATCTTTGCGGTGTCCACTCTATGGATGGTCGCGCTGTTGCTGTTCTCCAAATTTCCTCACGTCCAGCAAACCGCCGATGAACGCCCGGGATCCTGGGAGATGTATCGCAGCCTGGCGCGCAGGCGGATGGTTTGGCTGTATTTCGCGGCAATGTTTGCCTACGTGGGTTGCGAACAGGGGACCGCGGACTGGATCTCGAATTTTCTGTATCAGTATCATGGATTCGATCCCCATACGACCGGGGCCAACGCCGTGTCATGGTTTTGGGGACTGCTCACGGCCGGCTGTCTGGTGGGCATGTTGCTGTTGAAGATTTTCGACAGTCGCAGGGTTCTTATTGGCGCGTCGGTCGGGGCTTTGTGCTGTCTCTCGGCGGCATTGTACG
>Ga0193726_1003319_pt1 | contig 10314 bp, 11 predicted proteins | sample H2c1metaG_FD_144928 | JGI IMG/M metagenome (GOLD analysis project Ga0193726, IMG submission 144928) | Soil microbial communities from a riparian zone of the East river system, Colorado, United States - H2c1 | ecosystem: Environmental > Terrestrial > Soil > Riparian zone | place: USA: East River... | reverse complement strand
CGAGAGATCAACTTTTCCCCATAACGATCGTCGATGTTGATAACCGCGACCGGTTTCTTCTTTGTCGTTTGCTCCGCAAGACCGGTGAACAATTTCGCTTTCGATTCAAAGTAGTTTTCCATCGTCCCGTGAAAATCGAGGTGATCCTGTGTGAGATTCGTAAAGACCGCGACATCCCACTCGAGGCCGCGCGTTCGTTCCTGCGCCAGCGCGTGGGATGAAACTTCCATCGCAACCGCTTTGCACCCCGCATTCGAAATCTGCGCCAGCAACTCTTGAAGATCGAGCGACTCCGGTGTGGTGCGAGTGGCCGGCAACACACGCTCACCGATTTCGTACCGGACGGTCCCGATCAATCCGCAGCGCAGTCCTGCCTTCTCACAAATGTGCTTGAGGAGAAACGTCGTTGTCGTCTTGCCGTTTGTGCCAGTAACGCCCGCCATTTTCAGCCGTCGCGCGGGACGTTCATAAAACGCCGCGGCCAGGTCGGCCAACGCGTCGCGCGTGTTCTCGACCACGAGGCATGTCGCGCGCGAATTTTTTTCCTCCCGCTCCGCCACAATGACTGACGCACCTTTATCGATCGCCTGATCGATGAACTGATGGCCGTCGGTTCTCTCGCCGGTCAGGGCGACGAAAAGGCTGTTCTTCGCGACGCGCCGCGAATCGTAGGCAATGCTTTCGACGGAGCGATCAAGCGGCCCGATGACCCGGCGCGGGTCGATGGCGGCTGCAAGAATTTTGAGCTGCATGAGGTATTGGCACGCGAGCGCAGGGTGCTCAGCGACGTGACGCATTGGTTAAGGCAACACGCTCTGCTGTCATTTGTTTACCAACGTCCTCATGCGGCTCAAGATCGAGATAGCGGGCGGCTTTCTCCGCCACGCGCGAAAAGATGGGCCCGGCAACCAGCCCGCCATAATTCAAGTTGGGGTCGGCCGTGTGTGCATCGTCCAACACCACGAGGCCAACGAACTGCGGATTTTCCGCAGGAAGGTAACCGATAAAAGAAACGACATATTTTCCTTTTTCGTATCCGCCCTTCGGATCGACTTTCTGCGCAGTGCCGGTTTTGCCCGAAATCGTAAAACCGGGAACCGTGGCGGCCGCGGCCGTTCCCCGATCGCTCACCACGCCACGCAGAGCCTTGCCAATCTGCGCTGCTGTCTCCGGCGAGATAACCTGGCGTAGAACAGTGGGAGAAAAAGTGGCGATGGTTCGGCCGTCTTCAGTCGTGATTGATTTAACGATTCGCGGTGTCATCAACTTGCCGCCATTCGCGATCGTTGCCATTGCCATCGTCATCTGCAGTGGAGTAACGCCAATTTCGTGACCCATCGGAATACGGGTGATGGAAATCTTGCTCCAGGCTTGCGGCGGACGAATAAGTCCACCGATTTCCCCGGGCAACTCAATACCGGTGCGATCACCAAAGCCGAAACGGCGGATGTATTCGTAGAATTTTTGATCACCAACGCTGAGCGCAAGCTTGGCCGCCCCAATGTTGCTCGATTTCACGAGAATGTCCTGAACACTCAAATCCCCGAGCGGTCTGTGATCATGCAACGCACGCCCGCCGAAGTTCCATAATCCATTTTCGCAGAAGATGGTTGTGTCCGGTCGCACTTTGTGTTCGTTCAACGCAGCGGCTGCCGCGACGATTTTGAACGTGGACCCCGGTTCCATCATGTCGATCACCGCGCGGTTCTTCATTTGCTCCGGCTTCGCGTCGGAGCGGAGATTGAGATCGAAGTTTGGCCGGTTCGCCATTGCGAGAATCTCACCGGTTTGCGGACGCATCAGAATAATCGTGGCCTTGGCTGGCCGAAACTCGCGCATCGCGGCATCGATTTCATTTTCGATAATGTTCTGGAGATGCAAGTCTACGGTGAGGTGAACCTGATAACCGTCGCGTGCCTCCCGCTTTTGGCCGCGATAAAGCACGATTTCTTTCCCGGCGCGATTGCGCTCGATGTGGCGATAACCATCCTGTCCATGCAGATATTGCTCCATCGAAGCTTCGACGCCTTGAATGCCGTGATGATCGAAATCGGTGAAACCGATGACGTGACAAAGCATCGAGTGGTTGGGGTAAACGCGCGTGGTGTCGTGCTCCAGGGAGATGCCGCGGACGTTCTGCTTCTGCAGATTGTCGCGTAATGCGAGGGCGATTTCTTCCGGCACCTCGCGCTGAATCACAATGTAACGACTGCTTGAAGCGAGTCTTTCCGCGACCACGCCGGTTGGAATCTTCAGCGCCTCACTCACCAGCTTGATCGCAGCGTCGCGATTCTTCAGCAAAGAGGCATCGGCGAAAACAGTTCGACCGGGAATGTTGTGCGCGAGAGCTTCGCCATTCGCATCGACGATCGCGCCGCGCTCCGCATAAATCGGCTGCCGATAACCATGCTTTTCCGCGGCCAGCTCGGCGTATTGGTCGTGCTTGATTATCTGGAGATAGACCAGACGGAATGAGAAAATGCTAAAAAGCGCAATGAACGCCACGCACACCAGCGTGCAACGAGTGCGAACGTTCCACTTCATTTGCCGGCATTCTGGTTGGCGACCGGTCGGATCGCGTCGATTTCATTGCCGCTCAATCGCACAATGTTGTGCTCGGCGATTGGGATCATAGTGATATAGCCTTCCTTCAAGCGGCGCTGCAGCGCCGAACGGGAAGTCAGCGCCGCGATTTGATCGCTAGCGACATCTCGTTCCTTTCGTACCGCGACGATCTCTTTCTCAAGCCGATCTTTTTCCGTGGCGAGATCGTGCAATTGAATGGTGCGATAAACGTAGATCAACCCCGTTAGGGCAAAGAAAGTTGTAATGACAATCCAGCGAGCCAGGGAGGCGGCATCGATGGTGTTAAACTTTTTTCGGCGCGAACGATTCATGTGATTTTTTCCGCGACACGGAGTTTGGCACTACGGGACCGCGGATTGTTGCGCTGCTCGGTTTCGGCGGGCTCAACCGGCTTGGAGGTAATCAACCGCAAGTCACACTGGGGATTGGGTTTTGGTTCCGGCCACTCCGGTCGATCTAGCCATTCGCGGCTGCGATCACGGAAGAAATTTTTGACGATGCGGTCTTCCAGTGAATGGAAAGTGATGACCGCGATCCGGGCCCCCGTTTCCAACCGTGCAGTCAGGACTCGCAGGCCTTCCTCCAGCGCGCCGAGCTCATCGTTCACGGCCATCCGCAATGCCTGAAAAACCTGTGTGGCAGGATGACGACGGCCATGCCGTCCAACAATTTTTTCGATCGCGTGGGCGAGCGAAAGCGTTTCTCGAAAAGGCACGATCTTTCGCACTTTGACCAATTGACTGGCGATCCGCCGCGCCGCCGGTTCTTCGCCAAGATCGCGGAAAAGGCGCGTCAGTTCCTCTTCACTGTAATGATTGACGATCTCTGCGGCGGTGAGATCGCGCCGGGGATCCATCCGCATGTCGAGCGGGCCATTGCGCATCAGACTGAAACCACGCCCGGCGTCTTCGAGTTGGTGGGACGAAACGCCGATATCAAGCAAGGCGCCACCGATCCGCGCGATGCCGAGTTCGTCGAGAATTTTGTCGGCCTCACGAAAATTGCTTTGCCGCAAAGTGACACGACCACCGAATTCGCTGAGCCGATCGCCTACGTGCTGAATCGCATCTGGATCCTGATCGAGGGCGAGGACATCCGCACCTGCACGAAGAATGGCTTCAGTATGACCGCCCCCGCCGCATGTCGCATCGACGATCAATGCGCCGGGCCTTGGCGCGAGCAGCTGGATCGCTTCCACTGCCAGTACCGGCCGATGATAAATGAAATCTTCCATCTCCTGCGCCTCCTCTTCAAACGCGAGCGGACCGGTCTCGAACCAAATGGGCCGCTCAAACAATAATGCGTTCATCGGTTTTTCAGTTCCACTCGCTATAGGCCGATCACGTTGGCGACATGCTGGTAGGTGGGAGCTTCTTCTTCATGGGCTCGCTTCCAGCGCTGTAGATTCCAAATTTCAAAACGTCCGCGTCCCCCGACCAGCGCCACCTCGCCCTTCAAGCCAAGCTGTTTGCAAAGATCTTCCGGCAACACGAGACGGCCTTGTTTGTCCGCTGCTCCGTGCTGGGCGCGCGAGTGAAGCTGCCGAAGAAAAACACGCCGATCGCGTGCGGAAACACTGGGTTCCGCCTCCGCTTGCCTGCTCATCCGGCCGAACTCCTCGTGCGACATGACCAGGAGGTATTGGTGCTGCGCCTCCGGCAAAATAATCAAATCCTCGCCTTCAGTCCGTCGCCAGCGTGAAGGAATAGTGATGCGATTCTTTTCGTCGATCGAATGACGAAATTCTCCGGCGTAGAATTGCTGCTGATGAGAGTCGGGGTCCATGTGCCGGTGGAAAACTAATCCATTTCAATCCACTTCCCTCCACTTTTAACCACCTTCCGTACCAAGGGTCAATAAAAATTAACGGATGTTTGCACCTCCTTCCGCCTCTCTTAGACTGCGGCATCAGCATGGGGTCTCATATTCGATTTTGCGCCGTCCTCGCAGTCGCGATCACGACGTTGACTACCATATCCCGTGGTCAGCTGCTGGACTCGGCGGCCGCCGACACGGTTCGGGTAACCGTTTCCACCAATGAGGATGGATAGCGGACGACCTACGAGTTCGACGCCGCGAACCATAAGGCAACTGCCACGACCCGAAGTCGAGACGGAAAATTGGTCGGACGCATCCGCTACGTGCTCGATCCGGCGGGGCGCTTCTCGAGGGGCGAAGTTTTTGGGCCCGACGAGAAGTTGCGCTTCAAGACTCTATATAAGTACGGCGACGCCGGGCGATTGTTGGAAGAGAGCCAACTCGGACCGGACGATTCCATGCGGCACAAGATCGTGTATGCCTACGATCAACTCGGAAAGCAGATTGGATATTCCGTTTATGATGCGAAAGGGAAGTTGTTGAACAAGGTCGGCGCTCCGACGCCAGTAAAGAAACAGACGCGATAGTAATGAAACAGGTTCAGAGTTGCCACTCAGGGCAAAGGCGTCTAAGAAGCTAAAATGATCGACTACATCCAAAAGGGTGGTCTGCTCATCTGGCCCATCTTGATCTGCAGCATCATTTCGATCGGGATATTTGCCGAGAGATTGTTTTACTTCCATCGCGCCACGATTCACGTGGGCGAATTCCTGCAGGGGCTCTCGAATCTCCTGCAACGCCGCAATTTCGCTGAGGCCTTGCACGAATCGGCCGGCACTCCCGGGCCGGTGGCTCGCGTGATTCATGCAGCGATTATTCGACACGATGCCCCACGCTCGGAACTGCGCGACATCGTGCAGGAGGCGGGACAACTGGAAGTGCCTAAACTCGAGCGTTACCTGGGTGTTTTAGCGACTCTCGCTTTTCTCGCGCCGCTGATCGGCCTGCTCGGTACTGTCACTGGAATGCTGGAGGCATTTGGGACAATTACTTCCAATGGCGGCTTCGCGACGGTGACCGAGCTTTCCAGTGGGGTTTATAAGAGTCTGCTCACGACCGCCGCCGGCTTGGTCGTAGCGACCCCTACCTTCGTTGCTTACAGTTACCTTTCTTCGCGCGTGAACTCGCTCATGCACGACATGGAGCGTGCGGGAATCGAAGTGGTCCATATGCTTACGGATCGGCCGCCAACGACTGATATCATTACCTTCCAACAGCCGGCCGAGACCCGACAAGCCGACCTCGAGCGATAGCAGGATGAGTTGGATTTGGTGCTCGTCGTGAAATGAAACTCACGCGCACGACAAATTATCGTTTCGGGTGGCTCGGCATTGTCCCCCTGATCGATGTTGTCTTTCTCCTCCTATTCTTCTTCCTCCTGAGTTCCACTTTCGTGTTGCAGCCCGGGATCTCGGTTTCCCTGCCTTTTTCCCGATTTACCCTTGGTCCACAGATTAACCAGCAAATCATCAGCATCACGGGAGGCGCCGCGCCGGTGATTTATTTCCGGGACCAGAAAGTTTCGCTCGACCAGCTTGGTCCGCTGCTGGACACGGCAAGGAGCGAAGGCCGGCCTATCATCATTAAAGCAGATCGCTTCACGCCCTATGAGCTCGTGGTAGCGGTGACCAATGCCGCGCTCGAGCATGGCATCTCTTCCGTCGCGCTGGCGACAACGTTACCCAAATGAACAGTCCCGCTTTGACCTCGGACAACGGCCTGATCTTCCAGTGGGAAGCGCCGCGTCGCAGCCAACTGGCTGTTGCCGGGTTCGTCGTCGCGTCGATCGTCGGACACGCCTTCTGCTTCTATATGTTCCAGATCGTGTACCCGCCGGCTGTGGCTTTGCTTCCACCGCCGGCTCGCGTCACTGTCATCGCTTCAAACACCGACGAAGGCCGTACGCTTCTGCGTTGGATTGAGGCGGAAGATCCCGCTCTCGCTTCGATCACGCAGCGCCCACCCGATGCGAAAACCCTGGCTCTCCCAGCGATGCAGCATGTGCCTTCTTATTTGAACAACCAGCCTTCGTTGAAGAAATTGCCTCCGCTCATTTCCGACCTGCGCGTACCGAGTTCGCAGGCGCCAGGGCCAGTGCCCCTCGCACGCACACGCAAGGCTTCCGCAACTCCGATCGTTCCAACCACCGTAACTTTTTCGAGCGAAGTCTCCGAACTCGGCGGGACCCAAGCTCCCTCCACGAAATGGAGCGCGTCAACTCGTGAGCCGCCGCAGAGCGCTGAATTTCGGGTGGCAATTACCGATAACGGCATTTTGCGCTATTGCCTTCTGGAGAACTCTTCCGGCGACGCCGCCTTGGACGAACAGGCGCAAAGATATCTCGCGCGTTTCCGTTTCGCTGGAAATGCGGGGAAGAACTCCTCGACGGAACAAAATCTCATCTGGGCGATCGCCACGGTTGAATGGGGCAATGATGTCGCGCTGCCGCCTTCCTCAATACCGGAGACGCGCGCGCCGTGATTCGTGTCAGCCTTGCGCTGCTGGTCACCATCTATTTGCTGGTTTTCCTTGCCGCCGTATTTCTCCTCTGGATAGTTGGAGAGTGGAACCGCCGCCGGCGCGAACGCCGGGCTTTGCGTCACCGGCTGCGATGTGTGATTTGCGCGTTCGAATTCGAAGATCGAACGTCGGCTTTGCTACCACGGTGTCCGCGCTGCGGGAGCTTGAACGAACGATTTAAACTGGAGCGAATTTAAAAATGGGAATGTGGATTGGACGTAATCGGAAGGCTCGAGTCACCTATGGCTTCGACGAAATCGCGCTTGTGCCTGGGCGCATAACGATTAATCCAAACGAAGTCGACATCACCTGGCGCCTGGCGCGCAAGAACGCGGAACCGCTCGAATTCAAAATTCCGATTTTGGCCAGCGCCATGGATGGCGTGGTCGATGTGAAGTTTGCCACGGCGATGAGTAAACTCGGCGGCCTCGCGGTGCTGAATCTTGAAGGCGTCCAAACGCGTTACAAGAACCCTGACGAGGTTCTGCAAAAAATTGTCGATGCCGACAAAGCTGAGATCACTGCGTTGCTGCAGAAAATTTACCAGGAACCGGTCCAGGAAGATTTGATCTCGGCACGCATCCGGCAAATCAAGGACGCGGGCGCTATTGCAGCGGTGAGTTCCATTCCGCAACGAGCGCGCGAGTTTGGCGCGATCGCGGAGGAAGCGGGCGCGGATGTGTTCGTCGTGCAAAGCACGGTCTCGACGGTGAAACACATTTCCTCCGAATATCAGTCGCTCGACCTCGAAAAATTCTGCCGCGAAATGCGAATCCCGATCATCGTGGGAAACACAGTTGGTTATGATGTGACTTTGGAAATAATGGAATGCGGGCCAGCGGCGGTGTTGATCGGCGTCGGTCCAGGCGCTGCGTGCACGTCGCGTGGAGTCCTCGGGTTGGGGGTTCCCCAGGTCACCGCCACCGTGGATTGTGCGGCTGCCCGCGATGCCTTCTTCAAGAAAACTTCGCGATACGTTCCAATCATCACCGATGGAGGAATGAGCAAGGGCGGCGATGTTTGTAAAGCCCTCGCCTGCGGTGCCGATTCCGTAATGGTGGGCAGCGCATTTGCGAAAGCACACGAGGCGCCTGGCACCGGATACCATTGGGGAATGGCTACGCCACACGCCAATCTCCCCCGTGGTACGCGCATCAAGGTCGGCGCCACGGGTTCTTTGAAGCAAATTCTCTTCGGACCAGCGGAGGTCGATGACGGTAGCCAGAATCTGGTCGGAGCGATTACCACCTGTATGGGCAACGTCGGCGCGCGAACGATCGCTGAATTCCAGCAAACCGAAATCATCATCGCGCCCTCGATTAAAACAGAGGGCAAGCTTTTCCAGACCGTCCAGAGCGTCGGGATGGGAACGCGATGATCACTATCATGTCACTCCTCCCACGTCTCTCATTACTCGGGATCTTTCTATGAACGATCGAAGAGTTGTCATCACCGGAATGGGCGTCATCACGCCTGTGGGCAATGACGTGGAAACGTTCTGGACCAGTTTGAAGAATGGCGTCAGCGGCATTCGCAAAATCGAAACGTTCGATACCACCGGTTACGACTGTCGGATCGGTGGAGACGTTCTGGGTTTTGATCCGAAGGATTTCTTTAACAATCCGAAGGATATCCGCCGCACCGATCGCTTCACCCACCTGGCCATGGGTGCTGCAAAGCTCGCGATGCGGGACGGAGGAATCGACCTCGACAAGGTGAGACGCGATCGTTTCGGTGTGATCGTCAGCAGTGGAATCGGCGGCCTCAAAACGCTCGAAGACCAGCACACGATTTTGATGAACAAAGGGCCCTCGCGCGTCTCTCCGTTCACCATTCCAATGATGATCAGCAACATGGCCAGCGGTGTCATTTCGATGGAATTTGGCTTGCAAGGGCCGAACCTGTGCATCGTCACCGCCTGCGCCACTTCGAATAACGCGATTGGCGAGTCCTGGCGCATTATCAAATTTGGTGATGCCGACATTTTTTTGGCGGGCGGCTCCGAGGCTTCGCTCATGCCCATCGGTCTGGCCGGATTTTCTGCGATGAAAGCGCTCAGCACGCGCAATGACGAACCCGCGCGAGCGTCCCGCCCGTGGGATCGGGATCGCGACGGTTTCGTCATGAGCGAGGGCGCCGGCGTCCTGATTGTCGAGGAATTGGAGCATGCGAAAGCGCGTGGCGCGAAAATATACTGCGAACTCGCGGGATACGGTTGCACCGCCGATGCCCACCACATGACGGCACCGCCCCCGGACGGCGAGGGCGCAGTACGTGCGATGAAAATGGCGCTCGATCATGCCCGTCTCACACCGGACAAAGTCGATTACGTCAATGCGCACGCCACGTCGACCGGGCTGGGAGATCTTTGCGAGACCCGCGCCATTAAAGCCCTTTTCGGCGAGCACGCGCGCAACGGGCTTTCGATCAGCTCCACGAAATCGATGACAGGCCACTTGTTAGGCGGGGCTGGTGCTATCGAGATGGCAACCTGCGCTCTGACCATGCGTGACTCCGTCATTCCACCGACGATCAACCTCGAAAACCCGGACGTAGAATGTGATCTTGATTATACGGCAAACGTGGCCCGGGAAAAGAAAGTGCGCGTCGCACTCAACAATTCATTCGGGTTCGGCGGCCATAACGCAACGCTAGTCGCGATCGAATTTGCCGGCTGAGACCGTAAACGAGTCAGAAACTCCCGATCCTAGCTGTCGGCAAAAACCGGCAGCGACGAGATATCGGAAGCGTCAAACGAAAAACTAGACTCGTTGCCTTGCAACGATTTCAAAAGTGCGGAGACACTTTGTGCGGTGCTGGCGGCAAAAAAACGAACCAAGCCAACCGTCGTGCGGCGCCCGAAAACGGTGATCATGATCGTATCTTCGTCGACGGAATTCATGAAAATGTGACTTCCATTTCCCTGATGATAGAGGGCGTTAAATTCCACCTCACCGATGCGGCGCGCCAACTCCTTCGTGGCCGCAAAGGAACCTGCGGCCAGGGCCGCGACGATCGTGACATCCATGGCCGCCATGTCTCCGAACTGAGAGATGACATTGCCGCCGCGATCGATCACGACGGTCAATTCGGCTTCGGCCTTGTTCAAAAAACCCGCCAGAACCCCATCGAGTGTCGCCACATTTTCGATGGTAAGCACCGGAATGGCGCTCATAGCGACACACTTTCTTTTTGCGGAACAGCCGCCCCGACCGCCGTCGCCACCGGCGATTCATTCTTCGGCGTGTCGCTCTGCTTGCTGAACTTGTGCAGGAGAATTTGGGAGACGGCGTTAAGCGAGGCAAAGACGTTCTGTCCGGTGCTGGAGAT
>Ga0193726_1003318_pt1 | contig 10314 bp, 13 predicted proteins | sample H2c1metaG_FD_144928 | JGI IMG/M metagenome (GOLD analysis project Ga0193726, IMG submission 144928) | Soil microbial communities from a riparian zone of the East river system, Colorado, United States - H2c1 | ecosystem: Environmental > Terrestrial > Soil > Riparian zone | place: USA: East River... | reverse complement strand
GGGTGGCGTCGCCAAGGTCGATGACGTCGGCATTGGCCGGGATGGCGGCATCGCTGCCCACGGCCAGGATCTTGGTGCCCGACACCACCACCACGCCGTGCTCGCTGAGCTTGCCCGACACCGCATCGAATAGATGCGCGGCCTTGAGCACGATGGGCCGCGGCGCCGCGGCCGGCGCATCCGCGGCATTCGCCACCATCGACGCCAAGAAAAATTGCGCGGCGGCCGCCGCCGCTCCGACTACCCAGATACTCGAGCTTGCACGTTGCCGCATTTGAATCCGTCCCCCGCCTGTGGAATTGAGGGCGGAGAATAACTCAAAACTCAGTCCACAGCCGCAGCAGCGTGTGGTAGTGCCCGGCGAGGCGCACTAGGGAATCGGCATCCGCGCGGGTCTCGGTCAAACGCTGGATGCTGCGGTCGAGCTCGAACAGTTGCCGGCGTTTTTCTTCGTCGCGAATCAAACTCTGAATCCAAAACACGCAGGCGGTGCGCATGCCGCCGGTCACCGGGTTCACGCGGTGGCGCGAGGTCGAGGTGTAGAGGACCAGATCGCCGGCATCGAGCTTGAGCGTGTCGCTGCCGACATCGTTCTCGATGACGAGCTCGCCGCCCTGGTAGGCATCCGCGGCGGACAGAAACAGAGTCGCCGACAGATCCGTACGCAGCTTCTGGCCCGAGCCCGGGATCACGCGCACCGCCCCGTCCACGTGCGTGCCGAAATACATGCCCTCGCCGTAGCGATTGAACACGGGCGGATACACACGGTGCGGCAGGACCGCGCTGATGAACAGCGCGTTGCGCTCCAATTCGCCGAGCACCATCGCCCCCAGCTCGCGGGCCAGGGGACTTGCCTCATCGATTTGCTGATTTCGTTTCACCGGCGCGCCCTGATGTCCGGCGGTGGCGCGGCCGTCGACCCACGGCGCATCGGCGGCCTCCAACGAGCGGCGCATGGCAGCCACCTGTTCGGGCGTGATGAACTTTTGTAGTCGGGCGAGCATGGCTATCGCGCCGCGGGGGCTGCCTGCGCTCGAGCTGCCAGCAGGCGGGCGACGGCCTTCGCGATGGCGGCGGGACCCGCGCGCGCGGCGCGCTCCAGCCAGTCAGCGGCCTCATCGGCACGCCCCGCCGCCAGCAGATAGCTGCCCCAATTATATTGGCCGCGGAAATACCCGGCTTCGGCCGAGCGCCGATACCACGCCGCGGCGGCCGCCGGATCGCGCGGCGTTCCCCATCCCTCCTCACAGCAGCGGCCGCATAAGTTCATCGCCCGCTCATGCTGCTGTTCGGCCGCGCGCAGGTACCAGGCAAACGCCCGCGCAAAATCCTGCGCGACGCCGCGGCCATCCAAGTAGAGATGCCCGAGGTTGTACTGCGCCCAGGCGTGGCCGGCGGCGGCGGCGTGGGCAAAGTGTTCGGCCGCTGCCGCGGGATCTTCCGTGGTCCCCCAGCCATTGTCAAAACACCGGCCCACCATGTTCACGGCATCCAGATCGCCGCTCGCCGCCGCACGTTGAAACCATTGGAGCGCGGCGCCGGGATCTTTTGTCACGCCGGTGCCCTCGAGCAGCATGCGGCCGTAGCACAACTGCGCCTGCGGCAGGCCGTCGGCCGCAGTGGCGTACACCCATTCGGCGGCTCGGCTCGGCTCCTGCGTAAACAGCGCCTGCAGCCGGCGCGGGCTCAGCTGCGACAGGAACGAGGTGATCGAGGCGCCGGGGGTCGACATACCCACGCAACGCTAACACGAATCATTCTTATTTGTGTTACTGAATTGATGTCGCGAGGCAGGCGGCGGCTGGGGGCTACACGCGCCGGCGCAAGCCCGCGGGAATCAACACGATTCCCAGCACTTCAAAGACCCCGTGCGCCACCAAGGCCATCAGGGCGGCGGGAATGGCGCCGGTGAGAATGATGCGCACATCGTTCAAGGCCAGTCCGGACACGATGGGCGCGCCATAGCCCCCCGCCCCCACCAGGGCGGCGAGCGTCGCGGTGCCGATGCTGACGATGGTCGCCGTCTTGATTCCTGCCAGCAGGGTGGGACTCGCCAGCGGCAACACCACCCGCCATAGAACCTGGCGCCGGTTCAAGCCGAATGCGCGCGCATTTTCCACATGAATGGGATTCACGGCGCGGATGCCGGTGAAGGTGTTGAGCACCACCGGCAACAAACTGTACAGGCACAGCGCCGCCAGCGCGGGCTTGGTGCCGACGCCGAACACCGGGATGAGAAAGCACAGCAGCGCCAGCGACGGCACGGTCTGGATCAGCGCGCTCGACAACAGGATGGCCTGACCGGCGGCCGGGAAGCGCACCGCCGCTACGCCTAACGGAATGCCGACCAGCACCGAGAACAGCAGCGACACCCCCACCAGCCACAGATGTTCGCGCGTGCGGATTCCCACTTCCTTCAGCCAGCCGTGCGAATTCGGCGCCGCCGCGCCCAGGAAGCGCGCCGCTATTTTGTCGAAGGAGAGTTTCTGAATGTCGGCCTGCGCATTCATGTCGAGCATGGCCTGCTCGCTGATCTTGCCTTCCAGCGAGCGCAGCGCCTGCCACTCGCGCGGATGAGCTTCGACGAAGGAGGTGCGCGCCACCCATACCGCCTGGTACACCGGGAAATAGTTGTGATCGTCCTTGAGCAAGGTCAAATGGAGCTTCTTGATTTTCGCATCGGTCGAATACACGTCGATCAGATCGACCGCGTTTTGATCGATGGCCTGATAGCTCAAGGAATGTTCCATGCGGCTGACGTTCTGCGGCGCCATCGCCAATTGATAGCTGTCGATCAGTCCGGGATAGCCGTCCTTGCGGTCCATGAATTCGTAGCTAAACCCGGCCCGCAGCGTGGCTTCGATGGGAATCAGATCGCCGATGGTCTGAAGTTTGTGCTGCTGCGCGAATTCCTCTTTCACCGCCAGCGCGTAGGTGTCGTTGAATCCCAGCGAGCCCGACATGGTGAGACCCATCGCCGCCAAGGCGCGGCGGATCTCGTCCGGCGACTTCAACTCCGGCCGCTTCAGAATGGCCTCCGCCAGAGTGCCGGTGTAGTCGGGGTACACATCGATGGCGCCGCTCTTCAGGGCCTCGAACAGTATCCCGGTGCTGCCCATGCCGAGCTTGCGCGTCACCGGCACGCTGGAGGCGGCCTCGATGGTTTGCGCCGCCATCTCGCCCAGCACATAGCTCTCGGTGAAGATCTTGCCGCCGATGACGATGGCATCGGCCGCGAACCCCGCGCACGGCAGCAGCACCGCGGCCAGCACACCCAAGAGCGCCGCCCACCGCGCAGTCATCCGCCTCGTCGCTGTCCGCCTCATCGCTGCCCGCCTCATTGCACTTCCCCCGCGTCGGTCAGAGTGCGCTGCGCGTTGATGAACTGGGTGACGAAGTCGTTCGCTGGGTTGCGCAGCAGGTCGCGGAAGCTCCCGGACTGCACCACCCGGCCCTCGTGCAGCATGGTGATCTGCTCGGCGAGAAACACCGCCTCGCCGAGATCATGCGTCACCAGCAGCACCGTCTTGTCCAGCCGCTGAAAAATCGATTTCAATTCCTGCTGCACGCTGCGCCGGATCAACGGATCCAGAGCAGCCATGGGCTCGTCCAGCAGCATCACCGCCGGATTCATCATGGCGGCGCGCATGATCGCCACCCGCTGCTTCTGGCCGCCGCTCATCTCGCGCGGAAAGCGCGTCAGAATCTCCGGATCCAGATCCACGGTCTTGCGCAGCTCTTCCAGCCGGTCATCGATCATGGATTTGCGCCAGCCGCGCAGCTTGGCGACCAAGGCGACGTTGTTGCGCCCCGAAATGTGCGGGAACAAGCCGCCGTCCTGCGGCACGTAGCCGATGCGGTCGGCCCACTCGGCCTGGGTGACCGACAAGAGCGCCTGATCATTGATCTTGACGTAGCCGCGGTCGAAAGGAATCAACCCCAGGGTGATCCGCAGCAGCGTGGTTTTTCCCGAGCCGCTCGAGCCGATCAGCGCATGCGTCGCCCCCTTGGGAACCAACAGGTTCACATCGGCGAGCACCAGTCGGTCCTCGAAGGTCTTGTAAATGTTTTGCAGTTCGAGCATGGCCCAACGTGTCGCGGCGATCCTAGGACGCCGGATCGACCAGCGTGCCTTGGTGATACAGGATCTTCCAACCGGCGGCGGAGCGGCGCCACAGCGTGGCCCGGCGCGTCACGCGGCTGCCCTGCAGCAGCGTGTACGTGACCAGGTAGTTGTCGGCGGCAATCTCCAGACAATGCAGATCCTTGATCTCCCACACATCGGTACCGCCCTCGAGGGCCCGGTTGCCGAGCGTGTCCAAAATGTAGTCGCGGCTGTAGCGGCGGCCCGAGGCGCCCACCTCCCAAAAGCCGGGATCGGTCATGTCCTCGTAGTCGCGGCGGGTGGTGCCGAGCTCGGGCCGATGGAAGATCGGTTCGCGCTGCGTCAGTTCCTTTAAAATGCCCTGCAAATGGGCAGCGGTGGTGCGAGGGCGTTCCATGTCCGCGGTCTCAAGGTTGGGCGGCCACGACCGCGATCTCAATCTTGAATTCCGCCGAGGCCAGGTGCGAGCTCATCACCGTGGCGCGCGCCGGCGTTGCACCCGGCACCACCCAGGCCTGCCAGACCGCGTTCATTTCCGCGAAAGTCGCCATGTCCGTGAGCCAGATGGTTGCCGACAACAGCCGACCCTTGTCCGTGCCCGCCTCCTTGAGCAGCGCGTCGATCCCGGCCAGTATCTCCTTCGTCTGTGCCGTGACGCTGGCGCCGGGCGCCACCTGCCCCGCGAGGTACACCGTCTTGTTGTGTATCACCGCCTGCGACATGCGCGGGCCGGTTTGAATGCGCTTGATCGTCATGGTCGCTCCACTCAAGTTCTGGTTATGCTGCTAGCCTATACCGGCTATACGATCGAGTCGCGATCATTGCAAGCGCCGCGGCGCTATTGTAAATCTGACAAATCTTCCAATGGGGGTGGACATGGATTTGGGAATTCGCGGGCGGACGGCCATCGTCTGCGCATCCAGTCAAGGGCTGGGCAAAGCCTGCGCTCGCGCGCTCGCCGAGGCCGGCGTGTCGCTGGTCATCAACGGCCGCCATCGCGAGCTGCTCGAGCAAACCGCCGACGAGATCCGTCAAGCCACCGGCGTCGAGGTGCGCCCCGTGGCCGCCGACGTCTCCACCCCCGAGGGCCAAGCCGCGCTGCTCGCCGCCTGTCCCGCGCCCGACATACTCATCAACAATAACGGCGGTCCGCCGTTTCGCGACTTCCGCGAACTGGATCGTCAGGCCATGCTGGCCGGCGTCACCATGAACATGGTGACGCCCATCGAACTCATTCAAAAGGTGATCGGCCCGATGGCGGCGCGCGGCTTCGGCCGCATCGTCAATATCACCTCCATCAGCGTCAAGATGCCCGTGTCGGGGCTCGATCTGTCGAGCGGCGCCCGCGCCGGTCTCACCGCCTTCCTCTCCGGGGTCGCCCGTAAGTTCGCCGATAAAAACGTGACCATCAACAACCTGTTGCCGGGTAGTTTCGACACGGAGCGCCTGCGCAACGGTTTCCTTGCCGCCGCCAAACAAACCGGCAAGCCCGAGGCGGCGATGCGCACTCAAGCCATGGGCGAGATTCCGGCCAAGCGCTTCGGCACTCCCGACGAGTTCGGACACACCTGCGCCTTCCTGTGCAGCGTCCATGCCGCCTACCTCACCGGGCAGAACATACTGCTCGACGGCGGCGCGTATCCCGCGGCGTTTTGACGAAGCCTACCGCAACACTGACAGGGACTGCATTTCCGCCGCCGTCAGCATCCGCCACTGGCCCTTGGCCAAAGTGCCGAGCGGCAGCGGGCCGATGGCCACGCGCACCAGACGCAGCACCGACACGTCAAAGGCCTCGAGCAGGCGGCGGATGTGCCGGTTGCGGCCCTCCTCCAGCACGATCGCAAGCCAGCAATGCTTCTCACCGCTGCGCAGCGCGCGCGCCGATCGCACCTTGAGCCGTTCGCCGTCAACCAGCGCGCCGCGCTCGAGCTCCGCCAGCAGACCGGCCGCCGGCAGGCCATCGATTTGCACATGGTAGGTCTTCGGCGGTCCTGAATCAGGATCGGTGATGCCGGCCGCCCACATCGGATCATTGGTGAACAACAGCAATCCCTCGCTGGCCTTGTCGAGCCGGCCGATCGGCACCAGCCACGGCAGCTCGGCCTCCGCGAAGCAGGTGTACACCGTGGCGCGGCCGCGCTCGTCCTTGGTCGTGGTCACCAAGCCGCGCGGCTTGTTCAGCATGAGCGCGATGCGCGCGGGCGCCGCCGGCTCCACGCCATCGATGTCGATGCGGTCCCGGTCCTGCAGCACCGGATGTTCGGCGTCGCGCACCACGCGGCCGTTGACGCGCACGCGTCCCGCCCGCACCCACTCGCCGGCCTGAGTGCGCGAGCCCAAGCCCAGCTTCGAGATCACCCGCGCCACGCCATGGCGCGGCATCAGCGGCGCGACGGACGGAAGCGCAGCAGCAGCCAGCCGCCGATGAGCAGAGAGGCCGCCCAGCCCCAGGGCGTGATGAGCCAGGTCGTGGAGATCGGCGCCAGGTCGCCGACCATGCGCACCACGGCGGCCGTGTGCTCCAACACCCCGCGCAGGTTCAGCGACACCAGGATCACGGCGGCGGCCACCGCGAGTATCTGCCGCAGCAGCCGCGCGCGCCGCGCGCGCTCGATCTTCAGCAGCAGCCTGCTCATGAATGCGTCGTCGGCCGAAGGCTCGTGAGCCGCGGCGAAGCAGCGCAGCAGCTGCGGATCCAAGTCATCATCATGATCAGGCATTGCGTTCACCATAGCCCTGCAGCAATTCCCGCAGACGCGCGGCGCCGCGGGCGACATGCGACTTGACCGTGCCCAAGGGCTGGCCCGTCGCGGCACTGATGTCGGCGTGGCTCATGCCCTCACTATACGCGAGCACCACGCACAGTCTGGCGGCCGCCGGCAACTGCGCCAGCGCCGCGTCCAGATCCAATCGCTCGGCCACCGAGGAGGAGGCCGCCGGCAGCTCGAGCAGCCTCTCCTCGTCGAGCTCGATTTCCGGTCTCTTGAGCCGCGCCTGCTGCAGCCAGCAGTTCACCGTGAGCTGGCGCAGCCACGCGCCGAAGGCCGCCGGCGATTTCAATTGACGGATCGACTTCCAGGCCTGGACGAATGCCTGCTGCGCCAGATCGTCCGCCAGCGTCTCGTCGCGGCTCAGGCGCCGCAGCAGCTGCCGGATCGCGCCCTGCCGGCGGCGCACCAATTCACCGAAGGCCGCATCGTCACCGTTCATCGCCAGGGCCACCACGGCTGCCTCGCTGACGCCGCCGAGCGCAAGGCCCGGCGCGGCCCGAATCACGGCGCCGTGTGGCGCGACGCATCGCGTGCGCGGGAGTCGGCGAGCACCCGGGCGCCGATCAGCAAGCCGCCCCCGATGCAGATGACCAGCACCCCGCCGCCCAGGATGGGGTAGAGCGCAACGGGAGCGATTCGGCTGATGAAGTACGACAGCAGGCAGATGCCGGTCCCCGCAGCCAGGGTGATGACGCCGCCGATCTTCAGGTGCACCGGTTCCACCGGCTCATCGTCATGCTGACGCCCCGTCAGTCTTTCAATGAGCACCGGATCGAGCGACTGCCCCTTGTCGATGGCCGCGCGCAGCAAGTCGACGTTGCCCCGCCGCCGCAGGTGATCCGCGACGATGCCGGCAACGCACACCACGCCGACGAATATCCAAAAGGCGGCTCCCGCCACGTAAGCGCCGAAATTACCCATGGTGTCACTCCCCGGTCAGTTGTCGATACCTATGAGATGCGTCCATCCGCCGGTTTGGATGCAGCCGCGGACGCCGATGCAGCCGCGGCTGCCAATGCATCCTCGAGGCGGTCATTGCCCCAAAACAGGTCCCCGCCCACGACGAAGCTGGGCGCCCCGAAGATGCCCTTCGCCCGCGCCGTCTCGGTCTGCCGGCGCAAGCCCAGCTTGTTGGCCTCACTCTGCGCGTCATCGATAATTGGCTCGGCCGGCAGGCCCAGCTGTCCCAGCACTTCCGCGACGCAGGCGGCACCCGCAATGTCCCGGTCGGCGGCGAAATTCAGCTGCATCATCCGCCGGCAAAACTCAGGCATCCACGCTTGCCCCGCGCCGCGGAGCGCCACCCGCGCGGGCAGCAGCGAGGCGCGCGGAAAGGTGCTCGGCCGCCGCCAGGCGAGGCCGTACTTACGGCACTGCCGCTCCATGTCCCTCCACACGTACTCGGTTTTCCACGGCTGCAGCACGAACGGCGAGGTCGACCAGCCGAAGGACTGAAAAATCGGGCCCAACAGAAAGGGGCGCCACTCGATCTTCACCCCCGCGCGCGCCGCCTCCTGCTCGATGCGCATCACACTCAGGTAGCTATAGTTGCTGGCGAACTCGAACCAGAACTCAATGACCGGCGTGGTCATCGCGGATGTCCATAGGCTCGGGTGAAAAATATTACCGTGATGCAAGCGGCGATCAGCAGGGTCCCGGCGCGAATAACTGTCGAAGGAATGCGCTTGCCCACCATGGCGCCGCAGTAGCCGCCGATGGTGGCCGCCACCAGCAGCACCAACGTCTCCCGCCAGCGCACGGCTTGGGCGCCGATGAATATCAGCACCGCCATGGCGTTCGCCGCCGTCACCAGCAAGGTGCGCGGCGCATTCATGCTCTTCACGTCGCGGCTGTCCAAGAGACCCCACAGCGCCACCATCATGATGCCGATGGCCCCGCCGAAGTAGCCGCCGTAAATACCCAGCGCGAATTGCACCGTCAGCACCACGCGCGGCCCGATGTGCCGGCCGCGCCGCAGCCATTCGCCGAGCTGCGGCCCGAAGGTCAACGTCAACGTGGCGATGAGCAGCAGCCAGGGCAGCAGGAAGTCGAACAGTCGCGACGGCGTCCACAGCAGCAGGAAGGCGCCGATGGCGCCGCCGGTCAGAGTCACCAGCAACAGCGGCTTGAGCGGCACCGTGCCGACGGGCCCCAACCCCTCGCGGTAGGCCCAGGTGCTGGCCGCCGTGCCGGGAAACAGGCCGACGGTGCTCGACGCGTTGGCCTGCACCGACGGAATGCCGGCCGAGATCAGCGCCGGCAAGGTGACGAAGGAGCCGCCGCCGGCCAGCGCGTTCATGGTGCCCGCCAACAGACCCGCGCCGAAGATCAATAAATATGAATTCATGCGCTGGACTTCGCCGTTGAGTTCGTCGCCGCCGATCTCGGCATGCCCACCACGATCAGCGCCGCGATGGCATTGGCCGCAATGCTGCACACAATGGGCAGAGTGTAGCTGTGGCTCAAATCGAAGGCATAGCCCGCGGCGCTGGGGCCGACCAGGGTGCCCGCCGCGACGCTGGTGTACAGCACCCCGATGATGCTGCTGACCTGGCGTCCCCCGAAATAGTCCATTACCAACGCCGGCAGGATGGCCACGAACCCGCCGTAGAACACGCCATAGACCAGGGCGAAGACCGCCAGACCCCAGAATTGGCTCGACAGCAGCCAGATGAACAAGGCCAGGGCCATGCCCGCGAACATCAGCACCAGGCTGAATTGGCGGCCCAGCCTGTCGGCCACGCCGCCGAGCACGAAACGTCCGGCGGTGCTGCCCACGCCGACCGCGCCCAGCAGCAGCACCGCCGAGGCAGGCGCAACGCCGTGGTCGAGCGCGTAGGGAATGAGATGCACGAAGGGCACGAACAAGCCGAAGGAGCACACCAGGCAGGCGGCATACAAACCGGCGAAGCGGCGCGACCTCACCGCGTCGCTCAAGGAAAAGCCCGCTGCCGCCGCGGCGCCGCCGGCCTGCAAGGGATCGCCGTCGGGCGCGAGCCCGCGGCCCTTCGGATCATTCTCGATCAACAACGCCATGCCGGCGCCCGCCACGGCCGCGAACGCGCCGAGAACTTCATAAGCGCTGCGCCAACCGAGGGTGGCGATGAGCCATGCCGCCAGCGGCGGCATGATCAGCGTGCCGACGCCGATGCCGCTCACCGCGAGACCCGACGCAAACCCGCGGCGCTTGATGAACCAACGCTGCACCGTGCCCAGCGCCGGCACATAGGAGAAGCCCACGCCGAGTCCGACCCCGAGTCCGTAGGCCACGTACACCTGGGTCAACGTACGCGCCAGGCCGGCGGCGCACAGACCGAGACCCACCAGCAACATGCCGATGACGATGACCCGGCGTGCGCCCCAGCGGTCGGCCAGCGGGCCGCTGATCATCCCTAAACCGAAGTACAGAAATCCCGCCAGCGAACACACCCCCGACAC
>Ga0193726_1003317_pt1 | contig 10315 bp, 16 predicted proteins | sample H2c1metaG_FD_144928 | JGI IMG/M metagenome (GOLD analysis project Ga0193726, IMG submission 144928) | Soil microbial communities from a riparian zone of the East river system, Colorado, United States - H2c1 | ecosystem: Environmental > Terrestrial > Soil > Riparian zone | place: USA: East River... | reverse complement strand
GATTTGGGCCGTGACCTTGTGTTGCATAACTACTTTCTGGAATTGGCGAATCCCAGGCCGGTCACCCTGATTGTAGGTTTTAACTCCGAAGGCCTTCGGACCTAAAACCTCTAATCAAAGTGGAACGTCGGCCTGAGCGCCGGGTTTACTTTCTATTTAACGATGGCGTTAACGGCGGAAAGGCGAACGAGAGACGGAGCGAGCTTCAGACCGCTTGCGGTTATTTCCGCAAGTTGAGCTTCTCGAGCAGGTTTTTATACCGGTCGGACTCCGACTTGCTCAAATAATCGAGCAAGCTCCGGCGCATCGCCACCATCTTGAGGAGGCCGCGGCGCGAGGAATGATCTTTGGCGTGGCTTTTGAGGTGGTCGGTCAGCTGCGCGATCCGGCGGGTCAGGAGTGCAATTTGCACATCCGCACTGCCGGTGTCTTTTTCGTGGAGCTGAAACTCCTTCATGTCCATCGTGTCACTGCTTTCTGCCATAAACGAGCCGGTATTGTAGGTGAAGAACGCGTCTTGGCAAGGGCTGGATTACGCGGCAACCTAGGCAACCATTATGCCGGCGAAAGAAAGCGAAGCCAGAGTGAGCCGCAAGAAATTCCTGCGTTACGGCTTGCTGGCCACGGCCGCGGCCTTTGCCGGGAGACGTCTCTTCGCCCAAACGCCCGCGCCCTCTCCCTCGCCGGCGGCGTCTCCCGTCGTGCCAGATCGCGGGCCGCCGATCGAGAGCGGACTCGTCAAACAATTTGTCATTGCCGGTCATTCCAACTTGGAAAAGGTCAAAGAGATGCTGGCCGCACAACCGGCGCTAATCAACGCGACCTGGGATTGGGGCGGCGGCGACTTCGAGACGGCGCTCGGCGGCGCCTCCCATATGGGCCGGCCCGACATCGCCCGCTTCTTACTCGAAAATAACGCGCGCATGGATCTCTTTGCCGCAGCCATGCTCGGCCGTCTCGATATCATCAAGGCCGCCGCTGCGGCTTTCCCAAACATTTTGCGCGTGCCGGGACCTCACAAAATTCCCCTTATTGCTCACGCGGAAAAGGGCGGCACCGAGGCGGTCGCTGTCGTCGAATTCCTGCGCGGCCTGGCCGATTAGCGGTCAGTCTTGGCGAATCCTCTTATTCCTTGAGCATTTCCTTCAGGGCGGCGGTCGATCCCTTGAGCGAAACTTTGTTTGCTGCCGCGATCTTGGCCCAGCCTTGCCCGCTGGCTTTCGCCGCCACGATCTGGTTGAAGGTTTTGTGCGAAGCCATCGCCAGGGAATGAGCCACGTAGACCTCGCCCAGGCTCAACCCGGTGCGCGCTTTCTCCTGTTCCAACGTCTCGGCGCTCACATCGGTGTTTATGATGATGATCTTCATCATGCGCGCTTTATTCGCCTTCGCGGCGGCGTTGATGTCGGAGATCAGTTTGTTGATGGCGGAGGTCTCGTCTGCCTGGGCATTGGCGGCCGAAAACAACGCGATCGTAAAGAGAATGAGTGCAGGCGCCCTCATACCATTGTTCGATCACTAACAAAAAATCGGCCGCTGTGCGAGAAAGAGTTCGGCCGGCCACCGCGTCGTTTAAAGCCGCCCCGGTCCGGCAGCCGGCTTGGGGGCGTCCGTTTCGCGTTTTCCGTCGTACCAAAGATCCAGCTTGTCACGCGATCTAACGCCCCGTTTCCCTCGAAGAATCAATCCCGCCGACAGGCCCAAAATTTGCCACGCGGAATGCATGCGCAGCTTGCGCCCCGAAGTAACGATTGGCTCGCGCAGCAATTTGAACCGGCCCTGTTTTTTCAAGGCCATGGTGAAATAGATCTCTTCACCGGCGAAGAGCCGCTCATCGAACCCGCCAGCGGCCCGGAAATTCTTCGCGGTCGTGAAAAGAAAAGCTCCGGCGCCTAGATTTGCGGCGGTGAAATAGAAGGCGGAGAAGACGTGAACGAAAACGCGACCCCAAAGCGGTATTTCCCCGTCGGTCGTGACGCGCGCGCCCCCACCGGCGCAGCCGGCCGTCAGGGCGCGCAACGCGCCGGTGACGTGAGCGGGCGAGATCCGCGTGTCTGCATCGACGAAAAAGAAAATGTCGCCCCGAGCCGCGCTGGCTCCGGCGTTTCGCGCCGCCGCGATTTGCCTCCGGTCGATTGTCACCACGCGAGCGCCGCCTGCCGCGGCCACGGCTGCAGTCGCGTCCGTGGAGGCATCATCCACTACGATGATCTCGTACGGTTCCGCATTCGCGGTGGCCGCGGCATGAAGCGCCGAGAGAGTCGAGGGCAACTCCAGCTCCTCATTGTAGGCGGGAACGATAAACGAAAGCATGATCCGTTGGGGGAATAGACTGTAGCTGCGGTCTTGGACCGTCGCATCCCCGGATCAAGAAAATGTAGCGGCGCTCGCCGCGGCGAGCGCCGAACCCGTACAAACGGCGCCTGGCACAAGCGCCTCTACATCGCCTAAACCAGCTGGAACTTGATGCAGACGAAAAGAACGATCAAAGCGCCAATCAGCGACATGAGAAATCCCGCAGGATGAAAGGCGGAACCTTCTGTCGGCTTCGAAAAGAGCCGGCTGATCAAGCCACCTAAAATAGATCCGGCAATGCCGATGAGCGCGGCCTTCCAGAATCCAAGATGCTGAGCACCGGGATAGAGTGCCTCAGCGAGCCAGCCAACAATAAAACCAACGACGATCGACCAGATGATGTGCAACATAAGTGTTTATTTCCGTGAACGTTTCTAGAAGGGGCCAGAATAACACCCGCGCAAAACGGAACGCCACACATTTCTGCGGCCGAAGCTCTTAGGGCGCGGCAGCCTCTCGATCCAGGGCAAGATAATCGTCCCGCGGCGGACTGAAGGTATCGAGGACCATCGTGTCTTCCATCGTCTCGACGCCGTGCGGAACGTTGGCCGCGAGATAAAATGATTCGCCACCCTTCAACTCATGCGGCACACCGGACACAATCAGTTTCATCCGGCCCTCCAGGATGTGCACGATCTGCTCTTGCGGATGCTTGTGCTCGGGCATCAGGCTTCCGGCCTCGAGTTTCGCCATCATCTGATACATCGAGGCGCCATGCACAATGGTGCGACGCCGAATGCCGGGCACAATGTCGATCCACGGATGTTCGTTCTTTGTTTCGCTCACGAAGTTCTTTTTAGCTGGAACGAACAACCGGATCAACCGTGTTCTGGCTCGAGGCCGCAACCGGCGGCGCCACTTCGATTTTCGACATCTCGACGCGCAGATAATTCAAAACGACGGGCGAGAGGATCATGCCGGGAACTCCCATCAGTTTTTCGCCAACGATCAACCCGAATAACGTCAGCCAGATTGGATTGCGGATGCGGGCGCCGATGATCTTGCTGTTCAGAAAATATTCCAGCTTGTGGACGACGACGAGGAAGATGAGCGCGCCGATCGCGGCCTTAGGGGAAACCCGAAACGCGATGAAAACGATCACCGTGTTGCTAATGACGTTGCCGACAATTGGAAAAAGGCCGCAGAGAAATGTCAGCCCGATGATGACTGGCGCATACGGCAACTGCATGGCAAAAACGAAGATCGCCGTCAAAACGGTGTTGATGCAGGAGATCGTCATCTGGGCGCCGATCACGGTGGCGAAACTGCGATAAAATTCGCTGAAGCGCGCGGTGATCTCGTCGCAACAGATCGAGTAAAGATTGTTCCGGAGTTTGTGCGATTCACGGAAGAGATCGAGCTGGCTGTTAAAGAAAAGGCTGACCGCAGCCACAATGGCGATAATGACAAAGACAAAGGTGGTGGAGGCGTGGCGGGCGAAGTTTGCGAAGTCGCCAAGGTAATGCGCCTCATCCTTTATCGACTCCATCAAACGTGCCTTCAGACTGTCGAAATCGGTAAAGGGAAGGTCGACATCAGGAAAATGCGTCTGCGCCCAGGTAATGACGGCCGGAATTGACTCATCGGCAATCTTCGGCGCGGCGACGATGGCCGCTCGAGTGAAGTGCCCCGCCGTATAGGCAATACCCGCGACCACGATGATGAAGAGAGCGAGCGTGAACCACTTGTTGGGGATAAAGCGACTCAACTTCGTCAGCACGAAATACGAGAACAGGAGAGCCAGCAGCGGCGCGCCCAGTTGCAAAAAGCCCACCAGGATCAGCATGAGTGCGAGGACCGCGTAAGAAAATCGGGCGGGTTTCGTCATTCAGTGCAAGGTGCGTTTCAGGCGTTTATTGTCCAGCGAACTCTGCGGGGGTGAAATGGAGTCTTGGAGCAATGGGTGAGCGAGAGATGTAGTTTCGTTCTGCCATTACTCCAGCACTCCATTCCTCCCTTCCCCATTCTTCATTGGTTGCCGCCCGGCTCGTCCAAATATTGCGGGTACAACTTGCGCGCACATTCGGGACAAACGCTGTGACTGAACTGCGCTTCGGAATGCGTGGTGATATATTTCTCCATCACTTCCCATTCGCCGCGATCATTGCGGATCTGTTTGCAGGCGGAGCAAATTGGGAGCAGACCCTCGAGGCGCTTGATCCGGGCCACTGTCTCGAAGAGTTCGGCATTCAGTTTCTCCTGGGCGCGCAGCTGCGTTCGCACGATCGATGCGATGCCCGCCACAACGATACAGGCCGCCAGTTCCATGAGCGCATTCCAGCCGGCGATACCCGGCGACGAATAGGGATGGCCCGACGCATAATCGGCCGCGAACCACGTTCCGGCCGCGAGCAGCGCCATGTAGATCCCGCTGCGGACACCGACGTGCCATCCTATCAGCCAGACTGGAAGGAAATAGAACGCGAAAACATGCAGATCGTATCCGGTCGCGTAGTCGAACCAGCCGATCGCACCGAGAATGACCAAAGCTACCGCCCAGCAAAAGACTGGCGTCTGCTGCCAAGGAAGTTTCGGGCTCGGAGAATCGGCCACGGCGCGATCAAATACCGAAAGCGCTTCCCGGTCAATCCGCCAGCGCTCTCGTTGCCTTTCGATCTTCGACATTCGAAGTTCGCGGGTGCCTCATGCCGTTCTCGTCGCTCTCCTGCTGTGCTTCCCGGTTCTCTTGGGCGGTTGCGCTTCCACGACGACCACGAGCGTCGGCGTCACCACGAACGAGGCGCCGCGATTTCATGAAATTGGTCGTTAGGCACCAGAACATCTGGCCCTCACTAGCCAAAACGTGAGATCGCTGCTTCCATCAGGGAATGATCTCAAGAGCCATCCTTCTCGTTACCTCACTCGCACTCTCCGCGGTAGACGCAGCAGAGCAGATCACCCCGCGCGCGGCGTTCAAGCAATTACAAACCCTGGTGGGCGAATGGGAAGGGAAAACGGAAAAGGGCCGCGTCCTGAAAGTCTCCTACCGGCTCACGGCCAACAACACCGTGCTCGTCGAAACCTGGACCTTGGGCCCACAGCGTGAATCGATGACGCTCTACCACATGGACAACGAAAGCCTGATCGCGACGCACTACTGTGCGATCGGCAACCAGCCTCGACTCCGGTTCAAGGAGGGAGGGAGCGCGTCCCTGTTTGCCTTCGAGTTCGTCTCCGCCACCAACCTGCCCAAGCCAGAAGCCGCTCACCAGCACCGGTTCGAAATGGAGCTCCTCGAGCCCAACTCATTCGCGCGAAGCGAGACCTACCTGGAGAACGGCAAGGGCGAACCGGAGCGCATCGTCTACACCCGAACCGTCCGCTAGCCGATTGCCGGCAGCCTGCGGTTGGGCGCGAAGGCTATCGCTGTCGCCTGTCCGCCATAGTTTCAGCGACGGCGGAAGCCTTAGCGAACGCAGATCATTCGTCATTCGCCCAAGAGCGCCCGCACTTCCTCATCGCTCGTCTGCGAAAAATCCTCGTAGAACTGCCCTACGCCGTGAAAAAGCGCGGGCTGAGACGCACAAATCACTTCATCCGCTTCCGACGCGAGCTCCTGACACGTCTCTGGCGCGCCGACCGGCACCGCGACCACAATTTTCGCGACGCCTTTTTTCCGGAGCGCGGCGGCTGCTGCTCTCATCGTCGCCCCGGTCGCGAGGCCGTCGTCCACCAGAAGGACAACGCGACCCTGCAAATCCCGGGAGGGCCGGTCTTGTCGATAGCGGTTTTCCCGCCGGGCCAATTCAATTTTTTCCTGGGCCATGACCGTCTGGAGAATTGCGTCCGAATTCGGCAGAGAGCGCATCACATCGTCATTCAGCACGACCACATTTCCCGACGCGATGGCGCCCATGGCCAGTTCTTCATAGCCCGGCACGCCGAGTTTCCGGACGACAAATACATCGAGCGGAAGTCCGAGTTTCTGCGCCACCTCATAGGCCACGGGAACACCGCCCCGCGGCAGCCCGAGGACAATCGCATCATCTCGGCCGCGGTAGGCGCTTAATCTCTCCGCCAGCCGTCGGCCCGCCTCCGCGCGGTTCAGGAATCTTCCTTCCATCCACTCCTCCTCTCAGTCGCTGTTCAGGTCTTTTGTTCCGCTCTCAACTCTCAACTTCCTGCGCCACACCAGGTCCGCCGCCACAATATCTTCCACGGCGACCCCGACGGATTTAAACAGCGTGATCTCTTGACCGGACTGCCGTCCCTTTTTCGAGCCAGCCAAGACCTCGCCGATCTCGGCGAAAATCTTTCCAGCCGCGATGATGTCACCCGACTCCTTCATCGCCGCTTCCCGCAATTCGACGTAAACGCGCGCCTTGCGGAGGACCTCGTCATCCAATTCCCGCCAATTTGGTCGCGTCGCGCCCACGGCATTGAGGTGTACTCCCGGCGCCAACCATTCACCCAGGAGGACTGGTGTCGTCGCGGCCGTTGCCACCACGATCACATCCGCGCCTCGCACCGCTTCCTCCGCTGAGGCGACCGCCGAAACATTGAATTGCCGCGCGAACTCGCCCGCGTTTCGCGGACTCCAAACCCGCACTTCCCGAAACTCTCTTACCATTCGGAGCGCTTCGAGATGGCTCCGCGCCTGCACGCCCGAACCGAGAATCGCCAGCACCGACGCATTCGTGCGCGCGAGCGCATCCGTGGCCACGGCGGAAACCGCCGCTGTGCGCATCTCCGTGATCAGTCGTCCGTCCATCGTCACGAGGGGCTCACCTGTTTCCGGACGAAACAGGAGAATCATCGCATGATGGGTGTGCAGGCCTTTATTGTTCGGATAAAAGGTGACCAGCTTGGCCCCGAGCGCGCCACCGTAAGCCGGCATAACCCCAAAGAAACCTTTGTGCTCGGCCACCGGCAGGACGAGCCGCATCGGCTGCTGGACCTTGCCCGCGGAAAGATCGCGCAACGCGCCTCTCATCACGCCAATCAGCTCATCCATCCGCAAAAGCCCGCGGACGGCGTCTTCATCCAGGAACATGGGGGAATGACGAATGGCGAATGCCGAATGTCGAATGAAGAGTCACGAGCACGGGGCAAAATCGTCGCTCGCCAAATAAGCGAACACTTGTTAGACCGGAGAGACCTATGACAACAACACGAATTATTCTGGCCGGCGTTCTGGGTGGAATCGCGATGTTTATCTGGACATCCATCGCGCACATGTTCCTTCCCCTGGGTCATGCAGGCGTTCGGGAACTTCCTAACGAAGCCGCGGTCCTCACGGCACTGCAGACTAACCTTGGCGATAAATCCAGCCTCTACCTCTTCCCCGGCCTGGGTGTTGGCGACAATCCAACTCGGGAGCAGATGAACGAAGGCATGAAACACATGGAGGAAAAATTGGCGAGCAATCCTTCGGGGTTTCTTATGTACCACGCCATGGGTTCAAGATCGATCAGCATGCCTAAATTGTTGACGGTTGAATTCGCGACCGAGCTGCTGGAGGCGATCCTCGCCGTCTTCCTCCTGGCCCAGACCAACATTGCCTCCTTTGGCGGGCGCGTCGGCTTCGTTTTCGTCGCGGGGATCCTGGCCGCAATCGCAACCAATATTTCCTACTGGAACTGGTACGGCTTCCCCAGCGCTTACACCGCCGCCCACATGCTTATCCAGATCGTCGGATTCCTCTGCATCGGTCTCGCCGCCGCGCCGGTGTTGGGAAGGCAGAAGTCAGAAGGATGAAGGAAGAATGCGACCTAAGAGGCCGTACGAAGGATTTCGCGTTGCGCATCATCAGGATGTTTGGACAGCTGCCGAAGAACACGGTGGCGCAGGTCCTCGGCAAGCAGGGCTCCGCTCGGGAACGTCGATCGGTGCGAATTACCGTGAAGCTCACCGCGGACGCAGCAAGGCGGAATTCATCGCGAAGGTTGGTGATTCGCTGCGCGAACTAGAAGAAACCGCCTACTGGCTCGAATTGCTGATTGAAGGGAAAATCGTCGCCGCTTCCAAGTTGGAGCTGCTTCGCAAGGAAACCGACGAACTCACCGCAATCTTCGTCACGATTCTCAAGCGATCCAAAGAATCCTGATCCCCCTTCTTAATTCTTCCTTCTTCCTTCTGACTTCTGACCTCCTACGGCCACGAAACCAGAATCGCCGCCGCCGCCATGCACCCGAGCAGGTGATAACTCGCGTCGATCAGCCAGACCTTCGTCGATTTCTGTTCCCAGACGTGCACGATCGTTAGCGTGGTGATGGAAAATCCCGCGGCGAGACCGGCGCCGAGTTTCAGCGCGGTAGGAAGGTCCGTGATTCCCATGCGCCGAAGGAGGCAGGCGATCGCCGCCGAGGCCACGAGATTACAGACGAATTGCGCGATCAACATCCCAGCGAATTCACGCTTGGCCGGCCCGGCTCCTTCGTGGCCGCAATGCCGGGCCTGCTCTGCCGCCCAGATCTTACCGAAGAGCAACGAGTACCAGACAAAGCCCAGGAAAAAGTAGGCCACACCCGCGCAAAGAATAGCTAACCAGTTCATTTCCGGATGCTGTCAGCCGTTCTCTCGCTTCACAAGTCCAAACCCAGCCCGCAAATGATCGTCGCGGAGAGCGCCCCTCACCCGCTAAAGCTTTCGGTGTCGCCAAATGCCTGGGTCGTGCCTATTGTCCGATCCTCACCATGAATGCCGCTGAAAAACTGCGCCGGTTTGGAACCATATCGTCGGAAGCCATTGTCGGAATTGGAATCACCATCGCCGAGCTCGGCATTTTGTGTTTGTTGCTCGGCTGGGCCGAACAGATGAGATCGGTCCCCAAGGTTGCTCGGATCTGGCTGGTTCTGGGGGCGGTGTTGTTCATTTTGGGCGGGCTCGCTGCCGTCTCTGCCGGGTCCAAAAACCGCCGCCGGCTCAGCGCCGATCGTGTCTCTCCGTCCGCCGCGCCGGAGGATGCAGTCGAGAGCGAGCCTGAAGAAGTGCGCGAATAGCGACGCCGAAGCCGGAACGTAACCGGGGAAACACGCGGTTACTTCCGCGCGTCCCACGTTACACGTTGGCATTTGCGCAGATGGCTCGAGCTATTTCGCAAACGCTGATTCCTCCTTCGTTTCCTCCCAAATCGAGGAGACCCTAACGAGTAAATTCTCCTCTCCCTTCCCTTGACTTGCACTGCTTTTTCTATTTCCTACTCGTCCCCAGGAATTATCCCTCCCGCCCATGATCGACGAGACAACATTCGAACAGCTGGTCCCGCTCGCCCATCAGTGGACGAAAAAGCAGGAGGAATTCGTCCTCGCCCACGGCACGGCCCTAAGCCCGCAGGCCGGTGTTCGGGATTGTGAGCGGATAAGAATCCTGGTGGTCGATCGGATCCCGCTGCCTGAGGACGGCGATCTGGCTGAGGCCACTCGCAACGCTCATATCATCACCGAGGACACCCGTTGCGTTGGACTGGGGCACGCCATCATCATTCGCGCCGACGCCTGGGGCGACCGCGAATTGCTCCTGCACAATCTCGTGCACATTGCCCAATGCGAACGAAGTGGCGGACTTGAACCGTGGGTTCGCCAATATCTTTTCGACCGCTGTAACTCCGCCACCTTTACTGTCGGCTCACTCGAAGATGAAGCTCGGCGGATCGCGCGCGAAATCTGCGCCGCCGACGCGGTTTCGAAAAGCTAACGCCGGAACGCGCCCTGCGTTCGCCGCGTTCGTTACAGAACGAGCACGATTTTTCCAAACGCTCCCGGCTCGATCACCGCTCGATGCGCCTCCGGCGCCTCCGCCAGCGGGAATTCCTGGCCGATCGCCGGACGCAACGTGCCATTTTCCAACCCGGCCACCAGTGCGGTGTGAATCTCCATCATCTCCGTCGCCGATGTGTTGGGCAGCACCATCCCGCGAATATCGGCGTCGCGCGACATCGCGTCGCGTGGATTAATTTCCACCGGACCTCGGCTGCCAATGACCACAACGCGGCCGTGCGCCGCCAGGATCGTGAGATCCT
>Ga0193726_1003316_pt1 | contig 10316 bp, 14 predicted proteins | sample H2c1metaG_FD_144928 | JGI IMG/M metagenome (GOLD analysis project Ga0193726, IMG submission 144928) | Soil microbial communities from a riparian zone of the East river system, Colorado, United States - H2c1 | ecosystem: Environmental > Terrestrial > Soil > Riparian zone | place: USA: East River... | reverse complement strand
TCGGCGACGTTGTCGTTCTGTGGAAGGATTTCGCGCGGCAGTTTCTTTGATTTTTCAGTATCCGGGCGAGATGACTTTGTATTGTCTGTTTTGGATTGCGTTGGTCATTGGAACGGCTTTAGCCGCTTGTGTTTTGATGTGCGCGACCTGCTGTCTTGCGGCGCTTCCCTACGTCGGCACGGTGATCCTTCTGCCGATTTACGTTTGGCTACGCGCGTTCGGGCTTCTCTTCTTCCGCCAATTCGGACCTGAATGCGATGTCTGGGCCGGGGCGCCGCCGATTCCTCCGTCCCCGCCGCCGTTGCCGCCTCCAGTTCAGGCCGCTACGACGTAAACAGCCGGCCCACGGCTGTGACCAGAAGGATCACGACCGCGATCAACGCGGCCACCGGCCACCACCGGCGAAGCTGCTTGTCGGTCACCCAAAGCTTAAAAAGCGACAGGTTTCTTAATCGTTGCCAGTCTTCGTCGGTCATCGCGGTGTCTCTCTGGGAAGATACGGCTGTCAATCGGAACAAACAATTAGACAAATCTCGGTTCTTAAAGGGCTGATCCTCGCCGGTGCCAGCTACGCTTTCAAGCGCGCGGATCCTTCGACGCGCTGAGCGCTGGGTTCGATTGCCTCTGTAGGGCGTTTCTGTGAAACGCCTCGGCGTCTGACACAGACGCCCTACAATTCGTCAGCGCGGCAACGCCGCCGTGAAATGGATGTCATCTTGTCCGCCAGCGGCGGCGATCCCTCAGCGCGCTACCCGCTGCGCCAGTCGGAGTTTCACTAGTTTGCGGACTAACGACTTTGGCAAAGGTTTGTCCGACGGAAAACGAATCGTGCCCTTGCTGACATCGTAGCGGCTAAGTTCGTCTTTCGATAATTCCTGGACGACCGACCCGGGATAAAAGGCGCAGTGATTCGCGCCCGCTCCGTAACCAAGGAGAAAAGTCCCGTTGTGCCGGAATGCCGGGATGCCATAGCTAATGCATTCCTCCAGATCGGGAGCGGCGGCTTTGATGTTCGCCCGTAAATTCTGCAAGGCCGCGCGTTTGTCCGCGCTTAACCCGGCGAGATATTTGCTCGGAGTCGCTGGTTTTTCTCCGGACTTCTTCGAAGCGGCTGATTTCTTCGTGGGTTTTTTCATCTTCTCTTCCGATAAAGGACGTGTCGCTGCAGGGGATGACCGTTTGGAATCAGAGGATGATCAAAATCGCCATCGGGATCACGCACAAGACCTAATCGCTCCATGAGGCGTCGTGAGCGCGCATTGCCAACGGCAGTCCAGCTAAGGATTTCGAGAAGACCGAGGCCGTTGAACCCGAAAACGAGCGCGGTCTGGGCCGCTTCAAAGGCAATTCCCTCGCCCCAAAACTTTCGCGCAAGTCGCCAGCCAATCTCGATGCATGGCGTAAAGCTCGCTTCGAATCGCGGAGTTTTTAGTCCCGTGAAGCCGGCGAATTCGCCGTCTACATCGACGGCCCACACGCCCCAGCCATGTTCATCGATGTGTTGCTGAGAGCGTTTCATGGACGCTTCGCTTTCCTCTCGGGTCATGAGCGCGGGGAAGTATTGCATGACTTCTTCGTCAGCGTTCATGGCCGCGTAGGAATCGAGATCGGAGGGACGCCACGAACGAAGCTGAATCGATTTCATGGCCTAACGGCGAGGGACGCCTGAGTTAATAAGTGGGACGAGCGGGAGCTCATCCCTCCAGAGCGCGCGTATTCTATAGCCAACCGAGGCGATACGGTTCGCCTGGCAGCCTCGTGAAGCGATCTCGTGGAGGAAGCGAGCTCCGGGTCGTCCCATTTTTTGAAGGCGATCAACCATGGCTACTTCTCTTGCGCGCGGTGGCATACGCTTCCGCAAGCAATGGTCTAACCGTTTGCTCAAAGGTCGCGTCGCTGGGATTAAGAATGCAGGCAAAGAACTGGGGCGCGTAGACCGGATGCGGCATCAGTGTGTCCAACGCGGTGAAGTCATAATCGGACGGAGAAAAACTCGGGCCGAACCAGGAGCGGAATGTGTCTCGTGACAATCCGATGTTGAGGCGAAACACTTCCGGCCGATTCAGGTTCGATGCGTCGTCGAACCCGCCGTAGTCCTTCGTTACGATGGTGGCGAAGGGGAACGCATGCGGATTTGCTTCCTCGCGATCGGTAAAGAAAAAAGTGTCACCCCACGAAATTTCTGGGGCGCCGGAGCCGGCTGACGCCACCACGGTGCGTGAGTCAGGAAAAGTTGCCTGGATACAGGAACGGATGCCGTTTTCGTCCATCAGACAAGAAATTCCGTGAGCGTCTGGCTAACGCAAGTCTCCGAAGAATCTTCCAGCAGACCGCCCTCCAGCCGCGAAGTCATCGGCGGCGGCGGCGCTTGTTCAGTTCGTGAAATCCGGCGGTCATGAAATTTCAACCACCAATGGACACCAATGCACACGAATTTGCTGAACTCTGAAATCCGCTCCTCCAATTCGTGTCCATTCGTGTGAATTCGTGGTTAGGTTTCGGCCGCTATTCGGTTAGATCTCTGCGTCTGAAAGCTCCTGCTTTATCTCCGCTCCGACTCGTTCTGCCCATTGCTCCATGATGCGTGCCTTCTTGAACGGAACCGTGAATGTCATCGGGAAAGCACGCGCCTGCGTGGAACCCCCCACAAACTGCTTCAGAAATTTTTCGCCCGACTCTGTCTCAGGAACCTGGATGACCCTGACCCTGACGGGCCAGAACTCCGGACTTTCCGAAACTGTCTTGAACAGACCTTCAAGGTAAGGCTCGTCGTTCTCTTCGAGGATTTCGCTCCGGAGGTAAATGCTGACGGCATCCGAGCAGATCAGTTCGAATTGCCCGAGAGCTGCTGCTGCTTCCGTCAGGGAGGAATTTACTGTCACCGGCGTGGACCGGCTAGCGAGCGCCACCGCGGTGGCCTCGGAGCACTCATTGATTTGCATGATGGCCCTAACCAGACGTTGGCGGTCTGGTCCTTTACGGAGCAAAACTAACGCAAAATCTTCCATCTCCGATGAGCTAACCCTTCTGGTTAGGTGGAAGGTTCTTTGGCGTGACGGCAATAATCTCAACGGTCTCTTCGTCTATAAATCTGTAGCGCAATTCCAGCCATTCCTCCTGCGGCGCGGGCGGCTGCTTTGGAGCGACTTCGCCGCGCTTTTGATAGGGATGTTTCTGCAGGCCGTATTGCACGGTATATTCAGCGAGCGGTTTGGGTGATTGTTTTTGTGCACACGCGGCGATCCCGTCGATGAGCCGTTGACGAAAACTCTCAATAAAGTCCGGGATTGGCCTTGGCGTCTGGCCAAATCGAAGTGCGATCGCACGGTCGAACGCCTCCTGTTGCTGGAGCTGCCAGATGACAACGGGTTTCATCGCAACAACGCGAAATTAGTCAGCTTTGCGTCATGGAAAATCAGAAATTCGGCGAGGGCGGATGGTGACGATATCCCCTTTGAACAAGAAGGGGTCAGGCTTCTTTCCGCTCTGGATCAGAAGTGCATCAATCTTAATAGGGAAGCCCTCTCCATTCTTATAGATCGCGACGTGACGTAGATCAGCGGAGTCGAGGAATCCGCCACATCGCTCGATCGCTCTCATCAGTGTCAGACCGGCGAGCGGAGGGACTAACCCCGGTGTTTTGACGGAACCGAGCGCCTCAATGGAAGCGCGGGCCTCGTCTTGTGAGTAAGAGGGCGTCAATTTTGGCGCGCCGAACGCATAATAAACCCGCCAATTCGGTTCGCCTGCAGTCGCAAGTCTAATCGACACGAGCAGAAGGAGGATGACGCGCATGGGTTTAACGAGACAAAGCTCACCTAGGACCGCGGGAGCCGAGTGTGAAATGCGGTGAAGAGGAATTAGTCATCGAGGACGTGGACACGGAACGGGCGGGTTTACGCTCCCGCTAGCGGCGCAAGTTTGTACCCGCTTTCTAACTTCACTCGCTCTGCTCATGTGGCACTGCTCCAGCGCATGGTTAGATGTGCGACGTGATAATCTCAAGTGTCCGAAGAAACGGCCGTTTCTAATGCGGCCTGGAGCTTCTTCGCTGCCTCGTGAGGCATGACGAGCAGGATATCCCCGTCTGACTTCAGCGAGAACGCTACCGCGACATGACTCGCGTCAGATCGGACAATAACGGCGCCCTCACAGTGTTCGTTGCGATCCTCAAATGTGAATGTAGTGATGTGTTTCATGTGCATCAAGATCGGCGCCAACACCTAACGAGAATAAGATGAGCTACCGCTGCTGAATGAAAGAGTTTGGGGAACTCCGACATAGACGACAGGCCAAGGGCTGACTGAATTGGCAATGAAGGAACCCTAGCGAGCGTCAACCGTAGTCTGTCGTCAGTAGTCATGTTGTCGCGCGGAAGCGTACGCGGGCAGCGGCTAGCTCCGGCGTCTAGTGAGATCTAATGACGCTGGTTCGTAACTTTATGCTATCCAGCGGGATCTTGAGCTCGAAATCCTTTGGGAGGACGCCCGGCTTGAATTTCCACTTCTCAAAAACTTTAACGCAGTCCCGATCGACTTCCCCGAACATAGTTGATTTGAGTACTTCGACGCGAATTACCGTCCCGCTTTTGGAGTCGAACCGCAGCAAAAACACGCCAGGTCCAGAGATGAATTGGGTCGTATCGAGCGACACAATTGATGGACGCGGCGTGTAGACTGCCCAACTCTTCAATTGGTCCATGGTAGGTTGGGAGCCCGCGGCAGCCGACATGCATACAATCAGCAGCAGAGCTCCCCAAAGTCGCAGCACCTTCATAGATCTAACGACAGCAAGCTGAGCTGCGGCCGCCGAGAGCGATCGTCAAATACGGTGGGAATGAAGTAGTCATCGAGAATGTGGACACGGAACGGGCGGCCGTTAGCTCCAGCGCCTGGTTAGACCTTTTTGTTCCTATAACGCCAGCCGAACGCCAGCGCACCAATCGAGATAAGACCGCTAATCACTGAAATAATTACACGCGTGGTCATCGGAAGCGCCGGACCGGTATCCGGCAGCCAGAAGAAGCTCGAGATCGCCGTAAACATTACAACAAAAATAACTAGCCAGAATCTACCACGAGAAGGCGGCTTCTCGGAGGGTGATAAACCTCCAGCAAGTCGACGTGCGCGACGGCGTCGTTGCAGGGTGAAGAGCGGCACCAAGAAAAGGAATGCAAGTATGAGCAATGGCCACTGCCAAGCATCTGAAAGCCCGAGTGACTTGTGAAATACTATGAGCAGCGCGGAGAGTGATGCTCCCAATGAGAGGAATCGTTCGATCAGGCGTGCCTTCATAGGTCTAACGAGACCAAGATGAGCGACGGCGGACGAGAGCGCGCATCGCTCGGAGTGATAGTGTGGAAGTCATCTCAAAAGTGGAGCGTACAGCGGTCCGCCGTTCGCTCCATCGCCTGGTTAGGCGCTCGTGTGACTAGGTGATCATGTTGTGCAACGAGTTCCTCAAGCTGAACCGCGAGTGGGTGCCGGGACACTATCCGCGGCCATCCTGCGGCCACAAACACAAACTTTCGGCCCAGCGGCGTGTCGCGATCCGTGCGCAAGGTGATAGTCTGCGGCCTGCTCATATAGCTCTGCGTGACACGAGAAATGGCAGAGAGCGGGAGCGAAATTTCGCGGACGTAAGTAGAAATATGCAAGGTCTCGTCGCTGATGGAAACACGGCGAAGACGGAGAGCAAACCAAAGCAACCAACTCGAGCCAAGAATCCATACAGACGGAAAAATCCAGCGGCTGTCGCCTTGGTCTGCAAACGCGGCCATTACGGCGCCGGCGCCAAACCCAGTGATCCAGATAGAGGGAAAGATGAACTTCCAGAAGACCGTGTACGGTGATGACAGGATACGGCGCTGCAGGGCTTCCATACGCCTAACGAAACAAAGCTCAGCTACGGCCACCGGCACCGAGGCGGATTTGGAACCGAAATAATCTAGTCATAATAAAAGGTAAACGCGGTACGGGTGGCCGTTAGTAACTGTCTTGAGTTCAAGCATAACTTAGATCGGTTTTGAGGGAACTGTTGAGCACGATCAGCAGCTTTCGCATAGTTGCGGTGAGGGCGAGTTTCGCGGGTTTGCCGGCGCCGCGCAATCGCTGATAAAAGCTGCGCAGAACTGGATTGTGGCGGGCGGCGACCAGCGCGGCCATGTAGAGGCCGTGCCGCACTTCGCGACGGCCGCCAAAGATCGTGCGTCTACCACGCATCACGCCGCTGTCGCGATTAAAGGGAGCCACGCCCACCAATGCAGCAACCTCGCGGCGGTTGAGTTGTCCCAGCTCGGGCATTTGCGCGAGCAGCAATGCCGCTGTGCGCGGTCCAACTCCACTGATGGCAATCATCTTGTCGGCTTTGGCCGAGAGCTCGGGCGATTGTTCGATGTGTTGTTTAATGAGCAGATCGATTTGCTCGATCTGCTTTTTGATTTGGTTAACCAGGCTGCGATTGAACTTGCACACCGAGGCATGGGCCAGGCGCGTGCCGCGGTTTTGCTCCATCACCAGCACCCGGCTTAGATGCCGACGCTGGCTCTCCAGTTCCCGCAGTTGCTCCTGTTGCAGCCGATTGGCCGTCAAGGTGGCCGGTTTGAGCGCGGCGCCAAAGGTGCACAACACTTTCGCGTCGATGTCATCGGTTTTTGCTAAGACACCGGCCGCTCGCGCAAACTGCCGGACCCGGTTGGCTGGCACCAGGCTCACTTTCACATCGCTCTTGATCAGCGCCTGGATTAACCCGCGTTCGTAACCACCGCTCGGCTCACAGATCACTTGCACGGGCTCCTGACTTTGTTTGATCCACTTGATCAGCTGTCGATGACCAGACGAATCGTTAGGCAAACGGCGCTTCTCACTTCCAACCGCCGCATCCAAATACTTTTTGGCCACATCCACTCCCAGATAGACGAGTTCCTTGTTCATGTGATAAATAACTCCTGCTTGTACGATGCGAGCTGGCCAGGCCGGTCCGCCCCCGGGCATGGGCCGGCTTGGTCGCTCCTGTAACTGTTCGAGTTTACTCTCACTGCCCAAGGGCAGGCGCGGATCAAACTAACCGGCGCTCGTAACCTCTCGGTCAGAAGCAGCTGCAGCGGCGATCTCACACCTGCCTCTGGTTTACCCAGAATCAGGACGCCTTTAAAGAAGATACAAGCTGAAGCGCCTAGTTAGATGGTTGGCGTCGCCGGCTCGAAAGATGAAATATCGAGTCGCTCCAGCGACGAAGGCGATCGGGATGGCATAGATCGTGGTCCAGAGCGGAATCAGCAAAGGCATCCAAGAGCGACTCTCCAATAGATCTGCTTCATTCACCGCGAAATACTCGGGATGAAAATACATGAGTGCGGGCCGCAGGAACAGGATAACGAGGATCAAACCGTCAAAGGAAATGAACTGAGTAATCGAGGGGCGCCGCGGCCATGAACATAGATACGCCCCGACGATTAATGCGAATGGTATCCAGCAAAGGATCAGAACCCACATAGCGCTCTCACACCATCTAACGAGACCAAGATCAGCTACGCCTTCTGACGGCGAGCCTGAACTGAAATGAGGATACATTAGTCATTTGGAAACGTGGACTCGGTACGGGAAGGCGTTAGCTGGATCGCCTGGTTAGGCGTAACGCGTGACCGCGCAGAAAGAGTCATCGAGAGGTCGAATCTACACCGTCCGAAACGGCACGCCTGTAGGCAAGAAAATACCAAATAAGCCAAGTGATGATGATGCCCATAACCATGCCAGCAATCACCGAACGAAGGTGAGTAAGGAGCGGCAACCAACGATCGTGGATGCTCAGGGAATGGACGAAAAGGCCGAGGGCCACATAAAGGACGGCTGTAGCGCCGGCGATAAACCAGCCGACGAGAGCCCACGATGGAAAAGTCTTCATGCTCGCGATGCGGTGGCGAAAGAACGGAACCACCATCAGAAAAATGCCGCCTAATGCAATGACTACCAGTCGAATAATGTGTCCTGTCGTCATGTCACATACGCCTAACGAGAAGTGGGCCGAATTATTCGGCAATTAAAGGCGGAATTATTCGGCCTAATCCGCCCGTCTACGGGGCAAGTGACTGACAAAAGCCGATTCATGGTGTTTTTTGACCGGCCGGTTGCGGATTGCGATTCGGATACGGTGGAACCGGCGGAAAATCGTAGCGTTTCGATTTTAGGTCTGTCTGCACTTCCTGAATGGCCCGATCGAGTTGCTGATCTTCGCCGTTAAATTCTTTGGTCGGATCGTTATCGACCACAATGTCCGGATCGACGCCGTGGCCTTCGATGACCCAGCCTTTGCCTTCCTTGGAATACGGCGCGAATTCCGGCTTGGAAAAGGTTCCGCCGTCCGCCAGAGGCAGTGAGTTGCGAATTCCGATCACGCCGCCCCAGGTCCGCTTGCCGATCAGTTTGCCCAGCCCTAACGATTTGAATCGATAGGGAAAGATGTCGCCGTCGGACGCGGAGAATTCATCGCACAACGCGACCATCGGCCCGGTAAAGGTTTGCTGCGGATTCGTCTGGGGCGAGCCGTTGCGCGCGATCTCAATCATGACGAGAGCGCGTCGAAGACGCTCGATGACCATGGGAGAGACAAAGCCGCCGCCATTGCCTCGCACATCAACGATCAACGCCTTCTTGCGAATCTGCGGGAAATAAAGCTTGGTGAATTCATTCAAACCCGGCCGTCCCATGTCGGGGATGTGCACGTAGCCGACTTCGCCATTCGTTTTCTTTGAGACGTCATCGATGTTTTTCTGGACCCACGCGTGATAATAAAGCGAAGATTCATCCGCGATCGGAACGACTGTGATGTCGCGCGCGCCGTCGTCCGACGCTTTGGAATTCACCCGCAGAATGACCTGCTTGTCCGCCGTGCCTACGAGGCCGTCATACAGGTTGGCCAATTTCGCGACCGGAGTTCCGTTGATCGCCAGCAAGTAGTCGCCCACCTTGACGTTGAGGCCAATCTCAGTCAGTGGCGACCGAGTGTGCTTGTTCCAGTTTTCGCCGGGAAGGATGCGATCGATTCGATAGGCGTGGCTTGCCGGATCGCGCGAGAACTCGGCTCCCAGGAGTCCCAGCTTGATTCTGTCAACCGGAGGGCGCTCGCCGCCGCCGACGTAGGTGTGGCCGTTGTTTAACTCGCCAATCAATTCGCCAAGCAGATAGGTCAGGTCGTTCCGATGGTTAACGAACGGCACGAGCGCGGCATATTTGTCCCGCATCGCTTTCCAATCGACGCCGTTCATGTTGGGCGCGTAAAAGAAATCGCGCATTTGCCGCCATGCTTCGAAATAGATCTGGTTCCACTCCGTGTGGCGGTCGAGCTGCATGTCCAGGTCGGCCAGTTTCAGCTCGTGATCCTTGGTTTCGATCTTGTCCTTCGGCAGATCGATGATGGCGTAATCCTTCTTGATTTTGACGAGCATTTTCTTGCCGTCCTGGGTGATCTGGAAGCCGTTCAGTTCGCCGATGACCGTTTCCTTGCGATCCTCAAGGCTGAACGAGCACAAATGCCCTCTCCCGTCAGCCTGTCCGCCATCGCCGTCATCATCATTGTCATCCCCGGTCGTCCGCCGAATATAAAAGATCCGATCGTCGATTGCGCGAATGTCGCTGTAGGTGCCTGGCATGACCGGAAGGCCAACGATGCGGTCCGGCAGGTTTTCCCGGTCAACCTTGACGACGACAGGCTTTTTGGGCGACGCCGGTTTCTTATCGTCAATCTTGTCCTCGTTAGGCGATTTTTTCGCATCGGGTTTTGCGTCCGACGCCTTGTCCTTGTCTTTTTCTTTCTGCTTCTTCTTTTCGGCATTGCCGACTTCGTCGCTCTTCGGCGCCAGAGGGGACGGCGTGTCTTTGGACAGGGTCACGAGATAGACCCGATCCATGTCGCGGTAGACGGACGCAAATTCCTGTTCGCCAAACGTCGCCTTGAAATCGCGGGCCGAGCTGAACAGCAGATACTTCCCGTCGTCGCTGAATCTCACCGTGCCCGAGTTGTACCAATCGTCCGTGACCGCGGTCTGCTTGTGATCGGCCAGCGAAAAAAGATAGACCTTGAGAATTTCGCTTTCTTCCGGACGAGCCCACGCGATCCACTGGCTATCCGGCGACCAGTCGTAGGACTCGATCTCTCCGGTCTTATCCTGGTCGACTTGCGTGATCATTTTTGTGCCAACGTCGACGTAACGCAGCCGCTGCAGCCGGTCAGCCCAAAGGAGCTTCTTGCTGTCCGGCGACCAGATTGGCTGATAATAATAGGTATCCGCTGCGTTCGTGATCTGGGTGGGGGCGCCCTTG
>Ga0193726_1003315_pt1 | contig 10322 bp, 9 predicted proteins | sample H2c1metaG_FD_144928 | JGI IMG/M metagenome (GOLD analysis project Ga0193726, IMG submission 144928) | Soil microbial communities from a riparian zone of the East river system, Colorado, United States - H2c1 | ecosystem: Environmental > Terrestrial > Soil > Riparian zone | place: USA: East River... | reverse complement strand
TCGTTACGATCTCACCAGTGCGCGCCAGCACGGCCGCCCAGGGCGGGAAATCCGGCCAACAAGCCTGACCGTCGACATCCACTCGCACGCGATGGTTCCAGGCGCCGTGGACGTCGTGCGTCCGCACCTGACGCCCGACCCGCGCGCGGATTTCTACACCGAGGAGACAAGGCTGCTGGGACGCAAGCAAGACGCGGACCGGACACCGTATCTGACCGATCTCGACCGGCGTATGCGGACGTTCGACGAGATGGGGGTTGACGCCCAGGTGATCACTCCGGCGCCGAACCAGTGCTATTATGGGGTCCCGCCGGAGATCGGGATCAAGGCGGCCCGCGCCGTCAATGAGGGCATCGCCGAGATCGCCCGCTCGCGCTCCGACCGGATTCCGGCGGCGATGGGCACGGTGCCGCTGCAAGCCGGCGGCGCGGCGGCGGCGGACGAACTGGAGTACTGCGTGACGACGCTCGGCCTGAAGGGGGTCGAGGTTCTGGCGCATGTCCGCGACAAAGAACTGTCCAACCCGACGTTCGAACCGTTCTGGGCCAAGGTCGAGCAATTGGGCGCCGTCGTGTTCATTCACCCGAACTCGTTCACGCAACCGCAGCGGTTCGGCGAACATTACTTCAGTAACGTGATCGGCAATCCGCTGGATACGACGATGGCGCTGCACTGGCTGATCTTCGATGGCGTGCTGGAACGGTATCCGGATCTGAAGATCATCGCCTCGCACGGTGGGGGATATCTGCCGAGCTATTCCGGACGGATCGACCATGCCTGGGGCGCGCGCAGCGACTCGCGCGGGACGCTGCCGAAACCGCCGAGCTATTATCTGAAGAAAATCTATCTCGACACGATCGTTTTCACGACGCATCAGTTGGAGGCGATGGTGAAGTTGTTCGGCGTGGATAAGATTCTGCTCGGTACCGACTACCCATACGACATGGGCGAATACGATCCGATCGGGCATATCGCGTCGGTTGAATCGTTGAGTCCATCGGACGTGGCCGCGATCGCCGGCGGAAACGCCAAACGATTGTTCGGGTTATGACGATCGCACCCTCTGCCGCGGTTGATACCGCACGACCGAGGCGTGGCGGATGCGGACCCCGATAACGGTGTCATGGCGGTTTCTGCCATGCCTGGTGGCGGCGGATCGTGTCCGCGACAAGGTCAATTTCAGCCATCAGGTTAGTGCCATTGGGCACCAGCGGTTCGATCCGGTTCACCGCCGTCGTGTGGACGGCTTAGAGCCGGCACAGCGGGGCACGGAACGGCACATGAAGATACAACGACAATACCGCATCCCAGGGCAGGCGCCGCGGCCAGCGCGCGTAAACCCCCGCCGTCGGTGGCCGCCGAAAGATACTGTGAGGTCGGGTAACTGATGTAACGCGGCACCGCTCGATCTTATTTTGCGATCAGCCCGGGGATATCCATGCGGCAAATACCTTCCGCCCCGGAATGCCGCATTTTGAACCTGATCGGCGCGGCGGGTTGAATACCGTCGCGCGCGGCGGCATCGTCGGGACGATTTTCAGGAGGGTTCCAAATGCCCACGATACCGATGGGCCGCACGGCCGATGGCACCGCTGCCGATATAATGCGCACCGCGGCCTGGTTGCGGGCGTGGGATTCGTCAGGCGTTCATCGCACCGGCACGGCGGGGGACGCCGCGGGCGCGGAGTGGCTGGCCCGTGAAGCCGCCGCTCTGGGCGCCTCGGTCTCGCTGGAAACCTTCGAGTTGAGCCGGATCGATCCGCAGGCTTGCTGGGTCGAGAGCGCCGGAAGCCGGGTCGAGGGCGTGCCGGTCTTCGACTCGCCGCCGACCGGGCCCAACGGCCTCAACGGACCCATCGTCGTGGTCCGCCTCTCGCCCTGGGCCGTCTACACGCCCGACTACCACTCGATGCGGCGCGCATCCGATCGCGCGGGGATGGTTATCGTCTGCCAGGGCGAGGAACTGGGTCTGGCTTTGTTAAACGCGGAACGATTTCGCGAACCTTATGGTTGCCCGGCGATCCATGTGGCGGAGATGCCTCGCGCGGACCCGGTGCGGCTGGTGAGTTATTACCGGCGGACCGCGGCGGAAGCCTGCAACGTCGTGGTCACGATCCCTGGCCGGGAACCGTCGCGCCGGAAGGTGATCGTGATGACACCGCGTTCGTCCTGGTGGCAGTCCACGTCCGAACGCGGCGGCGGTCTGGTGTGCTGGCTGGAAACGTTACGCGCCCTGATCGACGCACCGCCGATGGCCGATGTCGTGATGACCGCCAACAGCGGACATGAACTCGGGCACCTCGGACTGGACGCATTTCTCGAACGGCGGCCCGGCTGGGATGGTCCTGACGGCGCGACGTGGGTTCATTACGGTGCGAACATCGGAGCAACCGGTGGGCAATTGTCGATTCAATCGGCCGACCGTCCGTTGCGCGATGCCATGCGGCATTCGTTGACCACGTTTGGTCACCCGCCGGACACGATGGCGCCGGAAGACCAGGTGCCCAATGGCGAAACCCGAGATATCCATCGCGCGGGCGGGCGCTATGTCACGCTGGTCGGGAGCAACCGGCTATTTCATTTGCCGCGGGACCGTTGGCCGAACGCGGTCGATGTTCCCGTGATCGAGCGCGTGGCCGCCGGTGCGGCGGCGATGGTTCGTGCCCTGGCCGGATAACGCGATTGGACCGGAGCCCCGTTGGCGCGTAAAATGCCGGCCGGCGGAGGTAGACGATGCTCACGATTGAACCCACCGGCGCCATCCTCGGCGCCACGATCCATGGCCTGGATGCGGCCAAACCTGTCGCGGACCGGGATTTCGGCCAGGTGCTGGCGGCACTTGGCCAGTACGGCGTGCTGCGGTTTCCCGACCAGCGGTTGGATGAGGACGGCGTGCGCCGGTTTTCTCAGTTGTTTGGGGAGATTCAGGGGCCATCGTCCCGCCCACTGACCAAGGACGGCACGGAAGAACCGGTGGTCGGAATTCTGTCCAACCTGAAAGAGAACGGTAAATACATTGGCGCCGCCGATGCCGGGCAGGACTGGCACACCGACATGTCGTATCGCGACGTGATTGGCTTCGTGAATGTGTTGTACGGCGTCCGGATCCCGCGGCGCGACGGCAAACCGCTCGGCGGCACCGAATTCTCCAACATGCACGCCGCTTATGAGGCGTTGCCAGCGGAGATCCGCGCCAAACTGGCGCACGCGACCGTGACGCACGCGTTTGAAAAGTTCTGGGAGCATATGCGCCAGCATAAAAACAGTGGCCGCCCGCCGATGACCGAGGAGCAGCGGCGGCGCCGTCCTCCGGTGGTGCATCCGTTGTTCATGACGCATCCGATCACCGGGAAACAGGTGCTGTATTGCAATCCCGGCTACGCGATCCGCATCAACGAACTGCCGGAAGCCGAGAGCGAGGCAATGCTTGAGTATCTTTACGAACATCAGCTTCAGCAGCGGTTCCGCCATACTCACGATTGGACCGAGCACGACCTGCTGGTGTGGGATCACATCGGCACGATCCATCGGGCGATCGGCGATTACCGGCCGGATGAAATCAGGCTCATGCGTCGATGTCAGGTGATGGCGACAAAGGTTTTCGATCCGGCGTTCGTCGGATTGGCACGGGCGGCGTGAGGGGACGAGACACGTAACGATGAAGCGGCAGATGGATCGCCCATATTGGAGAGTCTTATGATCCGCGTTGAACCCACCGGCGATGTGCTCGGCGCGACCATCCACGGGGTGGATCTTTCGAAACCTCTCGCGGATGACAATTTCGGAGTCATTCTGCACGCGCTCGGCCATCACGGGGTATTGCGGTTTCCCGATCAGGACCTTGGTCCGGGCGATGTGAGCCGATTTTCGGCCCGGTTCGGAGAGATTCAGGGCAATCCGCTCGGACCGCTCGACGCCACCCGTGAATTTCCCGAGGTCGGAACGCTGTCGAACCTGAAAGTCGATGGCCGGTATATCGGCAGTCCCGACGCCGGTCAGGACTGGCACACCGACATGACCTATCGCGACGTCGCAGGGTTCGTGAACGTGCTATATGGCGTGCGTATCCCCATGCGCGGCGGCAAGTCCCTGGGCGGCACCGAGTTCTCCAACATGCACATGGTGTACGAGGCGCTACCCGCCGACATCAAATCCCGTCTCGACGGTGCCACGGCGACACACGACTTCACGAAGTTCTGGGATCATATGCGTAACAACCGAAACAGTCCCAGGCCCCCTTTGACCGAGGAGCAGCGCCGCCGTCGCCCGCCGGTGTCGCATCGGGTGCTGCTGACACATCCGATCACGGGGCGAAAGGTGCTTTACTGCAACCCCGGCTTCACCGATCACATCGATGGCATGGAACGAACCGAGAGCGACGCGGTGCTGCAATTCTTGTTCGAGTTCCAGTTGCGCGAGCAATTCCGTTACACGCACCACTGGACCGAGAAGGACCTGCTGATCTGGGACAATCTCGGCACCATCCATCGCGCCATCGCTGACTACCGGCCGGACGAAATTCGGCTGATCCGCCGCTGCCAGGTAATGGCCACGAAAATCTTCGATCCCGCGTTCGCGCGATTGGCGACGGCCGCATAGGAGGACACGCACATGAAATGGGTCAGGTTCACCGCTGACGGCCACACGGCTTACGGCTCATTGTCCGGCGAAACAATCACCGAAATCGCCGGCGAGCCGTGGGGCGGCGACACGCAGCCCACCGGCAAGTCGCACCGAGTGTCCGACGTGAAGCTGGAAGTGCCGGTCATTCCGAAAACATTCTATTGCGCCGGAATCAACTATGCCACGCATATCCGCGAGATGGCGGAAAAGCGAGGCGCCAAACCGGTGTTTCCGGAGAAGGCCGACATCGGCTACCGCGCCAATAACGCGCTGATAGCGGACGGGGAAGACGTCGTCATCCCGGCGCATGCGCCGCCGAAAATGAATTATGAGGGCGAATTGGTCGTGGTGATCGGCAAACAGGCGAAGCATCTGTCCGAGGCGGACGCGTTCTCCTGCGTGTTCGGCTACACGATCGGTAACGACGTCAGCGAGCGAACCTGGCAGCGCGGCGATCGAACGTTCTGGCGCGGGAAGAACACCGACACGTTCAAGCCGATGGGGCCGTGGATCGAGACCGACGTGAATCTGGACGCGATGGACACCGTGGTGCGGGTCAACGGTAAGGAAAGCCTACGGTTCAAAACCAACGACATGATCTTCGGCATCGCGCATTATATCGCGGCGATGACCAAATACATGACGCTGTATCCGGGTGATGTGATCTGGATGGGGACGGACGGGACCTCCCCGGATCTGGTGCATGGCGATATGGTGGAAGTCGAGCTGACCGGCCTCGGAGTGTTGCGCAACCGGTTCGTTCGCGCGGGGCAATAAGACGACAGTTTCCGTCCTTGCCGGGGAAATCCCGGCCAGGACGCGAATTGTGCTATTTCGCCGAATGCATGGCCTGCGCCATCTGTAGGTGATGCTGCAAGACGGGAAGAGTCTTCTGCGCGAATGCCTTCAGCGCGGGATCCTCACCCGATTGCGCTTCCTTTTGAAACTCCGCGATATCCTCCTGGTGATCCGACAACATGCTCTGCGTGTAGGCGGTATCGAACGCACTCCCCTGTAAGCCGCTCAATTGCCTGCGTATCGCCTCGCTCTTGCTGTCCGGTCGCGTCGGCAGAGTAAAATTCCCGTTTTGGGCGATCCGTTGCAGTTCCATGTTCGCCTGGCCATGGTCCGTGACCATCCGTTGCCCGAACTCCTTGATCAGTTGCGAGGTCGCGTTATTTTGTGCGAGTTGCCCCAATTCGACCTCAGCCATTCCGCCGGACGCTGCTTTTTGCACGAAATCCCGGTCAGTGTTCGACAGCGCCGCGGCGGCCTGGAATGCCGTGAAACCGAGCACAACCACACCGGCGATCGCGAGTTTGCTATTCGACATGTTTAATTTCCTGTTCGGTGAGTCGAAAACCTAGTGCGCCTTGCTCCGCTCCCTGCCTTTGCCGGTGGCGCGATGCGCTTCATCGGCGGGGTTCACCGGAGCCGGAGGGAAACCGCCTCGCGGTTCCGGATCGTCAACGTATTCGAAGTCGGGGGCCTCGTTCCACGGACCGCGCCGGTCCTCACCCTGGGACAGGTTGAACACCAATTTGACTGTCTCGTCGGGCTTGATATCGCCGAACATCGGATCGGTGAGCTTATCCATCGAGTCCAACGCCTTCATGAACATGTTGGCGTGGGTGATCTCACGGGTCAGCAGGTGCGTCAGCGCCTTCCTGGTGCCATCATCATCGGTGGCTTTGATCAGCGCTTCGTAGGTCTGCCTCGCGCCGGCCTCGGCCGCGATATCGGCGCGCAGATCGCGGACAACATTGCCGCCCTCGTTGATATAGGCCGCCGTCCAGTGGCTGCCCTGACTATCGAGAAGGTGCGGCCCACCGCCTTTCATGCGAAACAGCGGGGCGTCATACACCGCGGTTTGATCCAGCTTCGCGGTGTGTTGCGCGATCAATTTACCCACCATTTCAAGATGGCCGAATTCCTCGATCGCGATATCCTGCAGCATGTCTCGGATACCCGCGTCCTCAACATGGAAGGACTGCACCCAGTATTGCAGCGCAGCCGTCAACTCGCCGGTCGCGCCGCCGAATTGTTCGAGCAGAAATGTGCCGAACCGGGCGTCGGGCTTACCGACATTCACCGGTTGAATGAGTTCCTTACGGTGGTAAAACATGCGACAACCTCCCACTCAGTTGTGTGACGGGTCCCTGTTAAACGCCGCCGGCGGCCGCGGGTTCGTCGCGGCGGCCATTAAACCGAGGACAGCCGCGCTCCACCTTGCGCCGGATCGGCGTGCGCCCAAGAATACCCCGACCCAACCAAAGGAAACGCACCATGGGCAAGCTCACCGGCAAGGTCGCGATAGTCACCGGCGCCAGCCGCGGCATCGGCCAGATGATTTCCGAATTGTTCGCCTCGGAAGGCGCCAGGGTCGTGTGCGCCGCCCGCACCATGAACGAGGGCGATCACCGAATGCTCGAAGGTTCTCTGGCGCGCACCGTCGCGGTCATCAAAGACAAAGGCGGCGAGGCGACCGCGTGCACCGCCGATGTCTCCACCGAACCCGATTGCATCGCGCTGGTCGAGGCCGCGCGCCGCGCCTACGGCACCGTCGATATCCTGATCAACAACGCCGCGCTGAACTACTACCTGCCCACCGAGACCTATCCCACCAACCGCTGGATCCGCTGCTTCGCGGTCAACGTGCATGGCCCGTTCATGCTGTCCAAGGAAGTGCTGAAAGACATGATCCCGAAACGGTCCGGCGCGATCGTCAACATCAGTTCCGGCGCCGCCATCGGGCCTGGCCGCGGTCCCTACGCGGTCAAGACCGTGCAGGGCGGCGTGATGTACGGAGCCACCAAAGCGGCCCTGGAACGATTCACCCAGGGCTTCGCGCAGGAAGTCGCGCAATATGACGGGATCAGCGTGACCGCCGTGTCGCCGTCCCGCGTCGTGCCCACGCCCGGAACGATCCACCACAAGCTGGTGACCGGGGTCGATGACCCGAAAGGCGAGCCGCCGATCCTGATGGCGCGCGCCGCTCTGCTGCTGGCCAGCGAGGACCCGGCGAAGATCAACGGGCGGGTGACTTACAGCCAGCAGATTCTGCGAGAGTTCGGCTGGATCGAGAAGGGTCAGGGCCGTGGGGTCGATACAAAAGGGTCCGGATATTCCGAGATTTAAAGCCGCGACATCCCGGCCAAAGAGGTTCGCACCATGCACGAACGCACCATTGCGGTTTCCACGCCGTCCGGGCCCATGGAGACGTTCATTACCCACCCCCAACAGGATGGGCCGTTTCCGGCGGTTGTCATATACATGGATTTCTGGGGGCTGCGCGAGGAGCTGTTCGATATCGCGCGCCGGGTGGGATCGGTCGGCTATTACTGCATGGTGCCGGACCTGTATCATCGGCAGGGCCGTGTGCGGCACGAATGGCGCGACGAAAACAACCGGATGATTTCGGCGCACAAACTCGATCCGGAGCGGCGGCGTCAGGCGACCGAACCGCTGCTGAACCTGTCAAACGCGATGGTGATCGAAGATACCGGTGCGCTGCTCGAATTCATCGACCGCGGTGAGCCGGTACGTCCCGGCGGCATCGGCTCGATTGGCTATTGCATGGGCGGGCGGCACGTGTTGTGCGCCGCCGGAGCGTACCCCGAACGATTCATCGCCGGTGCCAGCCTGCACGGCACCGCGCTGGTCAGCGAGCGCGACGATTCGCCGCACCATCTCGCGCATCGGTTCCGCGGCGAACTTTACTGCGGCTTCGCCGAGCGCGATCCTCACGCGCTGCCGGAGATGCGACAGACGCTCGGCGATCTGCTCAAGAATTGCCCGGTTCGGTACCGGTACGAAGTCCATCCCGGCGCGGAACATGGCTATGCCCTGCCGAACCGGGACATCCACGACAAGCGCGCGGCGGAGCGGGATTGGGAGCTGATTTTCGCCATGTTCCGGCGGCAGATCCCACTGCGTTAGCGCGCCGAAGACCCGGGAGGAAACACCATGACGCGACATTCGGGACGGCGTGAATTTCTGGTGGCGGGTGGCGCGACGGTCCTGGCGGCGACCCTGCCACTGCCGGCGATCGGCCAGCCAAAGCCCGTCCGGATCGGGTTGTTGACGGTCAAGACCGGTCCTCTGGCCCAGGGCGGGATCCAGATGGAACAGGGCATCGCGCTGTTTCTAAAGCATCGGGGCAACAAGCTGGCTGGCCGGCCGACCGAACTGCTGATCGCCGACACCGGCGGCAACCCCGCCGGCACCAAGACCAAGGCGCAGGAACTGATCGAGCGTGACAATGTCGATTTCATCGTCGGCCCGCTCGCCGCGTTCGAATTGCTGGCGATCAGCGACTATGCCGCCCAGCACAAGTGCCCAATTCTGAGCCTCGCCGCCGCCGAGGACATGACCCAGCGCAAGCCCAACCCGTATTTCATCCGTTCCTCGGGGACTTCGGCGCAGGCGATGCATCCGCTGGCCGACTACGCCCGCAAGGAACTGAAATATGAAACGGTGATCACGATCGCTAACGATTTCGCTTACGGCTACGAGGAGACGGGCGGCTTCCAGCGAGTCTTCGAGGATGCCGGCGGCCGCGTGAAGGCCAAGCTTTGGCCGCCGCTGGTAACGCCCGACTATATACCCTTCATTGGCCAAATGAGCGGCGTCGATGCCGTCGTGTCCGGATTGGGCGGCTCGAATCCGGTCAAGTTCATGCGGCAATACAAGGACCAGGGCATCACACTGCCGCTGCTCGGCGGCGGCACCGCGATGGACGACGGACTGTTGAAAAGTTTCGGCGACGAGGCGATCGGGGTCATCTCCTGCGCGGCCTATACCGCCGATCTCGACACGCCAAGCAACCGGCGGTTTGTCGCGGACAGTATCGGCGACTATGGCGGGATCCCGGGTTCCTACGCCGCGGGTATCTACACCAACGGCCAGGTGGCCGAGGCGGCGCTGGAGCGGACCGGCGGCGGCACCGACGACAAGGAAGTGCTGATCGCCGCGATGCGGGCCGTCTCGCTGACCGACACGCCGCGCGGACCGTTTCATTTCGATCGCTTTGGCAATGTCGTCGGCGACTTTTTCATCCGCCGCTGTGAGAGGAAGGACGGGAAGCTGGTCAATACGACGATCAAGACCTACCAGGCTGTCAGCCAGTTCTGGAACTATGACGAGAACTGGTTTCTGTCGCAGCCGGTGTATTCCCGCGACTATCCGGCGCTGAAGACATAACCTGGGGATCCCACGCCGCGGTCGGCGGAAACGGTCACCGGGTGGGCGCGCGAACGAAATTACGGGTGGGCCAGCATATACCGCATCGCCGCGAGCAAAATGCCGGTGCTGCCGATCGCCATCGCTCCCAGTCGGATGGTCAAATCGCGCCGCAAGAGTTCCAGTTCGCTCCGCACCGCGACGATGGCGGTGGTCAGACGGGTCTCTATCGACGTCATTTCGGTCCGCACATGGCCTATCTCCCGGCCCAGGTCGGTTCGGACCAATCCGATCTCATGCTGCAGTTCGGTTCGGACCAGTCCGATTTCATGCAGCAACTCGGTTCGGACCAGCCCGATCTCACGCTGCAGCTCGGTCTTGACCACCAGCAGATCCGACTTCGTCGCCAATTCGGCACCCGACATCGCCTCGGCCATGGCTTCAGCCGCGCCGGCGGCCTGCGGCCCGGGAAAACCGGAGGCCTCGAGCTTTCGCGCCATCTTCAGGGTGTCGAACGG
>Ga0193726_1003314_pt1 | contig 10324 bp, 7 predicted proteins | sample H2c1metaG_FD_144928 | JGI IMG/M metagenome (GOLD analysis project Ga0193726, IMG submission 144928) | Soil microbial communities from a riparian zone of the East river system, Colorado, United States - H2c1 | ecosystem: Environmental > Terrestrial > Soil > Riparian zone | place: USA: East River... | reverse complement strand
GTGAAGCTGGCGGCCGTCGGGCTTCAGGAACGCCTGGACCGCGACGTCCACCGGAATGTCGTGCGCCTGGAGCGCGCCCTGGAGACATGCGAGGCACGCGACGCCAGCCACGATCAACGTTCGGCGAACCCTCCGGAGCACGGCTGAGAGTGTATACTGCGCGCGCAAGGATGAACCCTATGAACTCGAGACGCCATCTCGCGATCGGAACGGCCTTCGTTGCACTCGTGCTGACGCTTGGCATCGGCCAGGCGCGCCTCGAGCGCATCGCTGCCGCGCAGGGACGCGCGACCGTGCAGGCGCCGCGCTTCGAAGTCGATCCGATGTGGCCGAAGCCGCTGCCGAACCACTGGCTTCTCGGATCCACGATCGGTGTGTCGGTCGACGATCAGGATCACATCTGGATCATCCATCGCGGCCCGGGGACGCTGAACGAACGCACCGAGATGGGCGCCGCGACGACGCCGCCGACCGCGGGCAGCGACTGCTGCGTGCCCGCGCCGCCGGTGCTCGAGTTCGATCAGGCCGGCAACCTCGTCGGCCACTGGGGCGGGCCGGGCGAGGGCTACGAATGGCCGCTCTCGAACCACGGCATCACTGTGGATTACAAAGGCAACGTCTGGATCGGCGGCAACGACGCGAAGGACGCGCAGGTCCTGAAGTTCACGAAGAGCGGCAAGTTCCTGCTGCAGATCGGGCATCAGGGCAAGAGCGGCGGCAGCAACGACACCGAAAACTTCGGGCGCGTCGCGAAGATCTTCGTCGATCCGAAAACGAACGAGGCTTATATCGCGGACGGCTACGGCAACAAGCGCGTCGCCGTGATCGACGCCGACACCGGCAAGTTCAAGCGGTACTGGGGCGCGTACGGCCACAAGCCGGACGACACGCCGCTCGGCCGCTACAACCCGGACGCGCCGCTCGCGCAGCAGTTCCGCAGCCCGGTGCACTGCGCCGATCTGTCGAACGATGGCCTCCTCTACGTCTGCGATCGCCAGAACGATCGGCTCCAGGTCTTCAAGCCGGACGGCACGTTCGTGAAGGAAGCGATCATCGCGAAGAAGACGCTCGGCGACGGCTCGGTCTGGGACGTCGCGTTCTCGAAGGATCCGCAGCAGAAGTACATCTTCATGGCGGACGGCAAGAACGAAAAGGTGTACGTCCTGCTCCGCGACACGCTGCAGATCGTCACGAGCTTCGGCGACGGCGGCCGCCAGCCCGGCCAGTTCTTCGCCGTGCACAGCATCGCGACCGATTCGAAGGGCAACGTCTACACGACGGAAACCTACGAGGGGAAACGACTGCAGAAGTTCGTCTACAAGGGCATCGCCCCGGTCCCGGCAGACCAGGGCGTCGTCTGGCCAGCCCGGTAATCGAGAGCAGGCATTCGCGTTCGGGCCACCCGCCGCGCTTTCGATGTGAGCTTGCAGCCAATCGGTGGGGGCGGCTTCCCGGCGTGCGAATCGACGACGGCAGGCGGCCGGTACCACGCCTGCGGCGATACACGGTCCGGCTAAAGCCGGACCCTACGTACGTCGCTGCTGACTAAGCTGCCGCCGTCGCTTTCTTCCCGAGGACCTCGTCGAACACCGCCACCGCTTTCTTCATCTCGTCCATCGTGCCGAACGAGATCCGGCAGTGCGTCTTCTCGAACGGCGGGAAGTCGCGCGCCACGCGGACGCCTTTCGCGCTGCAGGCGTCGCGGAACGCCTTCGCCGGGGTGCCGATGTTGACCAGCATGAAGTTGGCCTGCGAGTCGGTCGGCTTCATCCCACGGTCAGCGAACCACTTCATCGTGAAATCGCGCACCGCGGTGTTGCGGGCGCGCTCGGCGACCAGATACGCCGGATCCTGCGACAGCGCCGCGATGCCGGCGTGCAGCGCGAGCGTGTTCAGCGACGTCACGCCGCTGCCGCCGTCCCACGACGCCATCTTCTTGATGGTCTCGGGATGGCCAATCGCGTAGCCCATGCGCATCCCCGCCATCCCGTACGCCTTCGAGAACGTCCGGGCGACGATGACGCGCGGGTTTTCGATCGCGATCGGCACATGCGTCTCGTGATCCGGATTCGTGACGTAGTCGAAGTACGCCTCGTCCACGAGGATCGTCGTCTCCGGCGACTCGCGGTTGACCCGCGCGAAGAACTCGCGCGACGCCTTCGCGCCGACGTAGGTCGCCGTCGGGTTGTTCGGATTGCAGTAGAAGATGAGGCCCGCGCCCTTCGCCGCCTCGGCCATCTTGTCGAGATCCATCTTGAAGTCGGCGTCGAGCGAGACGCCGCGGACCGGCCGCCCCATCATCGTGGCGTAGCCGGCGCACTCCTCGTAGGTCGGAATCGTGCCGACGAGCGGCTTGTCGGCCGCCGTGAACAGATGCGTCGCGGACCGCAGGATCTGCGTCGATCCGCAGCCGAGCACCACGTTCTCCGGCTTCACGCCGAATTTCTTCGTGATGACGTCGACCAGGTCCCCGACGCTGCCGGAATAGCGCCCCGGCGCCCGCCCGTCGTCGCCGAACGCGGCGTGGATCGCGTCGAGCACCGCCTTGCTCGGCCCGAGCGGATTCTCGTTGCTCGAGATGATGATCGGGTTCGCCTCGGCGGCGGCGAGCGGCGTTTCGAACGCCGACCAGATGCCGTGCTCGCGTCCGCGCGAGCCGATGTAGGAGCTGGTGAGCGCCCCGGCGGCGCCGATTCCGACCGTCTGGACGAACGAACGTCGAGTGAGCGGCATCACAGTTCTCCTACTGGCCTTTGCCGGACGACGAGGTCGTCGCGGGACGCAGCACCTGGCGGAACACTTCCGTCGCCCTGACCATTTCGTCCATCGTGCCGATCGAGATCCGCGCGTGGGTCTTCTCGAACGGGGGGAAATCGCGTCCGACGTACACGCCGGCCTTGGCGCACCCGTCGCGGAATTCCTTCGCGGGCCGCTGGATGTCGACGAACAGGAAGTTCGCCTGCGAGCTGGCCGGCGTGAAGCCGAGATCCTTGAGCGCCTTGATCGTGAAGGCGCGCACCTCGTTGTTGCGCGCCGCTTCGTCCTCGATGTGCTTCGGATCGTGCAGCGCGGCGATCGCCGCGGCGATGCCGAGGACGCTGACGTTGTACGGCATCTTCAGCCGCGCGATCTTGTTCATCGTCTCCGCGCGCCCGATCCCGTAGCCGACGCGCATGCCGGCCATCCCGTACGCCTTCGAGAACGTCCGCGTCACCAGGACGTTCGGCGTCTCGAGCGCGAGCGGCACGGCCGTCTGATACGCCGGGTCGGCGACGTAGTCGTGATACGCCTCGTCGATCAGGATCACCGTATCGGGCGACGCCTTCCGCACCCGCTCGACGAAATCGGCGACGGTCTTCGCGCCGTGCACGGTGGCCGTCGGGTTGTTCGGGTTGTTGAAGAAGACGAGTCCGGCGTTCTTCGACGCCGCGAGCATCGGCTCGAGGTCCAGCCGGTATGCGGAGTCCACTCGAATCTCCGTGATCGGATGTCCGAGCTTCTTCACCATCGTCGGGCACGCTTCGAACGACGGCGCAGCGGTGACGAGGCCGCGCGTCGGCGTCGTGAACGCGCGCACGGCGCAGGTCAGCATCTCCTGCGACCCGGCACCCATCACGATGTTCTCGCGCTTGATCTTGAATTTGTCCGCGACGGCGGCGACGATCTCGCCTTCACCCGGCGATGCGTTGAAGGGATAGCGGCCGGCGTTGGAGAACTTGCCGACAATCGCGTCGAGCACGGTCTGGCCGGGCCCGAGTGGATTCTCGTTGGAGTTGATGCGGACTTCGTGCACGCCCGGCGGCAGCGTGGGACGTGCGGCTCGGCCGTTCTGCTCCGCCTCCGCCAGATGAGCTTCGTTCCCTCGTGCGGCGAGGAGGGAGCCGAGGAAACCGCGGCGCGACACCGACATACGCTTCCTCCTTCGAACGAACCGTAACGACGAGGGTGATTCTACGCTGCGACCATCAACTCGTCAACGAATGTCACCACAATATTGTGATATCCTTTCGGAGCCTTTCCCAGCGGGCGCGTCGCCTTCCCTTTTCCGAGGACAACTTGTCTATGGTGCACCTACGTGCGATTCGCCTGTACACGCTCGCCGCGACGATCGCGGCGCTCCTGGGAGCCGCCCTGCCCGCCCACGCGCAATACAAGCCGCAGGCGCTCAACGACCCGGCCACCGGCGAGAAGTACCACATCGAAGGTGGCGTCGGCCTCTGGTTTCCGTCGGCCGACATCGTCATCGCCAGCACGCAGTTCGACATCGTCGGCACCAGCATCGACCTCAAGCGCGACCTCGGCCTGACCGATCAGCACTTCCCCGAGGTGTTTCTCACGCTGCGGCCGACGAAGGGCCAGAAGCTGCGCTTCCAGTACATCCCGATCGACTACACGCAGTCGGCGACGCTCAAGGCGAACATCGTGTTCAACGGGCAGAAGTATCAGCTTGGCGTTCCGGTGAACTCAGAACTGGAATGGAAGGCGTATCGCTTTGCGTACGAGTACGACTTCATCGTGAAGAACCGCGGGTTCGCCGGTTTCATCGTGGAAGCGAAGTACACCGACGTCAACGTGCGGCTGTCGGCGCCCGGTCCTCTCGTGGAGTTCGCGAGCGCGCAGGCGCCGATCCCCGCGCTCGGCGGCATCGGACGCTTCTATGTCGTCCCGAACATTTCGATCACCGCGGAGGTGACCGGCTTCAAGCTGCCGGACAGCATCGACAAGCGCTACGCGGCGCACTACGTCGACGCGGACATCTACGGGACGGTGAACGTGACGAACTACCTCGGCGCGCAGGTCGGCTGGCGCTCGCTCGACGTCGGCTACCTCGTGAAGACCGACACGGGTTCGCTGACGCTGCAGGGGTTGTATTTCGGGGCTGTATTGCGGTACTGAAAAAGAAAGCCACCACGGAGGTCACGGAGTCGAACGGAGGGCTGTCTTTTTCGTTTTCTTTTTCGCTGGCGGCGCCGGCGCTTTCTTCTTGGCGGCAGGCGTGGCAACCGCCGGCTTCGGTTGGTCCGCCGCATCCGCGCGGGTCGTTTCGGCGCCGGGGTACAACCGCCGGTAGTCCTCCGCGGTTCCCAGAATCTTCTTCACATAATTCTGAGTCTCGGGGAACGGAATGTCGTCGATGAAGACTTCCTTCTCGACCCCGGGACGCTCGGCGATCCAGCGGACGACGCGGCTTTCGCCGGCGTTGTAGCTGGCGAGCGCGTAGTGCGCGCCGCCGAAGCGCGCGATGAGATCCGCGAAGTACGCCGTCCCCATCTTCAGATTCGTGTCGGCCGTCGTCAGCATCCCGATCGAAAAACGTTTCAGGTGCAGGACCGAGGCGTAATGACGGCCGGCCGCGGGCACGATCTGCATCAAGCCGTACGCGTTCGCCGGCGATTTCGCATCGGCGGTGAACGTGGATTCCTGCGCAATGAGCGCCGCCATCATGTACGGATCAAGATGACGCTCGGCGGCGTAGCGACGGATCTCCGGCCAGTAGTTCACCGGGAACAGCACCTTCAACAGTTCGGCCGGCAGCTGCTCGCCGCCCGCGGCGAGATATTGCGGGTACGCGCGCTTCATCCCGTTGATGCCGGCGCGCAGATCGCCGCGCTCGTGCGCGATCCAGCCGAGCGTCGCCTGAATCGCCGACGAATCGCCCCAGTTCTTCTGCGCGTAGTGCAGCTCGTCGACCGCCTGGTCGTACAGCTCGAGCCCGAGCAGCGCGCGGATCACGCGTTCGTTCGGCGGGAGCGCCGCAATCGGATTCGTCAGCGTCGGGGCGGCTGGCGCGTCGGCGACGCCCGCGACGCCGGGCTCGGACGACGGGGGCGCGGGCTCCAGCACCGGACGGCCGGAGAGCGCCGTGTCGAAGATCGGGCGCCCTTTCGGGGCGGCCTCGAGGTGCTTCACCGCCAGGCGGCCGTAATAGCTGTTGAGGTAGTCGGTGGCCGCCAGGGTGTAACGCGCCTCGGCGATCGTCTTTTCGTTGAGCGCGTCGTGCGCGCGACCCGACCAGTACAGCCACATCGGCCGGTAGTCGGAGCGCGGGAAGTCGGCGGCGGCGGCCTCGAACACGCGCGTGGTGTCGGCGAAGCGGTCGTTGCGGTACGCCCACCAGCCGATCTTCCACGCCGCGCGCTCCGCGTAGCGTCCGACCGGAAACTTCTGGTACATCTCGCGGAACGTCGCATCGGCCTTGTCGTCGTCGCTCTGGAGGATGTCGTGCGTGGCGAGATTGTTGAGCGCCTCTTCCGTCCACGTCTGCGTCGGGAATTCGTCGGCGAGCTGACGGACCGTCTTCAGGTACTCGGTCTGATCGCCCAGCTCGCGCGTCGAGACGGCGTAGAAGAACATCGCCTCGGCCTTGCGCGACGCGCGATCGATGTACCCCCGCACTTCGTCGCGCGCGTTGCGCGGGCGCTTGAGGAAAAAGTCGCACTCGGCGACCCGCAGATTCACGAGCTCGCGATCGTCGCCCTGCGCCGCGTTTCGCAGGCCATCGAAGCCGGTGCGCGCCTGCGCGTAGCGTTTGCTGGCGAAGAGACGCTCCGCGCGTCCGATCTCGAGCTTGTAGCGGTTGTTGCCCGGCGCGATCGGCTGGACGTTGGGAAGCGCGTCGAGCTCGGCGCTCGCGAGCGACGACAGATCGCTGAGCGGATACTCGTAGTACACGCGAGCGAACGCGCGGCCGGCCTTATCCGTGTCGCCTGACGCTTTCGCCGTCCGGCCCAGCCGCATCAGCACATCGTCGGGCGCGGTGGTTTTCTGCGTCGAGAGACGCTCGTAGATCGCCGCCGCGCCCGCCTGATCGCCGAGCGCTTCGTCGCATTCGGCTTCTTTCACCGCGGCGCCTTCGACGAGATACCCCGTCAGCTCGCCCGCCTGCATCGACTGGAAGGTGCGCTTCGCGTCCGCCGGCTGGCCGAGGCGCAGCTCCGCGAGGCCTCGATAGAAGGCGGCGTAGTCGCCGAGCGGCCCCTTCTGCAGCGAAGGCTGCGTGAACATCGGCAGCGCTTTCGCGTAGTTCGAATCGACTTCGAGCTTCACCGCTGCGGCGAACTCGTTCATCGCCGCCGTGTGCGTGTGCGTGCGATCGGGCGCCATCCAGAGCTGCGACGCGTCGGCGGGCAGATGCGGGTGGTTCGTCGGCAGCAGCACGACGCCGCCGGGCGCGGTGGACGCCGCGGTCTGCTGCGCGTGCGGCGCGCGCGGCGACGCCGCGACGATCGCCAGGGTCAGAACGGGAATCAGAACGGAATTGATGATCCGGTGCATGGCCTATGTCGTCTGTCCGAGCAGCGTCGTGTCGCCGTTGGCGAGCGTGCGAACGATCTCGATGCCAAAATAATCGGTCTGCGAGCGGACGTCGGCCGGCACGCGCTGCTCGTACATGGAACGCGCGTGCGCAATCTCGCCGCCGAGGCGCGACCCGAGGTCGCGTTCCTGACGGCCGGCCACGATCGCCGGCTCGTGATACAGCTTGATCTCCGCCACGAGCAGCCGCGCGTAGCGCAGCGCCGCTTCGTGCGCGGCAGTCGCCGCCGCATCCGGTGCGGCGGCGTCGGGGCGCTCGGTCAGGACGCGAGCCGCCTTGAACGCCGTGAGCGCCTCGAGGCTTCTCGCCGCATGGCGCGTCAGCACTTCGAGAATCGACGGCCACGCAGCCGCAACGTCGCGCTGGTGATCATCCGAGACGCCCTGGTCCGCATACAACACGGCCACGACCTGGCCGCTCATCGCGATCGGCAGCGCCACGCGCTCGCGGCCGTCGGGCAATTCGAACGGCGGCGGCAAAAACCCGGCCGCGGTCTCCGAGGATGCGGCGCCACCCGTGCGGACGGCTTCGCCGACGACCCCGACGGAGGGATCGGTGAGATCCAGCGTCAGCGGCCCACCGTCGGCCCGCTCGAACGCGGACGCGGATCCGGTGGCATCGACGAAGCGCCAGCCGGCCAGCGTCGTTCCGCGCACGAGGAAGATGCCGGTGCGCGCCGCTTCGCGCGCGGCCGCGCCGAGCAGCGCGTCGAGAATTTCGCTGAGCGACGCCGCGCGATCGATCCCGCGGATCGCGGCCAGCATGCGTTCGCTTGCCGCGCGCTCGGACGCGTGCCTGCTTTCGCGGGCAGTGGTTTCCGCAGCGGCGACGGCGTCGAGCAGGCGCGCCTCGGCCTCACGCGCCGCGTCGGCCGCTTCTGCGGCGGCCTGATCGCGATCGGTCTGCGCGGCAGCCGTCAGCTCGGCGGCCACGCCGTTGATGGCGCCGGCCATTTCGTCGCGAAGGCGGTCGGTCAGCGTCTCGAACGCCTGGCGGAGCGTTTCGTCAAAAGGCATCGGTTTCTGAGGGCGGCCGCTGGGGTCGGCGCGTCGTGTGTCAGGCGAGTGTGTGGCAATTATGCCACAATAGAGATCTCGTGGGGGCGACACGGCTTCGACGGGGGTAGAGATTCGCGGGATGCATGCCGAGCTCCATTGACTCGTTAATCCGATGGAATATCCACTTAACTGCGGATACTAACTACGCTCTCGCAGCTTAATTAAGCTGTGAGCGTCTGCCCTGGCCTCGCCTGGTGGTTGGGGGTCAGACGTCATTAAGCAGGCTGGCGATCGGACGGCGCCTCGGCGTCCGATCGTGAGAAACACCGAGGCTGGCGCCTGGCGGTTTTGAGCCGCTTCCTCACGCCGGGCGCGAGAAAAAAGAAGCGGCTATGCATGTAGAGTCCTGTGGGGAAATGCCTTCGGACGCGGGTTCGACTCCCGCCGCCTCCACCATCTAACTCGTTCTACCGAGAGGAGTTTATGATCTCGGTAGCCGGCGCCTCCCCACCCTCTCCCCGACCGGGGAGGCCCACAGAGTTGTCCAGCAATCGAATTGCACCCTCAATCGCCGCTGGGCTTAGATGCATGTAACGCTGTGTCGTGGCTAGGTCTTCGTGGCCTGCCAGTTCCTGAATCGCCCTAGCGGGCGCTCCCCGCATCGCCAAATGCGAACAGAACGTATGTCGAAGTCGATGGACACCGCTCTTCTCTAGCCCCGCTCGTCGCACTGTTCGTCGGACGTGACGGGCATCGCCGTTCTCCCGTGTCTTTAATTGTCTTCGTGAGCGAGCGTGGTGATGGTGCGCCGATTACGCAGGTCTGTCAACGAGCCAAGAAGTTGGCCGGTGTGGCCAATTTGTTTGCACGCTAGATCCAGCTTGAAAGTGCGCTACCGGCGCTGCCAGGAGAGTAGTTTGACGCGCTCGCACAGACATGAGGAACTGAAACAACGCACCTTCAATCAGGCCCTTTGCTGTTTCGTCATCGCCGGTCCCGTTGTGTGGCATCCGCATCGAGCTGCGCGAGCGAGGGTACAGCCCTGTGAGACTTGTTCCAGTCTTGAAACTCCTTCAAGGTCGCACGGCCGTCAGTCTGCCGTCGCGCTAAGGCGTGCTTGGCTTTAGAGGAACCTCCTTCAAGCCACTCACTGCCCCTGTCGTCCGATCAAACTCAATGCGATACAACCCCGGATGGAGGGCGATCCCAGACGATGGCAAGCTGCGCAGGAACGGTCCACCAACCGCTGGCACAAAGCCACCGACAGCCGTGATGGTTTCAGGGATCTTCGAGTCAACCTTGGCACCCAACTGCGTCAAATTCCAACCGCCCTCAAGAGTGGCAGACATCTCAGTTGTTCCAAGTCCTGTTTTGGTTCTAACGACATACTCTTCACTCATGTTAGGAAGGGCGATGATCGTCATCTGCGGCACTTTGTCTTTATCCTCGGTGACCAACAGGTATGGGACTGAACGATAGAACCGAAGGCCGTCCTTATATGTGGCATCCGTCGTCCTCTTGACCTCCACGGTGGCGCAGGCCGACAGCGAGATGCAGAGAGCAATGCAGGCACCCTTCAGCACTTACTCCTCCTTCGATGTGAACGTAGAACCGATTCTTCGAGGCCCCCTGGACTTTGACAAGCACGAAAAGCAGTTCGTAAGAGCCTATTCGCCTACTAAGCGGTACATCACTGCGATGGACCGAGAAACGACGAGTGCGCTTCAATGCGACACTTCTCATCCTATCGGTTTCTTTAGAACCGAGCGATGAGATGGTGCGCCGATTGCGACACTCTGTCTACGAGCCGAGAAGTCGGTCGGTGTGCCAGAAGAGAAAGGAAAGGGGACGACCGAGATGGCTGCCCCCTTCCCCTTCAACGAGCAAACAAAATGACCAGTGCGCGGGCTCGTTCCTCGACCAGGGCAACGTTGCTTAGCGAGTCAGAGGAACATCTTGCCCAGAAATGCCAGGAGCGCTACAAGGAGCACTCCTATGACAAGAATCCCGA
>Ga0193726_1003313_pt1 | contig 10327 bp, 9 predicted proteins | sample H2c1metaG_FD_144928 | JGI IMG/M metagenome (GOLD analysis project Ga0193726, IMG submission 144928) | Soil microbial communities from a riparian zone of the East river system, Colorado, United States - H2c1 | ecosystem: Environmental > Terrestrial > Soil > Riparian zone | place: USA: East River... | reverse complement strand
AAAAGTTGCGATAGCGCGGAATGTAAAAACCATTTGGACGGAAGCCAAAGTAATATTTGTCTTCATACCCTTCAATATCGCCACCAGCACCAACACCCAGGTGATGGTCCATTAAATTATGTCCCAATTCTCCACTGCTACTGCCTAAGCCATCAGGCCATATGTCCGTAGCGGAATTCATAAGCACCCATGCGGAATTAAGTGTGGAAGCGCAGAGAAAAATTATTTTTGAATTGTAGACGGATGTTTTATTTGTTTCTGCATCCAGAACTTCGACGCCAGTTGCCTTCTTTTTATCCTTGTCATAAATAATTTTAGTGACAATTGAAAAAGGTTGAACAGTAAGTTTATTTGTTTTCATTGCGGCAGGCAAGGTGGAAGATTGAGTACTGAAATAGCCTCCAAAAGGGCATCCGTTGGCGCACATATTCCTGAAGTTGCACTGGCGGTGCTCGTCGGGTTTTGCTTTTGTAAGATTGGCTGAACGTCCTATGATAAGCCTCCTGTGTTCGTACTTCTCTTTAATTCTTGCGGCTACATCCTTTTCAACACAATTGAGATCCATGGGAGGTAGAAATTTTCCATCTGGTAATTGAGGCAGTCCTTCGATGGATCCGCTAATCCCAGCAAAAGTTTCAACGTGATCATACCATGGCGCGAGGTCTTTATATCTTATAGGCCAGTCCACGGCAATACCGTCTTTAGCATTTGCCTCAAAATCAAAATCACTCCAGCGATAACTTTGCCTGCCCCACATCAACGAGCGGCCACCCATATGATATCCGCGGAACCAATCAAACCTTTTTACTTCTGTATATGGACAATCTTTATCACTTGCCCAAAAAGAAAGACTTCTTTCATTCAAAGGGTAGTCCCTTTTCAAGACCGGGTAGTCTTTAATCATTTGTTGGGTACGGCTTCCACGATGAGGGTATTCCCACTCCGGTTTATTACTGTCAGCATAATCTTTAATATGTTCCAGTGGCCGGCCACGTTCCAGCATCAGCACATTAAGCCCCTTTTCACATAATTCTTTGGCGGCCCATCCGCCGGTGATACCTGAACCTATTACAATCGCATCAAAATTGTCTGCCATAGAGTAAGTTTATCGTTTATTATTTTCGTTTCTGGTTATTAGCGCAATTATACATCACAAATCTTAATGGCCTTTTTCAACTGTTCTATCTTTTCATCATTCGTTCCCATGGGAACAAATTCCTGTGCAACATAATCCTTGAATCCCGTTTCCACAATTGCTTTCATGATTGCCGGGTAATACAATTCCTGGGTTTCATCGATGATATGTCTTCCCGGAACTCCTCCGGTATGATAATGGCCAATGTATTGATGGTTATCCCTGATAGTCCTTATCACATCGCCTTCGTCAATCTGCATGTGATAAATATCATACAACAATTTAAAATTTGGCGAACCGAGTCTCTTTGCAAGGTCAACACCCCATGGAGTTTTATCGCACATATAATCTTTATGATCCACTTTACTGTTCAGCAGTTCCATGTGAAGGATCACATTGTTTTTTTCTGCAAGGGGCAATACCTGCTGCAGGCCTTCAACACAATTCTTCAAACCGGTTTCATCATCCATTCCATTCCGGCTGCCACTAAAACAAATAAGATTTTTATAGCCGGCCTTTGACATCATAGGGATCACTTCCAGGTAATCCTTTATTAACTGCTCATGATATTTTTTATTATTAAATCCTTCTGTTAAACTTACTTTCCCATTGATATAACACATTGAACTGTCGATGCCATATTTCTGCGCCACCGGCCAATCTTTTGGCGCAAGCAGGTCAATGGCATTGAACCCGATCTTTTTTACCAGCTGGCAAAGTTCATCGAGGGTTAAGAAATTATATGCCCATGGGCAGACCGAGTGGTTGATGTTTCCTTTAAGTTTATGCGATTCCTTCATATGTTGAGCACCGAACGATGCAGTACTACCAGCGCTGACTGCGATTGTACTTAAGGCAAGATATTTTAAAGCTTCCCTGCGATTTGTTTTTTTCATGAAGCAATCGTTTATAAAATCAGGGTTTGGGTAGACTTTATCTTCTTTTGTTATTTGTTTATCCTGGAAGTTTGGTAAAAAACTATATGAATATAAGCAAAAAAATAAGCTTCAACTTCAAATATGAATTTACACCATTGCCATTTGCTCTGCGTGTGCTGCTGTTCTTTTATTGTCTTTAAAAAATAAAATAAACAATACAAGCACCACTGCGGCAATACCGGCAGGAACCATCCAGACACTTCTCCAATTCACAATTTCATTAACAGTATAATAATCTTTCACATACCCCGACAATAAAGTTCCTATCCACATACCGATGCCATAGGTCGCCATAGTGATCATTCCCTGCGCCTGGCTCTGTATGCGAAGGCCTGCTTTGCTGTCTGTATAAATCTGGCCGGTTACAAAAAAGAAATCAAAACAAACTCCATGTAAAATAATACCCGCAAAAAGCATCCAGAGATTTGGACCGGCGTCACCATACCCGAAGAAAAGAAAACGGATTGACCAGGCGATCATACCCAGCGCGATCATCCATTTTACGCCGAGCCATCGGAAAAACAGCGGTATCAATAAAATAAAAAATGCTTCAGAGAATTGTCCAAAGGTCATATTGCTGGTAGCATTTTTCATCCCGGCGTCGGTGAGAAAAAGATTTGTAAAGCTGTAATAGAAAGAAAGCGGGATACAAATTAATATTGAAGCAATAAAAAATGTAGTGAAGGAACGATCCTTAAATAAAACAAATGCATCAGCACCCAACACCTGTGAAATTGTAGTCTTGGTGCCCTTGGCTTTAGGAGGTGTATCAGGTAAAAAAAAGCTGAGTATTCCAAGTAAAGCAGAAGCACCTGCCGCCATTTTAAATGTAAAAGCAAGATCTGCGGTGCTTATATGAAAAACCTTATCGATCATCCATCCAGTGGCGATCCAACCAATTGTTCCTAATACCCTGATCGATGCAAATTCTTTACTGGGATCTTTCATTTGCCGGAAGGCGACTGAATTGGCAAGAGCCAGGGTTGGCGCATACATTAAAGAATATAAAAGAACGATCCAATAAAAAGCGTCTGCACTTTTGATGGTGGTACTGAAATATAAAAGTACCGCTCCCACAAGGTGCAGCACACCCAATACCTTCTGGGCAGAAAAGAATTTATCCGCGATCATTCCAACAAAAAAAGGAGAGATGATCGTTGCAATAGCCATAGCGCTGTATGCAGCCCCGATCTGTCCTCCTGTTGCATGTAATACCTTGTCGAGGTAAGTGCTCATTGTTACATACCAGGAGCCCCAGATAAAAAACTCGAGGAACATCATGGAGGACAACTGAACTCTTGTTGTTGTTTTCAAAATAATTATTTTTAATTAATGACAGGTTGCAGCACTACTTTTTTCTTATTCCTCATATAAATATATAGTCCTGCAAATGCAACAATCAGGATTACAGGTATTATTAACGTGGTATTGATAACCTGGGGCCCGGCTGCTTTATTGGCCTCATTCAATGCTGCTTTCATTTGTTCAGTTGCTTCGGCGGAATTGTAAACTTTAAGATCGGCTCCGGGTGGCAATTGTTTTTGAATCAGGTTATCATAAACGCCACCCATGAACATGATATACACTGAAACGGCAAACATCCCAGCGCCACCCATGAGGTTGATGCCTACAGCACCGGTCTTCGGTAAATATTCTGAAACAAATCCCAGCATGGTGGGCCAGAAGTAACATACACCCATCCCAAAAACCAATGCACCGATAAAAATCATGTTTCCTGTAGTATGTCCCAGCAGGTATAAACCCAGTGCAGCCAGGATGGCCGACATTAATAATACACCCTGTGGTGCAAGACGGTGCACAACCGGACCCGCAAAAGCTCTTCCTATTGCCTGCACTGCCGTATAAACTGTGATGAGCAGGATCGCATTGTCGGATATATTTTTTAAAAGGACCTCCATCCATTGACCTGTAAATAATTCTGTGATAGCTGTGCCAAACATGCAAATGATCATGAAAATAAAAAGCGGATTGGCGAGTGACCGATACATTTCACCGGTTGAAATTCCACTCGACACTCTTTCAGTCTGAGGAAATTTTTGCCGGACAAAGATCAACCCATAAAGAATTGCCGGAATGATCATCAGGGCAACCTGGATTTGCCAATTGATCGCTGCTTTATCAAGGAAATATACAATGAGGGTTCCGATTACAATGCCACCGGGGAACCAAAGATGAAAATGATTGAGCTTTGTAGTTTTGTTACCAGGAAACAATGCAGTAACCAGCGGATTGCAGGCCGCTTCCACGGTACCATTAGCTATTCCAATCAAAAGTGTCGAAATAAAAAGTGCCCAAAACGGATTTGAAAAACTTCCGGCAAAAATCGTGAGAACGATTCCAAGGATGTGAAAAATAAATGCCAGCATCAATAATTTTTTCATTCCGATGGCGTCAACGATCATCCCCCCGATGATGACCGCCAGTGGAAAGCCCCAGAAAGCCGTTGCTGTAATGGTTCCCAATTCCGATTTATTCAAAGCAAACTGGACCCCGAGGCGACCCAGTATCCCAGCACGAATCCCGAATGAAAGTGACGTTACGAGGAGTGCCAGGCAACTGGCTAAAAATAGTTGTTTTCGGTTTATGGCTTGCATATCGTTACTTATAAATAAGGTTAGAAAAACTAAATGTACTATTTTTAAAAATACATTTTCGATTCATATCATTGAAATAATTCACACAAAAGGCTGAGATGGCAAACAATAAATTAAAAATGGGAATGATCGGGGGAGGACCCGGTGCATTCATAGGTGCAGTACACCGCATAGCTGCAAACATGGATGGAGAAATTGAATTGGTATGTGGTGCATTCAGCAGTGATGAAGAGAAATCAAAACAACAGGGAGCCATTTTACGTCTTGCGCCTCAAAGAGTTTATGGCTCGTACAAAGAGATGATTCGCCGGGAAGCTGAACTTCCAATTGCTGAAAGAATGGACTTTGTCAGTATTGTTACTCCCAATCATCTTCATTTCGAACCTTCAAAACTCGCGCTGGAAAGTGGTTTTCATGTTGTGCTTGACAAGCCCATGACGTTTGATCTTGCAGAAGCAAAACAGTTGAAAGAGATCGCTGCGAAATCTGGAAAGTATTTTTGTCTTACTCATACTTATACCGGGTATCCCATGGTAAAAGAAGCAAGGCAACAAGTACTAAGTGGCAAGTTTGGAAATATCAGGAAGGTCTATGTAGAATATCCGCAAGGTTGGCTTAGCACATTTTTAGAAAGTTCAAATCAAAAACAAGCTGCATGGAGAACAGATCCATCAAAAAGCGGGGTAGCGGGTGCGATGGGAGATATCGGTACGCATGCTTTTAATCTTGCAGAATATGTTTCGGGTCTGCAAGTCACAAAAATTTGCGCTGATATAAATATTGTATTGGAAAAAAGAAAACTTGATGATGATGGAGCCGCGCTTCTTAAATTCAATAATGGTTCTTCCGGAGTTTTATTTGCTACTCAAATTGCAGCAGGTGAAGAGAACAATATTAAAATAAGAGTATATGGAGAAAAAGGCGGATTGGAATGGAAACAGGAGGAAGCCAATACACTTTTAATAAAATGGCTGGACAAACCAACAGAAGTTTGGAGGGCAGGTACCGGTTATTTGGGTTCTTTTGCAAGCCATAATTCACGCACGCCGTCTGGTCACCCTGAAGGGTACCTCGAAGCATTTGCCAATCATTATCGAAATTTTTCTTTTTGTGTTCAGGCTCAGAAAAAAGGAGAACAACCGAAACAGGAATGGTTAGACTTCCCGGGCATTGAAGATGGAGTAAGAGGCATGGCGTTTATTGAAACAGTTATTGCAAGCGGAAAGAGCAAAGAAAAATGGATGGATCTTAAAACGTAAAAAAATCAACTATCGATATTTATGACAACTATCAAAGGACCCGCAATCTTTTTAGCCCAGTTTATGGGTGATGAACCACCCTTCAATAATTTAAAATCAATTTGCAAATGGGCTAAGGAACTGGGATTTGCAGGCGTTCAGATTCCTACCTGGGATGCAAGATGTATTGACCTGCAAAAGGCAGCAGAAAGTAAAACGTATGCTGATGAATTGAAGGGAATGGTAAAAGAATGTGGTTTGGAAATCACTGAACTGTCGACACATTTACAAGGACAGTTGGTAGCAGTAAATCCTGCTTATGATAGCTTGTTTGATGCTTTTGCCCCGGTTGCAGTCCATGGAAATTCAAAGGCAAGAAGGGAGTGGGCAGAGCAGCAGCTCAGGTGGGCTGCAAAAGCTTCACGCAATTTAGGATTAAATGCGCATGCTACTTTTAGTGGCGCTTTGCTTTGGCCAACGGTATATCCCTGGCCACAGCGACCCGCAGGCCTTGTTGAAACAGGATTTAAAGAACTTGCAAATCGATGGATCCCGTTATTAAATACATTTGATGAAAACGGTGTGGATGTTTGTTATGAAATACATCCGGGAGAGGATTTGCATGACGGTATTTCTTATGAAATGTTCCTCGAAGAAGTTAAAAATCATCCACGTGCTTGTTTGCTTTATGATCCTTCGCATTTTGTTTTGCAGTGTCTTGACTATCTTGAATACATCGATTTTTATCATGAACGCATAAAAATGTTTCATGTAAAAGATGCAGAATTCAATCCAACCGGTAAGCAAGGTGTATATGGTGGGTATCAAAGCTGGATCAACAGGGCTGGAAGATTCAGATCGCTTGGTGATGGACAGGTTAATTTCAGGTCCATTTTCAGCAAGTTGGCACAATTTGATTTTAAAGGATGGGCAGTTTTGGAATGGGAATGCTGTATCAAGAATTCGGAAGATGGCGCCAGGGAAGGTTCGGCATATATTAAGGATCATATCATTCGCGTAACTGAAAAGGCATTTGATGATTTTGCCAGCGCCGGCAAGGATGAAAAATTAAATCGTTCAGTTCTAGGATTGGATAAATAACTTTATACCTAAATACCAAACCATTTTTTAATGAAAAAAATCTTTTTCCCATTCGTTACTGTTTGCTTGTTAGCTGCATGCGGTGGAAATGAAACAAAAACTGAGGCACCTAAAGTGGCTGATATCACTAAAAATCCTGCTTACCAGAAAGGTCTCGAACTGGCATCGAAATCAGATTGTTTTACCTGTCACCAGGTAGATGACAAGCTTACAGGCCCTGCCTATCGTGAGGTAGCAAACAAATATGCGAATTTGCCTGATACGATCGTAGCCCATCTTGCAGGCAAAATTATCACCGGGGGCAGTGGTGTATGGGGTGAAATCATTATGACACCACATCCGGGGCTTTCCCAATCAGACGCTGAAGATATTGTCCGGTATATTCTATTACTCAAAAAATAATTTACATGAAAAAACTTTTGACGTTCGCTGCCATGACTCTTATAACATCAGCATCTTTTTCTCAGACCAATGGGTGGACTTCTTTATTCGATGGAAAAACAACAAAGGGCTGGCATAAATACGGCGGTGACCCGGTAGGTGCTGCATGGAAAGTGGCGAACGGCAACCTGTATCTTGACACTTCAACAAAAGCGGGTTGGCAGACTGCAAATGGGGGAGATATTGTAACAGACGGAGAATACGAAAATTTTGACCTGAAGCTTGAATGGAAAATTTCAAAGGGAGGAAACAGTGGTATCATGTTCAATGTGCATGAAGATTCCGTAAAATATCAGTATCCCTGGAATACCGGCCCTGAAATGCAGGTATTGGACAATGACCTGAACGAAGACGGTAAAATTTATAAACATCATGCCGGGGATCTTTATGATCTTATCGCCTGTAAAAAAGAAACAACAAAAGCAGTGGGCGAGTGGAACCAGGTAGAAATCAAAATTTTAAATGGGAAGCTTGATCTTTTCCTGAACGGAGAGAATGTTGTGTCCACTACCATGTGGGATGATAATTGGAATAAATTGGTTGCCGGAAGTAAATTTAAATCAATGCCTGGCTTTGGTACATTTAAGAAAGGCCGCATCTCTTTGCAGGATCATGGTTTTATGGTTTCGTTCCGGAACATCATGATAAAACAGCTCTGATCCTTCGAATCAAATATCTTTTGTATCTTTCTACTGGTCCTTACTCTGTGAAAGGGTTGCCCTTGATTGTTATAAATAATCATTGTAAGAAGTCACTTCTATTTTGCCATAACCAAAACTAATATCATGAACACAGCATTCTTTTCACAGTTGAACTGGCTTGCTATTTTAGTAGCAGCTCTTGCCTATTTTTTCCTCGGCGCTATATGGTATTCTCTTTTATTCAGAAATGCCTGGATAAAAGCCGCAGGTGTAAATATGAATGACCCAAACGGGAAAAAAGGGATTGCCGGTATTATGATCACCTCTTTTATAACGATTCTGATTACGAGCGTTGGCCTGGGATTAATTATTTCCCGGATCGGCTCCGGCGGTTGGATGACAGGTTGTAAAGTAGGATTGATTGCTGGAGTCTGCTTTTCGGCAGCTACCATTTCCAATTCATATTTGTACGAAAAAAGACCCGCTGCCCTCCACTTTATCAATGGCTTTTACAACATTGTAGGTTCTGTCCTCGCCGGAATTATCATTTCAATCTGGAAATAATTCACTGGCATACTAAAGTCAGGACTGAACAATGGGTGTGTCCCCGGGGAACTATTTCCAGGCAATTGCATTTCATTGACAACTGCAGGTTATCTCTATTCAACTTTTGTAATCTTCAGAACGTTTGTGGGCAAATGTAGATGAATCGGCGTGCTACCCGTGCTTACCGCAACATTGCCAGTCTTAAGGAAACCACGTTCTTTCAAAATATCGATCTCATCCTGGAAAATATCATCAAGGCTTTCTTCTTCTGAATAATAAAAAGCACGAACGCCCCAGCTCAGGCTTAACTGGTTCACCAGGGTTTGTTCTTTTGTGAAAATGTATAATGGCGATTTTGGCCGATAGCTGCTTAGCATAAATCCTGTATAACCACTCTGTGTCATTCCAATCAGGGCATCTGCATTGCAATCCTTGGCAAGGCTACAGGCATTGTAACAAACAGCATCACTAAGAAACGAAGGGGAATGGGCCTGCGGCGTCAGCACTTCTTCAAGATTATAGCGATAGTCGGTACGCTCTACTTCCATAATTATTTTTCTCATGGTTTCCACCACAAGGGTAGGATACTTGCCTGTAGCGGTTTCTGCGCTTAGCATGACTGCATCTGCACCCTCCAGCACCGCATTTGCCACGTCAGTGATCTCACTACGATTAGGTTTGGTGCGTTCGATCATGCTTTCCATCATTTGCGTGGCAACGATAACCGGCTTTGCCCTGTGAAGACATTTCCTGATCAACTGTTTTTGAATAAGAGGTACCTGTTCAATTGGTAATTCAACCCCAAGGTCGCCGCGCGCGATCATAATCCCATCCGATTCAATAATAATATCCCTGATGTTTTGAAGTGCTTCCGGCTTCTCGATTTTTGCAATGATCTTTGTTTTACTTTTTGCCTCGACAAGTTTATGGCGAAGGATCATGAGGTCCCTTACGCTGCGCACAAAAGAAAGCGCCACCCAATCAAGCTTTTGTTCAATGATGAATTCAAGGTCCACAAGATCTTTTTCTGTTAATGCCGGCAATGAAATTTTTGTATCAGGAAGATTCACTCCTTTTTTAGAAGAAAGGGGGCCGCCGAGTGTTACCACAACCTGCACATCATTGTTCTTTAAGATCTTGGACACTTTTACTTCCAGCTTCCCATCATCGATCATGATGGTATTGCCGATCTTTACATCTTTATGAAGATTGGGGTAAGAAACATATATCCTCTCTTTGTTGCCTACTACAATTTTCTCATTAGTGAAAGTCAATACTTCTCCTTCCACAATTTCCATGGAACCATTTTCAATATCACCAACCCTAAGTTTCGGTCCCTGCAAGTCTCCAAGTATTGCGATATTATAAGGTTCTTTTACATTGAGCTCTCTAATGGACGCTATGATCCTTTTCTTATCCTCATGCGACCCATGTGAAAAATTTAAACGAAATACGTTAACACCGGCCCGCACCAGCGCAAGTAGTTTTTCATAGGTATCGCAGGCAGGCCCAACTGTTGCTACAATTTTTGTCCTGTGAAATGTATGTTCAACGGCCGCCTCTTTATCCATCTGTTTGTACATGTACTTATCTAAATTTTTAGTCATAACAGGCGGAAATTTATTTGTACTCTTTTATTTAGAGTTGTGATTTAATATTAAATATTGAACTG
>Ga0193726_1003312_pt1 | contig 10328 bp, 5 predicted proteins | sample H2c1metaG_FD_144928 | JGI IMG/M metagenome (GOLD analysis project Ga0193726, IMG submission 144928) | Soil microbial communities from a riparian zone of the East river system, Colorado, United States - H2c1 | ecosystem: Environmental > Terrestrial > Soil > Riparian zone | place: USA: East River... | reverse complement strand
TATGCAGAATGTCTCTGATTGCAAGATTGCATCGGCAAAATGGTCGGCGAGATCATCCTGCCGCATCGGGATCGGATAAAACTCGGCGCCCACTTTCGCCGCCATCTCTCGCGCTTCCTTTTCCTCGTCATAGTCGGCCCGGTCAAAGGTCAAGGTGAATGCCCGGATCGGATCAGGATGATGCCGGGCAGCGAGGCCGATGACCGCGCACGAATCGAGTCCGCCGCTCAGATAGCAACCCACCGGAACGTCGGCCCGCAGCCGCAGGCGCACCGCCTCCTCCAGAACCTGGCGGAATTCGGCGGCATAGTCGGCATCCGAACGTGGAGGGGCGCCGCTGCCCGCTTTTGGATAGTTGAAATCCCAATATTGATGGAGCTGAATGTGCTTGTCGGTCGCCAGCAGGTAATGTCCGGGCGGGACCTGGAACACTCCGTCCCAGAGCGTGCGCGATGGGTGGCCGCCAAATTCGACCGAATGATAGACCGACTCGGCATCCCAACGCGCCGGCACTCCGGCGGCGAACAGGGCCTTGGCTTCCGAAGCGATATAAAGCGTTTCCTGATGGAGAGCGTAGAACAGCGGCTTGATCCCGAAGCGATCGCGAACCGCGACCATCGTGCGGTTCCTCTCATCCCAAAGCACGATGGCAAACTCGCCGCGCAAGCGATGCAGGCACTGCATCCCAACATCCTCGTAAAGGTGCAGAGCGATCTCACTGTCCGATCGTGTCCGCAGGTCATGGCCCGATTGTTCCAGTTCTTTCTGGATCGCCTCGTAGCCATAAAATTCGCCGTTGACGATGATGCGCGTGCGCCCGTCTTCGCTGGCGATTGGCTGATCCCCGGTCGCAAGGTCGATAATACTGAGCCGGGCATGCCCAAGAGCTACGCGGCGGTCTGGCGAAATCCAATGGCGTTGTCCATCGGGGCCGCGGTGATAAAGGCTGTGAGTGGCCCTGTACACGGTCTCTGTCGAGATCGGATCACGATGCGAGAAGACGGCAACGATTCCGCACATGTGAATGTGCTCCTTCGAATCAGTCTGATGGCCTGCCCGCGCCCGCGCGCGGTAGGTAAGGTGGGTGCGTGGGGATTATAGCCCGGCTGCGCCCGGCGTTGAGCCTCCCGCGATGATCCCCGCGGGAGGAACCACGCTGCGGCCCCCCGATCAAGCATCCGGCACAACCCTCCGACGGGGCGGAGATGGGGGTTCCATCAGAGCACGATCGATCAGGGTACGATCTGTCAGGTTACGATCTGTCGAGCAACGATCCATCGGGGAACGAACGGTGCGATCTTGCGCCGGCGCTCGTGGTGCACTTGCTTCGGCGCCCGGGGCTCACCCAGCAGCACCCAAGGCCGCTCTGTGGTGAAATAGTCTAGTGCTGCTCCGTGAAGCCCTGACCACAGCCATCGATCGGCTCGCCGCGGCGAACGTCCCCTCGCCGCGCCTCAATGCCGAACTGCTGCTGATGTTCGTACTGGGCTGTGATCGGGTGCACCTCCACGCCCATGGGGAGCGCCCGCTCACCCCGCGGGAAGCCCAACTCTACGACCAAGCGCTCGCCAAACGCGCCGGTGGGACTCCCGCCCAATACATCACCGGACACCAGGAGTTCTGGGGCCTGGATTTCATCGTAAGCCCGGCCGTGCTGATCCCGCGCCCGGAGACCGAGCACGTGATTGAAACCGTGCTTGCATTGATCGCGAAAAGTGCACCATCGGGCTCAGCCGCGGTGCGGGAGACCAGTACCGCCACCGGAGCAGGCCGCGGGTCGAAAAAAACCGATCAAGCCCCGGAGGCGTCCGGGAAGGAGGAGCGAAAGAAGATGGTTGACGTCGGGACCGGCTCAGGTTGCATCGCCATCGCACTGGCCACAGAACTCCCCGGCGCCGAAATCCTCGCTACAGACATTTCCCCGGCCGCACTCGAAATTGCCCGCGCCAACGCTGCCCGTCATCATCTGCAAGACCGGATCCAATTTCACGAAACCGATCTTCTCGAAAACCTTGAACCCGGAAACTTCGATTTTGTAATCTCCAATCCACCCTACGTCGCCGAATCCGAGGAAGATCAAGTCCAGCTCGAAGTCCGCAAACACGAGCCCCGCAGCGCGGTCTTCGCGGGCCCTAGCGGGGTGGAAACGATCCAGCGTCTCATTCCGCAAGCACGCGCCTGCCTCAAGCCCGGCGGTTCGCTGGTCATCGAAATCAGCGGGACGATTGTGGAGGGCGTAAAACGTCTGCTCACCGGATGGGAGCAGGTTCAAATCACCCATGACCTCCAAGCCATTCCCAGAGTGGTTTCGGCACGAACCAGGGGATTGCAGGACTCTGGCCATTCCGAACCAACCGTCGAGACCTAACCTGGTCTGGGATCCCGGCCCACTCCCCGTCCGCGAAGCCGGGACGCGAGACAGCCGGCAGTCAGCAAGCTCGATCGCTACCGAGGAACTGCCGCCTACTGCTTGCCCATCTCGGCCGGCTGAATGTCTTCCACATCCACCCAGTTGGTGGGATATTTCCCGGTGTAACAGGCGGTGCAATACGTCGTCTTCTCGCCATCCCCGCAGGCCGTCTTCATCCCGCTCAGCGAGAGATAGGCCAGCGAATCGGCGCCCACGTAGTCGCGGATTTCCAGCACCGTCTTATTGGCGGCGATGAGCTGCTTCTTCGAGGGCGTGTCCACACCGTAAAAGCACGGCGAAATTGTCGGCGGACACGAGATGCGCATGTGAACTTCCTTCGCACCTGCGTTGCGGATCATGCGCACGATCTTGCGGCTGGTCGTGCCGCGCACGATGGAATCGTCGATCAGAATGACGCGCTTACCCTCGAGCAACGAGCGCACCGGATTTAATTTGAGCTTGACCCCAAAGTCGCGCACGCTCTGGCTGGGCTCGATGAAGGTGCGTCCCACGTAGTGATTGCGAATCAGCGCGAAACGAAACGGGATGCCGCTCTCCGCCGCGTAACCGACGGCTGCAGTCACGCCTGAATCCGGCACCGGCACCACCACGTCAGCCTCGACCGGAGCTTCCCGGGCCAACTGACGCCCCAATTCCTCGCGGCTCTCCTGCACCGGCCGCCCAAACACCCGGCTGTCGGGACGCGAGAAATAGACATGCTCAAAAATGCAGCTCGCCTGGGTAAGCGGCGTGGCGTAAAACCGCGACGTAATGCCTTCCGGGCCCACGACAATCAACTCCCCCGGCTTCACTTCGCGCTCGTAAATGGCGCCGATGAGGTCAAACGCGCAGGTCTCCGAAGCAAAAACCACGGTGCCTTGCTTGTCCCCGGGCGACGCCGGAATCCGTCCCATGGCCAGAGGACGGAAGCCGCGCGGATCGCGTGCCGCAAAAATTCTATCGGGACTGATCATCACCAGCGAAAACGCGCCTTCCACGCGCCGCAATGCGTCAGCCATGGCTTCAGGCAGGGTGTGCTCTTTCGATTGCGCGATCAAATGCACGATCACTTCGGTATCGCTGCTGGTCTGAAAAATCGACCCCTGCGCTTCCATGCGAGCACGAATCTCCCCCGCATTCACCAGGTTGCCGTTGTGCGCCAGCGCCATCATGCCTTTGTTCGACTGCACCAAGATGGGCTGGGCATTCAGCAGAGCGGAATCTCCGGCCGTGGAATAGCGCGTGTGTCCGATCGCGAGCGCGCCGTGTAACTTCGCCAGCTCCTGCGTATTGAAAATGTCGGCGACCAGCCCCATGGATTTGTGCATGTTCAGGGTCATGCCGTTGGAGGTGACGATTCCCGCCGATTCCTGCCCGCGATGTTGCAACGCGTGAAGTCCCAGGTAGGCAAGCTTCTCGGCTTCGGGGTTGGCGTAGATCGCCACCACCCCGCATTCGTCATGGAATTTGTCGGAAGTTAGCATTGAGCGATCGGCCCCCAGCTTTCAGCAAAACCAGCAACCCGCCACGATTCATGCAGAGACCGCCGCCCCGGCGTCCGGCCCACTAAACCGCCACCAACTCCGGATCCGCCTGCAACGCATTCTCCAAGGCGTTTTCAAATCCTTCTCGTAACTCAGAAATCGCCGCCGACACGACCACTCTGCCATCCAGCTTGATTTCAACTTTTTCCGGAGTTGTCTCCCCGATGGTTTCTGAAGACAGGTCGTATTTTACCGCTATCCGTTGGATGGCCGCGAGCTGACTGTGGTCGCAAGAGATCACAATCCGGCTGGCGTCTTCGGCGAACAGGACAAACTCGGCGGGAAGGCCCTGGGATAGCAAATCCACATTGATTCCAATACCTTTAGCGAATCCGGACTCCGCCAGGGCCACGGCGATTCCACCTTCTGAGCAATCGTGCGCGGACTCAACCAGTCCGGCCTGAATCATTTCGACCATGGCCTTCTGCAGCGCGGCTTCCCGCGCCAGCTCCAGCCCGGGAGGGAATCCCCAAAGCGAGCCCAGAATCTCCTTGGCATATTCGGACGAGCCAAATTCAACGCCCGCATCCACGGCATCGCCCGGCTCCGAGGCGCGCAACAAAACAATGGCTCGTCCCGCGCTGCGAAAATTTGGAAACACCGCTTGGTGAACGTCTTCGAGAGTTCCCACGATCGCCAAAACCGGCGTCGGATAAATGCCTTCCCCGAAAGTCTCGTTATAAAAGCTGACATTGCCGCCGGTGATCGGCACCTCCAGTTCTTCGCAAGCTTTGCTAATACCATCGATCACTTGCGAGAACTGCCACATGATGTGCGGCTTTTCCGGATTGCCAAAGTTCAGGCAATTGCTGGCGCCGATGGGAGTCGCGCCCGAGCAGGCCACGTTGCGGCAGGCTTCGGCCACGGCATGCATCGCACCCAGCCTCGGATCGAGATAGCACCAGCGTCCGTTGCCATCGACCGCCATCGACAGCCCGCGCCGCGAGCCCTTGATCCGAATCACCCCCGCATCGCCCGCACCCGGACCCTCAACCGTGTTGGTTTGCACCATGTGGTCGTATTGTTGCCACACCCAGCGCTTGCCGCATATGTTCGACGCGCTCAGTAGCTTGCGCAAATCTGCGGTGAGGTCCGTAGCCTGGCCCAGCCTGATGGTTTCCGGCATTTCCCGCGGCACCGGCGTTTCCCAGCGTTCAAGCGGACGCCGGTATACCGGAGCATCGTCGGTAAGCGCCGGGTTGGGAATTTCCGCGACCACTTTGCCGTGATGCAGCACGCGCATCGTGTTCTCGGCAATGACTTTGCCCACCTCCACGGCATCGAGTCCCCACTTTTCAAATACGCGGAACACCTCGTCTTCGCGCCCCTTTTGGGCCACCAGCAGCATGCGCTCCTGGGATTCGCTCAGCATGATTTCGTAGGCGCTCATCCCGGTCTCGCGTTGCGGGACGCGATCGAGTTCGATCTCCACTCCGACTTTTCCGCGCGCGCCCATTTCGCAGGTCGAGCAGGTGAGTCCCGCCGCGCCCATATCCTGAATGCCGATGATGGCGCCGGTCCGCATGGCCTCGAGGCACGCTTCGAGCAGGAGCTTTTCGAGAAAGGGATCTCCCACTTGCACGTTGGGACGCTTGGCCTCTGAACCTTCGCTGAATTCTTCGCTGGCCATGGTGGCACCGTGAATGCCGTCCCGCCCGGTCTTTGAGCCGACGTAAATTACCGGATTGCCTTCGCCGGCCGCCTTGGCGTAGAAAATCTCGTTACGCTTCACCAGTCCAAGCGCAAAAGCGTTTACCAGAGGATTTCCCGAGTAGCAAGGCTCGAACTTGGTCTCTCCGCCTAGGTTGGGGACGCCAAAACAATTTCCGTAAGAAGCGACTCCACCCACCACGCCTTCCAGAATGGCATGATTCTTATGAATTTCGGCTTGCGTTGGTTCTGTGGGGGCGCGGTCGCCGGCGGCCTTTGACCCTGCTTTGGACTCGGCAATCGGACCAAACCGCAACGAATCCATCACCGCCACAGGCCGGGCACCCATGGTAAAAATATCCCGCAGAATTCCGCCCACTCCGGTAGTCGCGCCCTGAAAAGGCTCAATGAACGAAGGATGATTGTGCGATTCGATCTTGAACGCACAAGCCCATCCATCCCCAATGTCGATGATGCCGGCGTTTTCTCCCGGCCCCTGCACCACCAGCTTGCTGCGAGTCGGCAAACGCTGCAGATGCACACGCGAAGATTTGTAAGAGCAGTGCTCGCTCCACATCACGCTGAAAATGCCGAGCTCGGTGAGCGTGGGTTCGCGTCCGCCCAGCAACTGTCTGATTTTGCCGTACTCGTCGGGGGTAAGGCCATGCTCCCGGATCATGGCGGGGGTGATGGCAACAATCGCGGAGGTGGTCATATGGGGAAACTCTATTGTCGCATTTCAAAGCCAGGCTGGGTAGGGTGATATTCAAGGGGAATCTGGCGCTCACGATCGGTCCCCTGGGCAAGAATTTCGAATGTGAAAAACCGCCTTCCTTTCGCCGCCTCCTCCGGCGGGCGGGATTCGAATTCAATTTTTCCAGGACGCAGTCCCGGCTTGGGCGTGGCTCATGGGCGGACCGAGCGTCGGTCGCTACCAGTGAGGGGGCAGGCCCTTTTCGCGCCAAAAGGCCCGGCAAGCAAGGGGCGCCCGCTGCGGTGGGTCCGGCACTGTATGATTTCCTTCTCTTATGAAATCGGTCATCGTCGGCACCGCCGGCCACATCGATCACGGGAAAACGGCGCTGGTCAAGGCCTTGACCGGAATTGACGCCGATCGTCTGGAGGAAGAGAAGCGGCGCGGGATCACCATCGACATCGGCTTTGCCCATCTCGAACTGCCGGCTCCGGATGGCGAAACCATTCGGTTGGGATTCGTGGATGTGCCCGGGCATGAGCGGTTTGTCCGCAATATGCTGGCCGGCGCTGGCGGCATGGATGTGGTGCTGCTGGTGATTGCGGCGGACCAATCCATCCAGCCGCAGACTCGCGAACACTTTGATATTTGCCGATTGCTTTCCGTGCGACGCGGCATCACGGTGCTGACGAAATCAGACTCGGTCGATCGCGAGACGCTGCAAGTGGTTCGACTGGAAGTGGAGGAGTTCTTGAGAGAATCGTTCCTCGATCCCCACCTCTCCCCGATCGTTGCCGTGAGTTCACGGACCGGCGCGGGCCTGGATCATCTGAAGCAGGTATTGGCTAGAGTTGCGTCCGAAACCCCTACGAAGGATGCCAGCGCGATCGCGCGTCTTCCCATCGACCGCGTTTTTACCATGAAAGGCTTCGGTACGGTGGTGACGGGCACGCTGATTTCGGGCTCAATCGGCAAAGAGCAGCAGCTTGAAGTTTTTCCGGGAGGGCAACGGGTTCGGGTTCGGGCCATTCAAGTGCATGGACGGGCAACCGAGCAAGCTGTGGCCGGCGAGCGCACAGCGTTGAATCTGGCGGGAGTGGCCCGGGAAAGCCTGGTGCGCGGCATGACGCTCGCGCCGCCTTCGACTCTCCAATCGACCTCCCGCATCGATGTGTCGCTTACATTGCTGCCTTCTGCCAAGCCCCTGAAGGATCGCGCTCGCGTTCATTTTCACGCATCCACGATGCAGACCGTCGCCACCCTCGTCCTGCACGGCAAGAAGGTGATTGCGCCGGGCGAACAGCCTTTCGCGCAACTTCGATTCGCGAAGCCGGTGCTGCTGTTACCGGGAGAGCGGTTCATCGTGCGCCAGTTTTCGCCGGTGGCGACGATTGGCGGGGGGGTGGTGCTCGATGCCGCGCCTCTACTCCGCGCCGGGGCGAGCGGGAACATCGAGAAGCTCTCCGGAAATGTCGATCCGGCTCTCTCCCAAATGTTGCAATTTCTCTCATCCGGCAACTCTTCCCAGATTCTCCTTTTCCGGGTCGGGCGGCGAGGTTCCCGAGGATTGCCGATCGGTCAGGCGGTTGCTGAAACCGGCTGGCCAAAAAGCGCGGTGGAAGAACTGGCCCGGCAGCTGGTTCAGGATGCGCGATTGGCGAGATTTGCGAACCATCTCTTCTCGTCCCACGAATTGGATTTGACCGAGACTCGCCTGCTCGACCAGGTCACGAAATTCCACGGCCAAAACCCGCTGTCTGCCGGCGTGGGCAGAGGAGAGCTGCTCGATCGGGTCCAGCGGGCATTTGAAACCGCACCGGTTCTGTTCGAGGCGGCGTTGGCCTCGCTTGAGCGGAAGCGCAGGCTCACCCTCCCGGGTGAACTCGTGCAGCTTCACGGTCAGGGCGTGGTGATGAAAGATGAAGAAGCAGAATCGAAGGACATCATCGAGCGCTCGTTTGCGTCTGCCGGTTTGAAGGTTCCGGCGTTGAAGGAGGTATTGGCCGGGTTGAGAGTGGATCAGCATCGGGCGCAGAAGATCGTCACCCTGCTGCTGCGCGACAAGGTGCTGATCAAGATCTCCGACGAACTGGTCTTTCATCGCAGGACGCTGGAGGATTTGCGCAAGCAACTATCCGCGGAGAAAATGAAGGCGGCAAAAATCGACGTTGCCCGATTCAAAGATCTCACTGGCGTGAGCCGCAAGTACGCCATCCCCTTGCTCGAGTATCTGGATCGGGAGCATGTCACGCGGAGGGTTGGGAACGACCGGGTCATTTTGTGAAAGTGCCAGGTTGGGCAGCGGGGCGGCGGCCGCTGCCTGGTCTATATAATCGCCACTGGAGTTCCTGTCCTATGCTTTCGATTCGTCCTGCGACCGAAAAAGACATGGCGTCGCTGCGCGAAATGATTCATGAGTTCGCGCAGTTTGAGAAATTGCCCGCGGTGGTAACGGCCGCCGATCTTGTTCGCGATGGTTTCGGAGCCAATCCCAAATTTCGCGCGCTGTTCGCCGAATGGGATCGAAAGCTCGCGGGCTATGCCTTCTTTTTCGGGTACTACTCGACCTTTGAAGGGCAAGCCGCACTTTTTCTCGAGGATATTTATGTGCGCCCCGAGTTTCGTGGCAAAGGGATCGGCAAAGCACTCATGGCCCGGGTGGCGGGCATTGCCAAGCAGGAAAACTGTTTTGGCATGCGCTGGGAAGTGCTGGACTGGAACCTGCCCGCGATCGACTTCTACAGGAACATGGGTGCGACCTTCTTGCATGCCTGGAACAACGTGGTGCTCAAGGGCGAGGCGTTTGAGAAGCTGGCCTCGGAACGCAACCTTGAGGAATCGCAGTGAACCATGCTGTGCGCATTATCGGGGCTGGGTTGGCTGGAGCCGAAGCTGCCTGGCAGTGTGCCCGGCGTGGTGTCGCGGTGGAATTGTGCGAGATGCGTCCCTTGCGCTCGACGCCTGCGCATCAGACCGCGGATTTCGCGGAACTGGTTTGCTCGAATTCCCTGAAATCTGAGAGCCTGAACACCGCGCCCTGGCTGCTGAAAGAGGAACTGCGGCGGGCGGGGTCGTTGCTGCTGGAGGCCGCCCGCGAGTGTGCCGTTCCTGCGGGACACGCATTGGCGGTGGACCGTGCGGCGTTCGCGGCCCAAGTGACGAAGGCAATTTCGGGGGAGCCGCTCATCACTGTGTTGCGCGAAGAGATTGCCCGCATTGATGAATCCCAGATCACGATTGTCGCGACCGGTCCGCTGACATCCGATGCGCTGGCACGGGACATCGCCCGCCTGGCGATTCCCCCGGGTGCTTCCTCGGGAAGTCCGCACTTGTATTTTTACGATTCGATCAGTCCGATTGTCGAAGCGGATTCGATTGCGATGGAGAAGGTCTATCTGGCCGCGCGCTATGACAAGGGCTCGGCGGACTATATCAATTGCCCCATGTCGCGGGAGGAATACGACCGTTTTTATGACGGCCTGGTGGCGGCGCAGCCGGTAGATGAAAAAGACTGGGAGAAGCTGAATTATTTTGAAAGCTGTTTACCCATTGAAGAGATCGCGCGACGCGGACGCGATACCCTGCGATTTGGGCCGATGAAGCCGGTGGGGCTCAGAGATCCAAAAACCGGTCGCATTCCTTATGCAGCGGTGCAGTTGCGTCAGGAAAATCTGCGCGCGGATTCCTATAATCTGGTCGGCTTTCAGAATCACTTGAAATTTGGCGATCAGGCTCGGGTGCTGCGTTTGATTCCCGGGCTGGAGAATGCCCGATTCCTGCGTTATGGGCAGATCCATCGTAATACCTACATCAATTCGCCCGCGCTTTTGACCGAGACGCTGCAGATGAAACAGCACTCGCAAGTTCTGTTTGCCGGACAGATCTGCGGAGTAGAAGGATATGTGGAATCCATCGCAACCGGGCTCATGGCCGGGATGCAGGCATCGGCAATGATCTCGGGGTGGGAACCGTCTGCTCCCCCGCGAGCCAGCGCTTTCGGGTCACTGGTGAATTATGTGGCTCACGCCGT
>Ga0193726_1003311_pt1 | contig 10329 bp, 9 predicted proteins | sample H2c1metaG_FD_144928 | JGI IMG/M metagenome (GOLD analysis project Ga0193726, IMG submission 144928) | Soil microbial communities from a riparian zone of the East river system, Colorado, United States - H2c1 | ecosystem: Environmental > Terrestrial > Soil > Riparian zone | place: USA: East River... | reverse complement strand
AGCTCCATCACCGCCCGGGTGCTGCTCATGCCGAGCGCGACGGACCTGTACTTCCGGGTGGCCGACAACGAGGCGGAGCTGGAGCACCTGCACCACGGCGAGCTGGCCGTGATCCCGAGCATCTGGGGGCACTGGGCGGGCAGCCCGCAGGAGATCCCGGCCGACCGCGAGTTCCTGGCCGCCCGGGTGCGGGCCTGGCTGGACCAGTAAGCCGGCGCCCCGTGGCCGGGCCGGTCAGGCCACCGCGGGCGGCAGGCCGACCTCGCGGGCCATCAGGTCCTGGGTGGTCTCCCGGCGGACCGCCAGCCGCGCCGCGCCGCCGGCGCACAGGATCACCGGCGGGCGCAGCGCCGCGTTGTAGTTGTTGCTCATGGTGAAGCAGTAGGCGCCGGTCACCGGCACGGCGACCAGGTCGCCGACCTGCGGGTCAGCCAGCAGCACGTCGGGCGTGATGACGTCGCCGGATTCGCAGTGCCGCCCGACCAGGTCCGCCCGGACCGGCCCGGCGTCCCAGCGGCCGACCACGAGCGGGGCGAAGCGCTGCCCGTACAGGGAGTACTCCAGGCTGTCGCCCATGCCGCCGTCCACGGCGACATGCAACCGCCCGGTGTCCTTGCGGGTCACCACCCGGTACAGGGTGAGGCCGGCCGGGGCGGTCATCGACCGGCCCGGCTCGACCAGGATCTCGATCCCGCCGCCGAGGTGACGGCGCGCGGCCGCGGTCAGCGCGGCGGCGTAGTCGCCGATGCCGGGCGCGGCGTCGCCGGGCTCGTAGCGGACGCCCAGGCCGCCGCCGAGGTCGTACACGCCGAACTCGCCCAGCCGGGCCAGGGCGGCGACCTCGGCCTCGAACTGGGCCAGGTCCAGGATCTGCGAGCCGATGTGGGCGTGCAGGCCGCGCAGGTCGGTCATCGGCTCGGCCGCCAGCCGCGCGACCGCATCCGGCACCTGCGCGGCGGGGATCCCGAACTTCGAGCCGGCCCCGCCCGTGGCCAGGGCCGCGTGCGTGGCGGAGTCGATGCCGGGACTGGTCCGCAGCAGCACCGGGGCCGGCTCGGCCGCCAGCCGGGCGATCCGGTCGATGTCGTCGGGGCCGTCCACGGCGATGTAGCCGATCCGGGCCTGCAGCGCGGCGCTGATGTCCTCGTCCGACTTGGCGTTGCCGTGCATCACGATCTTCGCCGGGTCGGCGCCGGCGGCCAGCGCTATCCGCAGTTCCCCGGCGCCGACGACGTCGCAGCCCAGGCCCTCTTCCACCAGGACCCGGATCACCGACGCCGACGGGAACGCCTTCACTGCGAAGCAGACCCGGCTGCGCGGGTGGCGGCTGGCGAACGCCGCCGCGTACTCGCGGGCGCGGGCGCGCAGGCCGTCCTCGTCCAGGACGTAGGCCGGCGTGCCGAACTCGCGGGCCAGGTCGCGCAGCGAGACTCCGCCGATCCTCAGGTCGTCGCCGTCGATGACGGCCGACGGCGGGAACAGCGACAGGTCCGGCCCGAGCCGGTCAGTCACGAGCGGAGGCCTCATTCACGGGCGGAAGCTTCAGTCACGGGCGGAGACTACCGTCCCGGTCAGGCTGGCCAGGAGCGGGCCGGCGGCGGCATCGAAGCGGGCCAGGTCGTTGAAGGGCCGGGTCACGAGCATGGCGCCTTCCAGGCAGGCGACCAGGGCCACCGCGGTGTCCTGCGCCGGGACGGCGAGCTGAATCTCCCCCGCGGCCGCCCCGTCGGCCAGGACCCCGGCCAGCCAGGCCTCGTTTCGGGTGAAAAAACGGATGACGGCGGACCGCATGGCCGGGGGCAGGGTCTGGTACTCGGCGGCCAGCATGCCGCACAGGCACAGGCGCTCCCCGTCCAGCATGTCCCGGTACACGGCCGCGTAGCCCGCAGCCGGGCCGGCGCGGACGGCTCCGCGGCGGCCAGCAAGGCCAGGCTCGCGGCCAGGCGGTCGCAGTACCGGTCGATGAGGGCCGCGCCGAGCTCGGCCTTGCTGGCGAAGTGATAGTGCAGGGCGGCCTTGGTGATCCCCAGCTCAGCGGCCACGTCGGCGTAGCTGAACCCGTTGTACCCGCGGACCTGGACGAGCCGCTCGGCCACGTCGAGCATCCGCATGGCCGTTGCATCGCCCCGGGCGGGCCGGCCTGCCATCAGCTCTCCTGCCTGCTTGACACCTGACCTGCCAACGGGTCAGAATTCTCCCTACTAGTAGGTTAGTCTAACTGACCTGGGCGTATTAGTCAGTTGCTCGTAAGATAGCTTTCCGGGGACACTTCACGAGGGGGCCGTGATGATGTGCAGGAAGAGAGAACGCGCCAAAGTGACTGGCCGCCGCCGCGCCCGGCCATGAGCTACGACACGCCGGCGGGCGCTTCCGCCGAGGAGATCCTCGGCCGGTTCCACGATGCCTGGAACCGGCACGACCTGCCGGCCGCCCTGGCCATGACCAGCACGAACTGCGTCTTCGAGGAGACCATCGCCGGGGAGCGCAGCGTCGGCCACGCCGAGCTCGAGGCTATCTGGAAGCCGATCTTTGCCGACCCCAGCACCCGCATTACCGTCGAGGAGTCGTTCACGGCGGCTGAGTCGTTCATGTCCGGGACGAGAGTCGTCCAGCGCTGGCGTTTCGACTGGTCAGAGGGATGCGTCCGCGGCGTGGACCTGCTGACTGTCCGGGATGGCCTGATAACTGAGAAACTGGCCTACATCAAAGCCTGACTGCCGCTGGCCGCCGCGCGCGGGTGCGCCGGGTCAGGGTCGGCCATCGTGAGCAGGAGGGCTATGACCGACGGTGTCATCACGGTGGCTGACGTGCGGCGTGCCCGCGACCGGATCGCCGACCTGGTCGACCCGACCCCGGTGATCCGCTCGCCCCGGCTCAGCGACCGGCTGGGCGTCCCGGTCTGGCTGAAGCTCGAGTGCCTGCAGCCGCCCGGCTCGTTCAAGGTCCGCGGGGCGGCCAGCAAGATGCTGGCCCTGGACCCTCGGGAGCGCTCCCGCGGGGTGATCGCGTGCTCGGGCGGGAATCACGGCGCGGCGGTGGCCTACGTGGCCCGGCTGCTCGGCGTCCCGGCGACGGTCTGCGTGCCCGAGTCAGTCGACCCGGTCAAGCTGCGCGCGATCCGGGACAGCGGCGCGGAGGCCGTCGTCCAGGGCGCGACGTATGACGACGCGGAACGCGTCTCCCGGCGGCTGGAGCGCGAGCGCGGGCTCAGCTACGTGCACCCGTTCGACGATCCCGACGTGATCGCCGGGCAGGGCACCGTCGGGCTCGAACTCCTCGAGCAGGTACCGGGGCTGGCCGCGGTGGTGGCCGGGGTGTCCGGCGGCGGGCTGGCCGGCGGCATCGGCGCCGCGGTGGCGGGCCGGGAGCCGGCGGTCACCGTCATCGGCGCCTCGGCGCAGAACGCGGCCGCGATGGTGGCCAGCCTGCGGGCCGGCCACCCGGTGGACATCCCCGACGTCCCGACGCTGGCCGAGGTGCTCGGCGGCGGCATCGGCCTGGACAACCGCTGGTCGATGACGGCCGTCCGGCGGTTCGTCAGCGAGCACGTCCTGGTCACCGAGGACGAGATCGCCGCGGCCATGACGTTCTGCCTGTCGGTGCACCGGGTGCTGGCCGAGGGCGGCGGGGCGGTCGGGCTGGGCGCCGCGCTGGCCGGGAAGGTGCCCCGGCCCGGCGGCCCGCTGGCCATCGTCGTCAGCGGCGGCAACGTCGATCCCGCCGCCATCCTGGCTCTCGCCGGGCGCGGGCCCGGTGCGTAACCTGGCCGCGAGGCAGGGAGGTCCAGCGTCATGGTGATGCGGCGGGACGTAATCGTGGTGGGCGGCGGGCACAACGGGCTGGTGGCCGCCGCCTACCTGGCCAAGAGCGGGCTCAGCACCCTGGTGTGCGAGCAGCGCGAGGTGCTCGGCGGGGCCGCGGTGAGCGAGCATCCGTTCGGGCCAGACTTCACCGTGACCTCGCTGTCCTACGTGGTCTCACTGCTGCCCGCGGACCTGATCGCGGACCTGCAGCTGGCCGCCCACGGCTACCACGTGTTCCCGCAGGGACCCTACTTCGCGCCCCGGGCCGACGGCGGCTACCTGCGGCTGCCCTACGACCGGTCGGACCGGCACCGGGAGATCTCCAAATTTTCCATCCGGGACGCTCTCGCCTACGAGGACTACGAGGCCCACCTGGCCCGGCTGGGCGCCATCCTCGGCCCGCTGCTGGACGAGATCCCGCCGCGGCTCGGCTCGCGGCGGCCGCCGGACCTGTGGCGGCAGGGCCTGCTGCTGCGGCACCTGCGCAAGGTCGACACCCGGGGCGCCGTCGACATCACCCGGCTGCTCACCGGCAGCATCGCTGACCTGGTCGAGCGGTACTTCGAGAGCGACGCCATGCGCGGCCTGCTCTCGGTATCCGGCGTCATCGGGACCTGGGCCGGCCCGCGCTCGGCGGGCACGGCCTACGTGATGCTGCACCACCACATCGGCGACACCGGCGGGCAGGCCGGGGCATGGGGGTTCCCGCGCGGCGGCATGGGCGGCGTGACCGCGGCGCTGGCCGCGTCCGCCCGGTCGTTCGGCGCGGAGCTGCGCACGGCGGCGCCGGTGGCGCGGATCCGGACCAGCGGCGGCCAGGTCACCGGCGTCACGCTGGAGAGCGGCGAGGACGTGGACGCCCCGGTCGTGATCACGACCGCGCACCCGCAGATCTCGTTCCTGCGGCTGCTCGACCCCGCGGACCTGCCGGCCGACTTCGTCGACGACATCAAGGGCTGGCAGACGCGGTCCGGCACGGTGAAGATCAACCTCGCGCTCGGCGCGCTGCCGGTGTTCGCCAGCCACCCGGACTTTGACCCGCAGGTGCACGGCGGGACGATCGTGCTGGCCGAGAGCCTCGACGAGGTCGAGAACGCGTACCAGGAGGCGGTGGCCGGCCGGCCGTCCACGGCGCCGTTCGCCGATATCTGCATTCCCAGCGTCTTCGACGACTCGCTGGCCCCGCCGGGCCAGCACGTCATGTCCCTGTTCACCCAGTGGGTACCGCATACCTTCGCGGACGAGCCCGACGATGCGGCCCTGGACGCCTACGCCGACCGGGTCATCGCCCGGCTGGAGGCGGTCGCCCCCGGCTTCACCGACTCGGTGCTGCACCGGCAGGTGATCGGGCCGCACCAGATGCAGGCCGAGTACGGCCTGGTGGGCGGCAACATCTTCCATGGCGAGCTGAGCCTGGGGCAGATGTTCCACGGCCGGCCGGCCGCGGGCTACGCGGACCTCCGCACGCCGGTCGGGGGGCTGTACCAGGCCGGGTCCGCGACGCACGGCGGCGGGGGCGTGACGGGGATCCCGGGGCGGAACGTGGTGCACCAGGTGCTGGCTGACCGGCGGGCGGCGCGGTGGCGCCGGCGCGGCGGGGCGGTCGGCGCGGTCGCCGGCGGCGGGGGCGGCGACGCGCGCTAGGAGACGCCGGGCGGCGGGCGGCGGCGTATAGGGCGGCCCGGCCGGCGGCCACCGTGACCGAGTCGTCCCGGGGACATGTGGAGCCGGACAGGAAGCTGCATCCGCCCGGCCGCGGGCCGGGGTTCCAGTCGGATGTCACGGCAGTTACATCGTCGGCTGGCACGGTAGGCCGTGCCCGGCCGGGACAGCCGAGCCGGGCGCCCGCCGGACACCGCAGAGGAGTCCTCCATGCGACAAGCTCACCTGTTGTGCGCACAAACCTGGGGCGGCGCGACCGCTCGGCGCATCGCAACGCTGACGTTCATTGCCGCCGCGCTCGCCGCGGCGCCCGCCGCGGCCACGATGGCTCCGGCGTGGAGCCAGTCCAGGCACGCGGTCCTGGCCGATCCGCCCGTTTCCACCGGCGGGGCCGCCCCCGGCACCGGCCATGCGGCGCGCTCGGTATTCAGGGTCTCGGCCCCCAGCGACCCTCCCATCATCAGGGGCTAGCAGGCGGCGAGCCGGCGGAGCTCGGCGTTCCGGCGGGGCGGAGCGTGATGGCGGCGCCTGGCAGTCCGGCTGGACCGGGCGTGCCGGCGGCACCTGGAGTTCTGGCGGGGCGCGGCTTGATGGCGGGCAGGGCGTTGGGTGTCGCCGAGCGCGACGGCCGCGGGCGGCTCCGCCTGGGCGGGGACGGCACGGGCGCCGGTGACTGGCTGACGGGGCCGGGGGTCGGCTGGGTCGACGGCGCCGGCCGGCCGGCCGGCGACTGCGGCACTGGATGACCGCCGCCGAGGGACGCGGACAGGGCGCCCGCGCTGCCCGCGACGGCGCCAGCCGCCAGCAGCGCCGCGACGCCGTCGCGCAGCACCCGCCGTCGTCGGCGGCGGCCGCCGCGCCGGATGACCTCGGCCGCTGCCAGCGGCCGCGCGAGCCCGGCGGCCTGCCCGGCGAGCTGCCGGAGTTCCTCCTCAAGGTCAGACACTGGCCACCTCCTGTCCGCCGCCGCGCTCCCCCGATCCGCTGTTGTACTCGCCCGGCCCGCTACTGCGCTCGCCCGGGGCGCCGCTGTTGTACTCGCCCGGGCCGCTACTGCGCTCGCCCAGGCCGCTGCCGTTGCGCTCGCCCGGGCCGCTACTGCGCTTGCCCGGGCCGCCGCCGTTGCGCTCGCCCGGGCCGCTACTGCGCTCGCCCAGGCTGCCGTGCTCGACCGGGCTGCTGCTGTGATCGACCGGGCCGCTGCCGTGGCCTGCCCGGCCGCCCCCCGGTCCGGCGGGGCCGGGCCTGGCTGGCTCGACGCCCTCGCGGAGGTGCGGGGCCAGGGCCGCCCGGCCGCGGGCCAGCCGCGCCTTGACCGTCCCGGCCGCCGCCCCGGTCTCCTCGACTATCTGCGCCACGGTCAGGTCGCACAGGTGGTAGAGGACGAGCGCCCGGCGCTGCTCGGCCGGCACCTGCCGCAGGGCGTCGATGAGCGCCACCCGGTCCGGGGTCGGGCCGTCCACGGCCTGCGGCCGCGGCTGCGAGCGCGTCAGGAGGCGGCCGAGGCGCGCCCGGTGCCAGCGGGACACCGCAACATGCCAGGCGGTGGCCCGGACCCACGCCTCCGGAGCCCCGAGCCGGTCCAGCTTCCCGCGGTGCGCCCAGGCCCGCACGAACGCCTCCTGGACCGCGTCCTGCGCCTCAGCATGGTCACCGGTCATCAGGTACAGCTGACCCACGAGCCGCCGGAACGACGCCGCGTAGAAGTCGCTGAATTCCTCGGGACTCACGAACCTCCTGGCTCCCTGGTACCGCTCAAGACACTGCTGCCGCTCGTCATACGCGCCTCGCGTTGCTCCTGCGCCTCTCCAGGCTGCCCGCGAGTGCCCCGCGCCCGGCGAGTCTCATGATCCCGCAGCCTCGTGGCTGTTATCACGACCAAAAGCCTGCGTGATCATGAGGCACCCCCCCGCCAAACAAAGTGATCAGACATTAGGCCGGTTACCCGCGGACGGGACCAGGCGCCGGGGCCGCGCTGGGCGGGCTCGGGAGCGGCGACGGGCCCGCTGGGCCGGGGACCGGTGTCGCGCTCGACCCGCCGGACGGCGGAACCGGAGCAGCCGACGGCCGGGGCGTGCCTGACGGCGGGACCGGAGCAGCCGACGGCCGAGGCGTCGCCGACCGCGGGACTGGGGCCGGCGCCGCGCTGGACCCGCCGGACGGCGGCACCGGGGCGGCCGATGGCCGGGGCGTGCCCGACGGCGGGACGGGGGCAGCCGTCCGCCCGGACGGGGCAGCCGACGCATGGGCCGCCGTGTCCGCCAGCCGCGTCGCGGCCGGGTGGCTGGCCGCGGACGCCACCGCGAGGCCCGCGCCGCCGGCTACCAGGACCGCGACCGGCAGTCCGACCCAGGTCATCGTGCGCCTCCGGGAAGTGCTCATGCGTGGACAACCTCCGATTCAGCCAGCCGCGATGGCCAGCGGTCGAGGTAGATACCAGTGGGGCGGCCGAGCGGTTGCATGTCCCCGGAAAATGTCCGAACTCTCCCAGCGACTACGGGCCTACGGCCGAGGCGGCCGGGACGCCCGGGGCGGCCGGGCCTGCCAGGTCTCGGGCCTGCGGGCGGCCGCGTACAGCGTCTCGACCTGGCGGGCCTCCAGGACCGTTCCCTGCCGGCGCAGCCAGCGCCGGAGGTCGCGCGGCGCCGGCAGCACGACCACGTCCCGCGGGCCACCCCGGGACTTGGTGAGCCGGCGGGCGCCCACGAACACGATGACCGACTGGACCGGGACCCGGGCGCCGACCGCGTGGGCGAGCAGGCGGCCGGCCCGGACCCGCTCGGCGCGTGACTTCCGCAGGTAATCCACGGTCGTTCCGCCGATTCTCATGCCGTACTGGCCGACCCAGACGGACGTCCCGGTGGCCTTGGTGTTGATGGTGACCACGCCGAACGGCCCGATGACGACGTGGTCGATATCAGCACCGTTGCGGCCGACGGGAACAGCGTGCAGGACGTGCCAGCCGCCGCGCGCAGCCCAGCGGTCGAGCCGGCGCCCGACGATGCGCTCGCCGCGGGCGCCGATCGCGAACAGCCGGGCGGCGGACCGGAATCCGAGCAGGTCCGCCGCGGTGGTCACCAGCGGCCGCTCGCGCCGCAGCTCACGAGACCGCGCCAGCGCCGCCGAGCCCGGCTTGCTGGCCGCGAGATCGTCCCATTCCGGCTCGCGCACCACCCAGTGCGAGTCATCCGCCCAGTCCGAGCCATCAGGCCCGTGCGAGTCACCCGGCAGCGAGTCACCCGACCTGTGCGACTCATCCGGCCCGCTGGACTCGCCCGGGTCGGGCACCAGATCGGCAGGCGCCTCCGGCGATCCCAGGCCCGCCGGTAACCGGGCCGCGAGCGCGGCCGGGAGCACCGGTCGGTCCAGGCGCCCGTCCGCCAGCAGCCGCTGGCACTCCGCCGCGACCTCGGCCCAGAACTCATCCGCCCGCTCGGGCCGGCTCAGCGCGAAGCGCCCCGACCGCGGGTCGCACCAGCCGACCTCTCCCTCGCCGGCTAAGTCGCCGGCGAGCACATAGATCCGCAGCTGCCCGTACCGCTGCCATACGCGCGTCGTCACAGAGCTCACCGATGGGTCGGCCGATTTCCCGCCATTATGCCCGGAAAGTGCTGATGATCACGCGCCTTCCGGGGCGCGCCGCTCCGGGTCGCCGGACCCGAGGCGGCCCGGCGCAGCGGCTAAGATCGCTGGCATGACCGCCCCGCCCGCGACCACCTGCGAGCTGCGTCGGCAGGGCGGCCTGCGCGTGCTGACCTGGCCCGCGCTGGACCAGCCCGCCCACGCCGCCCGCGGAGCCGAGGTCCTGGTGACCACCCGGCACGGCGGCGTCTCGGCGGGACCCTACGCCACGCTGAACCTCAGCTTCAGCGTCGGCGACGACCCCGGGGCCGTGCTCGAGAACCGGCAGCGGGTCGCCGCGGCGCTCGGCGCCGACCTCGCTGACTTCGTGTTCGCCCGGCAGGTGCACGGCGGCCAGGCGCAGGTCGTCTCCGCCGCCGAGCGCGGCCGCGGCACCCTCGGCGTCGAGGACGCCATCGGGCAGGTCGACGCGCTGGTCACCCGCGACCCGGGCACCGTGCTGGCCATCCTGGTCGGCGACTGCGTGCCGATCGTGCTCTACGACCCGGTCGCGCACGTGCTGGCCGCCGTGCACGCCGGCTGGCGGGGCACGGTGGCCGGGGTCAGCCAGGCGGCGCTGGCGGCCATGGCGACGCTGGGCTCCCGGCCCGCGGACGTGCTGGCCGGGATCGGGCCGGCCATCGCGCCGGACCGGTACCAGGTCGGCGACGACGTCCGGGCCGGGATCGTGGCCGGCCTCGGCGACGAGGCGGCCAGCGTCCTGCGGCCGGACGGCACCGGCCGCTGGCTGCTCGACCTGTGGTCCGCCAACCGGAAGATGCTGACCCGCGCCGGCGTTCCCGATAGCCAGATCCACGTCGCGGCCATCCCCACCGGCCCGGACCAGCCCGGCGGCCCCGGCGCCCGGGGCAAGGACAACGACGAAGGCGGCGACACGGCGGGCGGCGGCCTGTTCTTCAGCGACCGGACCGCGCGCCCGTGCGGTAGGTTCGCCCTCGTCGCCCGCCTCACTGGCAGCGATCCCACGGCCACCCCCATCACGGGCAGGAGGAGCAGATGAGCGAGCCGGCGCCGTTCCGGTACGAGACCTACCGCCTGGACCCGGACCACTCCCTGCTGTCGTGCCGGTACTCCCTCGGGGACCGGCAGTTCGAGGAGCGGATCTCCTTCCCCGGCGGCGGCCAGTGGGACAACCCCGCGGTGGCGCAGGCCGCCCGGCTGGTGTTCCTGCTGGCCGGCGTGTCGTACTACAAGACCGCCGCCCCGCCCGTCATCGACCTGG
>Ga0193726_1003309_pt1 | contig 10330 bp, 5 predicted proteins | sample H2c1metaG_FD_144928 | JGI IMG/M metagenome (GOLD analysis project Ga0193726, IMG submission 144928) | Soil microbial communities from a riparian zone of the East river system, Colorado, United States - H2c1 | ecosystem: Environmental > Terrestrial > Soil > Riparian zone | place: USA: East River... | reverse complement strand
TTTTCTCCTTCTGGTGGTCACTCTTTACTTTATCATACAGGTCAAGGTATTTGCTTTTGTAGTCTTCAAATTGCTGCTCAGTCATTGCCAAGTCCTGCCAGTTGAAATCTGAAAAGGCAGTGAGTATGTTCTTAATCCGCATCTGCTCCCGGAACGCCTTTATAAATTCCAACTCATCTTCTTCCGTTTTTAGGTCATTTACGCTATTAACAGTCGGAGCAATTTTTAGTAGGGCAATAAACGCATCATTGAACTTCTTCACATAGTCTTCATACGGCTTCATAATAATAACCTCAATAGCTTCTTTATTGCTGAATAAAGTTATTGCTTCATCGGTGGCGTTTTTAAGGTTTCTGAAAACAACAATGTTCCCTTGTGATTTTTGTTCGTTTAATATTCTGTTTGTGCGGGAATAAGTTTGTATTAATCCATGATGCTTTAAGTTCTTATCAACGTACATCGTGTTCACCTTCTTAGCATCAAACCCAGTAAGGAACATGTTCACAACAAGCAATAAATCAATTCTGTTATCCTGATTTTCGGGGGACTTCTCCCGGTCTTTTATCTTTTTAGAAATGTCGTTGTAATAATTGTAAAACGATTCACTATCCTTGGTAGAGAACTTGGTTCCGTATTGCTCGTTATAGTGTACTATATATTCGTCCAGCTTCTCCCGGCTATGAGCCTGTAATCCATACAGGGCCCTTGGCTCTTCAACCACCGACAATTCCTCCGGCAAAAACCCATTTGCATCGGCATCGTCTTCATTGTTCACATAACTGAAAATAGTGGCTATTCTCAAATTATGCTGTCCAGCATCTTTCTTCTTCTTGAAAATATCATAGTACTTTATGAGTGTTTGAACACTACTAACACAGAACATTGCTGTATAATCTTTGTTGTGAGTCTTCCGGTTGTGATTGGCAATAATGTAATCTGCTATCATGTCCAACCGTTTGGGAGACTCCATCAACTCTTTTGTATCAATGTCTTCAACCTCAATATCTATTTCAGTAGCACTATCTTTTCTTTTGTACCTACCTACATACTCAACTGAGAACTTCAATACATTTTCATCCCGGATAGCATCAGTAATCACATATTTATGAAGGCAGTCTCCGAACAACTCTTTTGTAGTTCGTTTGCCTAATTCGTTTTTAACTGCGTTGTCTGCAAATATGGGAGTACCTGTAAAACCGAATAGCTGAATATCATTGAAAAATGCTTTTATCCGGTTATGGGTTTCTCCAAATTGCGAACGGTGGCACTCGTCAAAGATGAACACAATACGTTTGTCTTTTAACTCAGCCATTTTGCTCTCATATTTCAATTTGCTGATTGCGGTATTGAGTTTCTGAATGGTTGTAACAATAAGCTTTGTGTTTTTAGCTTCCCCTTTCTTGTCCCGGTATGTGCCGAGGAACTGCCTTACTAAGTTGTTGGTGTTGTCGGTTCCGTCAATACAACCATCACTAAAACTATTGAACTCTTTTGTAGTCTGGTAATCCAAATCTTTCCTGTCAACTACAAATACCACTTTATGCACCTGTGGCAAGTTCATTAATATCTGGCTCGCTTTAAAAGAGGTTAGTGTTTTTCCCGAACCTGTTGTATGCCAGATGTAGCCATTTTTACTGCTGTTCTTTACCCGGTCAATTAATGCTTCTACCGCAAAAAACTGATACGGGCGTAGGACCATCAATATTTTATTAGCTTCATTAAGCACTATGTATTTACATATCATTTTAGATATGTGGCACGGCTCTAAAAACTCAGTTGTAAAACCGTTAAGTATATTTGTAAGGCGTTTATTTTCTTTGTCTGTCCAGTAGAAAGTTTGCTTAAATGACTGGTACCTGTTATTAGCGTAATACTTTGTATTCACACCATTGCTGATAACGAATATCTGTAAGTATTGAAACAGGGCGGAATTAGCCCCGAAGGAATGGCGCTGATATCGGTTGATTTGATTGAAAGCTTCTTTAAGTTCAAGTCCTCTCCTTTTTAATTCTATTTGCACCAGAGGCAAGCCGTTTATGAGCAATGTAACGTCATAACGGTTCTTGTACGTACCTTCTATTGTAACTTGGTGAGTAACCTGAAACTCATTTTGGCACCAGTGTTCAGTATTGATAAATTCAAAATAGAGGTCATCTCCATTCTCCTTTACAATGTGCTGTTTTTCTCTTAATGTTTTAGCCTTTTCAAATACAGAGCCTTTGTTGAGTATGTTTAGAACTTTATCAAATTCTTTGTTACTGAATTTTATACTATTGTGCTTTTCTAATTGACTTTTAAGATTGGCAATTAATTCTTTCTCATCTTTAATCAATACTATACCATAACCCAACTTTTGGAGTTGTACTATCAATTGTTCCTCTAATATTTGTTCGGGTTGCTTAGCCATAATTAACAGAACATTTTTTGAAAAAGTCCTTTTTTGTATTGTTCGGTTTTATCCAATTGGGAAGTACACTGCTCAATTTTTTTATCAAGTGACGAAATGAAATTTGCTATAATAATTTGTTCAGATAATTTAGGAAGATGGATTTCGACATTCAGCAATATTTTTTCGTGTATGCGCTTACTGCCGGAGCCACTTGATATTTCTTCAAGTTTTTTATAAAAGCCTTCTCTACCAAGGAAATAGAATAAATATTTTGAATCTACTTTATCGTAATTAATATCTAATGCAGGAACATCCCCAGAGGATAGGTAGCCATCAAATTTGTTTGGAATAATAGCAAATGCCCCATTAAAAAGATTTTGCTTCCCATAAATAAATTGACCTTTCTTCCTGATGTAATAAGTTGCACCGAGACTCAGGTTATCAGTATTTTCATTCCTAAATATACCTTTCAAGTGAAGCTTGACTGTTAAAAGTCTATCCCTATCTACTACGTTTGGCTTGATTTTCTCTGGAAGACTTAACACCTCGCTCAGCCTTTTCTTCTCCCATTTCGGAAAAGGTCTGTTATTATCGTCCTTAAATCGCAACTCCTGCGAAAATATTTTCTGCATAACGCCCTGCTTATATTGCTCTAAGAGGGATTTCTTATGTTTTAGAGCCTCAATTTTATCAAATATTGAAGTAAAAAAGTTCGCTATTTTAGTTTGTTCAGATAGAACGGGGATTAAGAATCCTAAATGTTCAAACGCTTTTTGACCGAGCGTCTTATTTCTACCTGCGCCGCCAGGTGATGCAAGCTCTAATAGTGTCTTCCCTTTTTTTGTAAGAAAGAAATAAAGTAAATAGTTTAAGTCGGATTTATTTGCTAATGGTGAATACATCGGGAATCTATGTGACGCAACCATCCCTACTTCCCTACTACTTGTTTTTGCAACAGCTTGTTCCCATGCAAAAACAATATTTACTATAAATACATCTTTTTGCACCCAAAAAACACGCTTATTTCCTAATGATTTGCCGTCAACGAGTTCTTTATGGAATATTCCTTTTCCATGAGACCTGATGCCAATTTGTTGATACAATGTATCCTCTTCTACTTCAACCGGATTAGAAACTCTTTCTGTAATACTTCCAATCTTCTTAACTTCCCATTCACCCTTAAATTCCGGGAAGCGAAGTACTGGTACTTTCTTGTGCTTTTCCATATTTTAAAAAGGAGTAGGAATTTTCAGTTGTTTACAAAATTCACTTATAGTTTTATCGGTCGTGGAAATATGTTTGTCAATCTCTTTCAATTCCTTTGCAATCGCATCAATATCTATTCCTTCCCCAATTTCAAAAGTGTCAACATAGCGGGATATGTTCAAATTATAATCGTTATCTGCTATTTCTCTTAAAGTGACCCTTAAACTATATTTTACTTCATCCACTCTATTTCGATAAGTCTTTACAATCTTATCGATATCCGCCGGCCCTAAAATATTTTGATTAGTTATTTTCTCAAAATGCTGGCTTGCGTCTATAAATAAAACATCATCTGGTTGTTCTCGACATTTCTTATAAACCATTATGCAGGTCGGTATAGTTGTTCCATAAAAAATATTAGCAGGCAACCCAATAACTGCATCTAAATAGTTTCGGTCTTCAATCAAGTATCTACGAATATGCTGCTCCGCCCCACCTCTAAACAGAGCACCATGAGGCAAAACAATCGCCATGGTACCATTTTCAGCCAAGTGGTGTATCATGTGCTGTACAAAAGCAAAATCCGCCTTACTGCCCGGTGCAAGTTTACCATACTGACTAAAACGGTCGTCACTTGTGAATATGGGGTTTGCACTCCATTGGGCAGAGAACGGCGGGTTAGCCACAATAGCCTCAAACTGCTTGTCAATATGCTGAGGGTTTTCAAGAGTATCTTCTTGTTTTATATCAAACTTGCGATAATGAACCCCGTGCAAAATCATATTCATGCGGGCAAGGTTGTAGGTGGTTCGGTTCAATTCTTGTCCATAAAAATTGTTTACTTCTTTTACCTCTTTCGCCACCCGGAGCAATAAAGAGCCGGAGCCACACGTAGGGTCATAAACTGATTTCAATTTACTTTTTCCGGTAGTAACAATTTTCGCAAGTACCTTGCTTACTTCCTGCGGAGTGTAAAATTCACCCGCTTTTTTTCCTGCACCACTGGCGAATTGCCCTATTAAATATTCATAAGCATCCCCAAGTACATCTAATTCTGTTCTTTCAAGTTTGAAGTCAATTTTATCTAAGTGCTGTAATACTTTGGCTATGATTTCATTTCTTGCATCTGGTGTTTTACCCAACTTAGTACTGTTCAGATCCATATCCTCAAAGAGGTTATCAAAATCCTCTTCGCTTTCAGTACCCATTGTACTCAGCTGGATATTGGTAAGTATCTTTTGCAGGTCTTCAAGTATAAAATTGCTCGTACCCTCTTCTTTGTCATTATTTCCCCGTTTGGCAACCTCGCTAAAAAGCTCAGACGGTTTTAAGAAATAACCCAGTTTTTCAAGAGCCTCCTCTTTAATAGCTTCAATGTATTCTTTGCCTTCTTTGGTTTTTTCCTTTATGGATTTGAATTTTATTCCATCGGCTTTCAGAATGCTATTTGCATACAACTCCATCTTCTCAGATAGATATTTGTAAAATATAAATCCAAGTATATAATCCCTGAATTCATCGGCATTCATTTTCCCCCGTAGAGTATTGGCAATATTCCAAAGCTGTTGTTCAAGATTCCGTTTCTGGTCTTCGCTCATTTGTGATTTTTAAGTAGAACTTCAAATTTACATTTTATATCGGTCGAGAGGTAGCCCAGAGGTTCGCAATTGGCAAAGCGACCGCCATTGTCTGGTGATTTCACTTAGACTTGCCATTTTTTACCTAACCAGGCATTTAAACCCAATACTCTGAAAATACTCATTCATCAAGGTTTTTATTTCGTCAGCTTGTGATTCCTTTACTCTTAAAGCATCGTGAATAGTAAAAACCTCATAGCCCCTTGATATTAAATACATTAATAATCCGTCTATCATTATCTCAGCTTCTTTCTTTTGGAGCAGGTTTGCAAACATTTTATACCCGTGCTTCTTTTTGTAGCCATCAGCCCAGCTCATATACTTCGGGAACAGGCTTCTTAATTGGGTAAACTCTGTATTAGATTTTACCTTGTCAAAAGCAACTCGAAACATCAATGCCTTGGCTGCTTTCTTAATTTCGTCATCCTTGCCTGTTTTGGTGCTTAAATTTAGCGCCTGCCCTGTGTAGAGATACAAACTACCTCTTTGGGCGTTTTCAATGAAATTTGCGTCTATGGTCGTGTTTAAATGAGCTGCTATGGCAAACTGAGCATTGGCTATATCTAATTCCACCAGTTTTTCACCATCAAAGAGCGTGTTTTCAAATAATTCCTTCTTCAAACCTGTTAGGTTATAATCGAACCTGTTGTTAGTATCATTCCTATCGCAATAGAATATATTATTCTTAATATTGAATATGCTCTGGCAATAAGAAATGTTTAATTGCCGGAACTTGTTCTCAATGAAGCTACATTGGTCGTCCAAGTAGCATTTGTCCTTGAATTGTATCAGGTCACATCCTGTTTCATTGGCAAGTTTCAAAGCCTTTTTTATCGGGTACCTGTATTCTTTTTTGTTTAGGGTCAAGTAAACAAACTGGTCAGTGATATTTTCGTTTATGGTAAGGTTTTGAGCCTGTATTTCTGATAGTGTTTTGATTTGCGTATCAATATCATTGCTGAAAGTCAGGCGCTCTAAAAGCGCCTTAAAATGAGATTGAATTGAAAAGGGCTTTGAATGACTGCAATGAAAACAAGGGTCTTCATGAGGACAATATAATGATATACTTGAATTATTAGTTGCTGTTGAATAAGTAAATGTTGCTGCCGTGCTTGTTAGACTTGATGTTGCGAAGAATTTCGGATTAAACCTATATCCTTTGGGAATTCCGTTGTTAGCGTTCTTGGTAAATTTGTATTCGTCATCGCATTCAAGAATGCCGTTAGCTATTAGTACGTCCTTGATTTTTAAATCTCTTCTTGCAGGTATAATGCTTGTAAAATAATGTTGGGCAAATCCTTTTAATACCGAAAATCTTTCTTTGTCATACAGAAATTGATTAAACATTGCGGTGCAAATTTTTAAGGCTTTTTCTTTGAGCAACGGAGTTTTCCAGTTTATTTCATTAACGGATTGCTGGATAGATACCAGTATTGATTGGTTGTTCATTCATGTGGTTTTCTTTTTAGTGTGGTTTTTATTTTAGTGAGCTTCGTGAACTCAGTAAGAGGTGGCGGGGGAGCTACCCCCGACATTTACAACCACATAAACCTCTTGTTTTATTTATACTCAGAAATTGAGAAATGTTTAAGTTCAACTTCAATTTTAACTTGTACTTCTGGGAATAGAAGTTGATTTAGTTTCAACCTGTCTTATATGCGACTTGTGAGCAGCGACCCTAGTCGCGACCAGCGAACAACAAAGCAGTAAGAACAATGAAACCCACTTTTACCTGATTTGGAGTACCATGATTTTTAGTTCACAAATCTTTATCTCGGTCTGTAAACGCTTCCTCACCTTTGGGTCCTTTTCAATACTCAATTGTCTTTGAAGTGCGCTCATCTTTTCCTTCTGACAGTTAATCTTGGCGTAGTCAATGGGAGTTGTTTTAATCTTGACTACGGGAGTGATATTTTCATTGAGTTTTTGTCCAATGAAATCAGTATAGTTTGTTTTTAAGTAAATCATGCATGTAGTTTTCTTTTTTTGTCCCTTCGGATAGGATATATATTAACTTTTGAAGGTGAATTATTAGATTTGCTGCAACTTTTTAAATCCACACACACTATTTTATGAAGGTTTATCTTATTAAAACGCCGGAAGTTGAATTGGAAACGCTAGAAGCAGTATCAGATTTCTTAGCTTCATTTGATGGTCCAATGGAATTTTCTTTTTCAGATAAAGAGTTTAATAAAGAGCAGTTTCCTTTTCTGATTTATGACGAAACAAATTGGCCCACATTTGAGGAGCCAGAATTAGATGTAGATAATCTGGACTTTACCTTACACAAGATGAAGGCTGATAGGAAAAATTCTCATTTTTACCACACGGTGTACTTTGAAGATTTGTTTTCCATCTGTGAGTTTTACAGAGAAAAATTTTGTGAGCCTGATAGCTTTGTCGTGTTATTAACCAAGTACCAAAATGAGTATAGCTATTTAAGCTCATTTAGCTCCAAGAATATTTTTGTAAATGTTGACCATTGGAACAAATTTACCCAAGACACGGATGCTAAATATCCAATCGCTTACGAAGTTGCACAGAACATAATGTCGTCTTTAATGAATATTGATTATGACCAAGATAAATTCATGAAATTCTATCAAAAGCAAGAAAAGAAACTGTGGCACAAAAAAGAAGATTTGGATAAAGTTTTGACAAATTATAATCCTTATATTCATTTTGTTCCAAGGGGTTGCATGAACGATTTTTGTGGTCACAAGAAAGATGTAATCTTAAAGCTCCAAACTGGCAATATATGTTCCACTTGTTTGGCGAAAACTTTTGAAGAGAATATTGATTCAAGGCTGTTAAAACAGGTGATTTCAATTTTCAACGCAATTAGGAGCGAATTTATGTTTCAAACCGAAGAGCAAATAAGGGATTCATTGCGTACTGGTGATACTGCGCAACCCTTTCCGTTAATTATTGAGAGAACCAATAAAATTTACATTAAGACAAAAACACAAATGCTTGAAGTCAGATTAAATCCCTTATGCAAGATGTTCTACCTATTCTTACTAAAAAAAGAAGATGGCGTTAGAGTTAAGGAACTTATTGATTACAAAGACGAACTAACCAAGCTATACTTAAAAATTCGTCCCGGACGGGAACTGGAAAAAGCTACAAAAAGTATTGATGATTTAGTTAGTCAAAAAGAGGATACCTCATTTAATAGCCTTAGAAGTATCATCAACAAAACGATTGATGAACTTTTGAGAAAAACAGGTCTGGCTAACCATTATACTATTAATGGTGAACGAGGCGAAGCCTATGGAGTGAAAATTCCGAGAAATCTTATTGAATACAGGTTTTGATTTCCACAAACTTTGCAACCTTGCAAAGTTTCATAAGGTTGTATTAATTTATTGCGCCATATCAATGTTCTACTTTTGTTTCATCAATGGCGGTTAGCTATGGACTACAAAAATGAATAGCGAAATGAAACACAAAAATACAACCTTTTCTACATGCTTATTTATAAGCTCTGAAAACCACTTCTCCGGTTTAATCAACCGATATTTCACTTTACTACTTTCTATTAAAAAGGTAGAACCTCTTTTGTTTGTGCTATCAGGCAATGAGATGGTTCATGTCATTAGTTTACAATTCCCACCAAACTAAAAGTTAGCCCTTAGTACCATTTCTTATTGACAATTTAATCAATTCAATTTTCAAAGCCCGACAAAGCATTCAAAAGCAATGTATAGCCCGTGGCATGTCCTAAACATTCTAAAATCTAAATAAAATGACTATTAATAATTCAACTGCTTCTAAACTTAAAGTTGTTTATAAAGACCCCAAATCACTATTGCCAAACCCACTCAATAATGAACTGTACAGCGAATTGGATAATGATTTACACTACGCTGAGTTAAAAGCATCAATACTCTTGTTCGGTATTTTGAGCCCTTTAATAACAACTAAGTCAGGCATTACTCGTTCCGGTGATTTAAGGCGCAAAATCGCCCTTGAATTGAAAATTCGGTCTGTGCCATGCATAGAGGAGCCAGAAGCAGATGAGTTAAAAGAATTACAAGAAAAGTTGAGCCTAAATGATGAGCGAATGGACAATTATAGAACTATCCTCCATGACTTACACAAAAAGGATACCGTTTACTCAAAGCTAATACGCAAGGAAATCTTAGAAGATGTGTATGACTTGAAGCAGGGAAAACGGACTGAATTGAAACCAGACCTTGCTGCTGCTTTCAAAGAGCGAAACAAAATTGCATCTAAATCCGGCATGACTAAACTAAATAATCTGAGAAAAGACCTCGAAGCCAAATTCAAGGATGACAAGAAGAAACAAGATGAGTGGCTAAAAAGTCAAGGTCCAAAGGCAACCCTTAAAACAGTATGCAGGGATGCTAAACAACAAGCTGCAAACAATACTGAGGACCCTGACTTGGCTAAGCGGTTTGATTATATAGTGAACGAGATAAATGTCTATAATCAAGACTGCCTCGATTTATCACCCATACCCGATAAATCAATGCAAGTCGTTTGCGGTTCACCTGCGTATCTCAACATGAGAAAATCTCAGGGTTTTGAAAATGAATTAGGTACTCAAAAGTCTGTGGAAGATTATGTAGAACTACTTGTTTCATATTACAAGCAATGCAAAAGAATACTTACTGATGACGGGTGTATTTGGGTTAACATATCGGATGCGATACGCAGTTCACGTTACTTACTCAGTACAGAAAAGTTCGTCATTGCCATGGACAAAGCAGGTATACCACTCAGGGAACGCATATATTGGAATAAGGTAAATTCTCAGCCGGGAGACGGTAATGGGAGCATGGGCAATGTTGAACTACTATTGAAGTTCTCATTCTGCAAAGAACCATATACTGATTATTCCTGGCTAAATGATATTGAACTCAAAGAAGACTTTAAGTTTGGAGAAGGGCAACGTGTGAGATTATCATCTTTTATTCATGTCCGAGATGGTATTGTTAAAACAAGTACCGCCAGTACAGCACGACTAAGAAAAGCTTGTAAGGAAAACGGGTTTCACTTGGAACATACAAGTGTGTATCCCATTGAGATACCATATTTGTTTCTGATGACATCTTGCAAGAATGGTTCTCAT
>Ga0193726_1003308_pt1 | contig 10331 bp, 5 predicted proteins | sample H2c1metaG_FD_144928 | JGI IMG/M metagenome (GOLD analysis project Ga0193726, IMG submission 144928) | Soil microbial communities from a riparian zone of the East river system, Colorado, United States - H2c1 | ecosystem: Environmental > Terrestrial > Soil > Riparian zone | place: USA: East River... | reverse complement strand
CACCCTCACTAACTAAACGAACAGGTACTGTTAAAAGGGAAACAATAAAAAATATTAGTACTGTATTTCAAAAAGTTACGGTTCCTTTTTTAGAATTAACTAAAATAAAGTTTCTTAATGTATTGTTTTTAAACTTAAAAGTTAGATCAATCAATTCTATTCTTTTTCAATATACTTCCTATCAACAAGGAATCTATTATATGCTAGGAAAACAGGTTGGTGTAGTTGTACATGATAGCCATGATTTAAAACATTATAAAAATTTGTTTGAACACTATGTGGAAAAGTTAGAATTATTAATGGATCGTTACCAACTAGCAGAACCAGATTTCATTGTTTTTTCAATTTAAAACATTAGAGGTAGTTGAAGAAATAAAAGCACTTAAACTAACTTGTCTAATGTTGAGTTACATAAGGGTTTGGTTAAAGTTGAAAAAAAAATTTTTAATAGTAAAGTCTTACCCTATACATATAAATAAAGATATTTAGGATACTTACTAATAGGAACTATAAGAGAGAAATATCTTAGTGAATTAGTTGCTTTGTTAGCAAAAAATCAATTTAGTGAAGGTCCTCGTAAAAAATATCCCCAATCTTTTACTATAAAATTTGAAAATAACGAGAAGGATAGCCAAAAATCCTTTGGATCCGATGTAGAATTTCTAGAGTATGTAATTAACTCACAAGATTGAAAAGTTTTTTTTTTCAACCAGAAGGTACTTAATTATTTCTATGTTGGAATCCAGATACAAATACCAGAGATATGTATTTAACATAAAAACAGGTCATTTTTTATTCATGAGTTCTGATATCCTTAAGCTTGATGACTCATTTAAATATATATATATAATGTAAATTCTGAAAAGCTCTGAATAAGACAAACTGGTGGAACTAGCTTAGTTTTCAATGAAAATAGTAATATAAAAGCATTAGTGACTCACAAACCTTTAGAGGCTATAAAGTACGTAGATTTTAAAAAATCTTTTAATCAAGAAAAATCAAGAAAAACGCCACCACAACCTATGAGTAATCCTAATTACGGTGTTTTAGATCTGGAAACTTTTGTTGATACGAATGAAAATGGTGAACGCTACTCCAGAGTTTTTGCTCTAGGATTCCTTACTAAAACAAAAAACCCAAAAATGTTTTATTTAATTGATTATTTTGATAATACAAGTTCTAGTTCTTATAAATTAGTGCTAAAGTGCATAGATGAGATGTTAAATTATGCAAATAGCAATTATAAATTTTACGTGCATAATCTAGGTAGGTTTGATATTATTTTCTTACAAAAAATATTGTTAGATTATAATTTAAATGTTAAAGATAAATATGTTTTAATACCCTTATATAGAGACAATAAAATATTAAGGCTGGTTATAAGGTCAAAAGAAAATAGATCTATCAAAATTTCTTTAGTAGATTCTATGAACTTATTAAATGATAAATTAGAGAAATTATCTGAGGATTATAATGTTAAAACTAAAAAGGGTTATTTTCCTTATTCTTTGGGGAATAAACATAACTTGAATTATGAAGGATTAACTCCTCATATTAGTTATTATAACTCTAATATAGACAAAGAGTGGTATTATTCCACTCTAGCCCTTAATTGAAACTTGAGAAGTGAAACATTAAATTCTTTAGCTAAAGATCTTTATTCTCTCTTGGATGTATTACAGAAATTTCAAAGTCACTTATTTATTTATCACAATTTAGAAATGACGGATTGTTTAACAATTTCTAGTTTATCTAAAAATAAGTTATTAAAGTATTATTTAAAGGATAGTAAAATTCCTTTAATAAATAATAACACTTTGTTTAACTTTATCTACTCTGCTTACTTTGGAGGGAATACGGAGGTTTATAAACCTTTTGGTAGAAATTTAACTTATTTAGATGTTAACTCTTTATATCCTTATAATGCAATTAATACTATGCCTGGTCTTGAATGTAATTGAGTTGAATGTTTTGATGATAATGGTTTAGATTTAGATCAACTATTTGGAGTTTTTCATGCTGAACTTCTAACTAGTGAATTATATCTCGGCTTATTACCTTTGAAAACTAACACAGGTTTAATATTCCCTAATGGTAATTTTGATGGTATTTGAACTACAATTGAATTACAATTTGCTAGAAAATATGGCTATAAAATAAAAGTTCTAAAAGGATATCAATTTAGTAAATCAGAAAATGTGTTTAAATCTTACGTTGAAGATCTTTCTAAATTAAAGAATGAACTTACAAGAAGTAAGCGTCGGGTTATTAAAAATCTTTTAAATAATTTCTTAGGTAGATTTGCCCTTAATTTTGTTAAACCTATTACTAAGACAGAAAACAAAAGGATGTTGGATAAAATACTAGCAACTAGAGTTGTAAAAACATTCAAAGAATTTAATTCAGAGAACTTCCTTTTAACTTACATTCCTCTTCTAGATAAAGAAGTTTGTGAATCTCATAACATAGACTACTATAAAGCTATTTTAAATGAAAGAAGTCATAATATAGAAAAAATTGTTAATGTATTTCAAGATACTTCCATTATAATTTCAGGTTTTACTACTGCATATGCAAGGGTACATATGAATCAAATTAAATTAGATATTCTAACTGCGGGCGGATTATTCTATTATTCAGATACCGATTCTATAGTAACAGACCTAAGTCTGGATAAATTGAAAGAGGTTATGCCAGAAAAAGTTGGCAAAGAACTTGGCCAGTTAAAATTTGAGTATCAAATAAGTAAAGGTTATTTTATTTCTAATAAAACATATGCACTATTCTTAGACGATGGTACAATAATAAAAAAAGGTAAGGGTTTCTCTACTGATTCGGTATCATTATTTGAATATGAACAAATGTATCTCTACTCTCAATCTATTGAGGCTAATAGAATCTCTGGTAAAATTAATTATTCATTAGGGTCAGTTATGATTGACAATAAGAAAATAATTATCGATTGAAATAGTTATATAAAAAGAGAAAAAGCTATGACTTTAAAACTAATCTTTGGACAGATACTAGAGCTTTATACTATGATAATTTAACAAGAACTATTACTGTATACATTCCAAAAGATATTATTAAATTTACTAGGTCGTTAGACTTTGATATTTTAACAAGAACTATAACTGTATACATTCCAAAAAATATAGTTAAATATTCTAGACCGTTAGACTTTGAGAAATTAACAAGAAGTATTACTGTTTACGTGAAAAAAAATATAATTAAATATTCTAGACCTTTTAACTCTTATAACGTAACAAGGTGTTTTTCTGTTTACGTTAAAGATAGCAAAAATCTTAAAAATACTATTCCATTTTATAAGTATAATTTCTCCAGAGATATATTAAATTCTGATCCAAAAATTATTATTAAATTTATATCGACATCATATCAAAAACCTAAAGTTATCCTTGATTTGTGTACCGCCAGAAACCAAAAATTAAATGACCGCCAGATGTTTGATAACGTTGATGCGAACGCAGATAAAAAGAAAAATATAAATAAAAAATATTTAAATATCTTGTGACTTTTTGGAATAGTGTTAAGTCTTGGTGCCCCTACATTAATTGATACTATGATCGGAGTAAATATCTATGACCAATATTACATAACTGAATCAATCTATTCGAAATCTGTTATTAATATTAGAATAACTTGTGCGACTGTTTTTTTATATTCTATTATTTGTTTGTGGCTTTCAAATGTAGATAGACTAAAACAAGCTATATTTAATAAACCAATATTGTGAGCTCCCATAATAGTTGGTTTAGATAAATTTAAAAATCCAGAGCTGAATGCAGAACACGTAACTACTAAACATACATACATGTTAAATAAAAATAAATGAGCAGAATTGAATGAGAATGAAATCTCAGCATCCTCAAAGGTTTAAGCTGAGGATAATAAGACTCTTAATACAGATAGTTCTTCTTAACGAATCGGCATTCCCATCACTTACCCCCTGGAAGCAAGAATACGAATTACCCTCGACCTTACTTTGGCCCTTACTGGGATAGCGAGACCCCCCTCTACCCCCAACTACCCCATATTCCCCAGATTTTCCTGATTCCCCAGATTCCCAGATACATCAAAAGGGAGCAGCCTTGAGTCGGCGTCTGAGGGTCAGAATAAAGTAAAATTTAACAATGCAGAGAAAAAGGTAATAAAAATACCTAACTCAGTCTCTGCAGATGCAAAAAAAGAATGATATAATGAAATCAAACAAAAGTTTGTTGAAAATAGAAAGGAAAGAGAAATAGAATGGGATAAAAAAAATATGAGAACTCTGATTCTGCGGACTTCTATCGTTTCAACTCTTTTAAGGGAAAAAAACCTGATTTCTGGAATAAACTTAATGCTAATTATAGATGAAAGAATTATTACAATAAAGACAACAAAAAGAAAGGGTTTTTATAGAATAGATTACAATTAGGTAGCTTAGATCAAAAATTAGAAACAATTAACACGAACACAAAAATTGAAAACTCTAATTCTTTCCAAAGCGTCAGGGAGAGTAGCCTCATTCGAATATATTATAAGCAATTAAAAGGTCTAAACCTTATGGCTCTGTAGCCTCGTAAAACTTTTAAAAAATTAAAGATTATTAAATATTCCAACTTCAACTTAAAACCTAGGTCTGTTAAGTAAACTCCAAGATTTTAAGAATAAAAACAAAAAAATAAATTAAATTACTAAGTTAGTTAGTAGTTAATTAGTTAGTTAATTAAATAGCTGTTTGCAGCTACTAAGAACTAAGTTACAACTAACAACTAGCTAAAATTAATAATAAGAAATTAAGCCCATTTTGGGTGCATCTGCAACAGACTATACTAAAGATAGTTTTATTTTTCTAGTTAAAAGCTCAGTATTTAAGAATATTAGGTAGAACTAAGGTATAACTTCATTTCTTTAGGTATCTTTGTTCAGAACTACTATTGATTCATTATTTACAAGATTTAATTCATTATATTTGTTCTTATTTTTTTAGGAGTCGTTACCTTAGACAAGTTTCACCGTTTTTTTGGTATCGTGCTTAGGATAACCCTAAAAATCTAGCCCTCATTCGGAGTACATTGCTAAGACTTAACTAATTATAATTATATTATACCCTCCTTACAGGAGGGACACTACCTATACTAAGAATTATTATATATTATCCTTACCTACTATGCGTAGCATCAGGTAAGGTACACTACCAAATTAAGTAATAGTTCTATATAATATCCTCCTTAAGGAGGAACACTACTAAGGATAGTACTGATATTATACTATTATATCCTTATTAAGTAATACTACTATCTCCTTACAGAATATTTCTATATAAATATCTAATATCTTTCTGTAAAATTTATAATAATAAAATACCTCTAATATCTACTACTACTACGTAGCGTTGAAGAATATAATTAATAGCACAGAGTTTTTATATATAATCGTAAAAAATAAATAACCTTTCTAATACACCGCAGGTGTGCTACGCAACTTTGGATAGTGCCTAAAAAATTAAACTTGAAAATGAAAAGGATTGCAAGGAAGTATGAATAAGAAAGATCATAAAAAGATAGTGATAGTGTTTTGTAAAAAATTGTCTATATAAGTTAAGTTTAAGTAAGTTAAGTATGGTGGATCGAGGTCTTTAGCTTTAGATGTTTGTACTGTCTATTCTTGAAACAGGATATGTAGTGTCTTTCGATTTATTGATCTATACAAAGTAACTTGAAATAGTAGCCCTAAACCGATTGAAAGGGTTAATGTAATTGATTAAATATTCATCTCCAACGCTTTACATACTATTTTCTGATTTACTCTCCTCTATAAATATCTTTAATCCAAAGTTGCAAAAATGGGAATGGGTTGTAACTTTAATTAACTATAGGGTGCTTACAGGATAAGTACTGCTTATTTAATATAAATGATAAATAATACATCCGTGTAGGGGAAATCTGTCAATCCATATCCTTTCATACTAATAAATAAATTAATTAATAAATAACTTATTCTTTATATAATAATAATATAACTTACTAAATTTATACCTTAACCTTACATTTAAATATTCTCTAAATACTTCTTTAAATCATCATTTTCTGCTTTACATTCTTTAATAATTTGAGCATTCAATGTTCAATGTTTTCTTATTCTTTAATAATAATTTGAGCATTCAATAATTTCTTCTTTTTTTTTTATTTATTTATTTATTTTAGCTGAATATTTAGTACTACCACTAAGTGTTTATAATCTAGATTCAACAATATTTTGTTTGTTTTTGAGTATTGTAAATATTTATACTTTTTTAATTTGCACTTTTCTCCTTTAACGTTTGAAATATAACACTAACGTATTGAAAATTTAAATTTTAATTCATAGTTTTAATTCAATATCTTCATATATACCTTTTTCGTCCTGGATCTTTCATATGATTCACAGAAGTCCCTCATACTAAAAAGTTCTCAACCTCATCTTCCATTTTCTTTCGTTTTTATTTAAATAATGAATATCATAATTCATAATTAAACTTTATTTTTTTTTTTGTTTTTATTAAAATAATTAAAACTATTATAAACAGATAATTATCTAAATTAAAACCATCTAATAATAATTAATTTTGTTTTTTTTAGGGACCTGTACTGTACTTAAATAGTATCTCCATGTTTAACTAACTCAGTATAATTTATTTCTAAACTTTTAAATCCTCAACAAGAATATCTCAATAGATTTTTCAAATACAATATAATTTAATAATCCAATATAAGATTTTTAGGATATATCTTATGTAACTTCGCAAATATTTCTACATGCTTTAACTTAGATAATAAAATTATATTCGGCAATTTAGTAACAATATTACATTCAGCTGGTGCAAATTCAGTATATTAATAAAAAAATATTATATAAAACCTCCAAATAAAATTTAATTACTATATTATTAGATTTTTATATATTTTAAATAAATCGATAAAATCCCTTTTACATTCGTAATATGATCAGTATCCAACATCAATCTATTCTTTCCATAACTATCCTCAGGATGCCCTTCAACTTTTTTTTTGCTTTAGCATTTGTCAATTTTTAATGAAAATCGCTTTTTTTTCTTTTTCTCTAAAAGAGTCTTGAATAATAAAATTACAATTAATATAAAGGGGAGGGTAAGATAAAGAAATAAAGAAATTAAGAAAGAAATTTAGGTTTCCTTACAAATTTAATGTATACACACACAAGTATTGGTATTGAAAAATAAAAATAAAAATAAAAATAAAAAGAATATAACTATAACCTTTAGTATGTTAGACGCTAATTTAATTTATATGGTAATTTTATATTATATATAAGATGTTAGCAGCAGCAAAATACATAGGAGCAGGTGTGGCATGTTCTGGTTTAAAAAAATTGATAATAACACTAAAAAAACAAATGCTTCGAACACAGATGATAATACAGCACCAAAGTAATCAATTGATAAACCATTTTAAATTAAACACAAATATTAAAATAACTCAATCTTTTTTTTTTTAGTTTTATACTTTCTAATTTAAATCTTAATGTCGAGGATACGGCATCAAATTTAACACAAGTTTCTTATGGCGTTTTCTTATTAAGTTTAGTTGCTTTGATATGTTTCCTAAATGTACTAGGCTTTCTGATAAGTTATATCTTAATTCAACAGGGAAATTACGAAATAAAATATCCTAAATTAACAAAATTTATTAATTACTATAAAAAAAGTACTTTAGTTTATGTCTCCATAGAAGCTTTCTTATGTTTAATTTGTTTAAGTTTATTGGTTTGTTTTTCTTTCTTACTTGTTTACTACGGAATAAAAACTTAATTATTAATTTAATTTTTATTTCTTAATTTTAATAAACTATCAATAATAATTTAAAACACTTTAAAGAAAATTATTTTTATTTTTACTATTTAAACCCCTTTTACTTCATGGATTAATATTGGGGGGGGGTTATATTATATTCTACCATACACTTTTTTTTGCTAGAATTTTATTTTTAGTTTTAGAATCAGATTAAAAACATTTTCCTTCCCTCGCCACAGGCCTCCCTAGCATATGCGCTAATTGCGAAAACGAGCGCAAGCAAACCCGGTGGTCGGCTGTAACCCAACCAACAAGTGAGTATTCTTATTTAAATAAAATTAAGAACAAAAGTTGCTATAAGTTGAGAGTAACAAGCAAAGGTCGCTGCAAGTTACTTTAAGAAAAAGGGGGTGTGAAAAAATAAAGTTGGTTTGGTTCTTTGTCTTCTTCTTCTTCTTCTTTTCACTCTCAACCCCAAAATTAAGATTATTTTATTTTCTTTTCTTGGTAATATTCGACCTCAGTGGCACTTCCCCTAATTTTATTATTATTATTTCATTCCCTTAGTTTCCTCCCTGTGCAATTTCATTGCAAAGGACCTTTGCTTTTTACTCTCAAAGGCAACAGGGGAGGATTCTCTATAAAGAATTAAGTTAAAGTTAAATTTGTTTATTTTCTTTCCCAGGGGTAGGCCACAGGGGTAGCCTTTTTTGGGGTTTTTTTTAGTTTGTTGTTTTATTTTCTAGATGTTTTAGTATTAAATTAATACTTATTCTATATTACCTTTATTAAGTATAATGGGTCTAATATTTACAAATTTATTTGTATTATAAAATATTAAGGATCTTTTTTGATTATTGATCATTAATGTATAAATTTCAGGTATTATTTTTTTATATTACCATCGGATATATTTCTATGCCATTTATTTGTGTTTAATTTAAATATTTGTATCTTTATTCAATAAAAGAAGTTTTAATTTATTAAATGAAACTGGATTTTGTAATCCTTTAACTTTAACATATTCATCAGATGGCCTTATTCCACCGTAAACTTTAGGTGCTAAATATCTAGCATCATCGAAAATGTGCTCAAGCTTCATATTTCCTAATTAAGGCCCAATAAATTTAGGTTATAAACCTTATCTATCTCTATTGTCTATCTCTATATAAATAGAAACAGTATAAGAGAAATATAATTTAAAATCATTTCTAGTTTTAATTTTACTCATAGTTATTCTAGCGCAAGCAGTAACAGCAGCTGAAAAAGCTACTGATAAATTAAGACTTTTTTGTTTTGTTTTGTTTTTTTCTGAGTCTAAATTCCAATCATAATCATCAAAGAATGAAACTAATTCCTTACCATTTTTTAAATCAATAACGTTTGTAATCACTCTTTGAGTATTTAATTTTAAAGTATCTTCTTTAGCTAGAATTAAAAGACTTTCCATTTTAGTGTTAAGACCAACACTACCATATAAGTATTTAATAATAACTTAGATATTCTATAATCAGGACTATTGTTTGGACTATTAACTTTAAAAGTATAAAAAAATCTGTATATTCACTAAAAATATTAGATTCTTCAAATAAATATCCGCATAAGATTTTGAACTTATACCCATATTTTTTAGCATTAGAATTCTATTCGGAAAATTAAGTACCAGTCCAAGTATCTATTGGTGCTACAGTTCTATAACCGTCTTTAGTTTTTAATCTAGTTTTAAGTAATGGTATTTTCATAGCCTTATGTGCATCTACCTCAATTTTAAAGAAACAAATAGTTTATTCCAGAAGTTATATACAAATCCGGTCCAATTAAATAAATATCCCCTTCAAATACTAGTATGAGCTCCCACAGGCAAATTAAAACAACAAACACAAATATTTCATAGTAGCTATGCATAGTAGCTGTGTATAAATAACCTAAATAATTTACATCATATCTATATATTTTTCTCCTTTTTTTAAGTAAAGGTTTATAAACATCCACGGCCCCTCAAGTATAACATTATTTCAGTTGATTAAATAATTTACCGACGTTTATAGAAATTTTATCCTTTTTAATAAAAATTAGATATAAATATAGCAAAGGCTAGAGAAGATTAAGTAGGATCTTTTACAACTTACAATATCTAACTGAAACTTATCGAAAATATTATTTTTAAATTTTTCTATTTTTGGATATAAACTATTACAAACTTGCTCACAATATTTTATAGTATAAGCTCTAAGACTCCAATTTCCTTTATCTTTACCTTTACCTGTATAACAGAGAGTAACAGAGAGTAACAGAGAGTAACAGAGAGTAACAGAAAGCTACAGACAACTACAGTCAAATTATGTGGAGCGAGCTATGTCACGGGAGCTAGCGATAGCAATAGCGAGAGTGTGAGATACAGCGAGTGGGTTAGAAGGTATAAATAAGTGTCCTAATAATTTAAAGGAAATCTACCAAAGGTGTCTTGTTTAGTTTTTCGAGTAGTCTAAGAAAAAAATAAGAACAAATGGTAAAA